>Ga0208824_1002004_pt1 | contig 16575 bp, 17 predicted proteins | sample AD_JPNTR3_MetaG_FD_184447 | JGI IMG/M metagenome (GOLD analysis project Ga0208824, IMG submission 184447) | Active sludge microbial communities of municipal wastewater-treating anaerobic digesters from Japan - AD_JPNTR3_MetaG (SPAdes) (version 2) | ecosystem: Engineered > Bioreactor > Anaerobic...
TAAAACTGTGTCGTAAGAAAATCCGAGAACATCTTTTATGGTTAAATAAAGCCTATTGAAACTGTCGTATGCCGTTTTAATATACCAATTCCCGCCAACATCGGGCCTTGGAAGAAAACCGGATGGAATTGCAATAAACATGTTTTCGGGCGACAGATTATATACGACATTGCTTTCAACCTTAACGCTGATCGGAATATTGTTGGCAAGGATATCTTGAGAACTGATCACGGAACGAGCAAGACGACTTGGCCCTTTCCATTCTATCTTGGCTATATCGGAAAATTCGGGGACATGAAGTTTCAATTTTTTGCCCGCTTCCGTTAAAGAGTTGCATAGGGAGGGCTCTTTTCTATAAAAATCAAGAGCCTGCCTATAATGATCTTCGGAGAATGACGTCTTTAACTCTTCAGGTAATTTATCATAACAAACAGATTGCCAATCCGTGTTAAGCAAGCCCAGAATTACAGAAACTTCCGTCGCTATTGTCTTTTGTGTCGGCACAGTTCTTCAACCTTTCGATGGCTATTTCACAGTATTTTTGGTCTATCTCGTAGCCTACGTATGTCCTTGACATTTCTTTAGCAGCAACGAGAGTAGTTCCCGAACCCATAAAGGGATCCAACACGGCATCTTCCACGTAAGAATAAAGGGAGATGACCTTTCTTGCCAGCTCTACGGGGAAAGGTGCAGGGTGGCCGATTCTTTTTGCGGATTCAGGTTTCACTTCCCAGACGGACAGCGTATTAGCCAAAAACTCGTCCCTGTTGATATCGGAAATGCCCTTGTCAGGCCTTGAAAACGACTCTTTAACGAAAACAAGAAGATATTCGTGGATATCCCGAAGGCGTGGAGATTTAGCTGAACACCAGCTCCCCCATGCACAGGATCCATTCTGCCCCTTGCCTTTAACCCATATGATTTCGCCAGCCGGAAGAAATCCGATCTCGCAATGCAGAAAATGAAAGAGCGCCTGCATCGGAATGTAGGGCTTTCTCCCTAAAGCAGCCACGTTGACGACATAACGTCCGCCCGGGATGAGACATCTGAACACTTCATGCCCCACCTTGGCTATCAGAGAGAGGTACTCTTCTAAAGAAACATCCCTGTCGTAATCCTTGCCAGAACAATACGGCGGTGACGTAAAAGCTAAAGCTATAGAGTTATTCGGAATGTGGCACATATCTTCCGAACTGTGGCAGAAAATCCTGTTCTTCCATTCGGTTTCTACGATGGTAGTCTCGTTCTTTGCTTTTTTGACTATATTCGGAATTTCCTTGAATACGTCAGATATGTTGTCGGAAAATATCAATCTTGAATAAAAGGGAGAAGAGTCGTGCCCTTCTCTTTTTGATACTCCAAACGAGTAGGTGGAGGTCTTTTTTACCATACGGTACACCTTCCTTTAAAGGTAATTTTAACATTCATTAAACACATAAAGTTCTTAGGGCATCATAGATTCAATTTCAAAACAATTCCTCGGAGGAAGTACACATATTTATAAAGAGCCGTTTCACTACACAACTTATCTATATAGGTAATACTTTATTCCATCTATAGTCATGTTTAGCCTATTAGCTGTTTCTTGTAGTGTTAACCCTTGCTCCCTTAACTCTGCGATTGCGTTGACGGTGTCAACCCTTTTCTGCTCTCTCTGTGTTAAGCCGTTGCTATTACGCCTTTCCTTTCTTCTACGCTCATTATTGCGTCTGTATTTCTCATTAGTGTCTATAATTGTTTTTAAATGCTTTTGTTCTTCTTCTGTAATGCCTAGCATATCAATAAGTGTTTCGTTTTTATACCAGTAGCCCCCACGATTTCGCATGTTCTTACTTATACGTTTGTCGTCTCCGGTCCTAATACCCTGCTCATAGTCAATGAATTTGTCTATAGCTCTGTCTACACTTCTTATTATGGCATCTACTTCGGTTTGTTTCTGTGGCTCTAGAAAGTTATTGTTAAGCTCATAAACTATATTAGATAAGGCTTCCATGTCTCGTATGTAGATACCTTTCCAATAAGCGTAGCAATGAAGTAAACCATTTCTATGACCCTTTACGTCATAGTGTCTTAATCTGCACAATGTTTCTATGTCACTTGCTCTCGCCATATGTAAGCTATAACTATTGAAAAGGTATTTAACCTGTCCAGTGGACTTTGTGCCTTTGGTATCACATTGCTTTGGGTTATATCTCAAATATGTTTTTCTGAGGTCATACATGGTGTATGTGGTGTCTTCTACATGAAGAACTTTACACATCATATTGTTTCGACTATTTATGGTACTAGGCAGCCTTAACACTCTTGCCCCATCTGTGGCCTGTCTATCTGCTCCCAAATGCTTTAATTGCTTATATACATAGTCCTCCAACTCTTGCCATGTATACCATGCCTGTATTGGTGCGTTTTTTATACGCCAATATAGGTGTATCCCTCTGCCACTATCTACAACCATTGTAGGACGTGGGATAAGGCCTTGATCTGCCAATAGGTATACCTGGTAGGTGGTTTCTATCTTACTTGCTCCCGGCAATAAATCGATATCAATATATAAAGCTCTAAAATGTCTCATATTGTCTGCTCTTCGAATTGGTATATAGAAAGTATTAGGCGTTATATATGTATCGTTCTGCCCTTCTACCTGTTCCACAACATCTACTACGCCGTCGTACTCTGTATTGAATATTTTGCATACCCTACCATCTTCGAACTGGATCAATTGGACATAGCCCTCTAGATCGCTTTGATACAGATGATTTACGTATCTTTGAGCATCGTCTGTTAACCTGCTGCTAGCGAAAACATTCACTCTTGACCCTTCTTTCTATATGTGTCGTGTAGATAAAAAAACGGACACCTGAACTCTCTTCAGTAGTTAAGGCGTCCGCTGTTGCACTTAGAATATTTAGTTATTATTCCATTGATTCTATGCAATAATAACGTTATAATACAGGCAGAATCATAAATAAGCGCTTGGGGGAGCCTTATTTTGAACTACTGGCCTAGAGTTGTATCTCTAGGTCATTGTCTTTTTATACATGCCTGGCCTGTAGACAGGCATGTGCCGGTGTTTAGATCTTACTATCTCGCCGGTCATGTAAATTACTCCTTTCCGACTGTTTCCTCTTAATAATTCGGCTTATTGTCGAGACGGATACGTTATTTAGATACGCTATATTAGTTATGGGAATCCCTTCCAGGTACATTTTGTATACCTGTTCCTCTTCGGCCTTCCCTAACTTTCTTGGCCTGCCTCCTCTAGCACGTGTGCCCATTTGTTTCACTTCATTTCCTGATTTAGGCATAATGTATCACTACAGGTTTTGCATGTCAATATTAATATTGAAAAGGGTGTTCACATTTCAAAAGGCTAAATGCCCTAGACTTGGCTCATAGCGGTCTTTTGGGAAAATTTTATTAAAATATAGACATTATATAGAAAGAGATTTATAATACGAGAAAGGTTGTACATAAAGACAGGAAAGTATAGATAAAGAAAAAAAGAGAAAGAGAGGAAACGGATATGATTGCCGACGAAGCGCAGAATGTCGTAGTACACATGACCTATCGTGGTGGGGAATTGGCAGGTAAGGGTGGATTAGCACTAATTAAGGCGGCGGCGAAGGGGATGCAACATTACCTAGAAACCGGAGAACAAAGTATAAAGAAGCTAAACAAAAAAGGGCTTCAGTTGGAGAGTATATCTGTATCGGAGCTTGACCTGAGATCTATAAAAAAGGAATTGAAAGAATTTGGTGTAGATTTCTCTGTCATGAAAAATATAGCAGACAAGGATACATATGATGTATTTTTTAAGGCACGCGATGTAACGCAGATAAATAAGGCATTAGAGAACATATTGGTAAAGAATATGGAAAAAGAGCCTATAGCTGATCGTGTTAAGAACGTAAAAAAGCAGGTACGCGAAAAAACATATGAGAATCCCCAAGCCAAGAGAGCACCAGAAAGATGAAAAAGAGAAGCTCAAACCTACTGTTATATCTTCTTCTTTCGTGTATAGCCTTTTATCTTGCTAACCGGTTTACGGTTAGTTTCCAAGGGCTTGAAGGTGATCTCTTGGAGAAATTAAACATTAGTATAAATAACTTTTTACCTGAACTAAAAGCGAATCCGTTGTTTATAAGCGTGAGCTTGGTACCACTGTCAGCTGGTTTAATCGCCTGTGCTATAGTGTGGCTTGTGTGGTTGTATAATTGCTATGACCAAAAAAACTATATGCCTGGTATAGAACACGGCTCAGCAGAATGGGGAGAATCCAAAGACATTAAACCCCTAATGGATCCGGACCCTCAAAGAAACATAATTTTGACTGCCACAGAGGGCATATCCTTACATAGTACTAAAGACCCAGAATACAATCGTAATAAGAACGTACTGGTTATAGGCGGGGCGGGGAGCGGCAAGACAAGATTTTATGTTAAACCTAATATCATGCAGATGCACAGCAGTTATGTGATCACAGATCCAAAAGGAGAGATCCTGCGAGACTGTGGGAAAATGCTGCAAGACAACGGCTACAAGCTAAAAGTACTAAACCTCATAGAAATGGATAAAAGCGATTTTTATAACCCGTTTAATTACATAAAAGATGAAAAAGATATCTTGAAATTAGTTAACAACTTGATCACCAATACTACTTCGCCAGGCAGTAAATCTGATGAATTTTGGACCAAAGCGGAAACTGCTTTGCTTCAGGCTTTATTTGGGTACGTATTGTATGAAACATTACCAAATGAAAGAAATATAGGCACTGTTTTAAAACTCCTACGCTTAGCAGAGGCAAAAGAAGAGGACGAAAACTTCAAAAGTGGTCTGGATATAATATTTGAAGAATTAAAAGAAAGGACCCCAGACCATTTTGCTGTGAAACAATACGATATATTTAAGTTAGCAGCTGGTAAAACAGCTAAAAGTATCCTTGTGACGCTGGGTGTACGATTATCACCGTTTTACATTGAAGCCGTGGAACACCTGTTATCCGACGACACTATGGAACTAGAGAATGTAGGCGAAGAAAAAACCGCACTGTTTATCATAATACCAGACAGCGATCCAACGTTTAACTTCATAGCAGCTATAATGTACCAGCAGTTATTCGACTTACTGTTTTATAAAGCTGATCATGAACACGATGGACGTTTACCATTCCCTGTTCGTTTTATTCTAGATGAATTCGCTAATATTGGTAGAATACCAAATTTCGTAACATATGTAGCTACAATGAGAAGCAGGGAAATAAGTGTAAACGTAATATTGCAAAATCTCTCACAGTTAAAAAGCACATACAAAGATTCATGGGAAACAATAGTAGGCAACTGCGATAGCATACTATTCCTTGGTGGCAGCGAAGAGAGCACCCTAGAATATGTATCAAAGAGAATAGGGAAAACCACTATAGATAACAGAAATATTAACGAAACTAAAGGCCAGTCTGCTTCATATAGTCTTAATTATCAAATTCTCGGCAGAGATCTCATTACACCCGACGAAGTAGGAAGAATGCCAAATAGCGAATGCATATTGCTGATTCGAGGCTTAAAGCCCTTTAAGAGCCAGAAATATGATATTGAATCTCACCCTAACTATCAAAAAATAGGTGAGAGTAATAAGAATAATAGATTTGTATTGAGTGGTGAGGCAAAGAGTATTTGTTTGGATAATGTTAAGGAAGTAATAGAGTTGTAGTTTTTAGGAGAGAAACTAGAGGCCTACATATCAAGGAGATGAAAAGAGATGGATTTATTAAATCAAGTGCTGGATCTGATAGTAAAATTTGCTACCATAGGTGGCGGCTTGTGGCTTGTATGGGGCGTTATCGTTCTTGCAGGTGGCTTGAAGGATCATAATGGGCCGTCTATTCAAAGCGGTATATGGCAAACAGTAGGCGGCGGTATGATAATCGTTGCAGCACAATTATTTACAAGGGTAATAGCGTGAGATTCTCTAACCCTCGAATTTAACTGTATGTTAGGTGCTGCAATACAGCACCTAACATGCTCTAATCTAAAGGGGAAAAAGCCTTATGGACGATCGCATAATCAATGGGATAATGGAGATTTTAAGTGGTGTAGTAAATTTAGGTGGAAGTAAAGGGGGGTTGACTGAAGCTCCGCAAACCTTTAATCCTGCTATATACAATGGAGTAAATGCAATAGCAGAAAACGTAGTAATGCCAATAGGATATGTCATATTGAGCTTAATATTTGTGTTAGAGCTATACCAAATTACCGTGCGTACAGAGTACACGGCTGGCTCCTTAGGGCTGGAAGTTCCATTTAGAGCAATGTTTAAGTTCGTCATTTGCAAAACACTAATAGATAGCACGCCGTTAATACTAGCAGCTATTTTTGAAATATCTAATGTGATTATAACGGGCGCTGGCAATACGCTTTCCACAGGCGTTAGTGCTATAGATACAGCTGTATTTGAGAGCTCCATGCGAGAAGCTTTAGGGAACATGGACTTCTCGGTAAAACTATTAACGCTAATGGAAGTAACTATTCTAGGGCTTATATTTAAATTCTCCACATTGGTAGCAGACATTATAATTATAGGAAGAATGTTTGAGATTTATATAATGACAGCAATTGCAGCTATTCCTATGGCAACGCTTGGCAACGCTGATGCTAGTTCTATAGGCAAAAACTTTCTCAAGAGTTTTGCGGCCGTCTGCCTCCAGGGAGCTTTGATTTTTATAGTACTTGCCCTCTTTAATTTCCTTGTATCAGGTATAGCTTCCGAGATAACTATGGAAGCAGGGGATATTACATCGTTAGTATGGCAGCCCCTACTTTATTCTCTTGTTTTAGTTGTATCGCTGTTTAGTACGGGACGAATATCAAAATCAATTTGTAATGCAATGTAGCGAGGGAGAAGCCATGAAGAAATTGATATTACTATTACTATGTATATTAGTAATGCTGACCTGTAGCTGTACTAAGTCTGAATCAGAAGTAATTGACAGCAATAGTAACACAGTAAAGGAAGAAATAAACAGTCCTATTGTAGGAATATGGCAGTTTTATAAGAAGTCTGGACAGGTACTAGAGGGGCAGGAAGAATCCTATGAGTCGTGGATATTTGTATTCAATAAAGACGGTACGTACAAGACCTATGGAGACGTAATAGATCATGACCCTATAACACATGGAGTATTAACTCTAGCTGATTATTGGGGGAGTGGCACTTATAGTATAGTGGAGACTACCTTGACCTTAGTACATGACGATACCGAAAAAGAAAGTACCTATAAGGTAAAAGTAGATAGCGATGCCGATGGTACTAAACAACTTATATTTTTATCAGAAATATCTAATGACTATATATATATCTTCAACAAAAAACCCGATGATACTGTTCTACCAGACAGGCCTGTCGCAGATATTTGCGATGAAACTATAGATAGTCCTATCGTAGGTGCATGGAAGTACTATCTTGATAATGCAAGGAAGAGCCTGGGATCTAGTAAAACAATATCTAATTGGCGTATAGTATTTAATCCAGATGGCACTTATGAATCCTACGGTGATTATGCAGATGAACTAGGTAACGGTAAATATGGTATATCGGACGATAATACAACATTAACCATGGTTCGCAGTGACACGGGGCAAAGAATAACAAGACAAATATCCATTGCACCTGATAAGGACGGTAAAACACAACTTAAGTTTTTACATGATGACAGGACAAAAGGCCCTTCTATAGTCGAAATTACTGGTGTGACATCTTCTGATTGTGAAGTGCACTATCTAATTTTTGATTCAATGGAATCCAAGTGGGAGTAGATATGGGTATAGAAGTTAGAATTCCAAAAGAAATAACAGAGTACCAAGAAAAGGTAATATTCGGCATGTCCATCAGACAGCTTGGTTGTGTAACTGGTGCTATTGCATTGGGTACAGGGAGTTATATTGTGCTGAAGGAACCATTAGGAGGAGATGTGGCGAGCTACATAACGATACTTGAAACGATGCCCATATTAGCCTTTGGTTTTATTAAGAAAAATGGCTTCACATTTGAAAAGTATGTTGGGCTAATATTGAAACACATGATAGGTATTAACCAGCGTAAATACGGTACCGAATTAGAAATTGACTCTATTGTGGGATTGGGTAACAAAAAAGACGTAAAGGAAAAGAGAGGGATTCGGAATGCAATTCCCATTGTTCAAACACGGAAAAGGAGTAAAGAATGCAGAGAGTGCGAAGGATTTACAGTCTCAAGGAAAGATAAAAAAAGAAAAGTCCAGGCAGCGCGACAAGAAATTAAAGCAGCTAAACAAGAATACAGAGCAGCGCAACAAAGAATTATTGCGCAAGCAAAAAAAAGAAGCTGCCCCAAAAACTACCCAACAAACTATTAAGTATAAACGTATGTTTGAAGATGGTATATGTGAGGCAGAAAATGGGGTCTTTTCAAAGACGATTAAGTTTTCTGACATAAATTATCAGATAGCAAAAAGGGAAGAACAAATAGAGATATTCAGCCGGTACTGTGAGTTTCTCAACTACTTTGATCCAACAGTCCATCTTCAAATCACTATTAATAATAAGCATATAGATCAGGACGAGTTTAGAGCACAAATGCTTATTCCTTTAAGAAATGATAGCCTTGATACTTATAGAAAAGAGTACAATGCGATGCTGTCAGAAAAGGCCCTGCAAGGGCATAACTCAATTATAAGAGAAAAATACCTAACCTTTTCTATTAGAGCTACCGATTATAGCGCTGCCGTCCCTCAATTAATGAGAATCGAAACAGACATATTAAACAACTTTAAGGCTTTAGGCTGCCAAAGCCATACTTTATCCGGAATTGAACGGTTAGATCTGCTATATAGTATGTTCAATCCAGACGAGAAATTTACGTTTGATTACGAATATTTACTATATAGTAGTTTGACTACAAAAGATTTTATAGCTCCAGATAGCTTTAATTTTACACATAAAAACCACTTTGAAGTCGGAAAGTATGTTGGCCAAGTACTATATCTGAAGGATTTACCCCCTGACTTGTCAGATAAAGTGATATCCGAATTATCGGATATCCCATGTCATATGATGATAAACCTTCATATAGACTCAGTCGAACAAGATAAAGCTTTGACGTTAGTTAAGCAAAAAATAGCCTTTATGGAGCAGCAGAAGATTGATGAACAAAAAAAGGCACTTAAAGCTGGCTACGACACAAATATGATTCCCTTTGAGCTAAGATATGCTCTAGATGAGGCCAATGAGTTACTTGATGATTTGCAAAACAAAAATCAGCGCATGTTTAAAGTAACTTTATTGATATACACATACGCTGATGGTTTAGACGAGCTGTACGATAACGTATATCAAATTATGGCTACAGCCAGGAAAAATAACTGCAAGATAGGTTATCTTGATTATTTGCAAGAAGAAGGCATAAATAGCACTATGCCCGTTGGTGTTAACCACGTTGAGATACAAAGGACACTAACAACTGCCAGCACAGCTATATTCGTGCCATTTACAACACAAGAGCTATTTCAACGTGGCGGTATATATTATGGTTTGAACGCACTATCAAGAAACCTTATCTTCTTTGATAGAAAGACTCTTTTAAATCCCAACGGCTTTATACTGGGTACTCCAGGGGCGGGCAAAAGTTTTTCAGCGAAAAAAGAGATAGCAAACGTCTTGCTTAATACAGATGATGAAGTCCTAATAATTGATCCAGAGCGTGAATATGCTGCTCTAGCCGAGGGGTTTGGCGGCGAAGTTATCCATATATCAGCAGGTAGTAAAGCGCACATCAACCCACTTGACATAACCGCTGATTACGCAGATGATGATAATCCTCTGTTGCTTAAATCTGAATTTGTTTTGTCATTGTGCGAACTGCTGGTAGGTGGCAAAAGCGGTTTAAACGCTATAGAAAAGACAGTTATAGATAGGGCTTGTAGGTTAGTATATGAAAAGTATTTTGCCAATCCATCTAAATATGATGTGCCTACATTAAAAGATTTCTACAGTGTACTAAAAAACCAACCGGAACCAGAGGCCCAAAGCATGGCATTATCACTTGAATTATATATAGAGGGCAGCTTATCAGTGTTTGCGAATCCGACAAATATTGATACACAAAATCGGTTTCTAGTGTTTGATATACGAGATTTAGGTAAGCAGTTAAAAACGATGGGTATGCTCATAGTATTGGATCAGATCTGGAACAGAATAACTCAAAATAGGGCTATAGGACGTCGCACATGGATTTACATAGATGAAATATATCTATTATTCCAAAACGAATATAGTGCTAACTATTTGTTTGAGCTCTATAAGAGGTCCAGAAAATGGGGAGCTATACCAACCGGCATAACTCAAAACGTTGAGGATCTTTTAATATCGGACCTTGCACGTAGAATGCTATCGAATACGGAATTTATTATGCTATTAAATCAAGCATCAAGCGATCGTGCAGAATTAGCTCCTTTGCTTAATATAAGCGCTAAAGAGCTCTCCTATGTAACAAATGCTCCAGCTGGGCAAGGGCTTCTTTTTGCTGGTGGTGCTGTGATACCGTTTATAGACCAATTCCCAACAGATACAAAGCTTTATAAGATGATGACGACAAAGATTGAAGAAATTACAGCTATAATGGCGGAAGAAGAGGCTGATAAAGAAACTTTAGAAGCCGTATAATGGGTGAGAGGTAGAAGCATGTCGAATGGTGATGACAAAAACGATATCTTAAAAGGTAGTGCAACTTATAAAGATTACGACGAGAGCGTAGCTAGATCAATTAATGAGGATATAGGTAAAGAGTTTGTCCAGAAATCACCGGAGAAAGCATTTGAATCCGCAGTAAAGCAGACTGGCTATAGGGCCTTCTACTCCGAGCCTTACAGGCAGTCTGTAGGAGCAAAGTCTATAGAACGTCAAAACGAGAGTGAAGATAATGGCTTCTTTGCGGGAGCAGCCGGATCCGCCACTTATAAAGATCACACACAAGATGTTATTAAACCAAACATAAGAAATATAGGGAAAGAGTTTGTGCGTGATTCTGTAGATACTGCGGTTAAGACTACCATAGTAAAAAGTAGTAATACTTCATATTCAATTAAGACGTTCAGCAGAGACAAAACATCAGGTCGTTTATACTCGTTTACTAGGGAAACCATTGAAAGTGAAACCGCTCATTGTGGTGAGAACGGAGGTATAACGGATCGAGTATCTGGTAAAACAGCTAAACATACGTTAAGAACTCCCTTATATGCTAGGGACACGGGAAAGACAGCAGTAATGGTATGGGAGGGTGGTCGATATAGCTATAAAACAGTTAGGGACATAAGAAACAACACTATAAGTAGTGAAGAGGCCAGAATTGCTACGTTAAAGAAAGGTAAGGATATCTTAAAAAGTGGCGGTAAAGCTGCTATTAGTTCAACGTTTAGGGCCGTAGATGAATTTGAGGGATCTGATGATCTAGGCATAGATGCGATAACAAAACCAAAAGATGCAATAATAAAGACAGATCGGACGGTAAAAGTTACTAGCCGTGCCGTAAAATCCATAGCAGAAACGCCAACAAAGACGCAAAAGGCAATGAGGGATATACAGAAAGTAGAGCAAAAAATAAAGCAATCAGTTGCCTCTTCGGTACGGACTATTAAGAGTGTTACACATTCTGTAGCAAACCCTGCGGTAAGAAAAAGCCTATCTGCCGCAGGGTTAATGATAGTAATGGTTGGGATTATTGTGGCGGGCGCCTCTGCTGTTACGTGTTTATTTAGTGGGTTCACATATCCATCTGGAGATGCAGACCTTACAGCTACGTATACATATGTTACAGAACTAGATGTTAATTTAGAAGAATATATAAAAGAGATTCCGAGTGATCCAAAGTGGGCAGATGTAAAGGTTAGTATCAACGCATTTAGTCCGAAAACGGATCCCGTAGGGATAATATCATATCTTACAGCTAAATATAGGGAATTTAAGTTTAACGATGATATTAAAAGTGAGATCGAAGAGATACACAAGGAAATGTACAAGGTAAATTATAAGGAATGGGTTGAGGAAATAGAGCATAGCGAAACCATTACTAATCCAGATGGCACAACAGCAAGTAAAACATGGATAGAAGAAATACCGCATCTAGACGTGGAACTTGAATATACGCCTTTTAATATATGGGTTGAAATGCACAAAGATGAAATGGAAGCAAGTGTATATGAACAATATGCTGCTTATAACAGCGGTATAAGCGGTACAGCACAAAGAGAAGAAATAGGCAGTGTCTTCATCGACGAAAAGGTGTCTATATCCGATCGGTTTGGTTATAGAATTGACCCTTTTTCAGGGGAAAAAGCATTCCATAGCGGTATAGATATCCCTATGCCTACAGGTACACCAATTAACGCTGGTATAAATGGTGTGGCAACAGTGGGATATGATGCGGAAGGGTTCGGCAAGTACGTTACGATAGCGTGTAAAGATGTCAGAATCACATATGCACATTGTAACGCAATATTAGTAAGAGATAAGGATACTGTGATAAGGGGAGAAGAAATTGCTACAGTAGGTTCGACAGGGAAAAGTATGGGAAGCCACGTTCACATCGAAGTTGAAAAAGACGGCAAGAAACTTAATCCTTTGTTTTACATCAATAGCTCACAGTTTCTTATTGCAGAATAAGGTAGAAAGGATAGATGAACAGATGGGTAACAATATAGAGAAGATAGCTAAAAAGAAAGAAGAAATAAATAAACGTAAGCAGCGTATAGCTCAAGAGCAAGAAAAAATAAAGAAACTGAAAGATGAGATAGCTGAGTTGGAGAACACTGAAATTAAAGGATTAATCAAAGAATTAAACCTGCCATTGGAGGACCTGAAACAATTAATCAAGGACATCAAGAAAAACTAAAAGTATAGATCAGAAGAGTGTGTCTAAAATGAAATTTGGATATGCAAATATAGATGGATATAAGTTAGACAGAGAAACCCAGGTGGAAGAATTATCGAGCTATGGGGTAGATGAAATATATATTGACGAATGGAATACATCGTTAGTACCACAGAAAAGCCTATCAGAAGCTTTAGATCGCCTCCATGCGGGAGATACGCTGGTGGTATGGAGGTTAGATGTATTAGGGAGAACTATTAAACAGTTTATTGGTTTGATAGAAGGTTTTAGAAAAAGAGGTATAGATTTTGTCAGTATAGACGATGGGATAGATACTACAAATGATGAGTGCCTGTTTAAGGTAATCACCGCTTTAAAGCGAATGGAAAGAAATATCATATCAGCTAGAACAAAAAACGGTATGACAAAGAAGGGTAAAGTTGGCCGCCCTAGCGTAGATCAAAAGAAGATAGAAGAGGCCATAGACTTATATTATTCAAATTTACTTACAATAGATGAAATCTTACATAAAACTGAAATATCTAGATCTACGCTCTATAAGTACCTAAGAACTCATAAAAAGGAGAATGGAGATGGATAAGTTGGCTAAGGATAGAAAGGACGAACTGGAAAAAATATCGAAGCAATTAGAGGATGGCATTAAAAATGTATACCAGAGCGAGCGATACAAAGATTATTTAACTACAATGTCAAAATTTCATAAGTATAGTTACCGTAATTCACTATTAATTATGATGCAGAATCCAGCTGCTACCTGTGTCGCAGGATACAAAGCATGGCAAAAAAACTTTAATAGGAATGTGAAGAAAGGAGAAAAGGGTATACAAATCCTTGCACCAACTCCAGTCCATGTAGAAAAGGAAATGGATAAGTTGGATCCAGATACCGGTAAGCCAATACTGGATAGTGATGGTAACAAAGTAAAAGAAGTAGTCGATGTGATAATACCAAGGTTTAAGCCGGTGTATGTATTTGATATAGCTCAAACAGAGGGAGAACCTCTACCACAACTTGCCAATGAGTTAAAAGGAAACATTAGAGAATACGATGACTTTATAACAGCATTAAAAAGCGTTTCTCCTTTCAAAGTAGAATTTGAAGATATACGTAATGGCTCTAAAGGCTATTGCAGTCCCATCCAGCACAAAATAGCAATAAAAGAAGGTATGAGCCAAATTCAAACCGTAAAGACAATGATACACGAAATTACTCATGCTGATTTGCACGTAGACAACGAATTACGTATAGCCGATGGAGCAGAGCGCCGTACGGAAGAAGTTGAAGCTGAAAGTGTAGCTTTTATTGTTTGCTCACACTACGGCATAGATACATCAGACTATTCGTTTGGTTATATAGCAGCCTGGAGCAGCAATAAAGAACTAGAAGAATTAGGAAGAAGCCTTGCGTCAATACAGAAGCAATCCTCAGATCTTATAGATAGAATCGATGCAAAGTTATTGGAATTGAACCGGCAAAGAGAAAACGAAGATATGGTTAAATTTGATAACGATATAGATAGGGATAAAGAAAAGAATCATAAACAATTAGGTTATCCCGATGCAATAGAGAATCGTATCGCCGCAGCACATGAAACAGCCATACATAGGAATGAGTTAAGAAGCGGAAAAAGTAAAACGCACGAGCTTAAAGAACAAAGGGGGGAAAGATGATGTTTAGCATCGAAGAAATCAGCCTGATGAATATGTATAGTCATAGTGAGAAAAAAGAACTTATCAAAGAGCTAAAGAATACATATCCTTATATTCCTGATGAGGATAAAGAAATGAAAGAATTGGTTGAGAGCGTCATAAGAAAACTCATGGCTATAAGTGATGACAAGTTTGCTAACATAGACTTTACACTTGCGATAAGCGATATAGTACCATAGTACTATGGTACTATAGTACTAAAGCGGTAGTTACACTATAAAAGTGTTTCTACCGCTTTTTCCATGTCATTTCTATTTGCTTTCGTATATATCGCCGTTGTGTTTATACTTGCATGTCCTAGCAATTCTTTAACTGTTACTAAATCGATATTACTCTCCCGAAGCAGCTTTGTAGCAAACGTATGTCTTAACATATGAGGATATGCTTTTACTCTGGCTATATCGGAGTATTTTCTAATTATACGATATAGCTGACTCCTAGATAAACAACCTGATTTATTGCTTACAAATAAGTAATCGCTCTTATCTTGCCGTACCTCAAGATAATCAGATATAGCCTTACGGGCAATTGCGTTAAGAGGTATTTCACGGTATTTCTCACCTTTACCCGATCTTACGATTACCGTACCTTTCCGGTCGCTTATGATTACATCACTCAATTGCAGATTGCATACCTCCGCCTCCCGCAAGCCGGTATTTATCATAAGCTCAAATATGGCTATATCCCGCTTATTGGCTCCCATGTAAAACATTCTTTTAAGCTTATAAAGGTCTTTATTATCCAATGCCTCAACCTGTGACTGCTGCTGACAACGAATCCTCTTGATACCAGCGGCTGGATTAGTCTTTATTACGCCTTCGAACATTAAGGTAGAAAAATACTGCTCTATAGCAGCTAGTTTTCTGTTCACGCTGACCGGTTTATTCCTTTTAACGTTATATGTATATGCTCGAAATTCTTGGATATCTACTATGGTAACCTGATCTGGAGAGTACTCACCGACTGTATCTGTAAACCATTTGATAAACTCGGCTACATCGGAACTGTAAGCGTATATAGTATTAGCAGATTTCTCTTGCTTCTCAAGGCTGTTCTTAAACAAATCTATATAATCTACCATCTCAACACCTCTAATATATATTTTTCACTTTTAAAATAGCTTTAAATATTATGTTGCATTTTTTTAAGCCTTTAATCGTCTCTTTTATTCTTTAATCTTATCAATTTAACATAAAAAACGCAGCATAAAATATATTACACTGCCGGGAGGTGAAAGTCAAGATGGATATAGTAAAGGTTTTTGGCACAAATTTACGTAAATACAGGACGGAACTCGGTGTATCACAAGAGAAGTTCGCAGAGATGTGTGGGCTTCACCGTACATATATCAGTGATATCGAACGATTCCAGCGCAGCATAGCTCTTGATAATGTGCAGAAAATTGCAGATGCGCTTGGAATCGAGACATATAAATTATTTATAGAAGAGAGGTAGAAAGAATGAGAGAACAAATTAAAAAAATTGTTATAGAAGAATTCTCTAATCTTACTGAGCTTATTGAAGCGGATTTTTCCTCCAACTATAGACGTAAGGTTAATAATTTTCTTCTTAGCCAGATGGATGAAAGAATAACGGCGAGCATGGTTTTCGTGAGTAGTTTCGAATCTAAGAGTGGCTTTGCTATTGAAACATGTGCAAAAAGAATAGCGCGGTTAACATTTGGTGAATCAAATGTCCCGGCTGTTGTTAATCCCCGTAACTTACCCCATCATATTGATCCTGCAAGTGTGTCCGGACAGATTGTGGTTACTGATGTTGATACCCATAACGGTGATCTTCGTGGCGAAATAGCGTCTTTCAGAGCCAACAACGAAGCTACCGGAAAAGGAAGAATGCGTGAAGAAAGCAAGGTTACTCATGCTACATGCAAATCCACTCTCCTTCCGCTATCTGCAAAAGTACGCAGCCGACAACGGCTTTAAAAACACGC
>Ga0208824_1002008_pt1 | contig 16546 bp, 7 predicted proteins | sample AD_JPNTR3_MetaG_FD_184447 | JGI IMG/M metagenome (GOLD analysis project Ga0208824, IMG submission 184447) | Active sludge microbial communities of municipal wastewater-treating anaerobic digesters from Japan - AD_JPNTR3_MetaG (SPAdes) (version 2) | ecosystem: Engineered > Bioreactor > Anaerobic >...
CAGAAGGCGACGCGGCGTGGGGCGGAGCGTCATGCCCGGCCGCGCCGGGCGGTGGGATGGTTCGCTGACAAGACGTCCCGCCCGCAGGCCGTCAGGCGTTGCGGTGTGGGGGTTTTGCAAGAGCCTCCCCCATGACGCCGATCAACGGCGCGACGATCGCCGCCAACTTTGCCCCCGGTACCAAGAACGGCGACGTCTGGACCAGCCCCTTCGGCGAGCAGACCCGCTGGGTGGCCTGGGAGATGGACCGCGAGATCGGTGATTTGAAGCTCTACCCCGTCGGCGGCACGAGCGTCGTCGGCATGCGTGTCAAGAACGACCTCGATGGCCCCGGACTGGGCACCGAAGGTTCCCCCGAGGGCGTCCAGATCTTCAATACGACCGGCGTCTTTTCCTCCGAGTTGTTGCAAGCCATTGGCAATGAGGTCGTGACGACCATCAAGAACGCGCCGGGCATCCTCGTCGAGAAGACAGGCCCGGACGTCGTCAGCCGGGGCGACACCTTCTCTTGGATCGTCACCTACTACAACAACTCCGGCATGGATGACGATGTGGTGACGATCGTGGACACGTTGCCTCAGGGCGCCGAGTTCCTCTCCGCGACCCATGCGTGGAACGCGGCCGCGCTGGCCAACGGCGCACCGGCAAACAACAGCGGTCAGGTCGTGCCCTCCGTTGTTGAGACGACTTCCGAAGGCAACACGCGCATCGTTTTCAACATCAGCGGTAATAACGGCTACCGTGGCGAAGGTGCCAAGCTACGCTCGCGGGAGGGTGGCACACTCAAGATCACGGTCCGCGCCAAGAACGATCTGAAGACCAACGCCGAGTTGCTCAACCGTGTTACCGGTACGGCGACGGCCGGCAGTGACACCACGACTTCGTCCGACGAGGATCTGGTGCTGGTGCGCAACGCCGAACTGCGCGTGCGCAAGGTTGCTTCGCCGGAGTTCCCCGTGGCGGGCGATACGGTGACTTACAACCTCATCGTCGCCAACTCCGGCCAGATGGCCGCGCGCGACCTCGTTATCACCGACCAGTTCCCGACGGGCATCAGCTACGTCGAGGGGTCTACCGTCATGCTCACGTCCGGCTACACCATCGGCCAGCCTGTCGTCTCTGACGGTGCTCTGACCTGGAGCGTGGCCAACTCGAACGCCCTGACCAAGGCCGGGCTGCTTCCTGGTGTGTTGCCCGGGCTCTCCGGCGACGTCGTGATCCAGTACAAGGGCGTCGTCGCTTCGACGGTCGCCCCCGGAACGCACCTGCCCAACAGTGTCACGGTCAGCACCGTTACGCCCGAGGACGGCACCGAGCCCAACGATGACGAGGCCTCGGTCGATACGCCGTATCCAGATCCAGCCATCGTCAAGGACGGTCCCGCCATCGTGCAGTCCGGCGACCGCTTTGACTGGAATCTGACCTATTACAACGCCACCCGTCAGGCGGGCGAGAACGTGTACATCATCGATAGCCTGCCCGATGCCGATGGCGACGGTCTGGTTGATGTCACTTTCGTCGAGCAGCGGGCCGACGGCCCTGCGGCTGTGACCGCCTACTACCACTCCGGCAGTAGCGCCACTGTGCCCCCGTTCGACCCTGCCGATCCGCTTTCGGGCGGCTGGACGGAAGAGCCCGTCGTTCCGGTGCAACACATCGCTTGGCTGGTCGGTACGTTGCCCGGCTCGGCTGGCCCTTATAGCATCGCCGTGACGGTGATTGCTACGCCGCCGACAGGTGCCGCGGCGCTTCCGCCAGGTACGGCGCTGAACAACTTCGTCGAGATATTCGTCTCCGGCAAGGATCAGAACCCGGATAATAATGCCGACGAGCACACCGTCCGTACGCCCGCCAGTGATGTGGCGCTGACGAAGACCGGTTCCACTGAAGGCGACACCCCCGGACTTGTTCCCGGCGAGGAGATCGTTTATGAGATCGTTGTCGAGAATGTCGGCACGGAGATCGCTTACGGCATTGAAGTCAAAGACGTCCTGCCCGCCAGCCTGGAACTCACGGATGACGGTGCCGCAGGCATCCTCGCACTCGTCAACGCCGAAGGCGAGCCGGTGCTGCCGATCGATGCCGACGGTCATGAGATCACCACGTCCGTTCCGCTGACGCGTGTGGTCACGACCAATGGCGTTGCGTGGTTCTTCGGATCGGCGGATGTAACCAGTGCCAATTACTACCGTAATGTCGGCATCCTCCCCGGTCAGAAGCAGACCATCACATTCGCGGCCACGGTGGCGCTTGACGTCCCCTGCGGGACGCCTATCGTCAATACCGCGACCGTCACCATCCGCAACCGTAACGATTCGGAGCCTGCTGAGGAGTATCTGGACAACAACACTGACAGCACGGAAACCGTGGTTTACCGGGCTGACGTTGCCGTGCGCAAGTCCGTGGTTGACGCCAGGACAGGTGACTCCGACTGGACCGAGAGCGGCAATTTCCTGAAATATACCATCGAGTACAATAACCTCGGTAATGCGGTGGCGAGAGACACGGTCATCTCCGAGATCGTCCCCGAAGGCACAACGCTTGTCTCGATAAATAATCCTGATGGCAGCACGGTCGTCTACTATCCGGAAGCGGGCGCGGGCGCGCGGAGCTTCGATGTTCTTCTTGGTGACCTCGGCCCCAGCATCAACAAGGCAGTCATAGGCGATTACGGCGCGATGGGAGCGGTCAAGATCGCCAATGACAAGGGCGGCCTGCCTGCGGGCAGCCTCATGTCTGGAGACTATTTCGGCAGTTCTGTTGTAGCGATTGGCGATGTCAACGGCGACGGCGTGCCCGACCTGTTGATCGGTGCAGTGTACAACGACGACGGGGCTTTTAATTCGGGCGGCGCCTGGGTGCTCATGATGAATTCCGACGGCACCGTCCAGTCGGCGGTGGAGCTTGCCAATGGCCGGAACGGCATTCCTTCGGGGACGTTTGCCGCCAACGAGCAAGTCGGCATTTACGCCTCCGGCCTCGGCGATGTCGATGGCGACGGCGTGCCGGATGTGATTCTTGCCCGGCAAACAGCCCCTGGCGGAGCCTATGTCATTCTGCTGAACAGTGACGGCACGGCAAAGTCGACCGTCAAGATACAGAACGGCATGAATGGCGTTCCGGCAGGGTTCTTCACGTCCTCGGATCAGGCGGGTTACAAGATTTGTGGTGGCACGGACATGGATGGCGACGGGGTGCCCGACGTTTTCATTGGAAACCAAAGCCGCCTGAATGTCTTCCTGTTGCTGTTGAATGCCGACGGCACGGTCAAACGCGCCATCAATTACCGGCCGGGTGTGAATGGTATCCCGGGTACGCCGGAATTTACGGCTCTGGGCAAGAATTGGACCGGAGCGACGCCCATTGGCGATGTTGACGGCAATGGCGTTCAAGACATCTTCATCGAGGTGCATTGGCGGATAACTATTTGGGCGCGGGCTTCATTGCGCTGCTCAATCCGGACCTCACCGTCAAACGCGCGGTTCGCATGACCAATGGCTACAATGGCGTGCCGGCGGGCTTCATCAGCGGATACCAAGCAATGGCGGGTATTACCACCTACCCGCTGGGTGACTTTGATGGCGATGGTGTCCCCGATGTCCTGCTTGGCTCCATTCGGCTCACGGGTACTAACAATGTCAATGGCGGTGGCGCGATTGTCATGCTGCTCAACGCCGACGGTACAGCCAAGCGTGTTGTCAAGCTGGCCGACGGCATGTCCGGCATTCCGGCGGGGACGTTCGGTGCCAATGGTTTTGTGAGGGCGCTTGGCGTGCTTGGCGATGTCGATGGCGATGGCGTCACGGATATCATGATGGGTGGGTCCCCGGCCACCTCCGGGAGTTCCAGAAGTGTCGTTTACTTCCTGACGCTCATGAATCCCGACGGCACGGTCAAGGCGATTACCAAGCTTGCAGACGGCCAGGGCGGGATGCCTGCCGGGGAAATGCCAAGTGTTGCGTACTTCAGCACGTTCGGCAGTGCAGTTGCCGACATCAACGGCGACGGGGTAGGCGACCTGATTTCAGGTGTGCCCACGGAAGCAACCGGTGGTGCGGTCTGGGTCGTCATGCCGGGTCTCACGCCGCTCTCCAATAACGCGCAGTCGGTCGGCTTCGGTGGCGCAGGCGTCGTCGAGCGCAGACTCTACACCTCGAATGAAGTTGTGGCGTGGGAGAAGTTCGTGGCCGAGGCCGATATTCCTGCAGGCACAACCCTCGCGTACTCGATTGGACGTGTGGTCGGGGACGACTTTGTCTATGACCTTGGGCCTACGTTCACAGATATCCCGGCACCGCTACCGCTGGATGGTCTGGATATTTCAGGGATTGCGCCCAACTATCAGGACCTCGTTGTCAAGATGACCTACACTGGTAGCACGGCACCGACAATCAAGAAGGTCTTTGCGACTTACTACACCGGTACGTGGGCGTCGTTCACTTTCACGGTGCGTGTCGATGATCCGGTCGCGGCCGGTGTCCTGCCGGATATCAACAACACGGTTCTTATCAGCACCTCCACGCCCGAGAGCGATCTCAGTAACAACTCGGACGAGGCGGACATCATGATCCGTTCCCTCGACCTCGAGGTGACAAAGACGGCCGACACGGTTGCCGCTTTGACGAACGAACTTGTGACGTTCACGCTCGCGTGGCGTAACAACGGGCCGTGGCCCGCCGACAATGCTGTGCTTAAGGATATCCTGCCGACGGGCCTGACCTTCGTCTCGTCCGAGCCGGCGTATGATGCGGTCTCCGGCAATGTCTATACATGGAACCTCGGCGATGTTGCGCCGAACGCCGCTGGTGTCGTCACGGTCGTTGCGCGTGTCAACGCCGATGTCTCCGACCAGACGCTTGTCAACACGGTGCGCATCGGCAATGATCGCCAGGAGACTGACTACACGAACAATGAGGATTCCGTCCCCGTGGTCGTGAAGCAGCTCGCGAACGTCTGGATTGCGAAGAGCGGCCCCACGACTGTGCGCCTTGGCGGTGAGGCGGTCTACACCCTGACCTACGGCAACAACGGTAACCTTGCCGCCGCAGATGTCATGGTCAGCGATACGTTGCCTGAGGGCATGACCTTCGTCAGCGCCGCTCCAGCACCTACGAGCGCACACGGTCAGGTCCAGCTCTGGACGCTCGGAACACTCGAGCCCGGTGTCACCGGCACGATCACGGTCACGGCGCGCGCCGAGAACGACTTCGCCGCCCTGTACGGCAAACTGCTCGTCAACCGCGCCGCTATCACCACGTCTACCACCGAGGTGACGGTCACCGACAACACGGACGACCACGCGGCCGATCCCGTTGTCGCGCCTGCCTCGATCAGCGGCTACGTGTGGCATGATGAAAACTACGACAAGGTCTTCAACGACACCGAGAAGGGCATCCCCGGCGTGACGATCACGCTCACGGGAACCGACGCGCTCGGCAACTCGGTCAACGTGACCACGACGACCGACGAGAACGGCTACTACAACTTCACCGGTCTCTTCCCGGGGGTCTACACGATCACCGAGACGCAGCCTGATGGTTACATCTCAACGACCGACCTCCTCGGGACTGTCGGCGGCGAGACACGTGGCACCAACACCGACATTCTGGATGATATCCTTGCGGAGATCACCCTGAACGCTGGTGACCGTGGCGTGCGCTACGACTTCGGCGAGGTCTTCGAAAACATCGATCCCTCGATCAAGCTCATCAAGGAAGGTCGCTACATCCCCGGTGCGCCGGGCGTCGCCTGTGAATGGCTCTACTTCGCCACGAACTTCAACGCGTTCATCTTCGGCGACTTCCACGCTGCCGGCGGCGATACCGAGTACCGCCTCGCGGTTGGCGGCACCGCCAGCTTCACGGACGGCTACAGCGTCGGCCAGCCCATCGTCGGCATGCCGCTGCCCGTCTACACCGACGGCACCACCGACATGTTGATCGTTGGCGGTGACCTCTACGACGGCTATTTCGGTGTCAACGGCAACATCGTCTACGGCGGCACCCGCTACGGCCCTGAGCGCTACATGTCCGACGGCAACGTGGTCTACCAGGCGACGAACATCACGTTCGACGCCTCCGGCAACGTGTCGCGTGACGGTACCGGCGAGACGTGGCTCGATCTCTACGCCCGTGTCGAGGTGGGCAGCACTGAGATGGCTGCGCTTGAGGAGCGCGGCGTGGTGGTGAATGACTTCACGCAGGAGTACTTCGGTTACCTGACGGGTGCTGATCCTTGGCTTAACGTCTTCCATGTGCGTGCCGAGGATTGGAGTATGTCGCAATCCGACTACATCATCGAAGCACCCGCTGACTCTGTCGTACTGGTCAATATCTACGGCACCGATGTTTCGATCGTGAATAGCGCGATGCGCCTCAGCGGCATCGACTCAAGCCACGTGATCTTCAACTACGTCGATGCGACGAACATCGTCGTGGAGAGCTTCACGCACGAAGGCTCTGTCGTGGCTCCGTATGCCTCCGCCCAACTCTACGGCGGTTCCATCGATGGTTCTGCCATCTTCGGCGGCGACGTCGAGACCGGGCGCGGCTTCGAGTTCCACAACTTCGGCTTCGGGGCCTACTGCCTCGGCGAGGGCGAAGGTGCGACCATCGAGTACACCTTCACCGTCATCAATGACGGCGGGGTGCCGCTCCACGACATCACCATCGACGATCCGCTCGTCGAAGTGATCGGCGGACCGATCGCCGTGCTCCAGCCCGGCGAGACCAACTCGACGACCTTCACGGCGACCTACACGCTGACACCGGCCGACTTCCTGGCAGGCTTTGTGACCAACACCGCCACGGCTTCCGGAATCTCGATAACCGATGTCACCGTCACGGACACCGACTCCGAGATCGTCATCTTCCGTGGCACTGGCCCTGTCGTTGGCGCGACCGTGGGCGACGTGGATGAGGGTGAAGCGGACGCTGGCGCTACCGGCGACACCGGTGGTGCTGGAACTGGTACAGGTGATACCGGTACCGGCGACACGGGTGACACCGGCACAGTCCCCGGCGGTGTTGACGAGGCTGGCAATCCTTATGTGCGTGCTGACTTCGGCGTCACAGCCATTGAGTTCATCGGCCCGGCCCCGACGGTCACGGGCGAGGTTTTCGCGATCCGCTTCACCGTCGAGAATCGCGGCCAGATCGCGGGGAACGCCGGCTATGCGGGTATCTTCATCTCGCACGTCAACCCTGTGGTTATCGGCGAGACGCCTGACGCGACGGTCGAGATTGGCGTCATGCAACCCGGCGAGGTGCGCGTCATCGAAGTGGGCGGCCTGACCGCCGCCATGACACGCGGTACGCACCACGTGCGCGTCTACGCCGACATGGGCGACGTCACGCAGGAGTGGAGCGAGGGTGACAACCAGCTTCCGCTGGCCTACACCATCAGCCCGATCCAGCTCGCGGTCGCGTTCGACGCTGCGGCGGGCGGTCTTAAGCTCACGTGGAACAGCTACTGGGGCGACCGGTACATCGTGTACCGCACCACCAGCCTGACGCAGCCGTTCACGCCGATCGCCACCGTTGAGGCGACCTATCCGACGAACACCTTCGTCGATCCTAACCCGCCCGCTGGCGGTGCCTTCTACAAGATCGGCGTCGAGCTGCCGTAACGGCGGCGAAAGACGGCAGGTTTTTTCGATGGAATCGATTGAGTCGAATGATTCGATTCTTTCGATTCCATCGATTCTTTCGGCCTCTTTGTCGACATTTACCACCGTTGTGCTATGATCTTGGCAGATCCAAAGGGAGGAAAGAACGATATGAAGAGACGTGAATTTGTGAAGTCGGCGGCGCTGTCTGCTGCGGCTCTCGGTGCGGGTAATGTCGCCAAGGGAGCGGTCGGCCGGGCCGCTGCATCTGCCACGGCTCCTGAAGCCATCAAGGCGGTGTTGTTGCACCTTGGTCATAACATGTGGTGCGATTGGTTCCCGGAGGGTATGGACCTCTCCAAGTTTGAAAAGGGGTTGCCGGACACGACGCTCCGCTGTAAAGATGATCTCTGGCGTAAGGTCACGGATCATGCCGCCGCGAAGGGGATGAACATGGTCGTGATCGACCTCGGGGAGGGTGTCGTTTACCCCAGCCACCCTGAGCTTGCCATCACCGGGTCATGGAGCGTGGAAAAGCTCCGTGCCGAACTCAATCGGCTGCGGGGCATGGGGCTTGAGCCGATTCCGAAGCTGAACTTCTCCACCACGCACAATGGGTGGCTGAAGTACTATCGCCGCATGCTTTCCACGCCCACCTACTACAAGGTGTGCGAGGACGTGCTGCGCGATGCCTACAAGATCTTTGACCGTCCGCGCTTCATCCACATTGGGTGCGACGAGGAGACGGCCCAGCATCAGGCTGGAAGCGGTCGCGCGTATTATATCTCTGTCCGCGTCGGCGAGTTCTGGATGCACGACTTCGAGCACCTCGTGCGGACAGTGGAGAAACTCGGCGCCCGCCCGTGGGCGTGGAGCGATTACGGATGGAGCCATCCCGAATTTATGCAGCGCTGTCCCAAGAGCGTCGTTCTCTCCAACTGGTATTACGACGAGTGCTACGGCGGCTTCGATCTCGCCACGAACAAGACGGCCGACCATAAACGCCTGATCAATTTCTGGGATCTTGAGAAGGCCGGTTACGACCAGATCCCGTGCGGCACGAATTGGGTCGGCTGGAAGCGCAGGCAGGTCAATGCCGGTGCGGAGGATGTGATCGGAAAGCTTGTGAAGCTTGGTCGGCAGGTCGTGGCCCCCGAACGTTTGCTGGGGTTCATGATGGCGCCTTGGGCCTCCACGGACAACGATGAGAATACCGCGTTCAATATCCGTGGCATTGATCTTTTTGCTGAGGCGCTTAGCCAGCCTCGTGGGTGAGCCGTTTGAACGCAGAACGCAGAACGTCGAACGCCCAACGCAGAAGTAGCGCCGGGCGGATTAGAAAGGGTTCACGTAAAGATGAAGAAGATTCTGTTTGGAGTGATGGCGGCGCTGACGCTGTCGGTTGTTGGTGACACGTTGCCGGTTCTGGGCGGCTATGCCGGTTCGCTTGAGTTTCCCGATGCGTCGCTCTACTTCCAGCCCTGCGTATTCGCGCACGGCTGGAACCGTCGGTCGGCGACAGAGCCCAAGTTCACCGAGCCGAAGTCGGTCCATCTCTTCCGCGTCAACCTTGATCCGAAGGGGAGCGGCGAATCCATCGAAGGACGGGCGACCTTCACGCCGACCGACGGCGCGGTCGAAGCCGTCTGGAGCCTGCCGACAAACAACGTGCCGAAGTCTGCCGGACGGGCGGCCGTGCGCACCACATTCTCGCAAACGCTCTACGCCGGCGGCAGCGTGACGGCGGACGATAAAACGGTCGCGCTTGACGCAGGACGCCCTAATCGCGATGTGTTGCGCAGCGACCGGGTGACGTCGTTCGCGCTGCAGGACGCGTCCGGTGCCCTGCGTCTCAAGGTCGACTTCCGCAAGCCGACAGAGGTTCTTGTGCGCGAGATTCGCGACTGGGGGCTCGTCGTCTACGAACTCCAGTTCGGCTTTCGCGGTGAACTCGCCGCACGTTTCTCGGGCGAACGCCCGTTCGCGTTCCGTGAGGTCGGTCCGGTCCGTTTGACGGCCGGGGCAGAGTGGGTGCCGCTCGCGGCGGAGATCGAGATCGAACCGGGATCGGCCCTTGATTTTTCCGGCATGGGCGGGGGGAGTTCGGATGCGCCCGCCGGAAAGCACGGCTGGCTGGTAGCGAAGGGCAATCACTTCGAGTTTGAGAAGCTGCCCGGCGTACCCCAGCGCTTCTATGGCGTGAATATCTGCGGCGACGCCAACGCGCCTGACCCCGAGACGGCCCGCCGTTTCGCACGCAACCTGCGCCGCATCGGTTACAACATGTTACGTTTCCACCATCACGAGAGCTGTCTTGTGGAAGGTTCGCCCCCCGGCTCCACGGAACTAAACGCGAAGGCGATGGAGCGTTTCGATGCGCTGGTGGCCGCTTGCGTGGAAAACGGCATCTACATGACGACCGACCTGTTCGTTTCCCGTCGTCCGATCTCTTGGAAGTCGCTCGGCTTCGACCGTCCGGGCGATGTCTCGATGACGGAGTTCAAGGGACTCGTTTTCTTCAACGAGAACGCCTTCTCAAACTACCTCGCTTACGCGCGCGCTTTCCTCGGCCACGTCAACCGATACACAGGACGCCGTCTTGCGGACGAGCCCGCGCTGGCGACGCTCTCGTTTGTGAACGAGGGCAACCTCAATGGCGTCTGGTGGTCCTTGAAGCAACTCGGCATCGTCGACAAGTTCGATGAGAAAGCCTTCGCCGAGATCGAGGCGCGTTTTGCACGGCGCGTCACGAAGTTCCTTCGCGAGGAGATGAAGTGTAAGGCGCTCACGTCCAACATGAACAACTACTTCTGGAACGACAGCGCGGCATCGCAACTCGTCCGCGCACGGGAGTTCGACTACGCCGACGACCACTTTTATGTCGACCATCCGCGCTTCCTGGATCGCGACTGGAGCCTGCCGACCTCCTGTCCGAATACAAACCCGTTGAGCGGTCCTGACCAAGGCACGCAGCGCCTTGCGGTGACGCGGATTCTCGACCGCCCGTTCACGATCACGGAATACAATTTCGCCGCGCCGGGACGCTTCCGCGGCGTCGGCGGTATCCTCACGGGGGCGCTCGGCGCACGGCAGGATTGGAGTGGTCTGGTCCGCTTCGCCTGGACGCACGGTAGCCACGGTCTTGACCGCGCGAAGGCGCTCGGTTTCTTTGATATGTCCGGTGATCCGCTCGGGCTTGCTGCGGAACGCGCGTCGATCTGCCTCTTTTTGCGTCGCGACCTCGAAGTGGCGGAACGTACCTGCGCGTTCGTGCTGTCGCCCGCGAAACTGGCCGATCCGGACAACCACAAGGGCAGCTACGCCAGCGCGTGGGCGATGGACTGGGCGGCTTGGCGCGTCAAGATCGGTTCGCTCATGGCGGACGCGGCTCCCGAAGGTGTCGAGACGCTTGACGTATGGCCGTTCAACCGTCCGCAAGCGGAGATGAAGGCCATCGTCGAGAAGTCGGGGCCGGATGGCGTCGTGATCGATTCGACCGCCGGTTCGTTCACACTCGACACACCGCGCACGGTGGGCGGCTTCGCCGAGAGCGGCACCGTAAAGGCGGGGCCGTTCGTCGCCGATCTTGACGGGAGTGCCGCGACGATTTGGGCGAGCACCCTCGACAACGAGCCGATCGCCTCCTCGCGCCGGTTGCTGCTGACTCATCTGACCGACGTGCAAAACACAGGGACCACCTATGCCGATGAAGGGCGGCGCATCCTGCTGGCGTGGGGTTCACAACCCCATCTTATGCGTGCCGGACGTGCCACCGTTAAGATCCGCCTCGCAGCGGGAGCGTGGCAGGTGTGGACGTTGACGCCCGGCGGTCGCCGCCGCCAAGTGGTTCCGTCGACATACGCCGACGGCCAGCTCACCTTCGTGGCCGATGTCGCTGCCGATCCCGCCTGCGCCTCGTATCTCTACGAGATCGTGCGTTGAGTGGCCGCTTCGCCACAGAGCATCGGGAGGGGCAAGCGTCTGCTTGACCGGCGGCGGTCACGCCGCCCACCTCTTTTGCGTTCTTGGAAAAGGGTGAGGGGTTTGATACGTTAACGCCGTCAACAAACGGAACATTCCGGGGCGGTGCCGTTGTGGTCGGCCGCCACGTTCAGGAAGAGGAGGGGAGAGATGGTAAATCGAAGAGATATGCTGGCTGTCTCGGGGACGGCTCTTGCAGGGATGATGATGGCACCGCGTTTCACATGGGGTGGGTCGATCATTCCGCAGCGGCCGGGTGTTTTCCGCGCGGGAGCCTTTGCGCAGGACATCACGCCCGAGCATTTCCCGATCGTGGTGAATGGAAACTTTAAGCCGGTCTACGCGGAAAAAGCACTGGATCCACTGCACGCCCGCTGCTTGGTGCTGGATGACGGTCGCGGGCAGATCGCGATGGCGGTTGTCGATAGCTGTGTGCTGGACCGCGAGTTGATGGATGAAGCCAAACGGTTGGCCAGCGGCATGACCGGCATCCCGACGGAGCGGATTTTCATCTCCGCCACCCACACGCACTCCGCGCCGGCGTCGGTCGGCATCTTGGGCACCGATCCTGATTTGCGTTACCGCGCCTGGCTGCCGGGGAAGATCGCGGAAGGCATCAGCAAAGCCATGGAGCGGCGCGAACCGGCTCAGGTAGGGTGGGCGGTAGAGAAGCTGCCGGAGGTGGTGCAGTCGCGTCGCTGGATCGCCCGTCCCGACCGCATCAAGCGTGATCCGTTCGGTGAACTCACCACACGCGCGACCATGCATCCCGGCCACCGCAATCCGGATTGGGAAGAGCCGTCCGGGCCGATGAATCCGGATGTCAATGTGCTGGCCGTGCGCAGATTGGATGGCTCGCCGCTGGCCCTGTTCGGGAGTTTCTCCATTCACTATGTCGGGTCCGCAGCGCTTTCGGCGGACTACTTCGGCATCTTCGCGCAGCGGGTGGGCGAGTTGCTCGAAGCGGGCGGCGAAGGCCAGCCGTTTGTCGGTGTGCTCGCGAACGGCGTGAGCGGTGACGCTTATCTCGTTGACTACACGCTGGAGAAACGGGTGCCGTTTGACAAGCAGTCCATCGCTGAAACGGTGGCGAACGCGGCGGTCCGTGCGTATCGGCGGATCGAGTGGCAGACGTGGCTGCCGCTTGACATGCGCGAGTGCGAGTTGGAATTGAAGGTACGCCCTCCCAAGACGGAGTGGGCGAAGCGCGTGTTGGCTGATGTCGAGGCCGGGCGGGAGAAGGCGGATTCACAGAGCAGCGTGTACGCGCGCGAACAGTTGATTCTGGCCGACATGCCGCCGACCCGGAAGCTGAAATTGCAAGCGTTGCGCATCGGGTCGCTGGCGATGGTGGGGGTTCCTTGCGAAGTGTTTGCGATCACCGGACTGCGCATCGCGGCGCAGAGTCCGTTCGAGCATACCTTCACGGTGATGCTGGCCAACGGGTATGACGGTTATCTGCCGCCGCCCGAGCAGATGGCGATGGGGGGATACACCACATGGCTGGCGCGTTCGAGTTGTCTGGAGGCCGGTGCCGAGCCCGCCATCATCGCGACGGTTCAGCGTCTGCTGGATGGGCTGTACGACGGAAAGCGCCGCCCGCAGCGACCGGCACCGGTGGTGCCGTATGCCGCCGCCGTGCTGGCCTCCCGCCCGGCGATCTTCTGGCGCATGGACGAATGGAACGGGCCCAGTGCCGTGAATGCGGTGGACGGGGCGTGCCTCGGCACGTTCGGCCATCCGACGGCCTACGCCATGCCGGGTGCGCAGGCACCGGCCTTCCCTGGACTGGGTAAAGAGAGCCGCGTGCCGCACTTTGTCGGCGTGCCGTTCACGGCGCCATTGCCGGATCTGGGGCGCGCCTACACGGTGGAGCTTTGGTTTTACAACTGCATGCCGAACGACGCACGGCCGGTGACCGGATACCTGTTCGCGTGCGGTGCGGCGGGTGACCGGTTGGCGATCAGCGGTACCGCACGGTCGCCGGGGCGGTTGATCTTCCACACCGGCAAAGACCTTGCCGGGGCGGTCGCTGGACAGACAGACGTGCCGCTGCGCAACTGGGTGGCCGCAGAGAGCTGGCACCATGTGGCGCTGGTTCGCGACGGCGAGCGGGTGAGTGTCTATCTGGACGGGCGCACAACACCCGAACTCACAGCGGTCAAGGCGTTGCCTGCGCGTGCCGAAACGATATGGGTCGGCGGCACGGCGGAAAACAACGACGCCGGGTTCGAGGGGCGTTGCGGCGAAGTGGCGGTTTACGCGCGCGCACTGACTGCCGAAGAGATCGCTGCGCACTACCGCGCTGCGCGCGGCTAAATTTTTTTCAAAAATCCCTGTTGCGTGTCCCCGATCAATATGATAAATTTACATCCACTCTTTTGAAGCGGGTGTAGCTCAATTGGTAGAGCGCGACCTTGCCAAGGTCGAGGTTGTGGGTTCGAGACCCATCACTCGCTCCATGCTTTTTATGGGGGTGTAGCTCAGTTGGTAGAGCAAGTGACTCTTAATCACTGGGTCCACGGTTCGAGTCCGTGCACCCCTACCATGGAGAAACCGGCTTGCGGCCGGTTTTGTCAATTAGGAGTCAGGAAGCGTGAGTCGGGAGCTTGGCATGGCGACATGGCCGATGGCAGACTCTCGATTCCTGGCTCTTGATTTTTAATGTGCCAGAGACGAGTGTAACAAAGATGGACGTCGTCATTCTGTTGGGAGCGCCGGGGTCGGGCAAAGGAACGGTTGCCGGGCGGCTGGTGGCTGCGGATAAGACGCTGCGGCATGTGTCGAGCGGCGAGCTGTTGCGTGACGCGGTAGAGCATCACACGGCGGCCGGGGACGAGGCGGACGCATACATGAAGCGTGGCGAGCTGGTGCCTGACGCGCTCATCGCGCGGATCGTTGCCGACCTGATGGCGGAGCTTGACGGCCCCCGCGCGTTGTTGCTGGACGGGTTCCCGCGCACGGTGGTGCAGGCGCAGGCGCTGGACCGCACGATTGAGAGTTGCGGCGCGTCGCTGGCGGCGGTGGTGCTGCTGGAGGTGCCCGACGAGATTTTGGTGGACCGGATTGCCGGGCGCAGGATGTGCTCGGTGTGCGGGGCCGGGTATCATGTGACCAACCTTCCGCCGCGGGTGGACGGCATCTGCGATGCTTGCGGGGGCGCGTTGAAGGTGCGCAAGGACGACAACCCCGAGACCGCGAAGAACAGGCTGGCCGTTTATCGGACGCAGACGATGCCGTTGATTGAATTTTACGAGGCGCGCGGCGTGTTGCGGCGCGTGCCGGGAACGGGACCCATTGACGAGATTGTGGAGAGGGCTAGGCGCGCGCTTTAATGAAGATCCCCTTGAAAAACGCTGCGGAGCTGGATGCGATGCGGGAGAGTTGCCGGATGACTGCGTCTGTGCTGGAGCAGGTGGCGGCGGCGGTCCAGCCCGGCGTGACGACAGGCGAGTTGGATGCGCTGACCCGGCGGCTGATCGCGGGCATGAACGCCAAACCTTCTTTTTTGGGCTACCGGGGGTACCCGGGAGCGATATGCATTTCCATCAACGACGAAGTGATTCACGGCATCCCTGGGCAACGGGTTGTCATGCCGGGGGATGTGGTGAGTCTGGATGTCGGGGTGTATTACAAGGGATTCCACGGGGACAGCGCCACGACCGTGACGGTCGGGGTGACGGACCCCGATGTGATCCGGCTCGTCGAAACGACGCGCCGGGCGCTGGAGGCGGCGGTGGCCGCAGTCCGGCCCGGGTGTCGGCTTTCCGATGTCTCTCATACGGTTGAGGGCATCGTGCAGGCGGGCGGTTGTTCGGTGGTGCGGGATTTTGTCGGCCACGGCGTGGGGCGTCACCTCCACGAAGATCCGCAGATCCCGAACTACGGGGCGCCGGGGCGCGGCCCCGTCCTGAAGCCCGGGATGACGTTGGCGATTGAGCCGATGGTCAATCTGGGGCGGTCGGATGTGGCGGTGCAGGATGACGGGTGGACAGTTGTTACGCGAGACGGGAAACCGTCCGCGCACTTTGAGCACACCGTGGCCGTGCTTGAGGAAGGTGTGGAAATTCTGACGCTGGCATAAAGAGTTTTCACATTTTAGGGTAGACAAGTCAACGGACTTTTGGTTAAATCCAACACCTTTTTTGAACGAGGAAGAAAAACCATGAAAGTTCGCAGTTCAGTGCGACGCATTTGTGAGCGTTGCCGTGTGGTGCGTCGCAAGGGCATCGTGCGCATTATTTGTACGAATCCTCGCCATAAGCAGCGTCAGGGTTAACGGAGAAGACAACCATGCCGAGATTGATGGGTGTGGATATTCCGGGCAGAAAGCGCGTCGAGTACGCGCTCCGGTACATTCACGGAATCGGTCCCAAGCGGGCCAGTGACGTGGTCGAGAATTGTAAGATCGACCCGGCCAAGAAGGCAGATGATCTGACCCCGGACGAGATCCGGCAGATCGTGGCCTTCATTCAAGAGAACTACCGGGTCGAGGGCGACCTGCGGCGCGAAGTGTCGCAGAACATTCGCCGGCTGATCAGTATCGGCACCTACCGCGGTCTGCGTCATAGGCGCGGCCTGCCAGTCCGCGGGCAGAGGACCCGTACGAATGCGCGGACCCGCAAGGGCGGCAAACGGACGGTGGGCGCGGTGCGTGACAAGTCGGCGCGCGCGGCGATGAAGGCCAAGGCAAAATAAACCCGGCGACGGCAGGGCGCGGGTTTGTTCCTCTTGAGGATAGGAACCCGCGCTGTGTCCGCCATATGTTTTGAGGCTGAATACGCATGAGCGAAAAAGATGTGAAGCAAGAAGAAGAGCAGGCGGTGAGCCCCGAGAAGGCGGCGACTGCTGAGAAGAAGGCGGCTCCTGAAAAGAAGGCTGCCCCCGAGAAGGCTGAAAAGGCCGAAAAGGCGGCGGCTCCTGAGAAGAAGGCTGCTCCTGAGAAGAAGGCTGCTCCTG
>Ga0208824_1002010_pt1 | contig 16536 bp, 16 predicted proteins | sample AD_JPNTR3_MetaG_FD_184447 | JGI IMG/M metagenome (GOLD analysis project Ga0208824, IMG submission 184447) | Active sludge microbial communities of municipal wastewater-treating anaerobic digesters from Japan - AD_JPNTR3_MetaG (SPAdes) (version 2) | ecosystem: Engineered > Bioreactor > Anaerobic...
AGGATCCTTTACAGGCACACTAAAAACAATCCTGCCAGGTGAAGATTGTCTTTCAACACAGGCACAGAGTTTTCCTGAAGAATCCTTAACCTTTACCTCTATAAGAAGATTTTCAATACTTCCATTGGTTTTCATTGTAAAATTCAGACATTTTTTATCAATATCAGGGTGTATCCAGAGATGCTCAATCCATGTATGTTCTGTGGCAATAAGTTCAACGTTTCTGAAAATGCCTGACCAGTATCCACGCCAGTTCAGTGCAAGGCCGAGCCATCTATTTTTTTCAGATATTCTTACTGCAACGAAGTTTTGTTTTTCAACAAACTCTGTTATATCAAAAGCAAATGGCACAAAAGGTCCACTGTGTTCCCCGAGAAATCTTCCATTAAGCCATATCTCTGTATATGGATGAGAGCCACCAAAGCACAGCCATATTTTTTTGTTCTTCCAATTTTCAGGAATTTTGAATGATTTACCATACCATCCAGTACCATGGTATGTTGCCCGAAAAACCCTCGCTTTTATTCTAAAATCCCACACCTCATCAGTTTGTTCATTGCCAAATCCCTGACCCTGCCAACATCCAGGAACAGAAATCTTTGATGAAAATAAATCCTCCTTTAAGTACCATTGTTCTTTAATACCCTTATCGTCGGGGTCAAGTTTGAAGTACCAGTTATCACATAAATCAAAAAACTCTTGAGAGTCATGCCTTATTACAGGATTAACACTAACAGGAACTCGTTTATAGGCAGTGTCCATATTTCTCCTTTTTTATTCTGAAAAATTCCAAATCAAGGTGTTTTTATTAAAGGGCTTCCTTATTTCTTGATTTTTGTGATTTTTTTTGAATCGCCGCCTTAATAAAAGCAGCAAAAAGTGGATGACAGGCAAATGGTTTTGATTGAAATTCAGGGTGAAACTGTGTTGCAACAAAAAAAGGATGTTTTTCAATCTCAATAATCTCAACAAGTTTTTTATCAGGCGAAAGCCCCGTAAATTTCATTCCGTTTTGTTTCATCAGATTAAAATATTTCATATTAAATTCCCATCTGTGTCTATGCCTTTCAAAGGTTTTTTTCTTTTTGTACGCCCTTGATGCAATAGATCCTGGTTCAATAACACATGGATAAGCGCCAAGACGCATTGTACCACCTATCTTTGTTATGTTTTTTTGTTCATCAAGAAGACATATAACTGGTTCTGTTGTGTCTGGCCAGAATTCTGTGCTTGTTGCGCTGCGAAGTCCACAAACATTTCTTGCAAACTCTATAATTGCGCACTGCAGACCAAGACATATTCCAAAAAAAGGAATTTTGTTTTCTCTGCAAAATTTTACTGTTGCTATCATACCCTCTATTCCGCGAATTCCAAAACCACCTGGCAGTATCACTCCATCAACATCTTTCAAAAGATTTTCTGCTCCTTCTTTTTCTATTTGTTCAGAATCAATTCCTTTAAATTCAACCCTGCAATGGTTTGCTATACCGCCATGAACAAGCGCCTCGTATATTGATTTATAAGAGTCCTGAAGTTTTATGTATTTTCCGACAACTCCAATACAAACCTTTTCCTCTGCATTATGCAAGATATTTACAATATTGTTCCATTTTTCAAGGGCAGGATGTGGATGAGAAGGAAGTTGAATCATCTCAAGTATAATCTTATCAAGATTTTGTTTATGGAAAACAAGTGGTATTTCGTATATATAAGGGGTATCGATTGCCTCAATAACTGCTTGTTTTCTGACATTACAAAAAAGTGCAATCTTTTCCTTTAACTCAGAAGATAATGGTTTTTCTGTGCGACAGAGAAGTATTTGTGGCTGAATACCTATTTCCCTTAAACTTGCGACAGAGTGCTGTGTTGGTTTTGTCTTTAGTTCGCCTGCTGCCTTGATAAAGGGAACAAGCGTAAGATGAATAAACACTGTATCTGAATTATGTTCAAAATGAATCTGCCTTATTGCCTCAAGAAATGGTAAACTCTCTATATCCCCAACTGTTCCACCAATTTCGCAGACAATAATATCAACCTTTTTTGTTAACGCAGTTATTTTCTGTTTTATTTCATCTGTTATATGAGGAACAACCTGAATTGTTTTACCTAAATATTTCCCTTCTCTTTCTTTTTGAATAACAGAATAATAAATCTGGCCGCTTGTTGCGTTATTCATCCTCGAAATTTTCGCATTTGTAAATCTTTCATAATGACCAAGATCAAGGTCTGTTTCAGCGCCATCTGTTGTAACATAAACCTCCCCATGCTGAAATGGGCTCATTGTTCCAGGGTCGACATTGATATAAGGGTCAAGCTTTATCATTGATATACGATATCCATGACTTTCCATCAAAGCACCAATTGATGCAGAGGCAATTCCCTTACCAAGAGAAGAAACAACCCCACCTGTTACAAATATAAATTTAGCCATGTCCCTGTTCCTTTAGTTTGCTTATATCACTTATTGTGTCAATTGATATTGAATCCTTTGAAATTATAACCACCTTGATTTTATACCCATTTTCAAGAATTCTCAATTGTTCAAGTTGTTCATATCCTTCAAGGGGGCCAGAAGGAAGTTCCCTAAATTTGAGGAGAAAATTCCTTCTAAAGGCATACACACCAATATGTTTCAAAAATTCCATCCTTTTAAAAAATGGTTTATCTTTAACAAAATATACCCTCGGAAATGGAAGCAAACTTCCTGAAAAAAATAATGCAAATCCCTTTTTATCAACAACAACCTTTGTGATATTTGGATTATAAAGATCTTGCTCTAACCTTATCATTGTTGCGGATGTTGCGCACAGGATTTTTTTGTTCTTCAGCATTTCTTCTACAGGTCTATCAATGGCTTCTTCAGGAATAAGTGGTTCATCTGCCTGAATATTCACAAATATCCTTGCAGGTATTTTTTCTGCAACCTCTGCCACTCTTTCTGTCCCACAACTGCACATTGAAGAGGTAAAAACCACCTCTGCACCAAACTTGTTTGCTTCCTTTGCTATAATTTCGCTGTCTGTTGCAACAACAACCTTATCAAGTGTCCTTGCTTTTTTTGCATGCTCGTAAACACTTTCAAGAACTGAAAGTTTTCCTATTTTTTGAAGAACCTTTCCCGGAAATCTTTCAGAATGATACCTTGCTGGAATAACCCCTAAAACATTTATCATTGGACCCTTTCAAATTCCTGGTTGATATTTTCAATAGATTGCCCGGTGAAATCAAGCAAAATCTTTGATTCTTCTTGAAAATCCTCACTTCGTTTGTATTATCTCTAATATATGGTAATAATACCATTTTTACATCAAAGGTATAAAAAAACTAACACCCCCCACCTTAATTCTCTCCCCTAAGGGGATAGGAAAAGAAAGGGACAGAGGGGAAAAAATTTGTAAAGGGGTTTCTCCCTTTCTAAATTTTCTTCTCCCCAGCGGGGAGAAGATTATGATGAGGGGGATTGTTTCTTTTTATCTCCTCTTTGAAAAAGCCCCCCTCACCCATTCCCTCTCCCCCAAGGGGCGAGGGAATAAAAAGGTATTTCCTTCTCCCCGCTGTGAAGAATGGTACTGGTAAGAATTACTTTTTAGAGCTAATACATCACATATTCTTAGTTCTTTCTGGTTTCTGTTTACCAGGATTTCTTCAAAATTTTGCGTAAATATTCAGTCAGCACCAGTGTTGTTTTCTATTTGAGGGAGATATTTTCAAAGTAGGTTTTTATGAAATCCTACAGATACCTAAAACTTCTCAATTGTTTCTGGCTTATAACTTGAAAACATCACCCTTAATTCCTGTGGAGAAACATTGGCTGTGCCGAGTTTTTGAACAACAACCGCTGCTGCAATATTCGCGAATATTGCAGACCTTAAAAGATCAAACCCAGAGGCAAGCGCGAGTGTGAGCACAGCAATCACAGTGTCTCCAGCTCCTGTAACATCAAAAACCTCTTTACTGATAGCAGGCAAATGAAAAATACCAGAATCAGAAAAAACAGTCATTCCATCTTTTCCCCTTGTAATGATCAAACCGCGGGAATGAAGTTTTTTTATTATCTTTTCCCCGAGGGAAACAATTTTAGCATCACAATCTGGCTCTGAAATTTTCATGCCAGCACTTGCCTCTATGAGGTTTGGCGTTAAACAATCAACATTTTTATAATATAAAAAATGGTCTATTTTAGGGTCAACCGTAATAATTTTTTTATGCCTCCTACACAGAGAAACAAGATATGAAATAAGAGATGGGATAATAACCCCTTTGCCATAGTCAGAAATTATTATACAATCAAAATTATCTATTTCTTCGGTAAAAAACTTTTCCATCTTTATCAATTCTTCTGGTGATAATCTTTTGGATTGTTCATTATCAACGCGAATCATCTGTTGTGAACCAGCAATCACCCTGGTTTTGATGCTGGTAGGAAAGTTTCTTCGTGTAATAATAAATGTATTTACATTGTTTTCCTCGAGCATATTCCTGAGAAGGGCCCCATGTGAATCATCTCCAACAACGCCAACAATTGTAACTTTTGCTCCGAGTCCTTTAATATTCAAACAAACATTTCCTGCGCCACCGCAACGATAGATTTGTTGTTTTACCTCAAGAACTGGAACAGGGGCTTCTGGAGAGATTCTTCTAACTGTTCCCGACATAAAATGGTCAAGTATCAAATCCCCAACCACAAGAATACGCACGTTATTCACTTCTGCCAGAAATTTTTCGAGATGCTGGTCTATAAGAATCTTCACTGTTTTCAGAATGGTTTAAATCCAGAACACAATATTTCCGTGTTTGTGTGCAATAAAATCAATGAATACCCATATACCGGCACATGTATAAAAACCAAGAGGCATTCCGAGGAAAAAGTACTTACTCTTTTCATAAACACGGGCACCGCCATACTTAAGTATAATCTTTTTTATAAGCCATGCAATAAACACAGAAAACCAGAGTGAGTCCATTAACCATACAGGACCAATTACAAATCCAACAGGATGGAGTGGCCACCACAAAAATTGCTGTCGCATAAACATTAGCCCAGACATTACAACAAGCCCGATACCCCGACAGACCCAGCCAATTTTATTAGAGTCAGTAGGATTTTTTATTAGGTCTGCTACATAATCAAATGGTGCCTGGGGTCCACTTTGATAAAACCAGCTGTTAAGATTTATACCCCCGTATTTATACGAAATATTCAACATAAAATACATTGTAGCAATAATATTAACAAAGATTGCTGTCATTATAGCCCAAAAAAGATATCTTTTCTTACCCCCAAACTTATCCATAATCTTCAGAGACATACTGCTTGCAGCCATAGGAAATGTCCGTAAGTCAGCGCTATAAACATAGGTTAAAGCAAGAGCTACAAGCACAGATGGTGATATGTGTTTACTTCCCCACATTGATATAATAATGGATGATGATATTATTGTTGCAACCATTGTTGGGATTCCTGCCTCACAAACAATCCTTGTAAGAACAAGGAATATTACAAGAGCAAAAACATAAAAAAGCAGTCCTATTGTAAGATTAAGACCAGAATACATCAACCAACCGATAACAAAAATTGAACCAATAACAAATCCCCAGAATGCTGTTTTATACGATAACATTTCTCCTGAATCATCAACAACCGCCTTACCAATGGCATTTCGCCACACATCTTTAAGATGGCTTCTTGCAATATACAAACTATATGCAACCATTGCAATCATTGCACCGGTTCCGAGATGGGCAAAAAGCGCATAACCTGTGCATCCATAGATACCAATATTTTCTGTGCTTGAGATTCCAGTAATATTAAACACGCCCTTGATAATCTGGAAAACAAGGCTAAAAAACCAGAGTGAAAAGGTTACCTCGAGATTGGCAAGATACACAAAACCAATAACAGGAAAACTTACCCTGAAGATGATATTCTGGGTACCTCTGAATGAAGCAATCTGATGTTGAAGTTGTGGTGATGGTATCATAGGATTATAGGAATGAAGGGCTATCAGGGTTCCAACTATAAATGCTATTGCAAAACCAAGCCACATAAGTTGATTCTTAAAAAATACTGGAACAAATGATTTTTTCCCTGGTATTTGTTCTTCACGAACCATCTCAGTAGGAAGCACTGTAAGCGGATAAACAAGTTTTTCTCTATCCATCCATTGTTTTCTGAGCATAACAACAATACATATTGTGCAGAAATAAAAAACAAGAAGAAAAGGTATCCATAATGAAAGCGGTTTTATCCATGCTCCATATGGAATAGGCATCCCTTTTGGAATACCTTCATAAAAATATGTAACTGCCTGAGGATCTGTTACAATCAAACTTTTGCGAAGATGCGGAATAATAAGAGTAAGCCATTCGTTTCTTGGATTTGCGTAATAGGTTGGCGCAGAAATAATAGGAAGAATCTGGCTTCCAAGCCCCATTTCTGTAACAGAACAGGCAACAAGCATCATACAATAAACAAGAAGGAGTTCCCCTGGTCTAAAAGCAAGTTGCCATTTTATTCTTTTTAGGAGGGTATTAATAAAAAATACTAGAAAAAAGAAGAGTGTAATTGCTGCGACTGGCATATGGTCAATCGCAAGATATGAACCATTATTAATATCAACAGAAATATGGTCGTAAAATGCAATAAATATTGAAAGAAACGTACCAGTTAAAAAAGAACGAAGAGTAAATACCCGTTCCACTTTCACTCCCTTGTAAGGTTTTGTTCAATATAATATGCGAAACGAAGTAAATTTTCTTCCCTAAATGTAGGTGCAAGTATCTGCATCCCAATTGGAAGTTTATCAGAAGATAACCCAATTGGCAAATTTATCCCTGGAATACCCGCAAGGTTTGCATTAACTGTAAATATATCAGAAAGATACATTTTAAGTAAATCAGTTGATTTCTCGCCAAGCTTGAATGCTGTCTCAGGGGTTGTAGGCGTAATAATAAAATCCACTGATTGAAAAGCATCTTTAAAATCTTTCATTATTAATGTACGAACCTTCTGGGCTTTCAGGTAATATGCCTCATAGTATCCTGAAGAAAGAACAAATGTTCCGAGAATTATACGCCTTTTTACTTCTTCTCCAAAACCTTCACCCCTTGAGTTTGTATAAAGGTCAAAAATGGTTTTTGAACTACCACTGCGATATCCAAATCTAATACCATCAAACCTTGCAAGATTCGTGCTTGCTTCTGCTGTTGCCAGAATATAATATGTTGCAATTCCATAATGGGTATGAGGCAGGTTGATTTTTTTTATACAAAAACCATCATTTGAAAGGTTATCGAGAAGTTTATTTATTTTTTCTTTTATCTCAGAGCAAAGACCTTCCTTAAAATACTCCTCAGGAACTCCTATTGATATTTCTTTTTTTTTTAATGGGATATCAAGGGATTTCTCGTAATCAGGTACCTCAATATTACAGGATGTTGAATCCTGTTCATCATAGCCAGAGATTGCATTCAGAATAATACATACATCCCGTATATTACTGGCAAAAGGGCCTATCTGATCAAGAGAAGAGCCAAATGCTACAAGTCCGTATCTTGAAACTCTTCCATATGTTGGTTTTAACCCTATAACTCCACAGAAACTTGCTGGCTGTCTGATTGAACCTCCTGTATCAGAACCAAGAGCACCCGGCACCATAAATGAGGCAACAGCCGCTGCTGAACCTCCACTTGAACCGCCTGGAACCCTTTCCAGGTTATGCGGGTTTAGTGTTGGTCCAAATGCAGAATTTTCTGTTGAAGAGCCAAATGCAAACTCATCCATATTTGTTTTTCCAGTAAGAATTGCACCCTCTTGTTTGAGTTTGCTAACCACAGAGGCATCATATGGAGAAATATAACCCTGAAGCATTTTTGATGCACAGGTTGTTGGTTGATCAACGGTACAGATATTGTCCTTAATGGCAATAGGTACGCCATCAAGTAATTTACTCGTTTCACCTTTCAGGTAGCGTTCTTCACTTTTCTTAGCAGCATCGATACATTGTTTATTTATATGAAGAAAAGCGTTAATGGATGGATTTTTTTTATATATAAAATCCAATATACCTGTAGTGAACTCCACAGGAGATAACTCATGTTTAATAAACATTTCCCTTAATCTTGATATTGAAAACGTACAAGGGTTCATATTACAAAAATTCTCTCGGGTCAGAAATTTCACCTTTTATTGCTGAAGCAGCAACTGTTGCTGGAGACGCAAGATATATAAAAGCATCTGGATTTCCCATCCTGCCTTTGAAATTTCTGTTTGCTGTTGATATAACAACCTCACCATTTGAAGGAATTCCCTGATGTGTTCCAACACAGGGTCCACAGCCAGGATTTGTTACACAGCAACCACTTTCCATAAAAATCCTTATGTATCCTTTTTCCATTGCCTCAAGGTATATTTTTCTTGAGCCAGGAGTTATTATTGTTCTTACATCTTTATGAATCTTTTTACCTTTAAGTATCTTTGCAGCAATTGCAAGGTCCTCTATTCTTCCATTTGTACATGTTCCAATAAATGCCTGATTGATTTTTGTTCCTTTAACTTCTTCAACAGAACAAACATTATCAACTGTATGTGGTTTTGCAACAAGGGGGGTAAGATTATTAACATCAAGTACAACCTCTTTAAGATAAGAGGCATCCCTGTCAGGGAAAACTGGTTCTATCTTTTCATTTTTCTCTGAAATTTGCCTGATATATCTTTCTGTTTCTTCGTCATATCCCATAATACAGTTTTTTCCGCCAATCTCAGTAACAAGATTTGCAATTGTGAATCTTGCATCCATTGATAGTTTGCTTATAGCATCTCCGGTTATTTCAACGCTTTGATAAACCGCACCCTGTGCTGTTAATGTTTTAACCATCAATAGCGCCATATCCTTTGCATAAACACCCTTCTTTAATTTTCCAGAAAATACAACCTTTGTTGTATGTGGAACCTTGAACCATTGCTTTCCAGTGAGCATTGCTATTGCGAGGTCTGTGGAACCAACTCCACATGACATAAGATTTAAGGCACCATATGTGGGAGTATGGCTATCTGCACCAAGAACAAGTTGGCCTGGTTTTAAAAATCCCTTTTCTGGCATCAGTATATGGCAAACGCCCTCGCCAATTTCCATTTTTTTGATATTGTATTTAGTTGCAAAGTCCCGCATCAACTTATGAAGGGAAGAAACCCCCATATTAGGGCTTGGCGCGCTATGGTCAAAAACAAAACAAACTTTTTCAGGATCAAAAACCTTTTTTGTTTCAAATTCTTCAAATGCCTTGATAACAAGAGGCGCTGTTCCATCCTGAGCCATTAAAAAATCAACCTTCGCAAGACATATTTCTCCGGCTGAAACCTGTTTTTGCGCATGGGCTGAAAGGATTTTTTCGGCTACTGTTTGACCCATTTATCTCTCCACATTAAAAAATCTTCATTACATTTTACTATGGCGTAACCGTCATTAAAAGTCTTGCTTCTTCAGGATGTCTTGCAACAAACAAGAGTTCATCATTAGTAAGTGGTTTCTGTGTATGGACATTTGCATACCTTGCAAGTTCAAGGATTTTTCTCGCTTCTTCTTCATCCTTAAATTCAACCTCAAGTTTGCCATAGATATTTCTTAAACCTTTTATTCCACTGTATTCACCGAGAATAATCATCCGTCCAGTTTCTATAATCTCTGGTTCTCCTCTTCCAAGCTCTTCAAAATCATAAAGTTCATAGTTTCTTCTATCCTTTAACGCTCCATCAACATGGATACCTGATGAATGTGCAAAAGCATTTGCTCCAACCCCAACCTGGTTGATAGGTATTGGCACCCGAAAAGCATATGAAGCATAGTGCGAAATCTTCCATGACATTGAAAGATCAATTCTTTCATCGAGTTGATACTTTCCAGCCATGCCAGAGCCATACTTACAGGCAAGTAAAACTGCTATAAGATCTGCATTTCCTGCTCTTTCACCCATACCATTAATGGTTGTGTTGATATACACATCAACACCTGCATCAATTGCTGCTTTTGCTCCTGCGATTGAGCAGGCAACAGCCATTCCGAGGTCATTATGACAGTGAAGTTCTACCGGAATTTTTACATTCGAGGCAAGTTCGTAAACCCGTTCATAGATTGTAAACGGCGTATCAAAACCAAGTGTATCGCAATATCTAATCTTTTCTACTCCATGTTGTTTTGCAGCAAGACAGAACTCAATAAGGTCTTTTATATTAGTTCTCGAGGCATCCTCTGCATTGACCCCAATTGTTTTAGCACCATAGGATTTTGCTTCTTCAACCGCAGAAATCATATCTTCTATAATACTTGATAAGTTCTTTTTGCCCTGAAACTTACCAACAATCATCTGCTCGGATGTTGATATTGAAAGGTTTACATGCTGAAGGTCTGGCACATTCTTGAATGCTTTAATAACATCTTCTTTAATTGCTCTTAACCATCCTGAAATCCTTATCGGGGAAAGAACACCCTTTTTTACAAGTTGTATATTAGCATTAAGATAGTTTACCTCGTGCTTTGTAACAGGAAAACCTGCCTCACTTTGAAAAATTCCCATCTGATTAAGGTATATGTTTATAAGGGTTTTTTCAAGTTTTGCCAGTCCGAGTCGTGCGGTTTGTACCCCATCTCTGTTTGTAACATCAACTATATAAATCTTTGGCATACTCTACCTCCTATTTTATTTCAAGGGGAATTGGCTGTTGCGCCTCATGCACGTGCTCGGAACCTTTATAAACCTTTAGTTTCTTTATTAATTTTCTGCCGAGTCGATTATGTGGTAGCATTCCTTTTACAGCATGTTCAATAATAGTTTCAGGACTTTTTTGCATCAATGAAATGAATGTTTCCTTTTTAAGCCCACCTGGATATCCTGAATGCCTGTAATACATTTTTTCAGTCATTTTCCTGCCTGTAACCTTTACTTTTTCAGCATTAACAACTATAACATAATCCCCTGTATCCAGATAAGGGACCCAGCAGGATTTATGCTTTCCAAGTAGTATCATTGCTATGCTTGAAGCCAATCTTCCAAGCGTTTTGCCTGATGCGTCAACCAGATAAAACTTTTTTTCAATCTTTGTCTTACCATTTGGAACAGGTGTTTTTTGAAGTTTCATAATTTCCTCCAATTGATTATCCTTATAAAAGGAACCAGAAAATACACATACAGAGAGGTTCCCACAGGAATTTGTTTTGCGAGAAATTATACACATTTCACGCTTCTCTGTCAAAAATTTATAAATGGCGGGCACATAGATAATACTTTTATTATACGGGTATGGCCTATATTGTTTTATCTATCACCTGAAAATATCGCTTTTATTTCCTGTAATCTTAAATCCTACGGTGCTTATAATTATCTTTATTTTATTGATTTCTCAAGATAGGTAATGTATTAACTCTAAAAAGTAATTCTTACCCGAACTTCTCTCTTCATTGGGGAGAGGGGGTATTTCCCTTTTGTAAAGGGGTGTCTGCGTTAGCAGACGGGGTATTTGCTTTGAAATAAAGCCATAAACCTTTAAGTGCATTTTGAAGCCCTTGTTTTTGGAAATCAAAAAGCATCTTGTCCTTTGAAAACTGGCCAAAATCAAACCCTTGCCATTTCGCCGGCAAGTTTTCAAAAGGAATATCGTCTACAATGTTTTGAAGATAATGAGGAATTTTCTTTTCTTGTTTTTTCATATCGTTAGCAAATTCGTGATAATTTTTATGAGTTTGTCTTTTTCTTTGGGATCGCTTACTGCAATTAAAAGTGCCAATGAAGTTAACGCATTATCATTGATTTTCTTTTCGCCGTTTTTTCTATAGAGAAAATCATTTTTATCTAAAAAATAAACAAACAAGAAAGAGGCAATCCGTTTATTACCGTCAACAAAAGGATGGTCTTTGATGACAAAATACAAAAGATGGGCGGCTTTTTCTTCCAAACTCGGATATAACTCTTTGCCGCCATAGGTTTGATAAATACTGCCCACTATGCCTTTGAGTTTGCTGCTGCTATCCACACCGAACAAATCGCCTGCTTCTTTTTTAGCAGTCAATTCTTCTTTTATTTTATCTACAACTTGCTTTGTTTCATCGTATTGCAGAACAAATTTACCTTTTGTCTTTTTAATCAGAGATATTTTCTCTTTATCATACTGTTCAAGCAGTGTTAGCGTTTTGGCGTAATTTGAAAGCAGGTTTAAAAGCTCTTGTTCCTGTCCTGCAAGCAATTTGTGTTTTGATTTTTTTCCTAGCAAAGCAATGGTTTCCTGTAAATCTTTAAGATTATCCTGCGATTGTAATAATCTTTTTTCATTAACAGTGTATCCTTTAATTAAATGCTCTTTTAAGGTTTTGGTAGCCCAGATACGGAATTGAGTAGCTCGTTTGGAGTTGACTCGATATCCAACAGAAATAATAGCATCCAAATTATAAAATTTTACATCTTTAGTTTGTGTTTTCCCTTTTATGGCGCCATGTTGAGTGGTATGTTCCAAAATGGAACTAACCACTTTTTCTTCTAACTCACCGTTTTTGAAGATATTATTTAAATGTTTGGTAATAGCCGGTCTTTGAGTTCCAAAAAGTGCAGCAATTTGTTTTTGAGTGAGCCAAATAGTATCTTCTTGAAGTCTCACCTCTAACTGCGGGCCATCTTTGGACTTATAAATTATTATCTCGCCTTTTTTAAGTTCCTGCTCTGCCATACTCTTACTCCCACCAAATTAATGGTTTAATGAGTTTATAATCCAAATCTTTGATATCAATAAGGTTTATCTTTTTCTAACCATACTTTATTTTCTTCAATCTTTTTAATCCATTTGCCGGTAAGGTTAGACAATGTCTCGGCAATGTCTATATTTGGGTAAAGTTTTGATAAATCTACCTTGACCTTTTCTTTTTCATAATCAATTTCCAGCGCTTTAAGCATTTTTTCGTCTTTTTATGCTGTGTTATATGAAGTGGCTTGCTTATCCTCAAGATGAAATTCCACCTCCACCACCTTCATTTGTCTTTCCACTTTTCCATCCTGTTCTTCCCTCTAAACATCGCTGCATCGAACTTAATGCTGCAATGCTGTGCAACTCTTTCAAGAAAATTGAGGAAATTAGACATATATGTCCCTTTTTGTTTTTTCATAAACAAGCAGATATTGGTGTGTTATATTCAAGTGCCCCTCTGACTTATCAATGTGAGGATTTTGTTTCTCTTGAGTAACAACTATAATTTCCCTAAGCCATAAATTATCGAGTATCAACATATCTACCAATCTTTTAGCAAGAGGTTCTACATATCCATCTATTCTTACATCTTGAGTTTGGATTACCAAAAATCCGCCTTTACTTATGTTAGGTAACTCCTGATTTACAATTTCTTTTGTTTCTTTTAAATAAAATTCAATATTTGAACGAGAAGGGATATTATTTAAAAATGGGGACTTAATAAATAGTAACTCCTTATCTTTTTGTATATTTCTTTCGGTAAAATCCACTTTATTTCTGGAATGAGAAATAAAAGTTATAATTGCGTAGTCCTTTCCATTTGAATATCTATCAATTACATTTTTGTTTAAGTATTCATCAGAATCCTTCTCTGGCAATATCCATACTGTTGTAGTTTCAAATTTATCTAATTTTCGTTTTAGTACTGGTTTTCCCATAGCGGGAACAACCAAACCATAATCCGCTTCTCTTTCTGTCACACTTAAAGGAACAAAGGGCTCGGGTTTTTCAAAAATTGGCAAATATTCATGGGCTAAAAGGAGAAAATTATACTTTATACTGTTGTTATACCAAAATCCTGTAGTCTTACAGTTATGTTGCCGTTTGATAACAATCTCTTTTAATTTAAATCCAGCATCTAAATAAACATTTATGAGTTTAAACCCTAAGGGAATCACATGTTTCTTTCTGCGGGTATCCCCTATCAATATGGCACATTGTCTACCAGGTTTCAGTACTCTAAAGCTCTCTTTGGCAACCTTAGTCATTTCTTTTAGGAAATCCTCAATATCAAAAAATGACAAATCACCTTCTTTACTATCTGTATAATGAAGTATTTTTGCATAGGGGGGATGAGCACAGATTAAATCTACAGAATTATCTTGCAGGAAAGATAAATTTCTGGCATCACCTACCAACAATTCAGGTTCATATATTTGGGAAGATTGTTCCTCGTCCATAGAAAAAGTAAGTTGTTGTGGGGATACATTAAAATCTACATTCTTCTTTGCCAATTCAATAGCTTTATCATTTATATCTAAGGCTATACATCTTCTTCCTAAAAGTTTGCACTCAACAGCGGTTGTTCCTGCTCCACAGAAATAATCCAAAACCATTTCACCTGGTTTTGAGTATTTGAGAATAACATTTCTGGGGATATAAGGGGACCAATTGCCTCTATATTCTCCACTATGGGTTGCCCAATTGCCTCTTTGTTTAAAACTCCAGACAGTGGTTTGTTCTTCCTTAAAATCTTTGGGGTGAAGTGTTTTTATTTTCTTTGAAACTTTTAATGCGCTGACATTAAGCCCCTGAGAGCGAGTAATAAGACGTTCAATGTATCTAAAAGTAACTCCATACTTTTGACCAATTTTCAAATCAGGAGTGCCTATTGCTTTTTCTTGCAATATTGCCTCCTGAAGTTCTCTTTTAGTTTTGAAATTTATCTTTTGATTAGCCATTGTATCCTCTTTTTTTCTATTGAGGGAAACTCCACTGGCAAACTTCTAAAAATCCTATCAGTTTTGACATAATAAAGCATCTGCGTTTTCCAGAAGAGAATAACATCTTTTTCATCAGTATAAACCTTTTCGTAGATGTTGTTGTGAAATGGCGTTGAGTTGAAATAGATTGAACCGCTTTCAGTAAAATAACGACTGAAAAATGAATAAAGTTTGTCAAAAAGTTCGTCTCTGAATGTCGGGTGAGTTTTTAATGCTGCTTCAATATCTTTTTTGAGAATATCTTCAATCCTGGCGCCGATAAAAACATCCTGTAATGCCTTATAAAATTTTTCTTCTTTAGTCATAATATTACCTCAATATTTCTTTCATTATAAATCTTTTGTTTTTAAGTCCATTAAAAGCCCCTGCCCGCAAGCCACTTCGTAAAATCAGTTTCTGGCCCAAAATCTTCTCGTAAATCAATCTTTGTAAGTTTTGATAAATTTTCTTTTAATTTTTGAAAATCTGCCAATATTGTAGTAGCCATAGTTATTTAAAAATTTCTTTGAAAATTATTTCCAGCTTTTGATCCACATTTCTAGATAATTTACCATGCGGAATTTTTAAATGGTCAAGCACAACCTCAAATCTTTGAAATCCGCCATTGCTTCTTAATTCAACCCACTCAACACCTAATCTATCAAGTTGTCTCTTATTTGTTTCTGAAAGTTTATCCGCTACAAATACCTTGCTATCTCTTGCTATAACAGCATCGGCACTTTCTGGATTTCCTCTTCCCATTAATTTAACTTCGCATTTATATTGGTTTTTACCCTTAACTAAGTAAAAATCAACTTCTCTCTCAAAGTCAGTATCTTCTATGGTTTTACCTTTAATTTTTACAGCATAATTGCTCTCAGGCACATCGTACAATTTGCACAATGTTTGCATAAGTGGTTTTTCTACTCTCTTACCAGCAGCACTCCATAATCCGCCCCTTAACTCTGCCCGCTTTACTGCAAGTGTATTTATTACTATCAAACTCTCGCTTACATTTAAATCAACACTTACCCCCTTAAATTTAATGGTTAATGTGAGATCAAGATCGTGTTCTGTTTCTACAAGATTTTTAATTGTTTCATACAAAGAGTCATAATGTTCATTTGACGCATCTATAACTATTTCTTTTGTTGAAGAATTAAACATATTATGAATCGTTTTTTTATTCAATCCGGCATTAATGGCAATATCCCTTGCTGGTAATTCTGGATTAAGAAATTCTTTTTTATACCAGTCAACGGTTATATTTTGGCTTTTTAATTTTGCATCAACGATTCTTTTAAAGAAATCTATCGCAAACTGCAAAAATTCGGCATTAATTAAAGTAACTACCTTTATTCTGTAGTCTTCTCCTTTTAATAATTTCCTAATTATGTTTTTTGCGACCTGTTCGGTTATTGTCATATTTTTCTCTTTGTTAAAGTAATGAATTCTTGAAAGCTAACAAATTTTGGTTGGCCTGCTTGATTAAATAAATTACCTACTTTATTTAATTCCTCTTTAATTCTATTTATATATTTACCTTCTTTTTCTGTTAAGAAGAAATTTCTATTTAGATTTAACGCTGCTCTACCTAATGTTCCGCTGCCCGCAAACGGATCGAGGATCAAATCTCCTACAAAAGAATAAAATTTAATAACCCTGTTGCAAAGTTCGAGTGGAAAAACAGCGGTATGAATTTTATCAAATGTCGGATCTATACGCCAAACATTTGTAGTTTCGTATTCTTCAAGTACTTTACTTTTTTTAACCTTATCCCAGCTATATTGTCTTATATTCCAATCAATCAATTTATCAGTTTTCTTG
>Ga0208824_1002025_pt1 | contig 16453 bp, 9 predicted proteins | sample AD_JPNTR3_MetaG_FD_184447 | JGI IMG/M metagenome (GOLD analysis project Ga0208824, IMG submission 184447) | Active sludge microbial communities of municipal wastewater-treating anaerobic digesters from Japan - AD_JPNTR3_MetaG (SPAdes) (version 2) | ecosystem: Engineered > Bioreactor > Anaerobic >...
TCAAGGCCACCTACACCCATGCCCCCGAATTCGGCGGCGAGGAGACTTCGCTGATCCGCTCAATGAACGCCCATTTCATTGTGCATGAGGTGCTGAACGACACTGTCGGCCGCGACAACGTGCGCGATTTCCTGGCCGACACCGACCGCGACCCCGACCAACTGCCGGACGCCCTCTATGAAAGCGAGGGCACGGTTCTGCCGGTCAATCTGGCGCAAGAGTGCGCGATCACTCCGGTCAACGCATCGACCTTCACCCTCACCGGCACGACGTTGACAGAAGGCCCGGTCTATCTGCGCGTGGCCGACCCCGGCCAGAACAAACGCCGTATCGCTCAGGTCTTGCGCCCCGACGGCACGGTGGTCAACAGCAACAACGTCTGGACCTCCACCCGCTACTTGAAAACCGGCAACCAGCGGCTCGACGAACTGCACCTGTTCGACATCGTCCCGCAGGGCGATCTGTCATACACGTTGACGTATGCCGCCGATGCGAACGACACCACGCCGCCGGTCACATCAATCGAGTTCTCAGGCAAGCACCTGCTTCACCAAGGTACGAATTACATCGCGCCGGCCACGCAGGTCTACTTCCTCTCGCAGGATGAGAGCGCGGTGTCCATCGAGTACAAGCCAACGCCCGAGGCTGCCTGGTTGCCGGCACTCCCCTTCTCGTTGCCGGTCGGCACTCACGCCATCGCCTATCGCGCGACCGACGCCGCGATGAACGTGGAAGAAACAAAGACCGCACAGATCGTCGTACTCGATCCGGCCGGGGACGGTACGGCGCTGACGCTGGCGGCCAACCGCACAGGACTCTCGCTACTCTCCGGACTTGCCAGCGCACGTCCTGACGACATCCGCTTCGAATTCTCGGCACCGCCCGGACCGGTTCCGCTATACGCGAGCGTCGAGGTGTTCCGCGGCATCCGCGCCTGGCCGCAGCTTGGCGGTCTGCCCGCCACGCCCATGCGCCCCGGCGAGCTTTCAATCACGGTCTCGGGCGAAGCGGTTGACCACTATCGCTGGCGGCTGAACGGCGGCGCATGGTCGGCGGAAGCACCGGTCAGCGAACCGATCGCGCTGAACTGCACGACCGCAGGCGGTTACACGCTGGATGTGGTCGCTCGTAGTGCGCACGGCGGCTATCCGCCGGATGCCGATGCCGTCCGCGCTTCGTGGGCCGTGGCCGACGACGCGCCGGGCGTTGTATTGCTCGAAGCGCCCACGCATCCGCATACCGCGAAGACCGCGCCGTTCCGCGTCTCCGGCACGGACATCACCACCTACCGCTGGTCGTTGAACGCGAATTACATCCGTCCCAGCGCGCCCGTGAGCCAACCGTTTGCCGTTTCCAACCTGACCGATGGCGCTTACGAAGTGCGCATCTTCCCCAACCTGCCGAACGGCGAACACACCGAAGAGGGATATGCCGCTTATCACTGGACGAACCGGCTGGCATACGGGTATGACTGCACCGGACTCTCATGCGTCAGAACCGCCCCGGCAATGCCGCTCGATGCTGGCACGAATTTCGTCTGGGACGGACGCAACGATGCCGGCGTGCTGGTCTTCCCGGGATGGTACACGGTGCGGGTCAGCGCCAGCAATGCGCTGGGGCAGGTCATCTGGGCCAAAGCTTATGTCGCCGTCGAGGAGCTGGGCGGAAGCGACAGCGAGGTCGCCGCCGCCAGCCGCGGTGTGCAACGCATGCACGGACGCGGCGATTGGGTGGTCTGGACCGACCGCTCGGGCGAGCAGTGGCAGATCTGGGCGCGCAACATTGCGACCAACGGCGCGGCGTTCGCGCTGACTTCATCGGCCAACACGCAGGACGATCCCTTCACCGACGGGCGCTATGTCGTGTGGCAAGGGCGTCAGGAAGACAGCACCTGGGCGGTGTATTGGACAGATCTGACCGACCCCGGCATGCCGATCCATGTGCTCTCGGCACTGCCGGACATCGACGAGACCAACCCCTCAATCTACTGGCCGTGGGCGGTCTGGCAAGCACGCGACGTACGCATCGCCTCGGCTCCGACACAACTGTACGCGAAAAACCTTGTGACCGGTGCCCGGCGTGCCGTTTCGCCCACCACGCAGGATCAATTGGATCCGCACGTCAACGCCGACCGCGTGGTCTGGCAGGATTGGCGCGATGTCGGCCCCGGCGAGATCTACTTCCAAGACCTCGAGACCGGCGAAGAACGCCGCATCACGACCAGCACCGCCGGTCAATACAAGCCCGCGATGGACGGCCCCATCATCGTCTGGCAGGACAACCGCAACGGGCAACAGGATCTGTACGCCTTTGATTTACGGGACGGTCGCGAGACCCGCCTGACCGATACGCCGTATGACGAGACTTTGCCTGCGGTGTACGGCGACTGGGTCCTCTTCACCGACAATGCACTCGGAGCCGGCCTCGAAAACCTGAGTCTCCTGCATCTGGCCTCGCTGCGGCATGCGCCGATGACGCGCACGGAAACGCAGAAGCGTTATCCTGCGTTGCTGACGCGCCACATCGCCTGGCTGGATGTCACGCCAGCCGGGACGCGCGTGGTAGCCGGTGCGCTGCCCTCGCTGCGGGGTGTCTATGCCGAGCGCAACGCAGTTCCGGTCACTGCGCAGATGCTCGAAACCGCTGCCACGGCGTTCCAACTGCTTGACCGTTGGCGCATGGACGCAAATGTCATTGAGGTCGCGACCTACGAGCAACTCTGGCCGACGGTGGAGACACGCCGTGCATGGCGTGACGGCACCACCGGCACCCTGCAAGGCGAAGATTTCCCGCTGACGCTCGGTATGTTTGTCTGGCTGGGCTTCGACCGCGCCCAGCTCATCGATTTCGGCCCATCCGAGAGCACGCCGCTCGATCTGCCGCAGGGCACCAGTGTTCTGACGTACAGCGGCTTCCCGATCGACTATTCGGCCTTCCGCATGATGCGCCAGCTCGGTCTGCAAAATGTCCGTGCGCTGCGTCTGCATGATCCGTCCGCCGGACGTTGGCAGACCGTGCAGGTCGAGGCGGGCCGACTGGTCGGAACCGACTTCCCGATCCCGCGCATCGCGGTGATCCTGATTGACATGACGCATGCGGTCAACGGATGGATGCCGCAATGACACGCAGAGACAGCGAACCCAACGAGGTGAAACCATGAACAGTCACACGCTTATCAGCTTGATCGTCGCGCTAGGTGCCGTCGGCGCGGCCTGCGCCGCCGTCACGCCGGCCGAACTGCGCGATCGGCTCGCCCGCGGTGATCGCGTCACCCTGATCGATCTCAGGCCGCGCGACGCCTACGAAGCCGGCACACTGCCGAACGCCATCCGCATGACGGCGCGCGAGGCGACGCAAAAACCGCTCACCGGCGAGGTCATCTTCTTCGACGACGGCACCGGCCCTAACCTCGCGCGCCGCGCCGCCGCACAGCTTGCGGAGGCGAACAGCAACGTGTCCGCCGACGCCTTGGCGGGCGGATACGCCGCTTGGTGCGACGCGGGCGGCCAGACCAGCGAGGCCAAAGGGCTGCGCCCCACCCTGACGCGGTATGTCAGTTATCAAGAGGTGACCGGCGACATGACGGAAGACGCAGCCGACATCGTGCTCGTCGATCTGCGGCCCGCGCCGCCGCGCGCACCCGCCGCCGCCCTCGCCGCAGGCGAAGGAACAGAAGCCAGCGCGACGCCCGCCGCAACGGCGCTGCCGCGTCTTGATCTGGCATCCGAACTGCCCGGCTACAGCATCACGCGCACGATTCCCGGAACCCGGCCGCAGCGCGGCATGCTGGCGGCCACCGCAACACCGGGCGAAGCGCAGACCGTCCCGCCGCTCTACGTGTTGATTGACGCAGGCGACGGCACAGCCGAACGCACCGCGCAGACACTGCGAGCGGCAGGCATCTCGCGCGTAGCGATTCTGGCCGGTGGCGAAACCATCATCCGGCGCAAGGGCGAACCCGGCCTCTTGCGGCGCGGCCCCGGAACCGGGCTGACGGATGACGCGCCTGCCGGAAACGCCGGATTCGCCACCGTTATTCAGCAGGAGGAACAACCATGAAACGCCTGATCCTTGCGCTGTTGGTATGTGCCGCGCGCGGACTCTGTATCGCATCCGCCGAAGGCGTGATCGCAAACGTCGCTTCGCGCGGCTTCGATGTTTTTCTGCGCACCGACTCGCCACCGGCCTCCTGTCGGCTGGAGATCTACCGCGACGCCGCAGGCACCCAGCCCGAGACGGCGGTGACCATCGAGCGGCAGGCGCTCTTCACCGGCGCGACGAGTGGCGACGACTATGCGCGCCGCTGCGCGGACCGGCAGATTCGCAGTGCCATGACCGCGTGCGGTAACCTGCTGTTCCGGGTGGATAACGCCACGCTCGACACCGTCTACCATGTACGCGTTGTGGCCGATGACGTCACATGGCCGGCGAGCGGCCTCCAAGAGGTGCGCACGCTGCCCATTGGTGCCTGGCGCCCTACCACGCACCAGACAATGATCGATGTACACAGGCCCGGCGACGGCTGGGTAGGCGTGTTGACCGTGCTGGGCGCATACGCGCCTTTGCTGGCCGTGTGCGGCGACGGCACCCCTACCAACACCTGCTTCTTCTTCAACTACGCCGACCTCGCCGATGAAACGGGCGCACCGTTCACACCGGTTGCAGGCACCCCGATTACCTTCCGTCTCTACGGCAGGGGCGGCGCACCCGCAACGCAGCGCACCATGACCTACGCAGCGCCCGACGCGCAGGATGCCGCCGTCGCGGTGCTGAGCACCGAGGTCGCACCGCTGCTCCGCCTCATGATCGCGTCAGCCGCGCAGAGCGTCACCGAACCGGCACCCGGCGAAAACTTCTTTTTCGACGGCAGCGCGATTACCTGCCGCGTGGCTCAAACCACCGTCACGCAGGTGGACACCCAGTTCGTCGCCTACGGCTGGAGCGGCAGCGGCTCGGTGCCGGTCAGCGGACGCACCACCGCATTCACCTTCGCGCTCTCTGCCGATTCGGAAGTCATCTGGAACTGGCGCACCAACTACTGGTTGGATGTCGTCGCGGAACACGGCGTTGTCGATCTGTCGCCGGGATGGTATCGCGCGGGCGCTTCGCTCAGCGCACAAGCGACACCGGACGCCGAATGGCTGTTTGACGGCTGGTCCGGCATGGCATCGGGCTCCGACCCCGTGACCGCTTTCACAGTATCGTCGCCCGGACAACTGGTCGCCGCCTTCCAGCCCGTCCTCGTGCCGGGCGGACAGGGCATGCCAGAATGGTGGCTCACACAAGCCGGACTGGTCGGCGCGGATCGCGATATGAGTGCCGACCCCGACAAAGACGGCATGAGCAATCTGCAAGAGTGGCTCGCGGACACCTCCCCTACCAACCGTGCCTCTAATCTTCGGATCACGGCACTGTCGAAAAACGGCGTCACCGCCAACCTGACGTGGCAGGGCGGACGCGAAGCCATGCAGATCGTCGAAATGCTGGAGGGTGATCTGGCGACCGGCACATGGCGTCCCGTCTCTACCAATCTGCCGCCCACCGAGACGATCGGCACCTGTGCGATTCAGATTGAAGGAAAGCCCACCCTCTTTTTCAGGATCAAAGCTGAACGCTAAACGCGACATGTTCCAACCACGCTCCAGATGGGCTGCTGCATACGCGTTATGTCTGCTGACGACCGTCGGTGGCCGGTGTGACGACATCCGGCAGGCATTGCTCACATGCGCACAGCCCTGCTTCGATTTCGGCACCCTGCCCGCAAGCGAACAGAGCGCTTCGCACACCTTTGACGTGGAGAACACGAGCACTGAAACCGTTGAGGTCTTAGCCGTGAGCACCTCCTGCGATTGTCTCACGGCTGAGTTGGAACGCAAAACCATACGGCCCGGCGAGGCGCTGGCGCTGCCGGTTCATCTCATGTTTCAAGGTCGCTCAGGTGCGCAGCGGCGAGCCGTGCATCTTGTCTACCGCACGCCCGATGCGCCTGATGGCACACGGACGCTGACGTTCACCGTGCAAGGGACAATTCTCACGCCGGTGATGCGCTACCCGGACAGCCTTGACCTCGGTGTGCAGGTACCGGGCTGCACGGCGACCGGAACGGTGGAACTCGCCGCCGGTCAGGCACACGCTTTCCGCATCCACAACGTCGGGCTTGATCGTGCCGACGCGCGTGCCGATTACCAAGCCGACACCGCGAGCCCGCGCCATCTTATCCATTTGACCCTGCCGGTGCCGCTACGCATCGGCGCGTTTTCAGGTTTTGCGATTGCCACCACCGACCTGCCAGAGATGCCGCAGGTGCAGATCCCCTACCAAGGCCTCGCCGCCCCGCTCATTGAGGCTCAGCCCTCCGTGATCGCCGCCCGGCGCGGTGTCGGACTGGACGCCTCGCTCACACTGTTTTCGGCGCACCGCATCGCTTTCCGCGTCACGCAAGTGAACGCCACCGACGCGCGCATCCGCGTCACCCTTGATCCTGCAGAGGAACGCCCCCGCATCCATGTGACCTCAAACGCATTAGCCGAATCGCTCCATGGTGCCATGGTGCGCATCACAACCGACCATCCGATCTGCCGGATCATCGAGGTGCCGATCCGTGCCTCGGCCGCCCCGGCACAGATGTGAGTTGTAAAGGAAGAACCGACATGAATAACCGAATCAAAACCATCACCAGCCTGCTGATTTCCGGCGTGTGCATGCTTGCCGGTTGGCTGAACGCCGCGACGAGCGTCTCCAACACCACCACGCATGCCGTTCATGCCACGTTGGCTGAAGCCCTTGCAGCGGTGAATGCCGACGGCCAGACTCTCGCGCTCACGTCAGGTGTCTTCGAAGAACCGGAGTTGACGATCAACTACGCCGTCACGTTGCAGGGTGCCGGTGCGTTGGACACGATCATTCAACCGGCAGGTGACACGCGGATTGCCTCAGTCTCCATTCCTGTAGAATATGGCGTCACGCTTCCTGTCGTTTTCCTGAACCTCACACTGAGCAACGGCGTGACGGACGGTTCAGGCGGTGCGATTTTCGTTGGGGAAGGACGTGTGATCGTCTCGAACTGCGTGGTTTCCGGGAACTCAGCCGCCAATGGCGGCGGGCTGTACTGCATGCCGGGTGCAGATGCCAGCCTCACGGTTGACCACTCCATCATCAGCGGCAACACCGCGTCGCAGCAGGGCGGCGGCGCGATGCGCGGGCTCTACCGCAACTGCACATTCTTCGGCAACAGCGCGGACAAGGGCGGTGCGGCGGCGTATGCCGTGCTTGAGGATTGCGTCTTCGAAGAGAACCAGGCGTTGGAACAAGGCGGCGGACTCTTGCATGGACGGGCAACGCGCTGCCTGTTCAACGGCAACCGGGCTGTCTTTGGCGGCGGTGCCTCTCAAGCCGATCTGGCCAACACACTGCTGATGCAGAACACCGCCAACCAGAGCGGCGCCGCGCTCTACGGTGGCACGGCGGTCAACTGCACACTCGTCGGGAACACCGCCGGCCACCAAGGCGGAGGCGTTTGCGGCGCGAGCGTGACCAACTCAATCTTGTACGACAACCATGCGTCGATTGGGAAAAACTACGACGCGGCCTCAACGCTCGCCTGGAGCTGCGCCGAACCGCTCGCGCCCGGCCCAGGCAACATCGCCGCCTATCCGCGTTTCCGGGATCGGAACGCGTACGATTATTCGTTACTCTCCCACTCGCCCTGCACGAATGCCGGATCGACAGCCTCCGCGCCAGCCGGTCCGGACCTGAATGGCAACACGCGCGTTCAGGGCGCGGCGGTCGACATGGGCGCGTATGAACACAACCCTGCCATTATCGACTATTACGGTTTCGAACTTTGGCTGCACCGGCGCGACCTGCCCATCGACGTCAATGACCAGTTCGCTCGTGACCACAACAACGACGGTATCCCCAATGGTCTCGATTATGCGTTCGGAACCAACCGTGTGGACGGCGCGCTCCTGACGATTCGCCACACGCCGACAGGGCCCGTTGCGGAGACCGCCGTGAAAGATCCCGACGCCGTCGGTTTTGTCAACGTGTGGGTTGAGACAACCGGCGCGCTGACCGGCACCCCGCAGTGGGTCAACGCCGTGCCGGTGACTGAGGGTACGCCAGAGGGTGCGGCGCGGTTCCGCCGCGACGCACCCGACGCCGCGCAACGTGGCTTCTTCCGCCTCAAGGCGGCGCTACCGTAAGTCCGCGGGTCGTCCACTGCACCAGTCCCCACAGCAGATCATGCCGCGCTGTTCCGTCCGGCGTGCGAGTGCATTCGTAAAGCGTCCAGAAGGGTGCCCAGTTGCGCTCGATGCCGCCGCTGTGTCGGATCGGATTGAGCTCCAACACACGCAAACGTGTGCGCTCCGGCGTCTCGTCCCGCAAGTAGAGGGGCCAGAGCCGCGTGTAGTGCTCGGCCTCGTACTCTCTCCCGGCCTTGTCGGTATTGCGGACGGTCTCATGTGCGTAAAACGGGAAGAAGCGAGTACGCTCGGCGCGGCGGTTCTTGCTCTCGGAGCTTGAGTACCACAACAGCGGCCATGCCGCATACCAGCGGCGATCGCCCTCGCCAACAACACTCGCATAAAACGGCCAGTAGGAACGCTTCATCGCCGGCTTGGTGGTGGCGGTCGCCCAGACTTCATGCGTCTCATAAAAAGGCCAGGGCAAACGCCAGCGCTCCGCCGAATCGGTACGCGCATAGGAGAAGAAGGGCGGTAGCACTAGGCGCTGTGTCTCGTTGGTGCGGTTGACCTCACCGTAGAGCGGAAAGAGCAGGAACGATGAACCCGGATTACGCGCGTCGCTGTAGACCGCCGAAGTCCAGAACGGCCAGAACGCATAATGGTGCTCTACCTGTCGCTTGGTGTTGATCTTGCTGCTCCAGATGGGGAAAATCCCCTCTTCGCGCAGATGCGGATTCTCCGTCAGACGCGAGTAAAACGGCCAGGGGGTGTAGACCCGCTCGACACCGTTGACCTCGTAATTGAAGTAGAGCGGAAACAGCGTGAAGTCGATGTCATCCATCAAGGCCATGTGCGGCAGGTGACCGTGGATCGGGAAAAGCGCCCAGTAATCCTCGCCCGCTTTGCTGCGCCCCTGGAACCAGATAGGAAGCAGTGTGAACTTCCATGCGGATGCGTCGCAGGCGACATCATCGTCCGACCCGTAGGCCAGCAGAAAGCGCCACCAGGACTGCTCACGGTCACGGTGAAAAGTACCGAGCGGCCAGACCACATCGGTGACGCGCGTGTCGATGGCCGGGTCTTGGACTTTCGAATAGAACGGCCGCAGCGCCCAGAACGTCGCGCCGTCGCGGGTGGCGCTGTACTCGAAAAAAGGACCCAGCCGGAAGCGTCGAACCACATGATCCGGCGCACTATTGGTCGCCCCCGCCGCTAGGGCCGTTACGCACGCCAACGCGGCGACTAAAGCGCGAGTACAGCAGAAAGGTGTGTGCAAATCAGCGATCAATTGTTATGGCAGTAATAGTCGTGGATGCGTCTTTCACAGCCAAAGGTCATGGCAATCAGCGCCGTGCGGATCCACATGCCGTTGCGCATCTGCCGCCAGTACATGGCGCGCGGATCGTCGTCTATTGCGACCGCGATTTCATCGCGGCGCGGCAGCGGGTGCATGATGATGGCGCGGGGCGGCAGCAATGCCAGCTCTTCCAATCCGAACTTGAAATGGCTGGTATCGATCGCCGCGCTTTCATTTTTGTAGTTGTCCCACTCATCCTGCATGCGCGTCATGTAGACCGCGTCGGCTTCAGGGATCACCGAACGGAAATTGTCGGTTTGCACAAATTCCACGCCCTTCTCGCGAAGGATATCCAAAACATCGGTGTCGATCTGGAGCGGATCAGGCGCCACAAAAATCTGCCGGATGCGGGGATAGTTGGTCAGCAGGTACGACAGCGAGCGCACCGTCCGGCCGCGCAACAGATCGCCGCAAAAGACCACCGTCTTGTCGTGCAGCCCGCCGCCGCGATCAAAGCTGCGCAGCAGGGTGTAGATGTCGAGCAGCGCCTGGGTCGGGTGCTGGTCTTTGCCCGACCCCGCGTTGATGATCGGGATGGGGCGGTCGGAGTTGGAGATGACCCAGGCCATGTGCTCGGCCAATCCCTTCTCCGGCGTGCGCATGATAATCAAGTCGAAGTAAGAGCTGAAGGTGCGCACCGAATCCTCGCGCGACTCCCCCTTGAACTCCGACGAGATGGAGGTATCACGCACCTCGCCGACCGGCACGCCCAGAATCTGGCAGGCGGAAACAAACGAGAGGAAAGTACGCGAGCTGGGCTGTGAAAAATAGAGCATGGCCCGCTTGTGCGTGACCTGTTGGCGCAGGTATTCCGCTCCGATGCGGGTCTTGGCAATCGCGCGGATCTCGTTCGCCAGTGCCGCGAGTTTATCAAGCAGCACGCTGTCAAACTGCTGCGCGAACAGCGTGTGATACGGCGAGCCGTCCGGCTGCATCAAATAAGGGGTTTTTTCCACCAGCGGCAACGCGCTGAACTCTTCCCATGCGATATTGAACAGTTTTTTAGCCATATTTCCTCCCATTCCGAATTGCCGCCATCACAGGGCGGACAGATCAGCATTGCCGACACATACAACGCCTTGATCGTGTGCATGCGGTTTTCAGCCTCGTCAAACACTTTAGAGAAAGGCGCCTCAAAAACCTCGTCGGTCACTTCCAGTGCCCCGCTCTCGGCCGTTATTGCGGTATCATGATCATGAAGAGCCGGCAGGCAGTGGAGAAAGATCAACTCGCCGCCCGCATTACCGGTCGCCTCGACCAGCTCCATGTTCACCTGATAGGGGCGCAACAGGCGCAGCCGCGCCTCCTGCTTCGCCTCCTCCCCCATCGAGACCCACACATCCGTGTAGAGGACGTTGGCACCGGCCACGCCCCGCTTGGGATCGTTGACGATCTCCAGCGTCACCCCATTACGTGCGGCCACCTCGGACGCCTCCTTGACCAGCACCGGATCGGGCGACAATTCGGACGGCGTGCAGTTCACATAGTGGACGCCGGCTTTGGCGCAACCGATCATCAGTGAATTCGCCACATTGTTGCGCCCGTCGCCCACATATGCCAGCTTGATGCCCTTGAGCCGCCCGAAGGCCTCTTTGATCGTCATCAAATCCGCAAGGATCTGCGTCGGGTGAAACAGGTCGGTCAGGCCATTCCAGACCGGCACGCCCGAGTAACGCGCCAACGCGGCAACCGTCTCCTGCGAGAAGCCGCGGAACAGGATGCCGTCAAAAATCCGGCCCAACACGCGGGCGGTATCCTTGACCGACTCTTTGACCCCCAGATGGATGTCATTTTTGGTCAGATACTCCGTCGAACCGCCCTCGTCACGGATCGCCACCGCTGCGGAGTTGCGCGTGCGCGTAGAGCTTTTCTCAAAAATCAGTGCGACTTGACGTCGCTTGAGCAGATCGCCGCGGGTGCCTGCGCGCCGCCGCGCCTTCAGCGCGACCGCCAGGTCAATCAAGTCCAGCATTTCCGTGTCAGTCAGGTCCGCTATCCGCAAAAGCGAGCGTCCATACAATTCAGGGGGCCAATTCAACATTTCTGAAATCTCCAATTGTGTTTGTCAATTATAGGCGAGTGCCCCCAGACAGACAAGAACGATCGAAAAAGAAGTTGTGAATCTCAACGTCCTCTCAGAACAAATGAAAAAAGAGTTTGCCACAACCAGCAACAAGCCGGTTCCAGCAAACTCTTCTCTCTTCTTTCTCACTTTGGATGCGCGTCAGCTCTGGACGTGCATCCGGCGCGCTTATTTCGCAGGGCCGATGGTGATGTTACGGAACTCAATCGGACCGCCTTCGCTCTGGAGGCAGATAGCACCGGCATCGGTGTAGGCCGCGGTGCCCTTGTTTTGCAACACTCCGTTGACGCTCACCGTGACGGTATTCGCTTTCACGACGATCTCGACGCTGTTCCACTCGCCATCAGGCTTTTCCGAGGACTCTGCCATTTTTTTGACAGACTTGATTCTGGGGTTTTCCAGACCGTTCATCGTGGCTTGAGAAAGCAACACGAAATCACCGGCGCTACCTTTCTTAAGCTGGGCCTCAATCGCTTTGGGCAAAAAGAAATTATCCGGCCCCGTTTTCAAAACAAAGATACCACTGTTCATCTGTTCGGACTGCGCGTACCAGCGGTACTCAAGTTTCAAGGTGAAGTTAGCGTAACTCTGCTGTGTCATTAGATAGCCGAACGGCTTTCCCGTGCAGCGGATGACGCCGTCTGCGACCGTCCACGTCTTGTCCGGATCGCTACCCGGCTCTGCGGTGATCACTTTGGTCCAGCCGGAAAAATCAGTGCCGTTGAACAGACTAACGGTCTGCGTGGGCGTCACCGGCACCTCTTTCACGGTCATCGCATCCGCGACAACATGCAGGCTGCATAACAAGGTCATGAGGAATATCAGCGTCTTCATTCAGTTCTCTCCTTTAACAAAAAACCCCGTTTTGCAAAAAACGGGGTCGAAATCTGGTGGGAGATAGTGGACTCGAACCACCGACCCCTTGCATGTCAAACAAGGGGGCAAACCGCAAAAACCCATCCCCCGTATAGGGCGTGAAAACGGGGAGCAATTTAGTACAAGCGACCGCGATTGTCAATCACAACTCACTTCTATTCACATGAAAAAACCGCACACCCATGCCCCGTTATGCGCATTCGTGCCATTCGTTATTCACACTCTCTCGGCTTGCCTTTGAGACCGAGTGACCGTACCATACTCCTGTATGTCGATTCCAGCAATGCTTGTCACCCACGTTGGGCCTTGACGGCCGTCACCAACTTTTGACGATCCATGAGAAAAATAACCCTCCTTATTATTCCGCTCCTCGGATTTCCCTGTGCACTTGTCGCTGCACCGGCGAAGCGCACGCTGGTCTATCAGGCGGAGTCTGCCCACATCAACCCAAAACGTGCTGAAATCGTGGAGCAGGCCTCGTTTAAAGATGGACGAGGCGTCGCGCTCAAAGACGGTATGCCCGCCGTCGGCCCGACAAACGATACGCCTCCGGACCTCATCTTTTCCATCAACGAACCGACCGCTGGACGTTTCGTTCTGCGCACCTACGCCGCCGTGGACGATGCCGGTGCCGAACAAATGCGCCGTGCCTCAAGCAAGCATCACTCGTTATTCGCCGATATCCAAATCGACGCGCGACGCCCCACGCGGCGCGTCGTTTTTGTCCCGTGGAGCGCACCGGAACTCTGCACCCAAGTCCTCGGCATTTTCGACCTGACCAACGGTACGCAATCAATCAAGTTCTGGTTGCCGCCCCATGTACGGCTTGACCGGCTTGAAGTGCACCCCTACCGTGCGCCGGCCGTACCGAAAGAGGCCGCCGCGTATCGTCCCCCCGTACAGCCGCCTTCCGGCCATCCGCGCCTGTGGGTCACCAGCAACACGCTCGCGAATGTCCGCGCCCGTCTTGCTCATCCGGAGCATGCGGCACAGTGGCGCTCTGTCCGTGGACTGGCGACCAAACCCCTGAAGGTCTCCTTCCCGGATGATGCGGAAATGTCCTACAACACGGCGCTTGAACGCGCCGTGGCTGCGAAGGCGTTCGTCTGGTTGATGACCGACGACAAACAGCACGGCCTTGAGGCAGTCCGTTTGATGCGCGAGTATCTGTCGCGCGTCTCTTTCGGCAATCTGCTTGATATCACGCGTGAAACCGGCGCCGCGATCTACACCGCCGCCCTCGTTTATGACTGGTGCTACGCACTCTGCACGCCCGCCGACCGTGCGATCCTGCGTCGCCACATGATGCGTCTCGCCGAAGAGATGGAGTGCGGCTGGCCCCCCTTCAAGGGGCTGATCGTCAATGGACACGGCAATGAGGCCATGATCAATCGCGACCTCCTTGCCATGGGCATCGCGCTATATGACGAAGACCCCGTGCCCTACCGCTACTGCGCCTACCGCGTCCTCGAAGAACTCGTCCCGATGGGCGTTTCGAGTATCAGTCGCCACGCCACAATCAAGGTGTCAGTTACGCGACCTACCGCTTTGGATGGGAAATGCACGCGGCCTGGCTCTTCCTCCGCATGTCCGGAAAAGAAGTGTTTGACCCCAACATCAAAACCGTGCCGCTCTATTGGCTCAATATGCGGCTGCCGAACTTGGAGATGCTGCGTGACGGCGATGGTGTTCCGTCCGGACGTTACAGCTTCGCGCAGACTGCCCTGCTCTGTTACGCCTACAACGGCGACCCGATTCTTAAAGGCGAGTTCCAACGACAGGGCGGCAAGGCCGATCCCCTGCTCTACCTACTGCTCAACGACCCCACACTCCAGCCTGTGCAGGGATTCGAGACCCTCCCGACCACTATTGACTTCGGCCCGGTGCTGAGCAGCATGATCGCCCGCACAGACTGGAACATCGACAGCAACATCAACAACACGGTCGTCGCGGAGATCAAGGGCGGCGGCTATCACTTCGGCAACCATCAGCATGCGGACGTCGGCGCGATCCAGCTCTACTATCGCGGCCTACAGGTCGCAGATCTCGGCCAATACGGATTTTACGGCACCCCGTACGACATGAATTTCAACAAGCGCTCCATCGCGCACAGCATGCTGCTGGTGCTCGATCCCAACGAGAAGTTTCTCAATAGGCCGGCCAACGACGGCGGTTCGCGCTTTATCCAAAGCGCTCCGCGTACACCTAAGCACCTTCAGGAGACTCCCCTCTTTCACTACGGACGCAAACTCGCATGCGGTTTCGGCCCCGATGCTCTGCGCCCTTCGTACAGCTACTACGCCGCCGACCTGACCGCCGCCTATAGCGACAAGGTCGCCTCATTCACACGCTCGTTTTGCTTCCTCAACCTTGGTAAGCCCAGTCATCCCGCATGTGTGATCGTGTTGGATGACATCCGTACCGCCGATCCCAGTTTCAAGAAATACTGGCAGGTCAACACACTGAATCCGCCGCGCCGTACGCCGCGCGGCGTCCAGTTTCACAACGCGGTGAACAACGTGACGGGCCGCGTCGATGTCTGCGTGCTGCGTCCCGCGTCGAACGACCAGACCATCGAGATCAAGAGCGGTGCCGATGTTTACGATGTGTTCGGCTACCGAGTCACGCCGCCCTTCCCCGCCCGGCCCGAGGCCAACGGCCACCGCGTACTCGTTTCGCCTCAACAAGCGCGAGCGCACGACACCTTCCTCGTCCTGATGCAGGCGCATGACGATGCCGCAACGCCCCTGCCGCACACGCTCTCCGAGACCGCCGACCACATGATCCTCCGTATCGCCGACCGGATCGTCTGCCTGTCACACGGCGGCAAACTGTTCGACGGCACTCTTGACATCTTAGTGCCTTCGGACGGCACACGCTACGAGGTTGTGCTGGCCGGTCTCGCCGCAGGCACTTGGCACATCGCCGGACCGCAAGGCAAGACAACAGCCAACTGCGCCGCCGGCAACCATACACTCTCTTTCACAACCACCGGCGGAGCGTGCCGGATCACGAACAAAAAATAATGAGCAGTGGACTGGGCGGAGAGAAGTAAGAAGTAATAGGTAAGAAGTAATAAGTAATAAGCAATAGGTAATAGTCCGTTCTTTTGCAAGACGCGTTGTTGCGGGCGAGGACGCCCGCGCTCCCGACTCTCTACTCTACTTTTCACCAGAAACGCATGCCCCTCGTCCCCCCTGTCACTGATCGATTACTGGAGATTCAGCACGGCTTGGGCCAATGCGGCGAACTTGACGAGACGATCACGATACACCGGTTCATTCTCTTTGTTGATGTGTTCATCTTGATACCACTGAAGGAAGTCGGTCGCTTCCTTCCGCTCATCACAAGTCAGCGCCTGTGCTGTCTTGGCAAGTTCGATCTTCATGCGGGCCAGCCGTTCAGGTACCGGTTCTTCAACAAACTCGTACGCATGATTGAATCCGAAAGCCAACAACAATCTGCACCGAGTCATCGCATCTTCTTCGTTCCACAGGGACAGAATCTGCCTGGCCAAATGAAAACGCCCTTCAATAGCACGCACTTCGCCTCCGCAACTGCGGGCTCTTTCGTCCTCGTAGTCGTCAGGTGAGGAAGTGGCGATGTTTTCTAAGGCGGGTGCCAGATCGCGCAGATCCGCCGACCAGACAGCTAGCAGGATATCCTTAACACTCTTGTTGGTCTGCTTCAACTGTGGTTTAAGGAGGGCCTGTAGGCGAGGATTGTACTTGGCCGGATCGCATTGAGCTAGTTGTGTGAGAGAACCCAGCACCTCAACACATTGTACCCGATTCGTTTCTAATCGTCCATGCGCAACGTAAAAGGAGTTTCCCCAAAAAATCTGGTCATTCCAGAAAGACCAGTCCGAGCGGGTTTGATTCGGGGTCTGGCGGCTTGTAGCCGTACCATTTCCCGTGGCGCGTGAAGAGCCTCCCGAGGCCGTCGGCG
>Ga0208824_1002028_pt1 | contig 16431 bp, 15 predicted proteins | sample AD_JPNTR3_MetaG_FD_184447 | JGI IMG/M metagenome (GOLD analysis project Ga0208824, IMG submission 184447) | Active sludge microbial communities of municipal wastewater-treating anaerobic digesters from Japan - AD_JPNTR3_MetaG (SPAdes) (version 2) | ecosystem: Engineered > Bioreactor > Anaerobic...
TCCTTCCGAGGTTTTTTTCCCGAAGATGATTCTGGTTCTTACCCCAATCAAATCCGCGTCCGCAAACTTCACCCCCGGACGTTCGTCCCGGTCGTCCAACAAGACTTCAACGCCCTGCTGTTTCAAAGCATCGTAGGTATCCAAAGCTTTTTGGTAGTTTTCGGTGCCTTTTTTATCGAGCGGAATGATATGCGCTTTAAAAGGAGTAACTTCTTCTGGCCAAACCACGCCGAGGTCGGTTGCGTGTTGTTCAATGATAGCCATCAACAAACGGCTCACTCCGATTCCGTAGCAGCCCATGATAATCGGTTTCTTTTCCTGATTTTGATCGACGAACATGGCATTCATGGCTTGGGAATACTTCGTTCCGAGTTTGAAGATGTGACCGGCTTCGATGCCTTTGGCATGGCGGATAGTACCTTTTCCGTCCGGAGAAGGCGAACCGACCGGCAGGTCCATTAGTTCTTCGTTTATCGCAAAATCGCTTTGGTCGGAATAGGCAATCGTATCTTCGCCGATTTCGCAAAGAACCATGAATTCTTCGCTGGAGGAACCGCCGATTTGACCGCTGTCGGCCCGGACAATGCGATAATGCAAGTCCAAACGGTTAAGGATATTGATGTAAGCTCCTCTGACCTTCAAATACCATTCATCCAAGTCCGCTTCGTTAGTATGGAAAGTGTATAAATCTTTCATGATAAATTCTCGGGCCCTCATCAACCCAAAACGCGGCCGGAATTCGTCCCGGTATTTGGTTTGGATTTGGTATAAGGCAAGCGGGAGTTTTTTGTAACTGGTGATGCTGTCGCGAACAATCGACGTGATGACTTCTTCATGGGTTGGTCCAAGGCAAAAGTCGCGATCGTGACGGTCGGTCAAACGCATGAGTTCTTTTCCGTAAACATCCCAGCGGCCGCTTTCCATCCACAATTCTTTAACCTGCAAAGCCGGCATCAGTAGTTCGGAACAGCCGATGGCATCAAGTTCTTCGCGAATGATATTTTCGATTTTTTTGATAACGCGATAGGCAAGCGGCAAATAAGTGTAAATCCCCGCCGCATTCATCCGCACATAACCACCCTTTAACAATATTTGGTGACTCAATGCTTCCGCATCCTTCGGAACCTCGCGTAAAGTGGGAACAAATAATAAACTTTGTAACATATTGCAACTCCTATTACATTCCTATGCAATTTCTTAAGACATCATTGAAGGTGACAAACACAAAGAGGGCCATAAAGAGGAAGAAGCCGATTAGGTGGATGATATTTTCCACTTTGGTATTCGGTTTTTTCTTGGTCACGGCTTCGTAACCCAAAAAGGCCAGTCGGCCGCCGTCAAGCGCCGGTAGCGGCAGGATATTCAAAAAGCCGATATTGACGCTTAAAATAGCCGTCCAATTAAGCAGCGGAATGATTCCGCCCTGGGCAATACTGGATGTTGCCACAAAAATACCGACCGGACCCGACAGGTCGCTCAATCCGACTGTGGAATTTCTCTTGAAGAGTTGGCCGAGCGTCCGGAAAATCAAAAGACAGGCATCGCCCGTATCCACAAACGGCCGGTACAACAACTGCACGATATCGAAACGGTATTCCGGAGAAATCATCAATTGCACTTTGGTAGCGGTATAGCCTTGCGATTCCAAGACTTCTTTGCTGTGGCCGAAAATCGTGAATTCCTTCAATTCGCCGTCCCGTAAAACTTCAATTTTGTAATCTCCGCCTTCGGGAGCGGTATTGTTAAAGTACGATAGCAAATCGCTGCGATTGTTGATGGTGACGTATTCGCCTTTTTCGCTTTTGATGCGCGTGATTTGGTCGCCTTTGAGCAAAAGTTCGTCTTCTTTTAGGGTTCTTTTTCCCATCGGGGTAAATGTTTCAATAACAGTGCTGTTTGAACCGTCCGGCTTCAGAGTAATCCCAATCATATGAATAATCACATAAGGGTGGACAGTCGTTTCCATGTTAACACCGTCGCGTTTATAGTCGACTTTGACGGGGCCGGTAAAGCCCATCCCTTTGGCCAATTTGGCAAGTTCTGCGGAAATATCGTCCCATTTGGAAACGGGGTGGCCGTTGATGGTAATGATTTGGTCCCCGTCTCTTAACCCCGCTTCATATGCCGGCGTTTTGTCTTCCACCTGTTCAATCATTGTCGATTTCATGTTCGGATAACCGACAAAAAAGCCAATCAGGAAGAACAAAAGAATGGCAAGCAAAAAGTTCATCATCGGACCGGCAAAAATGGCCATAAAGCGCTGACCGATCGATTTGTGGGTGAAGGTCCGATTATACGGCGCAATTTGCGCAATTTGCTTTTTCCCCATCACCGCTATACAATCTCTGTTGACGGTATATTTTACTTCTTCGCCCAGTTCGTTTTTTACGACGATATAAAGTTCGTTTTCCAAGGCCTCCTTGGTACCGACGATGTCATAGCTGACAATCGTAAGGGTTGGCAAATGTTGATAATCAGGATGCGTTAAATCGGTAACCAAATGGGTCACGCGGTCATTTTCGAGCACTAATTTAATTTCGGTTTTTCCCCGTAAAGGATTGGCTTCCACTTCTTCGCCCGACATCGACACAAAACCGCCAATCGGGATAGCCCGAATGGAATAAACGGTTTCCCCTTTTTTCTTCTGCCATATCACCGGACCCATGCCGATGGCAAATTCGTAACAAAGAATTCCCGCGCGCCGCGCAAAGATAAAGTGTCCGGCTTCATGAACCAAAACGATTAGGCCGAGGATAAAGACAAAGGCGATGAAGCCAAGTAAATATTGCAATACGATCATAATCTACCTCTTGTATTTTTGCATTATTTTATTTTTGACATCTTGATCAACTTTCATGATGTTTTCCAAAGTAAAGGTTAAGTTGCGAAAACTATTCATTAGGGAATCATCGGACATCGCAGATGCGATTTCGGATTCGATTCGGTCGATTGTAACGGTTCCCTCCAGAAACAGCTGAACCATCGCTTCGTTTGTCGCATTCAAAACAGCCGGATAAAAGCCCCCTTTGGAAAAGGCAAACCGGGCCAGTTTGATGGTTTTGAATCGTTCCTCATCGACCGGTTGAAAAGTCAGACAGCCGATTTTGGTTAAATCCAATCTTGGGACCAAAGGTTTATGCGAAGGATAGTTCAAAGCAAAATTTATCGGCAGGTGCATATCGGGCACCGCCATTTGGGCGATAACCGAACCGTCGACAAATTCCACCAGAGAATGCACAATGCTTTCCCGATGAATTACCACCGCAATTTTTTCTTCCGGCACCTTAAACAAATGCGCCGCTTCCATGATTTCAAAACCTTTATTCATCAAAGTGGCGCTGTCGACAGTAATTTTGGCACCCATTTGCCAATTCGGATGGCGCAAGGCTTCTGCCACGGTAACGGTTTTCAGCTCTTCTTTGGTTTTTTCAAACAACGAGCCGCCGCTTGCGGTGAGGATTATTTTTTCGATTTCTGACGAATTCTTACCAATCAGTATTTGCGCGATGGCCGAGTGTTCGCTGTCAATCGGAATAATCCGCGCCTTGTTTTCTTCGGCCAACTTCATAATGATTTCCCCGGCGATTACCAAGGTTTCTTTGTTGGCCAGTAAAACATTTCGTCCGTTTTTCAAGGCTTGGGCGGTGGGCAAACATCCGACCGAACCGACCAAAGCATTGATGACCACGGGATTTGGTGCGGGATATCTCGCAACTTCCAAAAGCCCCTCCATTCCCTTAACAAATTCCACACCGGGGAATTCCTGTCGGAGATTCCCGATATCGATGTTTTCACCGCATGCCACCAAAGAAGGCTTGAATTCTTCGATAATAGGAATAGCCTTGGTTAGATTTTGATTAAAGGAAATTGCTTTAACCCGGCATTGCTCGGGGTGATTTCGAACGATATCCAATACTTGCGTTCCGATGGAACCGGTCGCACCAAGCAAACATATATTCCTCATGCGATTAACCTCATAAGATAATATATCAGATAAAACATCATTCCGGAAAATATTACGCTGTCAAACCGGTCCATAACTCCTCCGTGTCCGGGAAAGATATTGCCGTAATCTTTGATTCCGAAATGGCGTTTGATTTTGGAAGTCACAAGATCCCCGATGGCGGAGGCCATTGACAATAGCGCAAGCATCAAAGATATTATAAGTGTTTTGGCAAACGGAGACCATTCTTTGAAAACCGGCAAGAGTTCCGTTTTGGCCAAATAACTGACTGAGAGATAATAGATTAGTCCTACCATTACTCCGATGATTAAGCCGCCGACGGCGCCTTCTTTGGTTTTGTTGGGACTGATATTGGGGGCAAATTTTCTTTTGCCGAAATGTCTACCTATAGTATATGCACCCATGTCGGTAAAAAACGTTACAACCAACACAAAGGCAAACAAATACAAGCCTGCATTTTGCTTAAACAAGGAAAATCCGGTTTGGTCGACATAACGGAGCGAGATTAAGGCTCCTAGTCCCAAGCCGACATATTGCATGGCAAAGGCCAGGAAAAAAATCAGGTTCATGCTTTGATAAGGCAAAACCACCATTAGAAAAGCCAAACCAAGGGTGCATAAAAGGGTTATAGGCAGCAAAGCCGCAGGATTTAACCAACCGATTAAAACTATACTGCTTACCCCAAGCGGAAAAACATACTTTAGCCAAGCTGCTTTTTCGTTTTTTTCCTGATCAAAATAAGCTTTGACCAATTCATAACCCCCGATATAAGCCAAAGCGGCAGCCAAAAGGGCAAACGGCCAAGAACCCAAGATAACCAAAGGCACAAAGACAACGGCCATCACAATTCCGGTGATTACTCTCTGCACTGCTTTATTCATTTCGGTCACCAATTTTTCCGAAGCGCCGTTTTCTTTGCGAATAGGCCTTAAGCGCTTCAATTAAAGTTTTCTGACTAAAATCCGGCCAATAAGTATCCGTAAAATACATTTCCGCATAAGCCAACTGCCACAAAAGGAAATTGCTTAAGCGCATTTCGCCGCTCGTGCGAATCAGTAAATCGACCGGCGGCAAATCGAAAGTGTATAAATTTTGTTCGATTGTTTCGGGCGTAATATCTTCGATTGTTAATACATTCTTTTGCACAAGCGAAGCTGCTTTTCGGCAGGCAGCAGTCAATTCCTGCTTGCTGCCGTAATTGAACGCGACAACCAAAGTCATTTGGGTATTGTCTTTGGTCAATGCCTGAATCCTGTCGATAACCTTTTTTACTTCGCTATTCAGATTTGTCTGTTCGCCGATGACTTTTACCCGAATCCCTTTTTTCAAAAGTTCCGGGGCATAGCGGTCATATTGTTTGACGACTTGCGTCATGATATAATCGATTTCATCCTGAGGTCGATTCCAATTTTCGGTGCTGAAAGCAAAAACCGTAAGGCAGGGAATTTGCCAGGCCAGCACGGTTTCCACCGTTTTTCCCAAGACACGCATGCCTTGTTGGTGGCCCAAATAGCGCGGAAGCCCTCTTTTTTGGGCCCACCGGCCATTGCCGTCCATAATGATGGCAATATGTTTAGGCAGTTTTGTTTTATCCAAACCGGCCTTTTTTAAGTCCAGACTCATAATATCAACCTCATGTTATCTATTATACTATATTTTGCGAATTTATGCTACTTATTGATTTATAAAAAAGCGAAAAACGCGCCCTTGAGCACGTTTTTAGTTAACACCCCGTTCGTCGATTTCGGTAATCCATTCGTCGTAACCGACGCCGAATAATTCCGACAAAAACAAATCGGTTGGGTTATTAAGCAAGACGGAATCGTTGCATTTATAAAACGGAGCATCTTCTCCTACCTTATTTAAAGTTGACGGCAACTCGATCCGCCGCAGATTTTCGCAGAAGGCAAAAGCTTCGCTGCCCAGTTCCCGGACTCCCTCGCCAATCCAAACGCTTCTGATTTTTGAGTCGCCGTAAAAGGCACGGGAGGCAACTCTTGTGACACTGCGTTTTCCGATTGTGGAAGGAATGACAATTTCTTCGCCTCTTCCGCCCATAATCACCACCGAATTAAAAGCATAAGTATAGGTCAGATTCCAGTTTTTGGTGGCAATTACCACTTCTTTCAGGACGAAGCCGAAAAAGAAAAAGAGCGAAAGCGCCAGTAAAATCCGCCAGCGTTTTTGTAGGCGCTGATACGGCTGATAAGGTAAGTATCTTGCGCTTTGGTTAGGGGATAAATTGCCTTTTAGGTATTGGAAATATTTATTGATGGCAACTTCCCCGGAAATGGTTTTGGGAACTCTTCCCAACTTGTCTACCTCAACACATTCGATGACAATAAAGAAAAAACCGATTGAAAAGAGGACAAAGGCCGCCAGGAAAGACGGAAGCCATTTTAACGAAACCGTTGCGAAAGCAAAGAACGTCAAAACCCAATAAAAAATAAACGGTTTCCATAAACGTCGCGCATGGCGTTTGTAAAGCTCGGCTTGGCATTCGGAAAGTTTCTGTTCGTACAGCTGTTCCGGACTCGGAACGACTTTGGCCTTGCAAGCGGAAAGAATGCCGTACAAGGAACGACGCACCCCAAGCGGGGCCAGCGCATAGGTTTTCTGAAAATAATAATCTTTTTCGCAATTCAAACCTTGACGTTTGAGATCTTCTTCGCTTGATACCTGGTGTTTCGTCAGGAAGGAAAGCCACCACAGCTGATAATCGCCGGGATTTTTGCTGAGAAGCGGTTTCAGTTCGGTTTTGACCGTATCGAATTGCTTGTTCTTTAATTTTTCCCTTATGCCTTTAAGAGCGTCGTTGGGAGTTTCGATTTCTTCTTCGATTTGGTCTGCCGCTTCCTGGATTAGTTCGGTGATTTTCGCCATATTGTCGTCATTGATTTCCGAAAAACTGCAGGTATTTTCATCCGCGGAATTCCCCGGGGCGGAACCCCCCACGCCGATCAGCAGTCTTTTGACGGAACGTTCGCTTTTCATGAGGCCTTGGTAGCGAATCCAGGAATTTTTCAGCAATTGATTTTCGCTTCCATCGGGACTCGAATCAATCACGATTAAAACCGGGGAAAGTTCCAAACACGGAAAAATCGTCGGTTCCAATTGGTCAAGGGCCTGTTTGGCCCAAAGACCTTTCAATAATCTGACTTTGACATTATTGTTTTCCAAAAAGTTGTTGATTAATTCTGCCTGGATTAAGTCTTGGAAATGGTTGGGATTGCTTTCGTCGTCGTTGACCAAAACTGTCGCATCCATCGGTGCGGTTTGCATAACGGTTTGACGGTTGGCTTGGCATAAGCGTTCCATCTGAATCGCTTCGTTTTTGATTAAAGCGCTGGCATGCGTATCAAGCAAAGCCAAAGCTTTTTGATAGTTGTCGTTATCCACCAAACGTTCCCAATGGGTTCTTAAAATTACCAGCTGATTGGCAAGGTTTTGGTCAATTTGGTAAATTGCTCCGTATTGGGCTAAAACCTTACCCCAATAAGCGTATCCGTCGGTATGTGATTTGGCGATTTTATCGTAAATATTGTAAGCTTTGTGAAACTGATACAACATCAAATGCTCCACGGCTTTGTTGTATCGTTCGAGTAACCAATCGACATTTTTGACTCTGGCGTGCATGATACCCTGGGGTACCGGATTCAAAGCATCGCAATCCGGACAACTGGCAATCGACTGGTTTTCTTTAACCGTCATTGCCCCTCCACATTTCAAACAATGTAGGATTTTTTCTTCCATTATTTCACCCCTGTTACACTGTAATTATACGCTAAAACCAGGTTAAAAGCAAGAAAAAACGTTGTATATACACGAAGCGTGTACTAACCTGAATTTAATATTTAAATGCTACACTTAATCTATTGAAAAAACCCATAAATGTGTGATATCCTATAATTGGCAAAATTAAGAAAGGAGTCACACGTTTATGAGTTTAATTAATTATACCATCAAAACAAAAGATAATCAATTAAAACAAATATCGCGTAAACATTTTACCCATCTTACGACCCAACAGAGAAAAAACATGGCCCATTTTTTGAGACAAGGCTTTAATAAAACCCAAATTTCCATAATGCTTGGCGTTCACCGTACTACTGTTCAACGTGAATTTAAGCGTGGTTTATACAATACGAAAACCGATGCGAGTGGTCGCCATTTTGAGTATTGCGATGATGTGGCAGATAATAAAGCTAAAGAAAACAAGAAGAAAGCAAAACGCAAACCTATTCTAAATAGTGAATCGCCATTTATCAAAGTTATTACTTTACTAGTCAAAACTTTTGGTTGTTCCCTTTTTGTTGCGCATAGTTTGGTACAGCGTTTGAAGGACCAAATTCCCGTTTTAGAAGGTCAAAAAACGGTTTCTTTAATCACGCTTTACAAGTATGCTCATAAAGGCATTCTTAAACTCCATAAGAATGCTTTCCCATATGGACTTAAGATTAAAGGGCAAAATCAGCCCAAAGAAGGCAAAATGGTCCAAAAAGGGGATAATATTTCCTTGCGTCCTGAAGAAGCAAATAATCGCACTGAATTTGGCCATTGGGAAGGCGATTTGGTTTTAGGATCTAAAAAAGGCTCAAAAGAATGCGTTCTAACCTTAGTTGAAAGACAAACCAGAACATTTCTTGCCTTTAAAATCAAAGATAAAACTCACGAAGCAGTCAAGGCTGTTTTTGATCAACTTGAAAAGAAATTAGGGTGTGAACTATTCAGGGTCATTTTTAAAACCATTACTTTTGACAACGGTAAAGAGTTTGTCCAATATGAGGAATTAGAATGTTCAATCTTTGGCGATAAAAAACGCTTTAAAACATATTATGCAAACCCTTATCATTCCTGGGAGCGTGGATCCAATGAAAACAGTAATCGCTGGTTTAGAAGGTTTTTTCCCAAAGGTACCGATTTTGGCAAAGTAACACAGGATGAGATAGACAAAGCTTTGGGGGTAATCAATTATACGGTAAGGCGAAAATTAAACAATCGATCATCAGCAGAAATGTTGGATGAACTGAAAATACCATTGTTAGATATTTTGGAAATCGAAAACCCTTATGCAAAAATATGCTTAATCTTAGGTTTAAGTTACTGACATTAAAATAGTGATATCAACATTATATGGGAAATAATACCATATTTAATTTTGTAGCATTTCAAAGTTTAATTCGTGAAATTTTTATGCATCGGATTTTGTTTTTTTATCCTTCGTTAATAATAATCTTTTTAAGAATTAAAAAAAAGGAACGGATTGGTCCGTTCCTATAAACTCTGCGCCTGTCGCAAGATTTTTTTCGTGTATTCGTTATCAAAGAAACTCGAGTCGCGCAAATTCAGATTGATGTTTCGGGAAACTGTCAAAGTTTCTTCAATAATCGTGGTTTTTCTTTTGGTTATTTTGATTCCGCCCGGCGTCGCTGAAGCATCGAAATACAAAGGTTTTTCTTTGCTTTGGTTTTCCATATTCGATGCCCTTTTAGTTTTTATGGTAATAGAACAAGTCGCTTAACGGTTTGTCGTCCACGATGTTTAAAATACCTTGGGCAAGAAGCGGCGCAACCGACAACTGTTTGATCTTCCGACATTTCAGTTTTGCATCGTCGAGTTTGATTGTGTTGGTCGTAATCAGCAATTCGAGGTCGCTTGCTTCGATTCTTTCGATGGCCGGATGGGATAAAACCGGATGGGTACAGCACGCAAAGATACGTTTGGCGCCTTTTTCTTTTAAGGCTTTTACGGCTGCCACGATTGTACCGGCGGTATCGATGATGTCGTCGATAATTATGACGTCGCTGCCGTTTACTTCCCCGATAACCGTCATCACTTTCGCTTCGTTCGGACGCGGACGGCGTTTGTCGATGATAGCAATCGGCGCATCAATCGATTCCGCAAGCGATCTTGCCCGAGTAGCTCCGCCGTGGTCAGGCGAACAGATTACCACGTTTTTGAGTTTTACGCTGTCGAAATATTGAGCCAATATCGGCAAAGCCCGAAAATTGTCAATCGGAATATTGAAGAAACCTTGAATCTGATCGGCATGCAAATCCATGCAAATAACCCGGTCCGCACCGGCCGCCTGAAGCAAATCGGCCATGAGTTTTGCGGAGATGGGTTGGCGGGAAGCGGATTTGCGGTCCTGACGCGAATATCCGTAATACGGCATGATGACATTGATTGACTGAGCCGAGGCTCTTTTCAAAGCATCGATCATAATCAACAGTTCCATATAGTGTTCGTTGACCGGATGATTGGTCGACTGTACCACAAACACGGTGTGACCGCGGACAGTTTCCGAAATATTGATTTGGATTTCGCCGTCATTGAAACGCGTTACTTCGCATTCGGATAAGGGGATCCCGATTCTGAGAGCGATTTCCTCCGCAAGCGGACGGTTAGAATTCAATGAAAAAATCTTTACTTTTTTACCATGCAATAGAGCCATAAGTGTTAATCTCCTTTATTAGATTATGCATTCATAGCATCGTCGTATTCGTCGGTTGTTTTTTTCCGGAAGAAACTGCGGATGCGTTCCGGGAAAACAACTATGCTTTCTTTAACAATCACTGGAAGCATTTTGATCGATTCTTTCAATGCTTCTCTGCGGATTTCTTTTTTGGAAACTTCTTTCAGGTCAGAAAACAGGAACCTTCTGGTCACCAGTCCTATTCTGAGCGTTAACAAAGCATTCGATATTCCTTGCATAATCGATGACATAATAGGTTTGATTAACGGAATATCGGAAAGAAAGCCTGTTGTGCTGGCCGGGAAAAGATCGTTAAAGTTCAAATCCTCCAAGCCGTCGGCGATTAAAGCCGTGACCAACACGTTGACCGACAATTTGCCGAGATTGGTAAACGACGGCCTGAAGCCGCATTCGAGCACCAATTCCTTAATCATTTTCAAATTAACCGCCAGCACGGTAAACATGTCGAGTTTTCCGTTTTGCGAGATTGCGGTGGAAATCATGACCGTTTTGGCGTTGCGGATGATTATTTTGTTCAGTTCTTTTTTGACGTTGTCGTTATATAATTTCATCAAATTCAATCGCAGTTCTGCGGGGTCTTTAATTGACTGCCGCAATTCCGCAATCGCCGTTTCGTCGATTTTGTTTTTTTTGATAATGTTCTTGGCAACCTTTTTGTATATTTTTCTGGTTTTTCTGGTATCTTTGTCCAAAACGGTTTGAATCTGAAATGTCGGTGAAAATATAATAATCCGAATCGGATTGATAATCAAAAAATAAACAACTAAAGCCGAGACAATATAGAAGGCGATTTCGACCGACACGTTGATTCGGCGAAGCCGTTCCCCCACATCCATGATATTGCTGATTAAAATGAGAAACAGGATTATCAACGATCCTATTCCGATACTTATCCAGAAAATTTTGTTTCTATTCTTTATCATTTACCAATTTCATCGTCGCCTTGGCGATATCTGCCGGTGTCATGTGATAAACTTCAAGCAATTCCTGGTATTTGCCCACTTGCCCGAATTCGTCCATTACGCCGACCGCTTTGGCTTTCACAGGGTATTTGGATACGATTAACTCAGCTACCGCCGAGAATAATCCGCCGATTACGTTATGGTTTTCGCAAACCAAAACTTTGTTTGTCTTTTTTATCGATTTGAGAATCGTTTCTTCATCAAGCGGTTTGATGCAGTTGGCGCTGATCAGTTCGGCGTCGATTCCTTTTTCCGCAAGCATTTTGGCCGCTACCTGCGCCTCGTAAACCATGGTTCCCGAAGCAATGATGGTAACGTCTTTGCCTTCTTTCAGGACATCCGCTTTCAAGAAACGGTATTGATAGTTTTCGTCAAAGACTGTCGGTCTCGATTTTCTCGGCATTCTCACATATACAGCCGAAGGATAGTTGATGATATGCGGCAAAGCCTTCATCAACTGCACATCGTCGACGATATCGACGATTACCATTTTCGGTATGCTGCGCATAACGCCAACGTCTTCGAAACTCATATGGGTTCCGCCGTTCATTTCGGCCGTTATTCCCGGATCGGTTCCGATAATCACAACTTTTTGTTTGGCGTAAGCAATCGATACCGCAATCTGATCACAGATTCTCCTGGTTGCAAAAGGGGTAAAAGTAACAATTACCGGAGTAAAACCGTAGGTGGAGAGTCCGGCAGCCATGCTGGCCATGTTTTGTTCGGAAACCCCTACATTATAGCAACGGTTGGGAAATTCTTTGTATAACGAATCGGTACCGTTGGCTTTCGACAGATCCGCATCCAATATTACGATTTTATTGTTTTCCCTCATCAATTCAGCAAGGGTTTTTGCTAAAGCTTGTCTTAATTCCATTTCACACCTCTTCCAATTCTTTAAGAGCTTGTTCCATCAGCTCTTTTGTTACAGGCATACTGTGGCTGCCAACTAAAGCCTTTTCCGCAAAGCTAACTCCTTTGCCTTTGACAGTGTCAAGAATAATCATATTGGGTTTATCGCCTTTTTCCTGACGATATGCTTTCACGTTGTCCAATGCTTGGACAATTGCTTTCATATCGTGTCCGTTGACATATTGGGTATAAAAGCCGAAGCTGTCCCATTTACGAATAACATCAGCAGGGTGCTTGTTGTCTTTGACATAACCGTCGATTTGCATTTTGTTATAATCCAAGAAAACAACAAGATTGTTCAGTTTTGCATACGATGCAAACATTGCGGCTTCCCATACTTGTCCTTCGTCACTTTCGCCGTCACCGATAATGCAATAAATCGTGGCGCCGTCGTTTTTGATTTTTGAACCGAGCGCAGCACCGACCGCACTCGAAAAGCCCTGACCGAGCGAACCGGTTGTCATATCGACCCCGACTGTTTTATTCATGTCGCAATGGCTCGGAAGATCGGTTCCGATTTTGTTGAGGGTATAAAGTTTTTCCTCTGGAAAATAGCCCCGACGCGCCAATGTTGCATAAACACCGGGGCCCGAGTGTCCTTTCGATACAATTAATCGATCGCGTCCTTCCATTTTTGGGTTGTTAGGATCGATATTCATTTCGCGGAAATAAAGAACAGTAAGAACTTCGACGATCGACAAGCTTCCGCCTACGTGTCCTGATCCTATCGATGCGATACTTTTGATTATTAGTTTACGAATATCTTTGGTAATGGGTACCAAATCTAATATCTGCATTCTAACACCTCCTGCTAATATCAATTACTATTATACACCAAAAAAGGGATTTTGAAAGCAAAGAAGATTAAAAAAAGAACAACACTGAGATTGCCCTTTTTCTTTTTGTCCTTTTATTAAATTGTACTCTAAGCGATTTTTTCTTCTTTTACTTCGTAATACTTTTGTAGCACGCTCTCTTCAATCATCCTGCGCGTTTCAATGTTGATTGGATGTGCAATGTCGCGGAAAACACTTTCTTGTGTTTTTCTGCTAGGCATAGCAACAAATAATCCACCATTCCCCTCGATGACTCTCAGTTCGTGAACTGCAAAGGCATTGTCTATGGTTATCGAAGCAATCGCACGTAACCGACTTTGACCGTCGATTTTACGAATACGTACATCTGTAATGACCATTTCCACTCCACCTTTCTCATACCCTTTACCATATTCTATCACACTATAATATGTAACGCAAGATATTTTATATATTTTTAACTATTTTTTGCCAAATTTTTCAGCGTTTTGGCTTTTTTCTTAATTTTTCCAGTTGATTTTTTTGTATAATTTTTACCTTTTGTTTCATAATATTACCGTAAAAGACGTCTCAGTAAAGGGTGATTCCCTTGAACTTTTACGCGCTGTAGCGTAGAGGTAACAACCGACACCCCTGATCAGGAATCGGTTAGGCCTGGCTACACATTTTGAAAAGGGCACTCCATCTGAGTGCCCTTTTATATTATCCGGTGTTTTTGCACATAAAAAGCGGGATAGGTGTTTTTGAACTCCTTTACTTTTGGTTCGGGAATTTCCTTATTTATAAGGACGACCAAAGTCGGACCGCTTCCGGTCATAAAGACGGGATTGTCGGTCATTTTTTTTAGGTCGTTTAAAACAATAGCAAAATCGGGATACATTTTTTTCACAACTTTCGTTAAGTCGTTACGGATAAGCGCTTCGATATTTCCTTCCTTAAGCACTTCATATATATAAGAATGCTTGAGCGGTAGAGAATAATCGGTGACGCTTTGAAAAATATCTTTGGTCGAAACCGGAAATCCGGGATTGACGATTAACACTTCTTTGGTCAGTTGTTCCGAAATCGGCACAACTTGTTCTCCGATTCCTTCGACAATCGCGCCGCCTTCTGTTAACATATAAGGAATATCGGCGCCGTATTTAAGCCCCAAAGTCCGTTTGTCTTCCATGCTCAAATTTAAATCAAACATTTCGTCCAGCAAATGAATAACCGCCGCCGCATCCGCGCTTCCCCCGCCCATGCCCGAAGCAAGCGGAATTTGTTTTTTGATTTCGGCCGTAATGCCTTCCCTGATTCCAAATCTTTCTTTAAAGTCCAGAATTATTTTTTCGACAATATTGTTTTCCGGTTCGAATTCCGGGTAGAAATCGACTCTGACCGAACCGGTATCATCGGCGATTAGCCTAACCGTGTCGGATAAATCGATTTTGAAATTGACCATCTGCAGATTGTGGTAGCCGGACAGTCTTTTCCCGATTACTCTCAACATCAGATTGATTTTGGCATAGGCTTTGCTTTCGGTTTTTTTCATTTTTTGCTCCTATAACAGTAAACGCATTTTTCCGTACGTTTCCACGCCGCCGATTGCGGCGCGTCCGTTTTCGATATATTTGACAATGCTTTCGAAATCAACGATACGGTTAAAACCTGTCGTGGCTACTTTGATGGCCACGATGGCGGGGTCATATGTATGCGTGCTGATTCGACCCGGGCTGGAGGCGAAATTGGCCCCGCTGGCAATCAATGCTTCAAAATGCGAAGCGCATGCCCCGGCTATGACCACCACTTCGTCCATTCCGTAATGTTTGCGAATCAGGCGCACCGTATCGATGAAATTTCTGCTGTTTTCGTAATTGTTCAAATCGGCTTTTCCCTGCTGGTTGTAAGAATCGTGTCCCGTAACCACAATAATATCTGGGGTAACCTCGGTAATGTATTGGACTATTTTTTCTTTGACGCTCCGTTCGGTTAAATGTATTCCCTGGGCGAACACATTCATTTCTTTGTACAATTTCAGACAGCTTTCCAAAAACTTCGTGTCCCCGTCGATATGGAGAATCCTCCCGAACAAAACGGTTCTTTTGTCCCGAGTGCTCCGAATCCTTTTGATTCTTTCCAGTTTTTTTTCGTTGAGCATATCTTCCTTTCGGATTTCTTCGCTTGTTGCAAGCCTGATATCGGAAGGAAGAACTTTGACAATGGTTCGGTAAGAATATCCGACCAAAAGATAGATATTGTCCCCGCTGGATTGTTCGATTTGGGTGATGCGATAGATATGTTTCTTTTCATCCTTGTTTAATACCACCAAATCGTCAATCCGAAACATCGAACAATCACCTATATTATAATATGACTTGCGAGGCTTTTTGTTATAAATTATCGTGCCGGTAAAACCGGTTGGCAAGTTTTACAATCTGTTCGACCGCAAGGCTTTCCGCCCGGACGTTTTCGGATATACATTCTTCTTTCAGCAATCCCGCGACCGTTTCTTTGGCATAACCCATAAAGGAGGCCAGATTGTTGACAATTGTTTTTCTTCTTTGTTGGAAAATGGCTCGGTTGAATCGGTAAAAATAATCCATGTCGAGAACTTCGGGAAACAGTGTTTCTTTTCGTTTAATCAGAACAACGCTGCTTTCCACATCGGGAGCGGGAATAAAGGATTTCGGGGAAATATTGAACAGTTTTTTGGGAACCGTCAGGTATTGAATCAGGACGCTCAAACTGTTGTAATCTTTCGTGGAAGGTTTTCCGCAAATCCGATCCGCAACCTCCTTTTGCATCATTACGGCTATTTCGGTTATAAAAGGAGCTTCCTCCAAAATTTTCGTTAAAATCGGGGTAGTTATATAATAAGGTAAATTGGCAATCACAACCGCCCGGTCGTTCGGGGCGTATTGCTTAATGTCTTCACCGAGGTTGCTTTTCAGAAAATCCCGATTGAAAATATATATATTATCGGACTTCAGTTCCCGATTCAAAATATCGACCATTTGGGAATCGATTTCGTAACACAGCACTTTATCGAATCTCTGGCTTAAAATTTTGGTTAGGGCCCCCAGTCCCGGTCCGATTTCGATAACGGTCGCTTTCGGTTCCGCTTCAATCGTTTCCGCAATCTTTTTCACAATATTATCGTTGACCAGGAAATTCTGACCGTATTGCTTTTTGATTTTCAAATCGTATTTTTTAATCAGATATTCTGTTTCTTTGATGCTCATAACGACCTTCCCCGGGTTTTTAAATTTTTCACTCTTTTAACGCCAACATGACTTTTAC
>Ga0208824_1002032_pt1 | contig 16397 bp, 11 predicted proteins | sample AD_JPNTR3_MetaG_FD_184447 | JGI IMG/M metagenome (GOLD analysis project Ga0208824, IMG submission 184447) | Active sludge microbial communities of municipal wastewater-treating anaerobic digesters from Japan - AD_JPNTR3_MetaG (SPAdes) (version 2) | ecosystem: Engineered > Bioreactor > Anaerobic...
CCTGCGGCTTCCAAGCTGAGGAGGGTGCTGCGGTAGAGTGCAAGCTGGCTATATGCGTCGGTCAGGGTACTCAAGCTTTCAAGGAGTTTACTGAGGTACTCCGATTCTGCTCCGCTCCCGCTAGAGAGGAGCTGTTTCTGACGTTCCAGTTCTTCTGCCTGGGCGGAAAGCTTGAGCTGGGCATATTCGAGCCTGCTCTTTTGGAGATCAAGGGTAAGATACTGCTCCCGGATAAAGGAAGCGAGGTTCTGTTCACCCTGTGCAAGCTGGGCTAAGGCGTCCTCAGTCCTGGCTTTTGACTTGAGGGCTTCCCCGGCCTTTACGGGATTCCCAAATAGGCTCCCCTTGGTGCCAAGGCTCAGGGTAAACTGGTAGTCGTCCTTACCATACCAGTCGGTTTCAAAGAAGGGGAACCGGGAGCCCCCGTAGGATGCTTCTAGATGAAGACCGATATCAGGAAGCCCCCAGCTTTGGATCTCCGCCAGGTTCTGCATCCGTTTTTGGGCTTCCAGCATAGCCCTGCCATAGGCAAGGTTAAGGTTTTTCCGGGGAAGTTCTGCCAAAGCCTGAGGCTGCGAGAGCCGCGGCCGGCCCGCGGGTATGGGGGATAAAACCAGATCCCCAAGAGTAAGATCCCTGATCCCAGTCATATAGATAAGATCCGAAAGGAGACGGTTTCGTTTTTCCGCCGCCATGGCCTTTCCAATTTCTATTTCCTTTATTTTTACCTCCGCTGCAAGAAGTTCTGAACGGGTGCTGAAACCGGAGGCATAGCTTTGCCGGGCAAGCTCAAGAAGACGGCTCCCTGCCTTGTACTGCAGTTCCAGGATTTTTTCGGTTTGGACCACATAGGCCAGAGCTTCCCAGGTGCCCTGCAGCTTGAACCGCAGTTCGTGCACCGTCTGGCTTTCTTTGATGCGGGCAGCGGACAGGGCCGCCAGGGCAGCTTCAATACCGGTATTGATTTTGCCCCAGGTAAAGAGGGGAATGTCAGCGCTGATCTTAAACTGGTACAGGGAGCTTTCCATACCCTTATAAAGGGTGGTATCCCGCGGAGGTAGCAATATTGTTGAACCGCTGGGATCCTGGGGATTTGCAACAGAGCCAAACTCGCCTTTTTTTATAGTGATGGGCCCCAGGGGATTTCCGAGATAGGAGGCCGAAGTATCCAGGGCAAAGACAGGGAGCCGCTGGGCCTGAGCGGACTGGAGGTCCGCCTCTGCAGCCTGCCGCCCTGCCTGGGCAGAACGGATCAGGGGGCTTGAACTTAAGGCCAGGGCCTCCAGATCCGCGAGGCTATAGGGGCCCCTGGTCGCTGTGGCGGGCTGGGGCGCCTGTCCCGCGGAGGCGGCAGGCGCTGGCTCAAAGGGGACCTGAAAATCGAGAAGCGAGACAAGGCTCCCGCTGGCTTCCGCATAGTCCGCCGCAAAGGGGGCACTGCGGGTCTGGGCCGCAAGAGAACCGGGGGCAAGTATGCCTGTGGTCATGGCGACAAAATTAAGGAGAAGCGCTGCAAGGGGGCGCAGTTTCCAAACACCGTTCATGGGGCCACCTTGATGGTTAATGTTACTGTAGTATCGGGCTGCAGAGTAGTACGAGCGCCATCAGTTTCTAGAATTGTTGTTGTTTTTGCATTGTACGATACCTCGGTTTTAACGGTTACGGTTCCTCTTTTGCGGTCCGTATCATTCGGCGGGTTAGCGGGAATATCTTCCAAATACCAGTCCACGGTCTCCAAGTTAAAGTAGCCATCCTTCGTAGTATTCGATGTATCCTGAGGCTGGGAATAAGCGGTAAATTCCTGGCCCCCTGAACTGGGGACCGTAAGCACTACCTTAGCGCCATTAATACCAGTTTTACCAGTTGCATCAGTCTTATCAAGAACATAACCACTCACATTGACCGTAAAGTGGTAGCGCTGCAGGGTTACATCCGGCGTGACCACCGTCTGGGGGTCGGAACTCGTGGAGGCAGGGATGTCAGCTGACAGGAGGTACCAGTCATTACTGTCCCCCTCCAAAGCGGTGCGGCCGTTCCCGTCCAAGTCCTTGTCGCCGGCTACGATTCCACCGTTAATGCTGGTCCCAGACGCAGGGTCTTCAGCCCGATAGTCAGTCTGATTCCAGGCAACCCGGACCTGGGTCTTATTAACGCTGTCAGCGTGGCCCCCCATCTTTTTGTAGCGGATCGTAGCAGACCAGTAACCCTCCCCATCCGTATTTACCGTATAGGCCGCAGCGGTGGGGAACACGAGGCTTGTCGTATCCACCGAACCTGCCGTATAGGACCAGCTTTTAGGCACATAGATGTTGACCGGCACGTTGGCTAGGGCCTTGCCGTCCTTCCAGTTGAGGACCCGGCCAGAAAGGCGGCCCTCGTTGTAGAGGTCCTCTATCTCCATGGGAGGGAATTCGCTGGTAACACCGGAAACTACGATATAGGGGTTCGGGTTTTTCCAGAGGCCGTAATTGGGATGATAAACCAGAATATAGACTTCCTTGCGGTCTGCGGTTTTGCCATAGGCGGAGTTCATGGTTTCCCAAACCACTCCGGCAAACTGGTAGTTGCCGTTATTGTCCGTGGTGGTGCTTTGAAAATACCGGTAGGGCCGCCGGTTCGGCGCGTCTGGGAGTGTTGCGGTGTTTCCTTCCACATAGGCGTTATAATCCGCCTCCCAGGAAGCGCTGTCCGTATACAGGTAGACCCGGGCATCGGAGATACCGACCACATTGTTGTTATTTTCCCGCTCTTCCTTATCGATTACCCGGCCGTTAATGCTTGAGGTGAACACCACCGAACAGGAGGCAAAACCAAAGAGAAGTCCAAAGAAGACCGCTGTGTTCATCAATATGGATGATCCGATTCTTTTCATGCTTGTACCCTTCTCCGCCCTTCCAGGCGTTCATACAGGATTGGAATAATAAGCAGCGTTATGAGGGTGCTCGTGAGGAGGCCCCCGAAAATTGCCTGCCCCAGGGGGGCATAAACCTCGGATCCATTGCCATGGGCCAGGGCCATAGGCAGTACCCCAAAGAGGGTAGTCATGGCGGTCATAAGGATGGGCCTGAGCCGGGTCGCAGCCCCATCGATCACCGCGGCTCGGAGGTCGGCCACACCGCCGGCACGGAGCTGGTTCGTGTAATCCACCATGACAATGGCGTTATTCACCACCGTGCCCCCCAGGGCGATAATCGCGAGCATGGCAATCATAGATAGGCCCGAATTAAAGATGAGGAGCCCGAACACGACCCCGATAAGGCAGAACGGAATGGAAGCCATAATAATGAGGGGCTGCATAAACCGTTCGAACTGGATGACCATAACTGCATATATAAGGAAGATACTGATAAGAAGCATAAGGCTCAGGCTGGAAAGAGATTCGCCGATAAGGGCGCTCGTCCCGGCGGTCCGGTATTTGACTGACAGGGGAAGGTTCATACTTTCCATGGCTGCCAGGATCCGTCGGCTTACCCCGGACTGGTCCTCGGTCCTGAGGTAACCCCGGACCTCGACAGAAAAGGTTCTGTTTTTCCGGTCTATGCGGGAAAGACTTTCCCGGGCCTCCAGATTGGAGAAGGCGGAAAAACTGATGAGCCTTCCGTCCTGGGTTTTCACCGTAATCTGGTTCAAAAGGTCCTGGTTTATGGGCTTGTCCGCCGCATCGGAGGTAAGGCGGAGACTGTAATCCCTGGAACCAAGCCTGAGTTTTCCCGATTTCATCCCGGAAAAGAGTATCCGGCTCGTAATACCCGCTTCGTAGGGGGTCACCCCCAGGCTTCCCATGTAGAGCTGGCTCAGGTCCATATAGAGCTGTTCCGCATCGCTCCGTACCGAAAGCTCCGTTTTAAACACATCCGGGTCCCGATCCAGAATGGTCTGGACCATGGCGGCGGTCCGGGTAACGTCCTCCAGGTCGGGGCCATAAATTTCCATCTGAAAGCCCTGACCGCCCGTACCGAGGGCCAGGAGGGCATCAAAGCCGCCGTTCAGGACCGTCACATCCACATCGGGGATAGATTCGGAAAGGGCCTTTTGCAGCAGGGGTATGAGTTCCTGAACGGTCCGTTTCCGCTGGTCACTGGGGACCAGCCTGAGCCTGCCATAGGCCACATTGGGAGACCCAGACACCGTGATGGCGCTGCTGGAACCCACATAATAGACCGCCGCTTCCAGTTCGGGGACCAGGGCCCGTACCCGCTCATCCAGTTCATCAACCTTTGCGCTTGTCCGGTCCAGAGAGTATCCCAGAGGGGTTTGAATATATACCTCAATTTCCCCCGTATCGGTTGGGGGCAGGAAGCTGATTTTAAGGGCGGTAATAAAAAACACCGAGCCCGCCAGCAGGCTCAGGCTCAACACCAGGGTGTAGAGCTTATGGTTCAGGACCCAGGCAAGGAGTTTACGATAAAAGGTCTCAAGCCGCAGAAGGGCCCGGTCTATCGCATGTTCAATGCTGGTTAACAGTGCGGGACGCCGCAGGGTATCCTCATCGGCTAAGATGAGGGAAGAAAGCCAGGGAACCACCACCACCGCCACCAGGGCGCTTGCGGCCAGGGCAAACACAATGGCCAGGGACAGGTCATTCATAATGATACCGATGATTCCCTTTAAAAACAGCAGCGGGGCAAATACACAGATACTCGTAATGGTAGAAGCCAGCACCGCCGCTCCCAGTTCATCGGCCCCCCGGCGGGCCGCCTCTTTCCGGTCACCGCTCTGTTTAAATTTACGGTAGGTGGTCTCAAGGACCACGATGGAGTTATCCACAATCATACCGATTGCCACGGTCATACCCGAGAGAGACAGCAGGTTCAAGGAACGGCCCGTGGCATAGAGGCCGAGGATTGCAAACAGGATAGATAAAGGAATAGAAAGACTGATGATGAGGGTGGCCCGGAAGTTATGAAGCACCAGCAAAATCACCAGAATGGTAAGGATAAGCCCGCTCAGGGCTGCGGAAATAACGGTCTCGAGGGAGCGCTGGGTTGTTTCGCTCTGGTCGCTGATAACCTTATATTGTACGGTACCATTGGTTTCCCGCTCTATTTCATCCAGAACCTTTTTGGCATCCTGGACTATTTTTATGGTATTTCCTTCGTCTCTTTTTAAAATATCTACCATTATATAATTCTTTCCGGCACTTCTGATACGGAAATCCTGCCGTTCCTGCACCAGTTCTATGGTTGCCACATCCTTAAGGTAAATGGGTGACCGGTCTGCATAGCCTACGGTGAGATTTTCCAGATCTCCCAGCGATTCCAGGGCTCCCGCGGCGGTAAAGGAAAGTTCCCTGTCCTGGAACTGGGCATTCCCGGCGGGGATGTTGCGGTTGTTATATTGAAGGGCCTGATAAATCTGCAGCGCAGAAAGTTTCCGGGATGCCAGGTCGTTGAGTCTCAGGGTTATGCGGGCTTCCTTATGCAGTCCCCCGACAATATTGATTTTAGAGACCCCCTCTATGCGGGCCAGGGATGGTTCCAGCCGGTCCTCCAGATAGGTGGTCAGCTGTTCCAGATCCATGGAACTATCGATGCGCACCGAAAAGATGGGGAGAAAGGATCCTGCCTCCATAATATAGATGACCGGGGCCCCATCTATGTTTTCAGGCAGATCATCGAGAATGCCGTTTAAAAGTTCCCGAATCTGGGGAAGTTTTTCCCGAACATGTACCGAGGCATTAAAGGAAAGGGTGACCGAAGAATAGGAAGCATAGCTTGATGAACTTAATTCCGAAAGGCCCGGCAGGGTGGCCATCTGATTTTCGATAATCCTGGTTACGTCCCGTTCCATTTCCCGGGCCCCCGCGCCGGGCAGCCTGGTAATGATGATTGCCTTGGGCATGGTAACCGGCGGAATCATTTCCGTATTCAGGGCTCCCAGGGCAAGCAGGGCAAACACAAGCAGCCCCGCGAGCAGTATAACGATAATAGCCGGATGTTTGACTGAAAAATCTGAGAGAATCATTGGGCCACCACCACCGGACTATTTTCCCGTAAAAAATACCAGCCCTCTATAATCACGTCCCGGTCCTTCCATTCGGGACTGACCACAAAGGCGGTATCATTACGCTCGGGCACGGTAATTTCTGCTTTCTTCGCCCTCCCGTTTTCTACATACCAGAGGGTGTTTTCCCCAGAAAGGGCCGAAAAGGGCAGAGTATAGACCTGGCGGATCCGGGCAAGCTCAAAAGAGGTGGTCACAAACATTCCCGGCCGCAGGTCCTCCGCGCCGGAAGCGACCGTAATCATCACTTCAAAATTTTTTGTTTCCGCTGACACATAGGGGCTGATACTCCGGATGCGGCCAGGATAGGTTGATCCATCGCTGCGCCGGATTGTGATACTCAGTCCTTTGCCTCCGGAACGGTGAGCTTCCTGGAACTGGGTATAGTATCGTTCCGGAATTTGGCAGCGGATTGTCAGATTCTTCAGGTCCGCAATGGTGACCAGGGGCCGCTCAGGTGCAGCAAGGGAACCCACCGTGAGGTGCCGCTGCAGGACAACCCCATCCATGGGACTTTTTATATTGGTATACTCCAGCTGAAGCCTGGCCAGATCATACTGGGATTTATAAGCCTCCGCCTGGGCTTTTGCTTGCTCGTAATTCTGGGTGCTGGTTGCGTTGGATTTATACAGCTGAGAAACCCGCTCAAAGGCAGACTGGGCCGAGAGGTATGCCGTCTCCGCCTGCTGAAACTGGAGCTTATACCGTTCTGGATCGATCCGTGCAATAACCTGATCCCGGCTTACCCGGTCCCCCACATCGACCAGAAGATCCTGAAGTACCCCGGAGACCAGGGGAAGCACCGTTACCATCCGTTCGGATTCCACATAGCCGTTGATGTTCAGCGTCCGGACCAGGTCTCCCAGTTGGGGCTTTTCTACCCGTACAGGTATTGGGCTCTGGCTTTTATCCTGACCGCCCTTTTTACCCAGCTGCTGGCTTACTGCAAAGGCCCCGACCACAATGATGAGCGGTATGGCCCAGCGCAGCCACCTGGCCATGCTCCCTTTCTTTAAATCCTTAGCATGTATTGTATCCATCCTGATTCTTACGCCTCCCCTTCCCGGCTGTCTAAACCAGCCCTTCCAGAAAGCAGGGCGGACCCTTTCATCACCTCGAGCCCCAGGGGACTGAGGACCCCCAGCACTACAGCCCTGAGAGAGTCCTGCAGCAATTCAGCCTTGGAAAAACTCCGGTCCTCCACCTGATCTAATACGGTAATTCCGGTAATTATATTGATGATAATCCAGGTGATCTGATCGGCGGTGAACTCGCTGCGGATGTAACCTGAACGTTCCGCATCCTGCACTATGGTCTTAATAAGCTGCTCCAATGAACTTTGGAGACTTTTGCGCAGGGTAAGTTCTGCTGGGTCCAGTATCTCCTGCGGTGGCCGGCCGATGATGCGGCCCCCCTCCCGAAGATCCCGAAACCCCCGGTCTACAATGGCGTTGAGCTTTTCAATAAAGGGTAAGGCTGTATTTGCAGCTATACCCTCTACACCATCCAAGACATGCCGCATCCAGCGGGCGACCGCCGCGTCAAAAAGCTCGAAACGGTTCTGAAAATGGTTATAGACCGTCTTTCTGCTTACGCCCGCCAGTTCTGCGGTACTTTCCATGGTAAGGGACTCGGCTCCCCGCTGTTTTAAGATATTCTGAGCCGCCGTAAGAATCCGTTCTTTTGTAGCGTCCGCCATTATCCACCCCTGTGAGGACACTTGTCCCCTCATTCGGCAAGCTAATTACACATTTTACTCGTTATATGTGTAAATATACTACTTTTTTTTAATAATAACAAGGGGAAAGTGTTGCTTTGGTCTTACAAGCCGCCCAATGCCGGGATCATGGAAAGGCGAAAGCCCCTACAGCCCCAGGTCACAAACGCAGATCCTTATCAGTTTGATGGATGCCCTTGGGATTGATAAGGCCTATCTCATTGGTAATTCCGCTGGCGGTACGGTGGCCATGAACACAGCCCTGGAGTATCCAGAACGCGTTTTGGGCCTCATACTGGTTGATGCTGCTATTTATTCCGGTGGGGGTGCTCCTCCTTGGGTGCTTCCGCTGCTACGAAGTCCCCAGGCTCGTCATGTGGGCCCTTTAGTGGCCCGTCAGATCGCAGTAAAGGGGGATGATTTTATCAAAACCGCCTATCATGACAGTTCACTGGTTACTCAGTATGTTCTCGATGGATACCGAATACCCTTGCAGACCCAAAACTGGGACCGGGCCCTCTGGGAATTCACCATTGCAAGCTATCCCCTGCATCTGGAAAAGCGGCTTAAGGAACTTACCATGCCGGTCCTTGTTATTACCGGAGATGATGACCGCATCGTTCCCACCAAAGATAGTATCCGCCTCGCTCAGGAAATACCTGGAGCAAAACTTGCCATCATATCAAATGCAGGACACCTTCCCCATGAGGAACAACCGGAAGCATGTATGACCGCAATCCTGGATTTTATTGCTGATAAGTGAAGGGCTGTCCCCTGCCCTCTATTACGGCAGCCCTTATTTTCTGGTATACTTTTACCCTAAACAACCATAAAGGGAGCAACAGATCGATGACAAAGCATGAAGCAAAAGCAGGCCAGAATAGTTTTGAGGATTACATGAATAAGAGCCCCGGAGGAAAAGTGCAGTTCATGCCGGGACAAATGATAGAAAGCCAAATTGTAGCCATTTCGAATGACACCATATTCCTGGAATTGAATGGCAAAAGCGAAGGGGTTTTAGACAGGGCTGAATTACTGGATAAAAACGGCGAACTTACCGTAAAAGAAGGGGATACCATCAAAGCCTTTTTCCTCAATGCCCAAAACGGAGAGTTGCGGTTTACAACCCGGATCAGCAGCGATAAGGTGGATACGGCCATCCTCGAAGAGGCCTATAAAAATAAAATCCCCGTGGAAGGTCTGGTAGAAAAGGAAATTAAGGGTGGCTATGAAGTAAAAATCGGTGAGGTAAGAGCCTTCTGTCCCTACTCCCAGATGGGGCTGAAACGGGGAGACGAGGAAACGAACTGGGTCGGGAAGCACCTGACCTTTATCATTCAGGAATACAAGGATAATGGCCGGAATCTGATAGTCTCTCATCGGGCTATAGAAGAAGCCCTGCAGCAGGAAAAGCTTGCGAAGCTCAAGGAGACCCTTAAAGAACACAGCATTGTTACCGGTACTATAAAATCCATACAGGATTTTGGAGCCTTTGTAGACCTGGGGGGCATTCAGGGACTCATCCCTGTCTCAGAAATCAGCCGTGAACGGGTGGAAGATATCAACAAAGTTCTTAAAACAGGCCAGGAAATTCGCGCTGAGATAATCAAACTGGACTGGAATACCGAAAAGGTCACACTGAGTATAAAAAGCCTCCAGGAAGATCCCTGGGATCGGGCAGCAGAAAAGTATCCTGAAGGGTCCAGGCATACCGGCAAAGTAGTTCGCATTACCGACTATGGGGCCTTTGTCAGCCTAGAACCAGGTTTAGACGGGCTTATTCATGTCTCAGAACTTCGCGGGACCGGTCCCTATAACAACGTAAAGGATGCGGTAAAAATCGGCCAGACCCTCACAGTCCAGGTTCTGGAGGTGGACCCTGAACGGAGACGGATTGCCCTGAAGCCCGCAGGCACTGCGGAAGAGGAGGCGGTTTCCAAAAAGTACATGACCGAAGGGGACACGGGGGACACCTACAATCCCTTCGCGGCCCTGTTAAAGAAAAAGTAAAATTCAGCCAGATCCTGTGAAAACACAAGCCCTCCTAGGATGAAGACCTAAGGAGGGCTTTTTTAGTACACTTATTCCAGACTTTCAAAAACTTCCTGTATTTTTGCCTGGTTCTTTTTTACCAGCTGGTAATCATCCTTGTTGTAATTGGCCTTACTATGCTCTATGGATTTTGTAAATTCAGGAGAGTTCATCTGGGCAGCCAGATCTTCAAATGTAATAAGAAAGTATCCGGAAAGCACTGCCCCATAGACCTCCCAGAAATCGTTCCACCCATATTTAGCAAGGATTTTTTTCACTTCCGCATCGGCCTGAATTGCCTTAAACATGGCTGCCACATCGGGCACAGAAAACTGACTAAATGATTCTGCCATCTCAGGAGAATCCATGCCGAAGGCCTGGTCATACTTGTCTGCAAACCTTTCTAAATCCTTTGATATCTTTGGCAGATCTGACAGGAATTTATCAATTTTTGCCTGGGTTAACACCCGTTTTGGTGTACTCTGAGCAAAAACCACCGGAACGAGAAGACCGACACAAAGAATGAACGAGAAAAGACGTTTCATATGCTACCCCCATGGCATAGATTATAATGCACGGGGGTAATAATTACTGTACTACACGAGCGGGAGTAATAGATTCACAATCTTCTGCAGCTGTTCCGCGTCGCCTTCATCAAACTGGGCGAGCTTATCAGAATCCACATCCAGGACTGCCACTACCCGGCCGTCTTTCTTAAGGGGCACCACAATTTCACTTTTTGACCTGGAATCACAGGCTATGTGACCGGGAAAGGCTTCCACATCGGGGACAATAACCGGCTCTCCTGACCGGGCACAGGCAAGACACACACCCCTGCCCTTTAACACCTGGCAGGCTACAGCTCCCTGGTAGGGCCCCACATGGAGTTCATCTTCCCCTGCGACAAAATAAAAGCCAGTCCAGAAATGATGGCTTAATTTTGCATGTAAAAGGGCGCTTATGGTCGCCATACCTGCAATAAGATTGGGGGATTTCTGAGAAATGAGTTCCTGCAATTGGGTATAGAGCCGTTCATAGAGGGGGATACGGCGTAATGACACCTGTTGCTCATCAATCATGCTGGTTCTGCTCCTCTTTGTTTTTCTGGTCATCCTGTAAAGGCTCATGTATAGCCTTATCAGTGTTATATTTCAGTATATCCTTGTAGGACCCGATAAGTATGGCCACCGGTTCTAATAAAGGGATATGTTCACAGACTATTTTTACAATCACCGTCATCGGGACTGCTAAGACCAGCCCGGCGAACCCCCAGAGCCAGCCCCAGGCAAGCAGAGAAACCAGCACCACAAAGGGAGAAAGTCCCAGGTTATCTCCTTGAATCTGGGGCTCAAGAATGTTGCCAATGATAAAATTGACCAGGAGCATTACCAGAAAGGCTCCCAATATGGGCCATCCATGGGGCCAGAACTGAAGGAGCGCAAAGAGGGTAACCCCGGCACCGGCGGCAAGACTTCCGATGGTTGGGATAAAATTGAGAATAAACGAAATAATCCCCCAGATAAGCCAAAAATCGACCTTAAGCAGAGCAAGACCCAGGGCTACCAGAATGCCTGTCGCCAGGGATACAAAAAATTTAATGGTAAGGTAGCGGCTGACCTGAGTCACAATGGCTTCTACAATACTTTTAATCTTGCCCGAAAAGCGGTTTTCAAAGGCAAGGGCAATTTTTTCTTCCAGATGGGCCGATTCAAGAAGCAGAAATACCACAAAAAGCAGCACCATTACCATGTTTTTAAGAAAAGCTAAAAAATTATTCGTAACAGACAGGGTGTAATTCCGTATCTGATTCCTAAGTCCCAGCTGTCCCCAGATATTATCAATGAAAGATTGATGTGCATCATAGGGAAGCCCCAATAGACCGGCGATCCAGCTATATATTTCCAGGAACCGTTTTTCATACCGGGGATATTGGGAAAGGATGGTCCTTCCGGAGCTGAACAGTATCAGGCCTGCAAGATAGAGGGAGCCGCCTATACCCAGAATAACAATGAATATGGAAACAGCACGGGGAATATGCAGTTTTTGCAGAGCCCTGACCAGGGGGTCAAGGATAAAGGCAAGCAGAATTGCGATGATAAAGGGTAACACCACCGAGGCGGTGATTTTTAAAACAGCACCCGCAAGGACAAGGGCGATAAAAGCCACCAGAAAAAAGTTTGCCCGGCCGGAATTAAAGCGTCGGAATCGATCGTTCATAGTCATAGTATGATGTAAAAATTAGCTTTTGTCAGGAGACCCACTCAAAGCTGGGTCATATTTTTTTATCAGTATATTCTTTACAATTTATAAGTATTGATACACAATAATAATACAGGTTCAGATTGATGAAAGGTCATTGAACTTGAACACCTAATAGGAGGATTTTATGAAGAAAAGGTTATTTGCAATCCTCTGTGCTACCACTGTACTCTGTACCGCCAATGCACAGGCCAGCAAAAAAACCGGTCCCATTGCAGACAAGGTAATCTACAATGTCGTTATGGATCAGACCGTCGCTATTAAAGACACTGCGGAAGGTAAAACCGATGTATTCTTCACCGGACTTAATGGAAGCACCTTTAAAGGTATCGATAAGAATGATCTTGCGAAATTAGACGTTTATGCCGTACCTTCCGGGTCCTGGTCACTGCTCACGAACCCTATTCCAAACAAGGCGCCTTATGTACATACCCTAAAGGATGGAAAAAAGGTATTCAATCCTCTGGCAATTCGGGAAGTTCGGTACGCCCTGAACTGGCTTATTGACCGCAAGAAGCTGGTGGATGAAGTGCTCCAGGGCACCGGTGAACCCATGATGACCCCCATGACACCCGGACAGCCCGGAACCTATAAATACAACCTGGTAGCAGCAAATCTGGGGATGACTGCCCGGGGCAATGAAAAGAGAGCTATCGAAGACATCACCAAAGCAATGGAAGCCGCAGCAGCTCTGCCGGAAAACAAGGGCAAATTGGTGAAATCAGGCCAATTCTGGACCTACGAAGGCCAGCCGGTCACCATCCGCTTCATCATCCGGGTGGATGATCCATCCGGAAGGCTCCCTGCAGGTAACTATGTGGCAGATCAGCTTGAGAAGGCGGGACTTAAGGTGGAACGGCTCCTCTATGACCGTTCCAAGGCAGGCAAACTGGTCTACAGCGGAGACCCCGCTGATTATGAATGGACCATGTACACCGAAGGCTGGGGCGCCGGTGCAACCCGCCGCTGGTGGGATGTGACCATCTCTCAGATGTATGCCCCCTATTACGGCTATATGCCCGGCGGTGCTACGGAGGGATTCTGGAACTACAAGAATGATGAAATCGATCGGCTTGCCCAGAAGAGCTATAATGGCTGGTTCCTGACCAGTGATGAATATTGGAAGGACAATCTTAAGGCGACCAAGCTCGGTCTGGAAGAGGCGGTACGTATATACCTGGTCAGCCAGATGCAGTACTATGTGGCTAACAAGGGCCGCTTTAACAGCAGAATGCTCTATGGACTTGGGGATGGTCTAAATAACTGGTCTGTCCGTTCTGCGGACGTTAAACCCAACAATAAAAATGAAAAGATTCTCCGGATTACCCAGTACTCCGCCCGGGGCGGCCTCTTCATGAGCGCATGGGATCCGGTTGGTGTAGACGGTTTCAGCGATGTATACAGTGCAGCCATTATCGAAGCCTGTACCGATCCTTCCACCTTCGAAGCCCCGAACGATGCGGCGGATACTCCCCTGCGGGTTAAGTGGGATGAGAAAAAGGTTATTACCAAGGTAGCCGCAGGTCCTGAAGGGAAACCGGTGGGACAGATTGCGGTTCCCAAGGATGCCATAATCTACAACTCCAAAACCAAGAAATGGGAGTCCGGTGTTGAATACAAGGATGTAGGGGATGGAAAGTATGACTATGTTAAAAATGATAAAATTACATCCTATTCGCAGGCCACCAGCACCTATATTTATGGCAAATGGCATTCCGGCCAGCCTGTCACCGTTGCAGACCTGATGTATGCCACTGCCTTTGCCTATGAATGGGCCAATAAAGACAGCGAAGATGATCTTTACTACGACGAAGCCTATGCAGCCCAGTATCAGTCCACCCTGCCTATCAGCAAAGGCGGAGTCATCAATAAGGATGGTTCCTTCACCAATTACTACGACTTTAACTGGCCCATGGACGCAGCCCGTGTAGCTGCCAATGGTGTGCCCACCCCCAAGGCTGGCAATCCCGGCCGGCAGACCCTGGTCTCCTGGGAAATTACCGAAGCGCTTGCAAAATTGGTGGTCGAAGGATCCAAGAGCGGCACGGTTTATTCCTTCAGCTCTGACCCGGCCTTCACCGAAGTGGATATCATCAACCCCACCTGCGTAGCAGATATCAAGGCAAAACTGCAGGACTTTGTAAAAGCAAAATACGTCCCCGAATCCATTAAGCAGTGGGTAAAACCGGAAGAAGCGGTAGCCCGGTACAATGCGGCCATTAAGTTCATCGATACCTATGGGAATGCCTATATTTCCAATGGTCCTTACTTTATCAGCAAGGTGGACTACAATGCCAATTATGTGGAACTCTCTGCGTTCCGGGACAGCTACCCCTATGCTTCTGATTATTGGCCCAACAGGTTCAAGACCACCCTTACCAGGATTGATGAAGTTAAGGTTCCCGCAACCGCATCCAAAGCAAAGGATGTTACCATTGATGTGGCTGTATCGGCGGTCCAATATCCGACTGATACGGCAGCGGCTGCGGACAGCAAGGCTAAGGTAACCGCAACCTTGGTCCTCGCTGACGGAACAGAAAAGGTATATAACGCTAAATTTGTAAAGAATGGCTCCTTCCAGGCAACCATCCCGGCTAAGGATCTGAGCGGACTTAAAGCTGGCAGTTATACCCTGGTAGTACAATCTGCATTCAGCACCGAAGCACCATCGGTGGTTCCCACCTCACTGGTACTCCTGCCGTAACAGAATAATAGAGGGAACTCGTAGGGTTCCCTCTCTACGTAAGACTTGAGCCAGGGTAAAAAATCTGATATTTTTGGCCCTGGCTTTTTCTGTTACAGGCCAAATAAGGCACTCTCAAAGAGGTTTTTATGTACAAGTGGTTTGCCACCAAGCGCATACTAAAGGGCTTATTTATGTATGCGCTTTTAATTTTTATCATGTCAGCGCTGTTCAACTCTGTCGTTGAAACCACCATGCGGGCCCAAATAGAAGAACAGGTTCGCCTTGAATCGATGCGTTTAAAAAGCAAGAACACCACGGCCCTGCAGAAATTTCAGGCAGAACGGCGGGAACAGCTCATTAAAAACAATAAGCTTGACCGGCCTATCTGGGAACGGATTGTCTATCGGGCGATTAATACCATTACCTTTAATTTTGGTAAATCTACTATTATAAAATCATCCCGGGGCGAACGGGATGTGCTTACGATTATTGCAGAAGCAATTCCCCGTTCTCTTATGCTTTTTACAGCTGCTGCGGTATTTGAGATTTTAATAGGCATCTACCTGGGATTAAAAAAGGCACAGAAACCCGGGGGCAGGTTGGATAAGACTACAAGCCTTATCACTATGATTGTATATGGCATGCCTACCTGGTGGCTGGCAATGATTCTTATCATGTTTTTTGTCTATACCGTGAAACTATTCCCTTCCAGCGGAGTTCATTCAGTTCCGGCTCCGGAAGGGTTCATGTATATTCTAGATATGCTCTGGCACACCGCATTGCCCCTTTTAACCCTGGTTCTTATAGGGTTTTGGGGACTTGCTTTTGTGGTCAGGAATATCGTGTTAGGTATTCTCCAGGAAGACTATATTATGGCTGCCCGGGCCAGGGGCATCCCCGAGAACAGCGTTCTTTTTGGCCATACCCTCAGAACGGCTGCGCCGCCGCTTATAACCATGTCCCTTTTGTCACTCCTGGGTTCCATTTCAGGTTCAATCATCTTCGAAGGCATCTTCTCCTGGCCCGGTTTAGGGAACCTGTACTGGATAGCGGTACAACAGAATGATATTCCCGTCCTGATGGGCGACCTGGCCATTACGATTGGCCTGTATCAAGCTGGGCTGGTTATTCTGGACCTGACCTATGGATTCCTCGATCCACGCATCAAAGTCGGAGGCAAAGCATGAACATAAAGGATCTTGGTTACTGGTTCAGAGACTTCTGGGCCGAATTCAGGCGGGAAGGTTCAGGTCTTGTGGGGCTTGCATTACTCATCCTGTTTCTACTGGTCACCATTTTTGAAAACCCCCTGCTCCCCTTTAAAGAAACAAACAGCCGCTGGCGGGATATTACCTACTGGCAGGATAATCCTATTAATGCTCCGCCGGTGTGGACTAACCTTTTTGCTCAAAAAAAAGCAGCCAGAACCATCAATCTGGAAAAGGGAAAACGGGAAGAACTCACCGATGATGAGGGAAACTCCTATGTACAGGATAGTTTCCTCTATCATTTTACTGCAGACAAGGCACCCCTGGATATAATTTTCCATAGCACCATACAAGGCATGGTTCCTTACATAATCGAAGTAGAGCGGCCCGATGGTGCCACTATTCAGCTTACGCAACAATATTTTGAGTACTCTGATACAACTCCGGTTCGCATTTCAGTAAATAATGATGGGAAAGACAGTCTATTCACCTT
>Ga0208824_1002034_pt1 | contig 16395 bp, 13 predicted proteins | sample AD_JPNTR3_MetaG_FD_184447 | JGI IMG/M metagenome (GOLD analysis project Ga0208824, IMG submission 184447) | Active sludge microbial communities of municipal wastewater-treating anaerobic digesters from Japan - AD_JPNTR3_MetaG (SPAdes) (version 2) | ecosystem: Engineered > Bioreactor > Anaerobic...
ATCGAGCATACTCAACTTTAGGGCGCTGAATATCCGTGAGGCGCATGAGCGGCCTGAGGCCATGGAGGAGGCCTCAGTAATGATGGTAGGCCTTAATCCCGACCGCATCATTCAGGGATTGGCTCAGGTACAGCAACAAAAAATCGGCACCGACCGTAACTTCCGCCCGGTTGCCGATTACTCCATGCCCAACGTATCCGATAAGGTGGTACGGATTATCCTAAGCTATACCGATTATGTGAAACGGGTGGTGTGGGGAGAGGAATGTAGTAGTTAGTGTGCAGGAGCGGGTTCAGGGATAAAGGTTCAAGGTTCAAAGTTTAGGGCTCTGTCTAGTCCTGATAATACTCTAACCGACCCCTCTAAATCTCCCCTGAGAGGGGAGACTTCCATCTTTCTGTAAGAATTTTTGCCTTCCCCTATCCTGAGAGGATAGGGGAAGGGGTGAGGTCAGTTTTCCACTAACAACTTTACCTGTCATTCCAAGCATCTGCGAGGAACTTCATACCCAATAAACAAATAAAGCCCCAAATAGCTTGTATATAAAAACACTAAAAATGGAAAAATAAGATAGCAAAATAATCTATCTATACTTATCTAATATTTTTTTGTAAAATATATCGTATTTAATGGCAATACTACTCCATTCTTGCTCCTTTAAAAGTCGATTTCTAAGATTTGAGGCCATTAATTTAATTGCATCTAAACTATACAATGCCCTTTCAATTTTAACAGATAAATCTTTTATATCTCCATTCCTAAAAAAGATAACATCATTAGCTTTGAAAAGATTCATATTACCATCGATATCCGCACAGATAATAGGAGTGCCAACAGATGCTACTTCAAGAAGCATCATCGACATTGCTTCAATCATAGAAGGATAAACAAAAAGTTTAGCACCAGCTATTAACTTATACAAATCATTTTTATCGGTAATTAAACCAACAAAATCACAATCTAAATTATTTGAAAGTTTTTTCAGATATTCATAGTAATCTGTTGATTGATTGTAATCACCAGCAATAATTATTTTCCCCTTATAATTTAAAATATTTAACGCTTGAAGTAAAAAATGGCATCCTTTACTCTCAATTAATCTCCCAGCAGCAAAAAGTATATAACCTTTATCAATATTAGTTATTTCTATTTTAGAAATACCATTAGGTATATAATTAGCTTGAATGCCATATTTTTTAAAATCTTCTACTTCACTTTTAGAAACACAAGTAATAATGTTTGCATATTTTACAAAATATTTTATTTGTAATTTAAAATAAAAATTATAGCGTTTCCATTTTGAAGTTATATTAAATGCTCCATGAGTAGTTAAAATAACTGGATAACGAAATCTTAAAAATGGAATAATAAATGCGGCATCGCTATGGTGCAAATGAACTAAATCATACCTTTTAAAGAACAAAACATGAAATGCAGAACGAATATAGTATAACAATGAGTTAACCCTACCCAAAGGTAAATGTCTTAAGACTTTTTGGTTTATTCCATTGTAAATTCCAGTTTTATGTTTTGTATGTGAGGATATAGAGTAAACTGTAAATTCATACTTATCTTTTAATTGATTTATAATATTTTCACCAACTGCAGCAGCACCACCAAAGGCCGGTAAGCCTTTTAAGCCAATTACTGCTATTTTTGGTTTTTTGTTAATGATATACATTTTCATATGCCTCAAAAACTTTATCCCAGGAATATAAATTACGTATTTTTTTAAATGCATTATTTCTTATATTATCGTAATTAAAATTTTCATCAATTTTAAAATTATTCAAATCATCAATAAAAATACAGGAATTATTGTCTAAATAATCTAAAATGCCAGGTAATTTATTAGTAATAATAATGCATCCCATTGACATTGCTTCTAATAAAGAGTTGTTTGCGGTAGCAAAATAAACAGGACGAACCATGAAGAAAGCATCTCTATATAATTGTTTTAATTCTTCATCTGAAATTCTAGAATATTTCTTACAATTTTTATGATTATAAGGATAATCTTTCATGCCGACTAAATGAAATTCATATATTGTATTTACATTAATTATTTCGGACAATTGGTTATAATTTACACCATGACTACCTACACATAAAACCATATTTTTTTTCTTTAGTTTTAAATCAGCTTCATTAACATTCCAATATGTAGTGTCTATACCATGTGGAATAAAATATACATCTTTTCTCAATTTACTAATAATTTGTACTATATTATTAGAAACACACACTATTTTGTTTGCAAACTTTAAACTCCTCTTTTGAATTAAAAGATATTTGATATATAAAAATATTAAACTTTTTATAGATTTATGCTTAACAATAGAAGGCAAAACATGAAATGTAACAACGTAAGTATTTTTTTTTAGAAAATATGTACAATCAGAGTACAGAGCATGAACGACATCAAAGGAATCTTGAATTTTTCTTGCCTGTAAAGAAATAATTATCCTATTAATTATTGGATTATTTACGAAAGGTTTTACAATTATAACATTTACTCCATTTTCTTCTTCTACATATTTCTCAGACTTTTTTCCCCATGTAACAACAGTAACATCATTTTTTTGTGATGCAAAATAAACTATTCTTTGAAATCCACTGTATTTAGAATGATGTGAATTGTTATACCAATGATGTGTAACAAAAAGAATTCTCATAGTATAATATTATTTTACTATTTTAACCAATTAATAAATTCAAAAACGTTGTTTTCTGTATGATTTTTCTTAACTAAGGTTATAGCATTATTTACAAATTGTTCATTTTTATAATCATTAAAACTAAGTAATAATTCTTTAATGGTTTCTTTACTATAACTTGTTACAACATATGCACATCCATTTTTATGTAAATATTCTATTGAAGCAGAATTATAAGGACCAATTGCAATTATTGGTTTCTTGGAAGCTAGATATTCAGGTATTTTAGTTGATATGGAATAGCGGATAAATGGAAGAATATCATCATCAAATGATTCGATATGAAGTAAATAATCTGATTTTTTCATTTCTTCGATTACCATCTTGTGATCAACTTCATCTTTAAAAATAACTTTATTAGTATATATTCCACTGTACTTTACTTTATTCGTGTTATTTGTATAAATTACTAATTTTATATTATAGGTAATAAATTCAGAATCATTTAATAATTCATCGATTATTTTAATTGTTTTCCACCTATTTAAATGAAGACCTCCGAAATATTGAATAGAAATGAAATTATTGTCTTTCTTTAAAACTGGTTGATTATATTTTAAAATTTTACTATCAACAATATTCATCAGAGGGAAAAACTGGGTTTTATATCGTTCTTCATAAATTCTGCACATTTTTTCACTAATACATATAGATTGTTTTGATTTTTTTAGTAATTCTTTTAGAGATTTTCTCAAAATTAGTCTTGGAATTAGTAGAAATAAATTTCCAGTATATCTTGTTTCTGGCCAATCATCCATAAAGTGTATCAGAATAGGAACATTTAAAAAATCACCTAAATAATTCACTAATTTAATCATCTTAATATTATTCGCATCTGTATATATATAATCAGGAGAGAATGCTTTTGTTTTGTTTAATAATTCATTCGTTATGTTATATCTTATAATAATATCTGAATAAGATGCTCCTATAGTATAAATTTTACTTTTTAAGCTCGTATTATTCTCATTAGAAGTAAGAATTTTTCCTGGTACAACATTTACATCAGCCTGTATTTCATTTTTTTTAAAAATTATTTTTAAAAAGAATTCTCTAACATTTCTAAAAATTTTTGTATCTAAAACAACTGTTTCCGCAAACAAAATTTTTGGTTGAGATGTGGTTACTATCAAAAGTTCTGATTTAGGCCAAAATGAAAAAATACTTCTAAGGGTTATATTAGTAGCACTATAATCAGAAAGATTATTACTTGATACTATTAATATTTTGGGAAATTTTATTTTATTGCTCATGTAAAGAGTTTACATTTATAATTTTATTTGTTGAAAAAACATTATATAAAAATTAAATAATACGTATGCTATTCTAAATGCGTTTTTTGAAGTTGATTTAATTTAAAAATATCCATAGCAAAAAATATTTACATTATTTTCTAATTAAGAATAAACCTGGCAAAACAAAAAGTGAAATAATATAAATTTCCCGGCCAGTAAGATTTTTAAATAAGCCCAATGTAAAAATAGCAGCTACTGATATATAGTAGTAAAATCGTAATTCTTCATTAACCATTCTAGTTACTGGTTTAAATACATTAATAAGGATAATTATATAACCCATAAAACCAAAAATTCCCCATAAGGCCAAACGGCTCATCCAGTAAAGGTGACCACCAGTTGTCAATTCATATTCAAAAGGGCTTTTGTGGTTTGCATCGCCAAGTAGTGGTGAAGCCAAAAATACTTTAAAAAGAGAAGGATATCGAGATGCTCTACCGCTTGTTTCTGAACTAAAATCATCCTCATCCAAAACTGGATTTTCAATATAATTGGCCATGTCGTTAAATTTTAAATAAAGTTCAGAATTTTGTTCAAAGTTTTGGCCTATTCCTTTTAGGCTTTTGATATAAAATGTTTTAGGAGTAAAGAAAAATATTATAAAAACAATAAGTATATAAAAAAAACTCTTTTTAAATTTACTTGCCCCTAAAAATGAAAATAAAATAGTAATGAAGGCCACCAATATATTTGCGAATATTTGTGCAGTCAATAAAACGATAAATAAAAAAATCATTAAAGAAATATGCATCCATTTATTAAGCCATTGTTCATTCCTTTTTTTTAGGAAGTATATAATTACGGGGAATACTGATACTATTGCTGTCATGTATCCATAAGAACCAAATCCAAGTCGAAAAATAGAATCAAAATTACTGATTTCAAATTTTCCGGATGAATACGAATCCCTAACGATAAGCGGTTCTATTGATGTTGCAATAATTGTCATTGCTCCCGTAATTATAATAAAAATAATGCTAAGTTTAGAGAGTTTTATCCAAGTATCCCAATATTTATTGTTGTAAAAAACTGTAAACAACAAAACAGGTACAAGCATTCCATAGAAATCCTCAAAAATTGCTTCTTTATACCATTCGCTTGCATAGGGCCATAATATAGATGGTATTGGCCAAACATATATAATACCATATAACAGGACCATAAGAACCTGTTTTTTCACTAAGTTATTTTTTTCAAATACTAATGCATATAATATAAAAGCAGGAGCCCATAGCCACCTATAACTTGCTAGTATCGGTATATTATTATCAATAATTGGCAAAAGAGATGAGATAAGTAAACCTAATGAAAAATAATATACCAACTTTCTTTTATTCATTTAAAAATTTTTTGGTAAACGTTTAGAATTTGGTCTACATTTCTATTGGTGAAACTTAATATGGCCTTTTCATAACCATTTTTACCCATTTTAATACATCTTTCAGGGTGCTTTGCCAATATATTTATCAATTCAGCTAATTCTTTTGGATTGCCCTTTTGAAAAACAAAACCGTTTAAATTACTATCAACAATTTCTTGCATTCCATCCACATCAGAAACAATAACCGGTTTTTGGTATAAAAACGATTCAATGACAGGTCTGGAAAAATGAGGTACTGTAAATGGCGATATTAGGCAACAACACTCTTGTAATAAAGGTCCAATATCAGTAACCAATCCAACTTCAACAGCATTTTTATGTTTTTTCATTCTTTGTATAGCAAGTTGCTTTTTTCTGCCCTTGCCTAATGCTTTTTTAACTGTGGTCCTAAATGTTTTTTGTCTATAGGGACTAGAATAATCACCTGCGAACATTATTATTATTTCATCATCAAGGTAATCTAAGGCATCAACCATCGTATAGAAACCCTTTATATAGGCAGCACCGCCCACATATAAAAACCTTTTTGAACGATAGGAATCCAATTTAGGTGCTATCCCTGGAAGTTTTACAAAATTATAAATTACAGCTGTTTTTTCTGGTATATTTATACGTCGGGCATTATCATGGCTAATTGCTATAATGTGGTCAGCATATTTTTTATATTGATGTCTAAAAAAATAATGTAATAAATCTAATTTCCCCTTTCTAAATGGTTCTCGTACATGTACGATTACTTTACCTAATTTTGCAGTTGGGGCTAACCAATCTGTTAAAACAGATGAATTCAAGTGAACAATATCAAATTCAAAATTTATTAATTCTCTTTTTGAAAAAAAATATCTTGATAGTAACCATATTAAACATAAACGAATAAATTTAAAAATTTGATAGAATTTAACATATTCAGCCTCGCTATGGGTAAAGTATTGATAATATTTTTTATAAAATTTTGATTGTGCAATAGAATAACTTATATTGTTTTTTTTAAGTTTATCGGAAACAATGGAATCTTTAATAAGCAACACATGTACTTGATACTTTGATTTATCTAAAGAATTAATGATATTTAACATACTTATTGGGGCTCCACCCCAACCAGCTGCGTGATGAATAAATAAAATTTTAATATTTTTTTCCATTATTGCCTAACTTTTTTTATAAATGGATTAAAACCATCGTTAGGAGTTTTATTGAAAATCCATTTTGTAAAAAATATATATGCGAACAACTGTGGTTTTAGGTTTTTGACTTGTGATTTACAAAAAAGAGGGGTTGCTAATAGTTTGATTAAATTTTTAAAATAAAATATCAAAAAATATTTTCTTTTGCAATGAAGATATTGAAGCATCAAGAGTGCGTAAGCTTTCCAATAATCAATGGATGGCGATTCCTTTTTGCCATCAGCAGTAGTTAAATGATGATAATGCCATATTTTTGCATTTGGGTTATATATAAGTTTATAACCCTTTTTTACTGCGCGTAAAGCATAATCATTCTGTTCACCATAAAGAAAAAAATAGTTGGAATAATACCCCACATCTCTAAATACCTTATTAGGTAATAGCCAGTATATATCATCTAACATTGCCATTTCCATTTCATTATCATATTGCCCTAAATCCTTTTCTTGTCCATCTTTAACATAAGGAGGGAAATCAATTTTTTTACGATTACGGCACCATTGACCAATATATTGTAAAGTATCAGGTTTATCCATATTATAAACCTTGCCAGAAACAATTGCATTCCCACCATATTTTTCTGCTGTTTCAACAAGTGCATGCATTGCATCCTTGTCAATAATGGTATCATTATTCATAATAAGGAAAAAATCAGGTTCAATTTTTGCAGCTTCTTCAAGACCTTTATTCACCCCCCCAACATAACCTAAATTTTTTGTTAAATGAATAATGGAAACTATTTCATTATTTTCGTAAATTTCTATAAGTTTTTTATAATCCTGTTCTTCTGAACCGTTATCAATAATAAAAACATGAAAATTATTATATTCTGATTTTAAAACAGACTCAACACATTTTATAGTATCTTTACTATGGTTATAGTTTATTAAAATTACAGTAACTAAAGGCAATTTTTTCATTTGCTCAAAATTTTATATGTTATAAAATTTTTTTATAAAATTTGCCGGTACACCACCAACCATTGTATTGGGCTCCACGTTATGAATTACTAATGTATTTGCAGCAATAAAACAATTTTCATTTAGTACAATTCCCATTAAAATTGTTGAACGAACACCTAAATAAACATTATCTTTTATTGTTATTGGAGCTTGTCTTGGTGGGTATACTTCATTTAAGTCAGATTTACTCATGTCGATATGTGTAATAAAACAACAATGCATTGAAATAACTACATTATTACCAATTTCAATTTTATCACGCAAATCAAAAAAACAATTCTTGCCAATATGACAATTATTACCTATTATAAGATTTTTATAATTTATACAATTATGAAATGTTATACCTGTTTCAATATCACAATTTTTACCAATTACAGCACCGTTTTTTTTTAGTATCAATTGTACTGAGTATTTATCAACACTTTGCAATAAAAGATTAGCATAATCGAAGCCAATAAATATTTTCCTAAGCTGAAAACGAAAAAGGTTGTAATAAGAAAATAAAACTCGAAATTTTCTTTTTATTCCTAACCCTGTTTTCATTTAAATTTATCGAATTGATTTAGATTATCGACTATATAATCAACTTCTTCATTTGTAAGATCAGCATGCAGTGGAAGAGTAATCATTTTATAATACTCACTTTGGGCCACGGGACAAATACTTGCGTAAGGTTTAAATAATGGTTGCATTGTAAGTGGTGTATAATGGCAACCGGTAGCAATACCTTTTGACTTTAAATATAATATCAAATCTTCTTTATGTTCTGTTCTAATACCAAACATCTGATAAACATAACGATTTGGTTCATAAGGAAGAAGCGGTCTGATAGTTTTTAAATTCTTAATACCCGACAAATATTTAGTAATAATTTCACTTCTCCGTTTATTCATTTCAGGCAGACGTTCCAACTGAACTAAACCAATACTCGCAGCTAAGTCGTTCATGTTATATTTCCACCCAAGTTCATTTATTTCATAGAACCAGTGGTAAGCATCTTTGTTTACATCAGTGTATGATTGCGCTATTTTCCAGTTATCTTTGTCAATACCAACCCAACGCATTGCCTTAACGTCTTTAAATAATTCCGGGTCATTCGTTACCATCATGCCTCCATCACCAGTAGTCATTAACTTCTTTTCTTCAAAACTAAAACATCCAATGTCTCCCCATGTGCCTAAATTTTTACCATTGTACAGACTCCCCGAAGTGTGAGCGCAATCCTCTATAATTTTAAGGCCTCTTTCTCTTGCCCATGGAACAAGTTTTTCCATGGCTACAGGATGACCAGCATAATGAACAGGTATTACTGCCACACAATCTTCATCAAATTTTTTATCCAGATCATCCAAACTCATTCCTAGTGTATTATAATCAGAATCAACAAATACTGGAATTAAATCGTTATAAAGAACTGCAGCAGCGGTAGCTGAAAAAGTCATGGCAGGAACAAGAACCTTTTTGCCCTTTGGAAACTTAAAGACGCGTAAGGCTAAGTGCAAAGCTGCTGTTGCAGAGTTTACGCCCACAGCTAATTTAGCACCAACAAAGTCAGCCCATTTATTTTCAAACTCATTAACCTTCGGTCCTAATCCCACCCAGGATCGTTCAAAAGCTTCTTTTACACTTTCTAATTCTTTTTCACCTAAAGAAGGCTTGAACAAGCGTATATTCATAACTCTATTCCTCCATATTTATTAGTAAAGTCTTTAAAAGTAATGTTATTTTTATCTTTTTCAGACAGAATGGGTTGTTCAACAGGCCACTTAATATTTAAATCAGGATCATTCCATCTTATACCAGACTCAAATTCAGGGGTATAATAATTATCAACTTTATACAAAACCTCACTATCTTTTGTTAATGTACAAAACCCATGTGCAAACCCTCTAGGTAAAAGCACCATTTTATTGTTTTCTTCAGACAAAACAATACTATCCCATTTTCCAAAAGTTGGTGAATTTTTCCGCAAATCTACAAACACATCCATAATCGCGCCTCGAATGCAACGAATAAGTTTCGTTTCAGAGTATGGAGGAAATTGAAAATGCAAACCTCGTATTATTCCCTTATTTTTTGAAAGCGAGTGATTTTCTTGTACCCATTTATTATTTATACCATATTCTTTGAATATTTTTTCATCATATGTTCGCATAAAAAATCCGCGCTCATCTAAATATGGATTTAAAATAATTTCATATACCCCTTTTAATTTGTATTTCTTAATTTCCATAACCTCTCGTATTGTTCAATTTGTTTACAACATAGTTCAAATACATTCTCATCTTTGTAACGTTTATACCAGTAAACAGTAAATTCAATTGTTTCATCAAACTCGAGTACAGGTTTCCATTTCAATATATTTATGGCCTTTGAGATATCAAGCGATAACAATGATGATTCTTTATAAATTTTACCTACCGATTGAATATAATAGTCACCCTTGCCATAGTTTTTGATTATAGCCTGAACTAATTGCTCTACATTAACGATATTAGAGTAAAATGGACCAAAATTCCAAACTCCTTTATATTGCTTTTTGTCCATAAGTAATTGTTCAGCTAAATAGAGGTAACCTCCTAATGGTTCCAAAACATGTTGCCAAGGTCTAATAGCATTAGGATTTCTAATAGCAATTGGAACCTCGTTCTCAATAGCTTTGATACAATCAGGTACAATTCTGTTTTCAGACCAATCGCCACCACCAATAACATTCCCTGCTCTAACTGTTGCAATATATTTTCCCCCTGATGAAAAAAAGGATTGTTCATAAGATTGTATTAACATTTCTGCAGCAGCTTTGCTACCACTATAAGGATCATGGCCTCCTAACTGATCATTTTCACGATAACCCCAATGCCACTCGTTATTCCTGTAAACCTTATCTGTTGTTATTAATATTAAAACTTTTGCACTTTTTGATTGTCGAAATGCTTCTAAAACATTTGCTGTTCCAAGTGTATTTGCTTGTATTGTATATAAGGGATTTTCATAACTTTTTAGAACTAAGGGTTGAGCCGCAAGGTGAAATATTATTTCTGGGTTTTCTTTATCAACAATCTCTTTAAAATCATTAAAATCCCTTATATCACGTCGGTAATCGGTAATCTTATCAGCTAAGTTGCTCCTCACAAAATTATCATTATTGTTTGTGGGATCAAGCGCGTATCCAACTACTTTTGCACCCTTTTGTAAAAGCCAAATAGTAAGCCAGGAACCTTTAAAACCTGTGTGGCCAGTAACTAAAACTTTTATGTTTTTATAGAATTCAAACATTACAAAATGTTGTTACCAAATTTTCCATTCGGGGGCACGTTCCCACAAATTATTTAAATATAAATAATCGCGATAGGTGTCCATACATTGCCAAAAACCATTGTGTCTGAAAACTGTAAGTTGCTTTTCTTCAGTTAATTTCTCTAAGGGATATTTTTCCAAATCAACTGAAGGGTCATCGGGTATGTAATCCAGAAATTCCTTCTTAAACACAAAAAAGCCACCGTTGATAATTCGTTCATCAGCTATAATTTTTGCCTTTTCTTTAAATGCCGTTACGATATTATCTTTTATTTTCATATCACCAAACCTTGAAGGTGGATATACGCCGGTTACTGTGCCAATGGTATCCTGTTCCTTATGAAATTTTACTAATTTTTCAATATTTACATTAGCTACTGCATCTCCATAGGTTAGCATAAATCGGTCTTCCGTTACATATTTCCCAGCCAATTTTACGCGATAACCTGTCATGGTATCTTTTCCGGTATCTACCAAAGTCACACGCCAATCCTCCTCATTATGGTGATTGTGAACAGTAATTTCTTCTTTATTGCCCAGATGAATGGTTACGTCATTGTTATAATAAAAATAGTTTAAAAAATAATCGCGAATAATATTTCCTTTATAGCCTAATGCTAGTATAAAATCTTTGTAACCATAATGTGAATAAATCTTCATGATATGCCACAAAATTGGCTTCTCCCCAATTTCTAGCATAGGTTTTGGTTTATACTCCGTTTCTTCGCGTAAACGGGTTCCCATACCACCACATAAAATAATTACTTTCATAAAATTATTTTTTATCAAAATTAAGAAATTTATTTACAATTACAAATAATCTATTTATAAAAATATTTTCTTTTAACAAGATTTTTTTAATAAATATTTGATTATATCTAAAATCAGGAACTATAAAAGGTGGGTGATTTTGAATTGGATAGTTTGAATTACTTGGTATTTTTCTGTTATGTGTTAATTTATTTATTCCTTTACTATTAGTTCCAAATACTCCTATATTTGTTACAAGATTTATACGTGGAGCTATTCCGAAACCTCCATTCATTCTCATTGTCATATTAAAAATATAATCCCAAGACATGGGTTTCCACAAACCATTTTCATTTTTTTCTTTTTTTAAAAATTTATATGCTCTTTTTGCTCCTCTTTTTGAAGCATATAATTGATCGTAAAGTTTATATTCTATTATTTTTTCCACATCAAAACCGGTTCTAATTATTTTCTTCCATCTATTAGCCCAAGTAGCCCAGCCCCATTGATAAGCAAAAAAGGTGAAATAATAATCATACGTATTAGGAGTATATTCTTCAATTAAGTTATTACCTCCAATATACCAAACACGATAATCATTTTTATATTTGGGTAATAATTGTAAGCAAAAATCAAAAAAAGCCATTGAAGGCACACAATCTTCTTCTAAGATTATTCCCATTTCCTCATGCTCAAAAAACCAGTCGATTGCATCTAAAATAGATTGGTACACGCCAATATTCTCATCTCTAAACCATGTTTTTAAGTCGCACTCCCAGTCAATTTCTTTAATGTAATTCCTTATTATATTATTATTCTTAATTTCTTCATCTTTCCCTTCGCTGGCTTTATCGCAATAAAAATAAAATTTCTTTGGTTTAACTTTTTTTATTGCATCAAAAGTTTGCCTGGCATAGAGTGGCCTAGAAAAAGGGAAAAAAAGCACAGGTATGTCTGAAATAGTATTCATTTTTTTAAAATAATTCTTTTACACTTGTTCTAAATTTAGCAGCGTTAAATATCCAAATAGTTATAAACCATAATAATGCTCCAACGCTTCCGCCCAAAATTAGTTTTAATGGTTGCGTCGAGAAAAAAGTACCAGTTAAATATACAGCTCCCCCTATTGTAAAACTAAATAGAAAAATTGGTAATATAATTGCTATTTGATTCATAACTTTGTAATCAACAACCCTCTGTATTATAATAAGATTTACGAAATAGGTTAGAATATATGCTGCAGATTGCCCAAATGCAATAGCTTTAACGCCAAATGGGAATGTCCCCAATAGAAAACCAAGTAATAGTATCTGTTTTACTAAATCTGTTTTTAGTACCCAATCAGTTCTTCCTGTTACACCAAAAATTTGAACATTAATGCTATTAATTGGAAGAAACATTAATCCGACAGAAACAATTTGCAATAACTCTATAGAGTCTTTCCACTTTTCTGTAAGCAAAGTTAATATTAATGGTTTAGACAGTACAACCAAAATTGTCATTAACGGCAAAATCAGAAGAGCTGTAGATTTAATAATTTTTTGAAACACCTCCATTAGTCTAACCCTGTCATTTTGTAATTCGCATAAAATGGGGAAAGTTACCCTTGATATTATGGCCTCAAGATTCTGCGATGGAAACATTGCAAATGAGTTAGCCCTTGAATATAATCCTAAAATATTACTAGAAAATGCTTTGCCAATAAATAATTGATAAAAATTCCCTGTAAACGTATGAATTAATCCTGCAATTAAAAGTTTGCTACTAAAAGAAAACAATTTTTTAAAACGATTATAATAAAATTTTTCTTTGGGTAACCATTTGGAAATATACCATAACGCACAAACATTGATAAAACTCCTTGTCAAACTTTGTATTACCAAGGCCCAAGCTCCGAAACCATTATATGCTAAAAAAATACCTAAAAGACCAGATATAACAACTGAAAGAACAGAAGCTTTAGTTTGATTTTTAAAATCAACTTTAATAATAAATTGTGTGCGCTGAACTTCTCCAAATGCTTCAATTATAATTGATAGACCAATCGCCCTAGTTATATTAACCAAAAGAGGTTCATTATAAAAGTTTGCTATGTAAGGGGCAGAAAAAAATAAGATTGCATAAAAAAAAATCGATACTATTAAATTATAATAAAAAGTTGTTGAAAAGTCTTTTTCATCACGGTCAATTTTTTGAATAAGAGCTGCGCCTAATCCGCTTAAAACAAATGCTTGAGATATAGCTATAAATATAACTATCATACCAAGCAAACCATAATCACTAGGTGAAAGCAAACGTGCTAAAATTATCCCTAAAATAAACTGCACACCTTGTGCTGAAAATCGTTCAACAGAACTCCAAAATACTCCTTTTATTACTTTATTTTTTACTTGTTCCAATTATGTTGTTATTTATGGATGTTTAGAAAAGAAGAAAGCAAATTAGAATGATTATAACAATATGGTGCTATATGGTATTCACAAATGTTTTTAATTGCTTTGGATATTATATAGTAACAACTTGATCAATTATTTTTTAATCCTGATTCTAACAAAGGTTTTAATATTACCACTTATTAAAAAATGAAAATATTTTAATGGGTTACTTCACTTTTTTCAAAGTCGAAACAGATCGGTCAGTATGTAAATTTATGTTGTTCCTCTTGTTAAAAGAAATGCATTGAATTCCGATTTGAGGGATAGGCTTTTGAACTACGATTCACGGAGCAGTTTCAGGAATACCGCCAAGCGGGCCAGGTTATTTATTCTTGCAGAGCAGGACGGGTCACAACCGAACACAGATGACACAGATTGAGATGATATGTGCTGATATACTATCAGCTAAACCTTAAATCCCGCTATGTACACTGAAAACTATATACTGCACACTAATCACAGCTTCGCCCCGTCAGTTACAGCTATATCAATAACTGCACTTAATAAATTATAAAAATCAATAACCTAGAATAATCGCTTAATGCGTTCCTTCCATGTCAACTTTGGTTCATCGTCGTCGGAGTAATAGCCGCTGCCGGTATAGGGGCCGTAGCCATACCCGTAACGGTAACCGTAGCCGTAGCTGTAGCCGTAGCTGTAGGCATAGCTGTAACCATAGCCGTAACCGCGCCTTGGGGCAAAATCGTTAATCACCATCGCCAGGTTGCGCACCTCGTGGTGCTTATAGATATCGTTAATCAGGTTTAGCACCTCGCGCGAGGAGTAGCCAAACCTAACCACAAAGAGGTTAGCATCGGTGAAGCGGGCAATAAGGAATGCATCGGAAACAATGGCCACGGGGGGGCTATCAACCACAATGAAATCGAAGTTGCTGCGAGCCCAGTCCATAAACTTGTCCATTTTGGATGAACCCAACAACTCTGCCGGGTTGGGTGGAATGGGCCCGCTAGGGGCATAGTAAAGGTTTTCGACCTGCGAGGGGAATATAATATCGTCGATATTGCTCCGGCCTATTAAATAAGTACTTATACCAACTGTTCCGGCATAGCCCATCAACCTATGCAAGCGTGGTTTGCGGAGGTCGAGCCCTACCAGAAGTACCCTTTTGCCAGTAACCGCTGTAATGGCAGCCAGGTTTGCAGCAATAAAGGTTTTGCCCTCGCCCACCACGGTTGATGATACCGACACCACCTTTTTATCGGGCTCACGCAGCAGGTACTGCAAGTTAGTTCTTAACCCCCTGAACGATTCGGTTAGGGTCGATTTTGGTTTTTCTATAGCTGGCAGTTCAGTTTCGTAGCGGTTATGGCCAAGGGTTCCAATAACGGGTACCCTGGTGCGGCGCGATATCTCCTTGAGGTCAACCAACTTATCGTTGAAAAAGTCGTATATCAGCATGATGATAAAAGGCAATGCCAGGCCTGCAAGCAGGGCAATCAGGTAGTTCATCTGCTTCTTGGGCTTAATCATGGTGGCATTTTCGGCCAGGGCGTAGTCGAGTATCTTGTTATCGGGTATATTCGAAGCACGGGCAATGGCAGCCTCGGCACGCTTTTCCTGAAGGTAGGTGTACATCTTATCAATTAGCCCAAAATCGCGCTCAAACCCAATGAGCAGCCGCTCATTCACAGGCAGGCGGATCATCTCGGCCTCCACCTCCTTAATGCGGTTCTTGAGCTGCTTTTGGGCAATGGCATTGGCATCAATCAGGCTATTAACCTTTTCAATTAACGCTTGCCTGAGGTTTTCAATACGGATATCGAGCTGTTCCAATCCCGGGCTACCCGCTTTAACCGATGCCCTGAGCTCCTCACGCTCAATGTAGGCCTTTGAGGCCTCGGCCAGCAGGGTATTTAACTGTGGATCGTCAACCCCCAGCACCGAGGGGGCTATCAGGGTGTTCAAATCCTTGCGCTGGGCAAGATATTCCTTTAAATAGCCGTAGTAGTAACCCTTTAGCTCAATGGCACCCTGCTCCTGTTGTATGGCCTTGATGCGATCAATTAGCATGCTGCCCTCGCGCGATATATCAATTACCCGGTTTGTGGTGCGGAAATCCTGCAACCGCTGCTCAGCCCGGCGGAGCGAATCGGTCATCAAAGCGAGTTGCTGGTCAATAAATTTAACCGTGTTCTCGGCAATCTTGTTTTTTTCCTCCAGCCCACGCCTGATGTAAACCTCCATGAGCTTGTTCAGGTAATCGGCCTCCTGTTGGGCCACAAACCCGCTGCTATTCAGGGTTAGTATCGAACCCTTTTTGTCATTTAAGGTGACCGTTACCTTTGATTTATACTGCAGGGCCAAGCTGTTGGGGTCGTTAAAGTAGAAGTAGTACTTGCTTACGGTTTGT
>Ga0208824_1002036_pt1 | contig 16390 bp, 13 predicted proteins | sample AD_JPNTR3_MetaG_FD_184447 | JGI IMG/M metagenome (GOLD analysis project Ga0208824, IMG submission 184447) | Active sludge microbial communities of municipal wastewater-treating anaerobic digesters from Japan - AD_JPNTR3_MetaG (SPAdes) (version 2) | ecosystem: Engineered > Bioreactor > Anaerobic...
GGGGAAACTCCTTGCCGCACGGCATTGACAGGTTACGCCCACTGCGCTATGCTCCACTCGTACTTTGCACCGGCTATCGGAAGCCCGTGAGAATCGGGCGCGGTCGCGCCGCTGTAATCGGCTACAAGCCCCCGGATGCCATTTCCTGCTGGGAGAGAAGGCGGGGGCAAGGTCAAGCCGTAAGCCAGAAGACGGGCCGGATGCAAGCTGCGGCACTCCTTCGCGCATGAGGAGCCGAGGCCTGTCGTCCGGCCGTTTCCGGAACTGCTTCTGCTCTCGCCCCTGCGGCCTCATACGTGTTGGCTCTGCCCCAACCTTCGCGTAAGCGGATACGTATCATGTCTCTGTCTCACCGTTTCACTGCCGCCACATTTGCGGCGTGTCTGGCCGCAACCGGCCTGACCACCCTCGGCCAAACAACCCCCGAGGCCCCGGAGTCTTCATCGACAGCACCGTCTGTCTCCAACGCCATTCCGCCGATCATCGTGCAGGCCAGCCGGACCGGCAAAACATCGTTGCAAATGCCCGCCTCCGTGCAGGTCATCACAGCGCGGGAAATCGCCGAATCGGGCTACTCGTCAACGGCGGAAGTGCTCGAAAAGCAGGGCGGCGTTACCCTGCGCACACTCAACAGCAATCCCGCGCTCACGCAACTTTCGATGCGCGGATTCGGCGAAAGCTCCTTCGGCCGCGTTCTGGTCCTCGTCAACGGCGAACGTCTCAATAATCCTGACATGTCTTCGCCGAGCCTGCTGCGCGTCCCGATGACGTCCATCTCGCGTATCGAGATCGTGCGTGGACCGCAAACCGTACTTCACGGCGACTTCGCCTCGGCCGGTGTGATCAACATCATCACGGACGACGCAACCGCTGAACAGCAGACCACGCTCGGTGCTTCGGTCGGTGCTTACGACACCTACTCGGCCTTCGTCAACACCACGGGCATGTTCGGTGAGGACGGCGTCTCCTACCGCGCCAGCGCGGATTGGGAAAAGTCCGATGGCTATCGCGACAACAGCGATTACGAGACCTACCAGTTGAACGCCGCGCTGCGCAAAGATTTCGGCGAGAACCGTTTCCTCTCGCTCTCCACCTTCTACCACGACGCGGAGTACGGCCTGCCGGGCGCGCTCTCCCGCGAGCGCTATCACAACGCGCCGCGCAGTTCCACCACACCGCGAGACCGCAGTGAGTTGGAGAGTTATGGTATCCGCCTGGGCGGACGTACGACCGTGGGTGCCGACGGTATGTTCGATTTGAACGCCACAGCCAGTCGCCGCGAGACCGACAGCCGCTGGCTCAGCGCCACCAGTCAGGCCTTCTACGGCAGTGAGATCGATTCATACGCGCTGCAGCCGCAGTACGCACACGACTTACGCATCGCCGGTCACCGCTCGATCCTCACGCTCGGCACCGACCTGCGGTATGATATGACTGATTTCTATTCGGATTTCAATTCGCCTTTCTACACCTCGTTGCTTGATTGGGAGTTCAACCGCGCCAGTATCGCCGGCTATGCGCAGAACGAGTTCTTCTTCACTGATGACCTCTCGCTGACGCTCGGCGGACGAACCGAGTGGTTTGACAACCGCGTCAAGAATGCCGCCTCGACGACCTCCTACAGCAAGCGTGAGTCGGCCGTTGAAGCCGCCCTGCTCTATCGGCCTACTGAAACCTCCAAGGTCTACGCCAAAGCCGGACGCTTTTACCACGCGCCGTTCATCGACGAGATCTTCGCAGGCGCAGGCACGCCGAATCTCGCCCTCGCCCCAGAAACCGGTCTCAACCTCGAAATCGGCACGGAGGCCCGCATTGCCAACGAATGGCTGGCCGCACTCTCGCTCTATCACATGGACATGGACGACGAGATCTATTACGACCCCGCCGCCTTCCAGAACCGCAACTCGCCGGGCGACACACGCCGCATGGGCCTTGACGCCGCACTGCGTTGGTCGCGCGATCGGGTCGGCTCCGCCTCGCTCGCTTACAGCGCGGTACGCGCGAAGTTCGATGGCGGCCCGTATGACGATAACCGCGTGCCGCTCGTACCGACGCATACCATCGGCATCAACGGCGACTATTACTTGCTACACAGTCTCGCGCTCATGGGCGGGGTGCGTCACGTCGCGCGCCAGTATCTCGGCAGCGACTTCAACAACAGCGCGCGGCCACTCAAGGGCTACACGTTGGTCGATTGCGGCCTGCGGTACGAACCTTCCTTCATCGAGGGTCTGCGTGTGACGCTGAGCGTCGATAATGTGTTCGGTCGCAACTACTGCGATTACGCCGGCTGGTCTAACTTCAGCGGCGACCATTACTATCCCGGTCGTGGCCGCTTCTGGAAAGTCGGTGCTACATTCACCTTCTAATGTGGGCGAAGCCCGCAACCCAATTCAATCTCACACAAAGGATTAACATGATTTGGAGGGCGAGTGTCCCCACGAGCCGCCGGGGCGCGGCAATGGAGGGCGAGTATCCCCACGAGCCGCCTTCCGTGCATAGCGCGGAGGGAAAGCGGTGCCGCGACCCGCGCGTAGCGCGGCTCTTGTCACCGCACTCCAAATTGTGTGCGTCCAGTTCTGTGGGCGGCGTAACCGCCGCCGGGCAAGCAGACGCTTGCCCCTCCCAGGGCTCCGCAAGCAATGAAACCAGAAACCGGAAACCAGAAACCAGCCAATGGCGGCGCGTGGTTGCATGCTGGCTGGTGGTAGCGCTGTCGACGCTGACGGCCTGCATCCGGCAAGACCCCCTGCCCGCCGACAGTGGCATGCGGCTGGTCTCGACCGCCCCCCACCTGACCGAGTGCGTGTGCGCGATCGGCGCGGGGCACCTTCTGGTCGGACGCACGGCGACCTGCGACTACCCGCCGGAGGTTGTGAGCGAAATTCCCATCACCGGCGACTTCGCCGTCCCGTGGCTCGAGCCCCTGCTTGCCGTCCGCCCCACGCATGTTCTGGAAACCGTGCTTTCCGATCCCGCGCTCCGCGACCGGCTCACGGCGCTGAACATCCCGGTGGTGCATGTGCCCTGCACGCGGCTCGATCAAATCCCCGATGCGCTCCGCCAGCTTGGTGTGCTCTGCGACCGCTCAACACGCGCAAATCAATTGGCAGACGATATCCAGAGTGGTATCGAACGCGCGTGCCAAGCGGCCTCTTCATACCAGGCCCGCCCGCGCGTGCTGTTGCTTTTCGCGCCGGATGTCTCTATCACCGCCGGGCCTAACGCCTTTGTCACCACTCTGCTCGAACTCGCGGGCGGCGTCAGCGTCGGGCACGATCTTGAGGCCGATTACCCGCGTGTCTCACTCGAATGGATCATCGCGCAAGACCCGGACCTGCTACTCTGCATCTTTGAAACCACGCTCCCGCCGCTGGAAGTTTACGCCCGACAGACCGGCTGGCGCTCCCTGCGCGCCGTGCGTTCCGGCCGCGTCTACACGGTCACCGATCTGAACACCGTCAGCCGACCCGGCCCGCGTGTGCTAGACGGGATCGCACAAATCAAAGTGGTCCTAGATCAAGACGCCGAACGATTCGCCAAACAGTCCCCTACTCCGGATCGCCCATGACCCCCTCTCGCACAACAACCTGCCTACTACTCCTCACCGTGCCTGTGGTGCTCATCCTGTGCTTGATGGCCGGCCCGGCGGGATTCGGGCTGCCAGACACCTCGACGCTTGCGGGTCGCGCATTGCTGGAGTTGCGGTTGCTGCGCGTCGTGACCGGCTTTGTGGTCGGCGCGGCGCTGGCGCTCTCGGGCTGTGCGTTACAAGCCATCCTGCGCAATGCGCTGGCCGAGCCCTATGTACTCGGCGTGAGCAGCGGCAGCTCGCTCGGCGCGGCATTGACAATCGTGACCGGCCTCGTGCAGTTGACACCGCTCGCCTTGCCGGCCGGCGCTTTCGTGGTCGGCGGTCTGACCCTGTTACTGGTCTGCCTCGTGTCAGGACGCGCCGGTCACTACTCGCCCAACACCCTGATTCTCGTCGGTGTGGTCGCCAGTTCCATGCTCTCAAGTCTGCTGATGCTCGTCCTCGCCTTGGCCGACACGCTCGCTTTGCACAGCATCACTTGGTGGATGATGGGCAACTTGCAGGCGACATCATGGACGCTCGTGCTGATTGTGACCGTACTGATTGCCATCTCCGCCGCACTGCTCTTCAGCCAAGTTCCCGCACTGAACGCCCTGCTGCTCGGCAGCGAGACCGCACGCCACCTCGGCGTGGAGACGCGCATCGTTTTGCCACTGGTACTCGGTGCCGCCGCGCTAGCCACCTCCGCCGCCGTCTCGCTCGCGGGCTGCATCGGATTTGTTGGTTTGATCGTTCCGCATACGTTGCGTCGCGTAGTCGGCGCAAACCACCGTCGACTGCTGCCGGCCGCGACGTTGTGCGGCGGTGCATTTTTGGTCGTGTGCGATACGCTTGCGCGTTTGCTTTTTGCGCCCCGCGAAATTCCGGTCGGCGTGATCACCGCGCTTTCCGGCGGCCCCTTTTTCCTCTATCTGCTGCTGCGCAACCATGAAACACATGAAACTCCATGAAAATCTGTGGATAGAAAAACCGAGCCATGATTCACTTGGAACACATCCATGCCGCCTACAACGGCCAGCCGGTATTGACCGATGTCTCGCTGCACCTTGCGCACGGTGAGTGCGCCGCGCTGGTCGGCCCGAACGGTGCGGGAAAGTCATCGCTGCTGCGCGTCATCACCGGCCAGCTTCCAGCGCGAGGTTCGCGCCGGATCGCCGGCGGCGATCCGGCCCGTTGCAATGCGCGCGAATTTGCCCGGCATGTAGCGGTGGTCCCGCAAGATCTTCCGCAGGACATCCCTTTCGCGGCCTACGAATTTGTGTCGCTCGGGCGTACCGCCTATCTGCCGCGTTTCGGTACCCCTTCCAAAGCCGATCACGATGCGGTACAGGAAGCAATGGACGTGACCGGCACCTGGCACCTGCGTCACCGCGCACTGACAGCGATGAGCGGCGGCGAACGCCAGCGGCTGGCCATCGCCGTGGCCTTGGCGGCACAGCCCGACATCCTGTTGCTGGACGAGCCCACCTCGCATCTGGACCTGCGTCACCGCGTGGACCTCATGGCACTACTACTGCGCCTCAACCGCGACCGTAAGATCACCATCCTGATGGTGATACACGACCTCACTCTGGCGAGCCAGTTTTTCTCGCGGATCATCCTGCTGAGCCAAGGGATCAAACTCGCTGACGGCACCCCCGCCGAAGTCCTGCGCCCCGATCTTTTAGAAGCGGCCTACGGCTGCCCGGTCAACGTCATTCCGCTACCGGATCTCGCAACCGTCTGCGTACTGCCCGCTCTCGCGTCAACTTGACAGACCCGCATCCTGTATCTGATAATCCCAAAAAACCGTGGAGATTATGCAATGGGTTTCTTGATCGGCATCGACTGCGGCGGCACCGCTACAAAAGCGGCCGTCATCGACCCGCAGGGGCGGACGCTCGGCACGGCAACACGCAATGTTCAGGTACTCGAGCCGCATCCCTCGTGGTCGGAACGCGACATGGAGGCGATGTGGCGCGACACCTGTGCGGTGGTGCGCGAAGCACTGGCAGCGGCGAATCTTTCAGGCGATGCGATAGACAGCATCGCCTGCACCGGACACGGCAACGGCCTGTATCTGATCGACGCTGACGGCCAGCCGGTCCGCCACGCGATCAACTCGACCGACCAGCGCGCCGCTGACATCGTTCGGACGTGGCGGGCAGACGGTCTCGATGCGCGCGTCCTGCCGTTAACCGCACAGTCCCTCTGGGCCGCACAGCCCAATGCGCTGCTCGCCTGGTTGCAAGCGTACGAGCCGCAAAGCTTTGCACGTGCCAGCCACCTGTTGATGGCCAAGGATTACATCCGTTTTCGCCTGACCGGTGTCGTGGCGATGGAAGAGACCGACATGAGCGCGACCAGCCTCATGCATGTGCCCGACGGCACATACGACGACAGACTGCTGGCGTGGTTCGGTATTCCGGACGCAAAGCGCCTGTTGCCGCCACTGGTCAAAAGCGCCGAAATTTGTGGCACTGTAACGCCTGCAGCCGCGGCCGCGACCGGCCTGCGTACCGGCACGCCGGTGGCCGGCGGGATGTTCGACATTGACGCCTGCGGCCTTGCGTCGGGCTGTATTGACGAACAACAGCTCGTTATGGTGGCCGGCACGTGGGGCAACAACCAATATATCGACCGCCAGCCGTTGATCGACCGCGACCTGTTCATGACTTCACGTTATTGCATCCCCGGCTGGTTCTTGATGCTGGAAGGTAGTCCAACGGGCGCTGGCAATCTGGACTGGTTTGTGCGCGAGTTCCTCGGCGACACGCAAACGGTTCTGACGCAGACCGACGGCGGCACACTCTTCGCATGGGCGGACCGCACCGTGGAGCAAACCCCGCTGAATCGGGACACTCCCCTGTTCCTTCCTTTTCTCTACGGCTCCAATCTCGGGCATCCAGCGCAGGCCTGCCTGCTGGGCATGAAAGGGCGGCATACCCGCGCCGATGTGCTGCGCGCCGTGTACGAAGGCTGCATCTTCGCGCATAACCGGCATCTACAGCGCCTGTATACGTTCCGTGCGCCGCCCGCGACGATCCGGCTCACAGGCGGCGCGGCGCGTAGCGCGGTTTGGTCGCAGATGTTTGCCGATGTCTTCCAAGTGCCAATCGAGATCCCGGCCGGGCAGGAACTCGGCGCGCTGGGTGCCGCCATTGCGGCGGCTGTCGCCTGCGGGATCTACGCTTCGCTTGAGGACGCCGTGCGCGGCATGACACGCATCGAACGGACGCACCAACCCGATCCGGCGCGGGGCGCACTGCACGCCGAGCGTTACGCGCGTTATGACGAAGCCTGCCACCTGCTCCGCCCCTTCTTCACCGCATAAGCATACCGCCGGTCACGTCCAGCGTCGTTCCGGTTATATAGTCAGCGGCGGATGAAACCAAGAACACCACCGCATTGGCGATGTCCTCCGGCTCGGCGATGCGGTTGAGCGGGATGCGGCTCAGATATTTATCCAGATTCGCCGCCAGTTTGTCCGCCACCATCTCCGTGCGCACCATGCCCGGCGCGACGGCGTTGACGTTGATGCCGCGGGCTGCCACCTCACGCGCCACAGCGCGGGTCATCGAGACCAGCGCTCCTTTGCTGGCATCGTACGGAAGACGTCCGGAGGTCGACCCTAGAAAGGCCGCCTGCGAGGTAAGGTTCACGATCTTGCCCTTGCGTCCCGCCGCCGTCAGACGGCGCACAAACTCCTGACAGGCCACGAACGCGCCGGTCACATTGACCCGGAAGGTCTTCTCCCACTCCTCTAAGCTGTATGTCTCAATCGGCCCGCCGGGACAATACGCCGCGTTGTTGACCAAAATATCCACCGCCCCGAAGCGCTCTTCCAGACGATCAAACATCCCGGCGATCTCCTCTGCCCGCTCCAGATCGGCTCGCAACACCAAGGCTTCCGTCCCGAAGTCGCGCGTGATCCCCGCTGCCACTTCCGCCGCCTTCTCGGGACTGCCGGAGCAACCCACGCCCACGCGCACACCCTCCGCCGCCAGACCACGGCAAATCGCCGCGCCGATACCGCGCGAACCACCGGTCACCAGCGCCACCTTGCCTTGCAATTCAAGTTTCATAAATCCGCCTTCCAATCATCTAATGCGGACGAAGCCCGCAACCCAAGTTAATTAGTGCATTAGTGCATTAGTTTGTCTGGGGGTGCGTTGCCGCGCTTCGCAGTGCACCCCAAAAAACCTCCGTGTTCTCTGTGCCTCTGTGAGAGAAAAAAACCGAGCCATGTCCCAAAAAACTTTGTGCCCTTTGTGTCTTCGTGTGAGGAAACAATTTGTTTTTTATTGTGCTTGTTGAGCCGTAAGGCACTAAAGTGCACTTACTTTTTCGCTGCCTTCAGTATCACGCGCAAAGCCTCTCCGCGTTCCATCAATTCGAACGCTTGCGCGAAATGCTCCAGCGGCAGCGTATGCGTAACCAGACTGCCGAACGGCATGTTGTCGCGCGCGAGCATCCGTACCGCCTCCGTCACATGCGCCGACGTGGAATCACTGGTACCGACCACCCGCAATTCGCCGTAGTGGATCAATCGGCTATCGACATCCAACGCACTCTTACCGACAGGCAGCGAGGCAAAGAGACAGACCGTGCCGCGCTTGCGGACCAGCGTCAACGCCTGCTCCTGCGGTTGCGCGGCCGGTGCCGTTACAATCACGACATCCGCCCCCAGCCCGCCGCTCTCATCCTTCACCAAACGCGTCAGATCCTCATGCGCGGGATCGACCAGCCGATCAAAGCCGAACGCGGCGCACCGTGCCAGACGGGCGGGATTGGTCTCGGAAATGATTACCTTGGCGGCACCCGACGCGCACGCCGCAAGACCGTTCAGAATCCCCATCGGTCCCGCCCCCATCACCAGCACCGTGTCGCCGCACGACACCCCGCTGTTCAGGCAGGCATTCACCGCGCAGCTCAACGGTTCGGCCAGTGCCGCCCGTGATGCCTCGAGACCTTCCGGCACCTTGATAACGTGTCCGCCGCGCACCGCTAACGCAGGAATCGCCACGTATTCCGCCATACCCCCGTCGTACGCAAACCCCATCGGCCGCACGTCCGGACACAAGTTGCGCCAACCGCGTTGGCAGTACGCACACACACCGCACGCCACCGATGTCGCCATCACCACACGCATGCCGGGCGCAAAATCAGAACCAGCACGACTCTCCACGACTACGCCACAAAACTCGTGTCCCATCACCACCGGCGGACGCATTCGCGGGTTGCCGCTGCGAAACGCCTTCAGGTCCGATCCGCATACCGCACAGGCCTCCACCTCCACCAACAGTCCGCCATCTTCGCAAACCGGCGCAGGTATGCTTTCCGCTCGCACATCGCCCTTGCCGTGATACACCACAGCCAGCATCTTCAGCATCCTTCCGGCGCACCGTCCAGAATCTTGTCGGATGCACTGACGCCCAGACGGTCCGCGCCCATGCGCACGTAGCGCACGGCCGTCTCCCAGTCGCGGATGCCGCCCGAGGGCTTGACCTTGGCGCGCCCCGCGCAGCGTTCGAGCATCACCCCGACCGCCTCCGGCGTGGCGCCCTCACCGTTGAAGCCGGTGGAGGTCTTCATAAAGTCCGCGCCGGCCTGAATGGCAAGCTCGCACGCGCGGGCCACTTGGTCCAACGTCAGCAGCGCGGTCTCCAGAATCACTTTGACCAACACCCCGTGCGGCTTGGCCTCGGCCACAACTGCCGCGATGTCGCGCCGCACATAGTCGTCGTCGCCCGAGAGAAACTTGCCGATGTTCATCACCATGTCCAGTTCGTCCGCGCCATCCTCAATGGCCAGCCGGGCTTCGAGTGCCTTCACCTCAGAGCGGTTCGCGCCGTGCGGGAAGCCCACCACGACCGCAACGGTCGTCGCGGAATCCTTGAGCAACGTCGCCGCAAGCGCCGTATCCGTGGGACGCACACACAAGTTGCCGACCCCGCGCGCCGCGCACAAAGCCGCGTTCCTGCGGATGTCGTCATCGGTCATCGCCGGCTTCAACACCGCATGGTCCATCATCTTCGCCACACTCTCTTTTGTGATCTCTCGCTCGCTCATCGCACCCTCCTGACGCACTATCAATGCATCTCCCGTCCGCCGGTGATGTTGACCGCCTGGCCGGTCATGTAGTCCGCACCAGACGAACAGAGGAAGACGGTCACATCCACCACATCCTCGATACTGGCCAAGCGGCCGAGCGGCACCTTGGCGGTGAACTGCTTGACGACTTGCTCGCGCGTCTGCTTGAGGTTATCGATGTAGTTGGCGGACATAAAGTTCCACACACCTGTTTGGTCCGTGATGCCGGGACAAACGCAGTTCACCTGGATGCCGTCCTTGGCGAACTCATACGCCAACGCCTGTGTCAGCGTGATGATCGCACCCTTGGCTGCCGAATAGTGGCTGCATAAAGCCGAACCAGTCTTGCCGGATTTCGAAGCAAAATTCACGATCTTGCCGGACTTGCGCGCCTTCATCAGGGGCACGACATGCTTGATGAAAAAGAAGGTGCCTTTGCAGTTCACCGCAAAGACAAAATCCCACTCTTTTTCAGTAATCTCTTCAACGGGCTTTTGACCCGCCACACCCGCGACATTCACGAGGATGTCGATCGTTTTGTCGAACCGTGTTGCGGCGAGTTCCACCACCGCCTTGACGCGCGACTCGTCCGTCACATCAGCGGCCAGCCCCGCCACATCGTATCCGGCGGATGTCAATTCTGCGACAACCGCATCAACCGTATCTTGCTTGAGATCCGTGACGACCACCCGTGCGCCGCGCTGGGCCAACCCCAGCGCGACGCCCTTACCGATCGCACCGGCCGCGCCGGTCACCAGTGCCGTCTTGCCCTTGAAATCCAAAAAGTTACGCATCGCTTCTTACCTGAACAGGTTCAGGAAGGGGCAGCCACCTGTGCCCAGATCAATGACGCTGACGGTGTGTACGTTATCGTTCACCGTATTCAACAGCCCCGGGAACTTCATGTCGAAATTCACGACGATCAGCTTGTCGCCCCACACCATCGGCTCGCACGGCTGATCCAGCAGGCCGTCGGCACCGTCAGTGTCCCCGTTTTCCCACAGCAGTCCCAGCGTCCCTGCCTTGATATCCCAGTAGCGCACCGCGTTACGCTCGGAGTCGGTAATGATGACCCAGTTCTTTTGGGGGTAATAGCAGATGCCGTCGCAGCTCGGGAAGATCTTGGGATCGTAGATGAGCGTCTCGGGCTTGGCATAGGAGCCATCGCGCTGCATGCGCATGATGTAGAAGTGACCGTCGCCGAAGTTTCCGACGTAGATGTTGCCCTCCTTGTCAAAGCACATGCCGTCAGCGGCGGCGGCATCCTTGCGGTGCGGCAACGGGGTGGTTTCCGTGACCCCGATGCAGTACGGATCCCGTTGCCACTGGTCCTTGGGCAGCAACCGCACCGGACGTTCGCTGAAGGCGCTGAACGGTACGCGGTAAACCCCACCAAGATTCTTATCCTTAAGGTCGAAGAAGGTCTCGGTGAAGTAGATGGCATTGCCGCGCACGCGCACCGCGTTGGCGAGCTTGATATTTTCAACCACCGGCTCAATGCGCTGCGGCTCGCCCTTCTTGTCGATCACCACGCGCATGATGCGCGACTTGTAGTTCTTGTTGTTGAAGTACTGGTTGTCGCAGTAGTAGAGCGTGCCGTCCTCCGCGAACTCAATGCCCATCGGCGCACCGCGCCCGGTCTCGGGATGGACCAGTGCCGTCATGAAGATCGACCATTTCCCGGTCCGCTTGTCCATCTTCATGATGGCCCCCGGATAGGACGGATCCACAAAATTGGGTGCCGACATGTAGATGTTGCCGTGCCGGTCTTGCGTCAATCCGTCCGGCGTGTTGACATGATCGCCGAACTGCTTGAAGAGCTTGGGCCGATACCGTTCATTCACCGTCTCTGCGGCCTCTGCCGTCTGCATCGACGTCGCCACCACCAGCCCACAAACCAAACCCGCCCACACCATACGCTTCATGATGGATTCCTTTCTTTTAACCTGTACCCGGACGTTGATAAGCCCACACAGGGTCACCCTCGACCCCAGTCGAGCGCATGTTTTAGATCGTACCATGCCATCGCCTTTTTGGCAACGCCAACTCTCCGATTTTTTTATTTTATTTTTCGTATTGCTTTCGAAATCATTATTTATTACTTTGTGGTCTGGATCGGAGGTAATCAGGTTGTTGCGGTTCTGTCGGCCCCGGGAACACTTTTGAGCATTCAATGATGACGGTAAAAAAACATACACGCATCCTGCCGGTGCTGATGTGCGCCGTATGGACATGCGCAGCCGAACAAAAAGCGGCGCTCACCTGTGATGTCGCTGTCATCGGCGGTGGCAGCGCCGGATTCGCGGCAGCGTGGTCCGCCGCACATCTCGGCTCCTCTGTCATCCTCGTCGAAAAGGAGTCGATGCTGGGCGGGACCTCCACCCTCGGCGGTGTCAACAACTGGGAGCCGGGCATAGGCGGAACAGGTGTGCCCTATCGTGTCTATCAGCGTTTGCGGCAGATTCCCGGCGTTGCCGGCGTCTATCGCTTTGACCGTCACCTCGCCTGGCGCAAACCGTGGGAGAAGTACACCTTCCCCGGCGGCATGATCGAAACCGATCCCTGCGTCTCCTATGCCCATACCCTGCGCCGCCACGGCCCCGGCATGGGTAATGAGGCGTGGTTCCGCGAACACTGCCGCGGTGTGATCTTCGAGCCGGACGCCATGGCGGAAACCATGCTGGCCATGTTAAATGAAACCGGGCGCTGCCGCGTGCTGCTCAACACGGCTTTCCGCGAGGCGCGCCACGCGGACGGCATGGTCAGCGAGGTGACGCTCAGCGACGGCGCGGTCGTGCGCGCGAAAATCTTCATCGACGCCACAGATGCCGTGTTCTGTGCCCAGCTCGGTTGCGAGTTAATGACCGGACGCGACCGCCGTGCCGACTTCAACGAGCCCGGCGCACCACCGGAGCCGCTCATGCGTCTCAACGGCGCCACCCTCATGTACCGCATTACGCCGCTCGCGAAAAATGAGCCCGACCTGATCGAACCGCTGCCCGAGGGCATTCCCGAAAAATGCTGGTGGCAAGGTGGCTTCCCGGTTGCGTTCGTCGGTCAATATCCGAAGGGCGACCGCTTTGTCAACATGCTGCCAACCATGCGCGGCGAAGAGTATCTCGAGCTAGGTCCCAAGAAAGCGTATGCGGAGTGCCGCCGCCGCGTGTTGGCGCACTGGCATTGGTATCAGAAGAACTACGACGAGTTCCGGCGCTTCCGGATGAAATCGATCTTTCCGGTCATGGGCGTGCGCGAGACCCGCCGTGTGCGTGGCGAATATGTGCTCAACCAGCGCGACCTGATCGCGACGCTTGCCAATCAAAAACACGACGACATCATCGCCATCGCCGACCACCCGATGGACAACCACGGCGGCGGCGGACCGAGCGGTGAGTTGAAAGGCCCCTACGGCATTCCGTATCGTTGTCTGTTGCCGTTGAAAACCACGAATGTCCTGATTGCCGGACGCGCTGCCAGTTTCAGTGCCATCGCAGCTTCAAGCTGCCGCCTTTCCCGCACCATGATGCAACTCGGGCAGGCAGCCGGCACAGCCGCACATCTGTCGTGTTCGGGCAGCGTCCCGCTGCGCGAGGTGCAGGCCTCTGAGATCCGCCGCGTGATGGCGGAGCGCATCGACCAATTTGTGAAAAAGTATGAGTAAGGAGCGATTGCCATGAAAAAAGTGATCTCGTGCCTCGTGTTTGTCTTCCCTTGCCTTTGCGGCGCCAAGGAGCAGGGAGTCTGGATTGAAGCGGAGGCTTTCCGCGAACTCGGCGGATGGATAATGGATCAGCAATCCGTTGAAACGATGGGTTCTGCGTACATCATGGCCCACGGGCTGGGCGTGCCGGTGGCGGACGCCGAGACTTCCTGCACGATCCCTCGCAACGGAACATGGACCGTCTGGGTGCGCACACGCGACTGGACCGCGCCTTGGAAACGTGGCACGCCGGCCGGTCGCTTCAATGTGCTCGTCAACGGCACCGCGTTGCCCGGCGTGTTGGGCACCAACGGGAATGACTGGAACTGGCAGAAGGCCGGAGAGGTCAACCTGCCGCAGGGCAATGCGCGCATTGCGCTGCGCGATCTCACAGGGTTCAACGGACGCTGCGATGCGCTGTATCTGACCAGCACGCCCGGCTTCACGCCGCCCGGGGATGCGAGCGCGCTAGCGGATTTCCGCCGACAGCAGTCGGGGACGACCGTCAAAGACGATCCGGTTGTCTATGATCTGGCGATTGCCGGCGGCGGCATGGCCGGCACCTGTGCGGCGGTCGCGGCCCTGCGCACCGGCTCGCGCGTGGTGCTAATCCAAGACCGCCCGGTCCTGGGCGGCTGCAACAGTTCCGAGGTGCGCGTCGGTCTGGGCGGCTGGGCGCAATGGGCGCCCTACCCCAATGTCGGACGCGTCGTGACCGCGATCGGCCCGATCATGGGCGGCGGCGGCGTGTATCCGGGCGACTGGTACGAAGACAAACGCAAAGAAAACATCTTCCGTCTCAGTCCCGGCAACCAGTACAAGTTGGTTCTCAACGAACGCGTCTATGTCGTAGAGCGCGATCCGGACGATCCATCAAAAATCACCGCCTATATTGCACACAATGCCCGAACCGGCAGGGAGACCCGCTACCGGGCGCGGCTTTTCGCCGACTGTACGGGAGACGCGGTCATCGCCCGCATGATGGGTGCCGAAGTCATGTACGGACGCGAGGCACGCGCACACTTCAATGAGACAATCGCGCCTGAAAAAGCCGACAGGCAAGTCATGGGGATGTCCGTGCAATGGTTGTCACGCCGTGCGGCCGCCCCCACGACCTTCCCCGACATCGATTGGGGAATCACCTTCTCAGACGAGACCGTAAGCCACATCCGCAGCGGAAACTGGTCTTGGGAAACCGGGCAGTACCGCGACCAGGTAAAAGAAGTCGAGTACATCCGCGACTACGGTTTGATGGCCATTCTGGCAAACTGGTCGTTTTTGAAGAATCATGCGAAACGCAAAAAAGAGTGGGCGTACGACACCCTCGAGTGGGTGTCCCCCATCGGCGGCAAACGTGAAAGCTACCGTGTGGTCGGCGACCTGATCATCACACAAAACGACCTGGAACAGAACCGCGTCTACCCCGATGCGACCGTCTCGATCACATGGGATCTCGATCACCACTTCCCTGACCCCGAGCATCTCAAGCACTTTTCGGAGCCCTTCCGTTCGTGTGCCTATCATCGCGGTTTCATGAAGCCGTATCCAGTTCCCTATCGATGTCTCTATGCCCGCGACGTGAAGAACCTGTTTCTGGGCGGCCGTCATATCAGCGTCTCGCACTCCGCATTCTCGGCTGTCCGTGTCATGCGTACGCTGGGCAGTCTCGGCGAGGTCATCGGCATGGCTGCGACCATCTGCAAAGACGAGAACGCCTACCCACGCGACATTTACACCACGCATCTCAACAAGTTGAAAGCCATGATGGAGAAAGGGATAGACATCAGGCCCTATCACGCCTACAGCACCGGCGGCAAGGAAGAGAAGTACCATTTTTACGATCTGGGGTTCCTGCCCGTGAACGATGCTGAACGGAAAAAAAAGGCCTCGCCCGAAGTTGAACGGGCGTACCAGGAGCGTGTCAAGGCGCTCGGTGTCCAACATCGTGACGAGGAGACGAAACGCTGACACAGGGCGTTGCAATAACGACAGGAGGAGAAATGACATGACACACGCGATGCACAAGGGAGCAGGCTGTATCCTGCTCGTGACAGTCGCCCTCGCCACATCCGGCGTGCGGGCGGATGCGTACGCGCTCGACCGTTTCAAAGGCGGCAGCGCCGACGGTTACGCGACATCAAGCAGGATGATGCGCGATGTCTCGGTGGTCGCCTCGTCGATCAGGTTTAGCGGCGGAATAGCGGACGGATATGACTGGCTAAGCCTCCTGGGGCTTCGCATGCCACAACGGGGCCTGCTGATCCGTATCTATTGAAAATGTTTCTACAACCCGGAATGACAACGACAGACAAGGAGCGTAACATGAAAAGAACAACGACGGTTATCCTAAGTCTTCTGACAATGCTATGTGTGACCAATCATGCCACGGCAAACAACATCTCGATCACTGACCTCTCGCTGGTCGCCGCGGATGCCCCCGGTTGCGTGGACGTACAGGCCACCGTATCCTGGGACAATTCATGGCGCGCCGCATGGACTGAACTCGCTGACGCCAATGTCACCGGCGCGGATCTCGCGCTGGAGAATTGGGACGCGGCCTGGGTCTTTTTCAAATGGCGCGGTGACGGCGAATGGAGGCCGGCGACGCTGACGGCAACCGGGCACACCGCACCTGCCGGAACGACCGTCACGGTTCCCGAAGACGGACGCGGTGCATTCATCCACCGTTCGGCCGCCGGGTCGGGCACCTTCAGCACGACGGTCAAATTGCGCTGGAGCCGAAACTCGGACGGCGCCGGTTCTTCGATCGATCTCTCCGCGCACGCCATCGAGATGGTATATGTGCCTGAAGGTGCGTTTAAGCTGGGATGTGGAGCAGCCGCTAATCCCAACCTGAATGCTGGAAGCTTCACTGACGGCGCTTGGAGCAGCGGTGCAACCATTCCGTTCCTTGTGACGAGCGAGAATGAGTTGATCATCACCAACGCTGCGGGTTATCTCTGGGGCACGTCAAATTCGGCTTACGGCGACAATGCCATCGGCGATTTCGGTTCGTTGCCGGC
>Ga0208824_1002037_pt1 | contig 16378 bp, 12 predicted proteins | sample AD_JPNTR3_MetaG_FD_184447 | JGI IMG/M metagenome (GOLD analysis project Ga0208824, IMG submission 184447) | Active sludge microbial communities of municipal wastewater-treating anaerobic digesters from Japan - AD_JPNTR3_MetaG (SPAdes) (version 2) | ecosystem: Engineered > Bioreactor > Anaerobic...
CTAAGCCCCCTTATATTATAATATAATAATGAAATATGTTTTTTGATCTATTTATTTTAATATTATATTGTTGGATATTCACAATGTAATTTAAATATTTCCATCTGTTTTTCTTAATATAATTGTCATAAAATATAACATTTATTTTTATTCAGGTAAAGTTAGATCAAATTCAAACATATTTTCTTTATTACTTTATTGTCTAAATACAATTTTAATTTATTGTTCTTTATTATCACCTCCATTATTTAACATAATATCTGTAATATATGTATTTGTATTTTGGTCTTGTGATGATATATTTACATATTGAAATGAATATCTTTCTTTCAATTCAAATTATACATCTCTTAATTAAAATAAAAATATTTAAAAGTCTTGTTTATACATCTAAGATATAAATTGTGGATTTTCATCGAATTTATAAGGTGTCTGTGTTTTAAAACCTTCCATCCTATAAAAATATCCATCATTCACAAAGTTTATTTTCAATAATGGACGTACAAATGGTACTTTAAAATACAATTTGTTACTGTTACTGGTATTATTACTTTTTTGTTGATATTTGTTTTTATTATAATTCTGATTTTGTCTATTATATTGATTATATTGTGGTGGTTATTCTTCATCTACATCATTTTCATTGTTTTGTCTGTTATTATAATTGTTATAATTATTTTGTGTTTGTGGTTTTCTGTAGTTATTGTATCCACCGTAATTTTACATTATATCACTTCCTTTCTATTTTTGAATCAAATATCAATTCTTAATTTAAACATAGTCATCATCTGTTAAACCAACTTCTTTTAAATAATTATGAATATCATATCCATTCAACTAATTAAGTCTTAATTCAAGAATCAACCTCTGTACAAATTTTTTAAGAAACGATTTTTATTGATTCGATTCATCTTACTTCAATTCGTTTATCAAATCTGATATTTTTTTCTGTTAACCATCATAAGTTATTTTTCGTTTCTAAACATCAAACACCACATCATCGATATTCCTAATATCTGACCATCTTAACATATTAACTAACCCTCCTCTTAAATAATCAATAACCATTTTATTGACGATTAAAGTTTTCATCTTATTTTTCAAAGAAATAATCGTGTACTTGTTTTTCTAAACACAAAGATTTCTATTGTTACCATATATACTTTAACATCAAACTACACATCTAAATTATTTCTGTGTATTGTTCATCTGTTAAATTCTTTTAAGTTTTCCAATACTTCCAAGACTATGAAATATTTCTTAATATAATGTTTAAATATTTTAACATTCTTTCTTTAAATACTAACAAATCTAACAAATCTTCTTTATATTCAAAAGTTTGTTCACTTTCTATTTTCTGAAGTTCATCAAATGGTAACAATTTTTTAATTCTTGTAACTACTTTAGGTTTTTATTCTACAATTGAATTATAAGTACCATCATAGAGATTGTAATATTTTAATGTTTATAAAATCTATGTTTGTACTACAAAATGTACAACATCAACTGATTCTATCATTTATTCATATCTATTCTTGTTATCTTGATCTTGAATACTGATGTTTTCAAATTATTCTATCATTTCAAACAATTCGTCATAAATTTATAACACCTGAATTGATAACATGTAATCAATCAATGAGTCTTTGTGTTTTTCAACTAAATTTCGTTTGTTTATTATTTCTAAAAACAAATCGTATTGTGTGTTTACTACATCTTCTTAACTTTTCATCATTCAAATCCTCCTCCATTCATTCTATTAATAACTTTGGTGACATTGACACTGTTTCTTCTTCAATTTCTAATATACTTAATTGTTTTTTTAATATGTTAGAATTAAATATATCAGAATTAATATATATATATTCATTTAACTTGTAATGATGTATGTTTTCCTCTAAATTTGTTAGAAATTCTACCAAATCCGAACTTAGTTTTGAATTTGTTTTAGTAGTATTATGTTTTACTTTTACAGCGTATATTAACATATTATTATTTATCAAAAATATTACATCAATACTATTTATTGTTACTTTACATGTATCCATCTTAAAAACATCATCATTATCTACAACGTCAAATACATCAAACGGTATTGAAACATTAAAACTAAAAGTATCATAACCGTTTATAGAATTTGTAATTAAATTCAATATATCTTGTTTACTCACTGATATATTGTCACTAAAATCGATTCTTTTAATAACAACAGTGTTACTATCGTCAACATTATCACAATTGTAAAAATTTTTCAAAACAAAATCCGTAACTTTCTTCGTAATTTTTGAAAAAGACATCATCATACATACCACCTCTTATTTTTTAGTTGTGTTTTAGTTTTTTTATTACATTCTGGTGGAGGTGATGGGGCTTGAACCCACAACCTACGGATTTAAAGTCCGCCGCTCTCCCAGTTGAGCTACACCCCCATAAATATTAACTTTTTCTTAACTTTTTGTTACTTTCTGGCGGAAGGGGTAGGAGTCGAACCTACTACCGAGATAACCTTTTGTTATCTCACCTCTCCGAGAGGATTTAATCACCCTTCCATTTAACTTCTATTTAATTTTAACATATAAATTGATTTTTGTCAATCACTTTTTTTAATTTTTTCTATAAAACTCAAAAATTCTGAATTACGTAAATATATTGTTTCTAAATACTTGTTATCAATATTATTTTTTTGATCTGAATAATCTGTCAATTCAACACTAACATTTGTACCATTACTATCAAGTTTTAGTTCTTCTTTAATTTTTTCATATTTATATACAATTGTTTTACTAATATCTAAAGATAGAACAATATTATTAAGAAGTTCAGATAAATTTTCCATATAATTTTCCATATCATCAAATTTATATTGTTCTAATATATGTGTTAATATATTATCTCTTATTCCTAATTCATATTTTAATTTCAAATCAACTAATTCTTTATCTGTGTTTTCAAATATAACACAGAATTTTGAATATATATATGATTTACTAATAAGTTCAAAATTATTATCTTTATCTTTCTTAAAAACAAGAACTTTAACACAATCTAAATATATCCAATTATCATTCTTATCAACGTACGATTCAGTATCTTCACTATATGTTAAAATTCCTTCATCATATAAAAATTTTGTATCATCTTCATTTTCATCATTTATATGTTCTAATCTAATATATATATCACCATATTCCTTGTTTAATGAATATTTTTTTTCGATTATTTTCCAACTATCTTCGTTTCTGAAATAATCTATAACATCATCTACACTTTCTATAATATCTAAAACATTACTATCCGTTAATTGTACGTATTTTGTTTCGATAGTTAATTTTGAAGGTGATGATGAAACTAAATTCGTCACTATTTTATTTATTACATCATAATTATATTTGAATTTTTTTTCATATAACTGAACATTAAATAATTTTTCTTTACTCATCATATTAACCTCCTCTTTTGTATTTTTTGTTACTTTCCATATGTTACTTTCTGGTGGAGGTGAGGGGACTCGAACCCCCAACTTGTGGATTTAAAGTCCACCACTCTCCCAGTTGAGTTACACCCCCACTATATTAACCTTTCATTAACTTTTTATTAAATTTTAACTTATTATAATTACATCAATATGTATCAATGTTATCAAATATCATTTCTACAAATTCCATGATTGTTATAGCTGACCCCCAAAAAAGTCCTTCATAACAATCGTATTCGTAATATAAATCGTATAATCTCTCATCTTTCTTCTTATTATTCAATGTCTTTAGAAAATCATATTTATCAAGACATTGTTTTTCAAATTCTTTACTTGAAATCATTGATTTTTCTTTTTCTTTTACTTCTTTTACTTCCTTGTCAATAAGTTCTATTTGTTCTTTTAAACTAATATTCATTGATAAATATTTATTCAATTCATCCAACGTATCACGAATTGAACTATTTAACTTAACAATTGAATTAATTGTTTCTTGGTCTGTTATTTCATACTTATTGGTATAATATTTTGGTTCTTCTCTTAACATTGTTAGTTTATCCTGTATAGTAATACAAATCCTTGATACACAGTAGTTTCCATCATTATCAATTCCAAATTCCACCCAAGAAGGTGTATTTACAAATTCCTTGTACGAAATAGTACAATCCATACCTCTTTTCATTAATATACTATGTAAACGTTCCAGTAATGATATATTTACCTTTTTATCTGTAACATTTGATTCAAATTCTCTAATTTCCTTATATTGTTTTAATAAATCTTTCATTATTTTTAATTCATTGTCTCCGATGTTACATTCATTTAAAATATCACGTATTATACTCATAAGTTAACCTCCTTCTGTTTTTTTTCTGGTGGAGGTGATGGGACTCGAACCCACAACAAGTGATTTTAGAGACCACCGCTCTCCCTTTGAGCTACACCCCCACATTTATTAACTTCATAACTATTATACTACAATTTTTGAATCTTGTCAAGTATCTTTTTATTTTTTTCTGTTTGTTTTTTTCTTGTTTGTTTTTTATCTTCAAATCTATTATACTATAATTCTCAAATTTTGTCAAGTATTTTTTCATTTGAAATTTAGATATTTTACAATACTCATCAAATCATCTTGTTTTTTAGGTTATTGTTTCTGTATCTTTTCTTATTCATCTTTCTTTTATTCTTGTTCATTATTTGATTACTGACTATTTGATTACTAATTATTATTATTTTGTTGTATTGTTTCCAAAGGTACTAATTATTCAAAATCATCTCCTAATTCTTTCTTTATCTCTTCATACGTCATATTTGTCATATCTTATTATTGTTATTATTGTTTTTGTTCTACAAAAATATTTTGTCCTGACTTAAATTTTAGTGTTTGTTAAAGATTTATTGTTTGTTATTCTTGTTATATTCTAACACGTCTATTTGTAGTTTGTATAGTTTGTTCACGAATATATAATTATATTTAAAACTAAAATACCAAGTCATCGTGATGTCCTTATTATTATTCAACTTTACCACTTTATTTAACTATGAATGTTAGTAATTCGTTTAATATATCCTAAGAATTAATTATACTTTCATCTTCATGTACATATCGTTTTAACGTATTTAACAATTATTATCTTTTTGAATTTGTAATTTGTATACCAACAATTTCTTCTAATTTATTTTGTTACTTTTTTATTTTTTATTACGTTATTTTCTTTTCTGAATACAAATTATTATATCTATATTCTCTAACTAATCTATTTACTATAGACAATCCAAATCCACCTGTTATATCTACACCAACCATTTAATTATTAAATTGTGTTTATACTAAATATACAAGTTCTTAAAATTAATCTTCTGGAATTAAATTGTCTTTGAAGTCTTATACAACCATTTAATCTTCTTCTCTAACAACAACAATTTATGAATAATCGTTTCCTAATCCACTTTATTAGTCAACACCTACATAATACGTTTCATCTTATTTTATTTCATCATATACATTCAAATTATATATTATACCATTTGTTAATTCAAACTGTAAAACGTTTTAATTTTTACTTTACGTTTTAGTTATTTAGTTTATATTATCTTGTTACTTTTCTAATATCTCACCATCTATAAACGTACTTCCTGACTATATAAATTTCAAATCCAATTCTTGTTATATTTTCTGTTTATCATTATTCAATATTTATTTTTGTTATTCATACCATTAATTATCAAATCCTTATTCAGACCAATGAAATGTAAATTTAACATATCCGTTAATCGGTCTGTTTGATCTAATTAATTAATCCTATTGATGTTATGTTATCTAATTCTGATATTATTCATAGTAGTAATTACCAATTCCGTTTGGTGTTGAATTAAGTATTATACCATATGGTATTGAAGAACCTTATATAGTTTACAATGTAGGTTATACTTATTACAATTATTCTTCAAGATTAGGTACAAATTACTATTCGTCAACAATAATTGTTTACATCGGAAATCCTCTAAAAGGATTATTAGAATTTCCTTAAATAATTTTAGAACCGTTTGAGAATTATAAACTTTCCTTTAATTAACCTTGTAATTTAACAGGAAAATATATTAAGTCTTGACTTTCGTGATACATTCGTGTTATATTATGTAAAAATTCGTTTTATCTTCTCTGTTCTATAGATATTATACCAACATAATAATTATCGTAAAACATTTATAAATATAACTATAACTATTACAAAGTTGTACTCATACCAGTTTGTCTTGATTTTAATATAATTACGGTATGATATTTTAAATATGTACGAATAAATTCTTCTTGTTTTTTGTACATATCAAATTTTATTAAACCTTGTCTTTGATTAAATATATATATATAATTTTTTATAAAATATATCGGATTAAGTTTACATTTTAAGTACTCCGTCACCCAGTTTATTTCTTTTTTATTATCTTATATTTGTTGTGACATCAAATACCCCCTACACTATATGTAATAATATTGTAGAACGTTGTTTATTTATTATATTATTACTACATTTATTTATATCACTGAAACTCTGCGTGGCTAAAGCCAGCAGGTTCTAACGTACTTTCCAACTTCTGCACTAACCCGAAAGTATAGTGCCACTAATTGACTTCCGTTAGACTTTTACTACCAATTGTTCCTACGAACAAATTAACGGTAGTTTAGGCTCGTTTCAAAACCCATTATATAATATAACACAATATTAGATAAATGTCAAGCCTTCATCCCAACGACTAAAGTCGTGGGCTTTCGGCTAAGCTTTCAGTAATAAGTTCTTCTTTTAATAATAATAATATACTAAATATTATATTGTTAACATATTCTAAATTTTTATAATTCAATATATACTCTGTAATAATTTTCCAAAAATCTTTAACTCTATTTTTTTCTAAAAATTTAAACGAATAATCAAACAATTTTTCTTCATTCAATATCATCATACTTACACCTCCGTTAGTTTTTATATACTAATTATATCATAAAATAAACAAATTGTCAATATATAAAACAAAAAAGTCTGACCCTATTTAGAGTCAGACTTAATATTTATTTTCACAATTCCAATTCTTTATTTAATTCCCCATTTTTATATTGTTTTAGTATTAATAAAACAGTATGAATATAATATGTTTGTCTACAATCTTTCAGATATTTAAATATCAGATTATTCAAATCATTATATTTAGTAAGTTCAATATTTGGATATAAATTTAACACTGTTAGTATAAATAGATAATAAAATTCTACAAGTAGTTTTGCTAACAAATTATAAGTATCTTCTAAATTTTCAGATGGAAATATTTTGGACAAATATGAATACAAATTAAATATTATTTCATCAATTAGATCCTGTTGATTCTGTTGATTTCTAAACATATAATATGATATCATATCTAACGCTTGTTGATAAGTCAACCCTTGTTTACATTTCTCCAAATCTTGTGGTTCTGGACATACTATACTATAATATTTAAAAAATGGTTTCTCACTACTAATTCTTGTTTCAATTTCTTTAGTAAATTTTGTATAAACATCCATCTTTTTGATAATTGTTAACTTCAAAATATTTTCAAATAGATTAATTTCTTTAAATAGAATTTCATAAATATCATCATTTGATTTTTGTGTTCTAAATTTTTCAGAAATTTCTTGGACTAAAACAAAACTATTCAACAATATTTCTTGTTCACTTTCAGTTACCTCAACACTATTAATGAAATAATTAATCGTTTGTTTTAAATCCAAATTTTTATTGTTGTTCACCTCTTTTTCGTATTCTTGCAATTGCAACAATTCTTTTTTGTTTTCCAATATCCCAAATCGCGCCAGATTGTATTTTCGAAACATTTCGAATGTTACATATCCTTTACGAAATGCTTGAGATAATATTCTGTATTCCTCTAAAGTCAAATCAAAGGTCGATGTTAATAATATCACTTTAATTTTTTCCTTATCGACTTTCAAAAATTTGTTTTCCATACATACTCATCCTCCTTTATTTTTTAATAAGTACATTTTAATTATAATCTATTTTCTCAAATTTGTCAAGTAACAATTATGTTAACATTTCAGAACACTTTAATATATTATAACTGGTAGATTTTTTTCTATTACATACTTTGGAATTTTAAATTCTTTTACAAAGTCCATATATCCATATATCTGAATTATAAAAAAAATCACTATTCCCAAATTAGGAATAGTGAAATTAATTTTCTATATTATATTATATCATTATTGTTTTAATATATTTTCTTAGTCGTTATCTACTCTAACTTCACAAAAACACCAATATTTATGTTCATCGTTTTTAAATGTTAATATCTTCCCAAATTCATCTCCCTTATTATAATATATAACAAATATATATCATTTAAATAAATATCATATTACAAAAAATAAAATGTCTTGTTCTGATATTGAACAAGACATTTTAATATATATAAAATATTATGATAAATAAAAGATATTAGAAAATAATCAAGAAAAACTATAAAATAAGTAAGACAAAAATAATAAAAATAATATTAATATTATATTACCTATAATAATCATTCTTTTTGAACAGTATCTACAATCTTATATATTTCGTACTTGTTTTGTAAAAAGTGAAGTCTATAAGTTTAGTCTTTAAAATCGAGATCAATTGTTGTTTCATTTTTACCTTAATTATCATATTAAATATTTCTCTAATCATCAATACATTCAGAAAAAATCGAATGTAAATCTGTTACTTTAAAATTTAAGATCAGTGTACCTGTGTGTAATTTATACTATTTCCATGTATAGTCCTAATTTAGTACCAACTATTAATGAGATGATACTATAATCACACTATTATCCACTCTTTCAACATCATCGTTATCTTTAATACGTTTCCAAAAATCATACAACGTCTATTTTCTAATCGTAGTCAGAGTCTTATACATATTAAAAGCCACCTCCTTAAATAATTCTCATTTTCATCAAAATAATAAATCTTACTTGTAAATCATTATACCACCCCAACTGTACAATAATATCAATCAATCATATTAAAATCATGTAATGTATTTTTTACTTGTTCTATGTATCGTATATCGTTGTTATTATAAAAGTCATTCATTAAAAAATACATAAACCTAATCAAAAATACGTCATCTTTTCTATCCAAAGTTCTTTCTATATCATTACTACTAACATGTGATATTCAATTTCATCCAAATGTAAACTATTCAAATGCTCAACAACTTCGGATATCCCTAATTGTCTTTATATTTTGAATAGTCTAAAAATCCCGAAAATTACTTAACTATATCTATGAATGTTTTTACTGTAATTTTTAATCCACTCCTTTTTTATCATTTTCATGTAAGTGGTGGATTGTGGAGACACGATCTTGGTTGATTAGTTAAGGAAAATTTAAAAAAGTCAGTTAAAATAGATTTAGTCAAACATTATATGTTTTTAGAAAAGGATTTTGTGTAGTTTACAACTGAAATTCATCTCCTACATACAGAAGTAGGAGCCTTCTTAATATATCATTACATCATAGACGATAGGTAGTTGTTTTCAACTATTCTTCAAACTCATCTTCCCAGTCCAAAAACCAATTTTCAGTAACATGTTTTCGTACATATTATTACAAGTCATCATTATCTAAACTATCAAATTTTTCTGGATCAGAATTAATAAGATCATTTTCTTACCAAACCCATAACTAACTCAAACCAACCGAATAAACAACATATTGTCTATGATTCATAACTTAATCTTGTCTACTTGGATCATATGTCTAAAACAAATATTCTTTGTCTTCATCAAACCAAATATTAATTACACCACCATTATAATCATTTTCTAAAAAATACACCAAAAGTTCAGAAAATGTTAAAGGTTCATTGTCCCATTCAATACCCTTTTTACGATAAATTTTCACCAAATCTACCTTTTGTTTTTACTCATGTAACGGTCTTCGCACATTTTTTTTAATATTTTTCCTATAATCCATATCAAACACCTCCAATTTGTCTTTATATTTTGAATAGTCTAAAAATTCCGAAAATTACTTAACTATATCTATGAATGTTTTTACTGTAATTTTTAATCCACTCCTTTTTTATCATTTTCATGTAAGAAGGCTCCTACTTCTGTATGTAGGAGATGAATTTCAGTTGTAAACTACACAAAATCCTTTTCTAAAAACATATAATGTTTGACTAAATCTATTTTAACTGACTTTTTTAAATTTTCCTTGACTAATCAACCAAGATCGTGTCTCCACAATCCACCACTTAATATATCATTACATCATAGACGATAGGTAGTTGTTTTCATCACCACACATTATCAGTCATTAATCTGTACAGATATTCTTCAAACTCATCTTCCCATTCCAAAAACCAATTTTCAGTAACATGTTTTCGTACATATTATTACAAGTCATCATTATCTAAACTATCAAATTTTTCTGGATCAGAATTAATAAGATCATTTTCTTACCAAACCCATAACTAACTCAAACCAACCGAATAAACAACATATTGTCTATGATTCATAACTTAATCTTGTCTACTTGGATCATATGTCTAAAACAAATATTCTTTGTCTTCATCAAACCAAATATTAATTACACCACCATTATAATCATTTTCTAAAAAATACACCAAAAGTTCAGAAAATGTTAAAGGTTCATTGTCCCATTCAATACCCTTTTTACGATAAATTTTCACCAAATCTACCTTTTGTTTTTACTCATGTAACGGTCTTCGCACATTTTTTTTAATATTTTTCCTATAATCCATATCAAACACCTCCAATTTTATAAATCAGTTTGAATTTTCTTACCAATCTATAATATAATCAATTGTATAATAGAGTTAATCATTCAATATTTCATCTTCACTTTTGTGATAAGGACTATGTTATTCGTATTCATTAATTTTATCAAATAATGTTTCTGTAAAAACATCTTATCCTGTATTACCACCAATATCTTTCTTTTTTAATAATAATATAAATTTTTCAACCTAATTTGGTTCATATTCAAATATTCTATAAATCAATTTAATAAGATAATCGATAACACCTGGATAGACTAAAGGTAATACTTTCTCCAATCTTACTAAACTTGTATATTCAAATAAATTTTCCATCTATTATTTGAACTAATCATTGTAAATATTTGTTTGAATCTTGTACGGATGTTTTTGAAATATTTATATGTATTCGTTGTATTTTTCAATAAATATATTATATCCTGTTTTCTTATACTCAGGGTCTATTATTTTTAACAACTCTATAAATTAATTCACACGTTTGTTTTCACTGATAAAATCAAAGTATTTATCAACATTATCGGTAAGTTACTTGATTTCTTGTTAATCAAAATCAGGGAACATTCGTTGTAGCTTTGAAATATCTTACTTGTAAATCATTATACCACCCCCACTGTACAATAATATCAATCAATCATATTAAAATCATGTAATGTATTTTTTACTTGTTCTATGTATCGTATATCGTTGTTATTATAAAAGTCATTCATTAAAAAATACATAAACCTAATCAAAAATACGTCATCTTTTCTATCCAATGACAATGTTTTATTTAGTATATCAACATTTATTAGATTCTTATACTTATTAAACGTTATTATATATTTTGAATCCATCCCTGTTTTTATTTCCTTTTTTGTCGAATTACTATCCTCTAATTCTTTGAAGTATTTGTATAATTTTGTTTTTAGTATTTCTAATCCAATTTGTTTGTTTCGTTGTTGAGACCTTTCAGATTGACACGTAACTGTTATACCTGATGGAATATGTACAATTCGTACCGCTGATTCTGTTTTATTTACATATTGACCACCAGGACCTGATGACCTATATGTATCTATACGTATATTGTTCTTTATTTCGTTTTCTATTTTTTGTTTCATCTGTATATCATATTCCAAATTTAATATATCTATATCAGAGAACAATATAGTAGTTTCTCTTTTTTCTGATTTCTTTGTAGGTGAAACTTCTACAAATCTAATAGAACCAAAAAATGTATTAAATATAATATCCTTTAAATTTAAATTCACAATATTAAATATATTATTATTATTCATCAACAAATTATTATATATACTTTCTGTTATTACATTAATAAACGGTTTAATATCTACATCAGTAATAAGTTTTTCATTTACTAAAAACAATATATCAAATATCATATTATTAACATCTTTTAAATTATTTTGTAACTCAATATATATATCTTTTTCGTTATCTGAATCATATGTTTCTTCAAAACTCTTCACTATTCCTAATTTCTGAAATAGTGAAAAGTTTCTGTAATATATTGTTTTTAATTCATCAAGTAGTATAATACTTTCTTCACCCCCAAGTCCTCTTTTAAGATATATTTCAAAATCAAAGTTATCTTGTTTTTTAGAACTTATGTTATTTATAATATCACCAGTTAACATATCAACAACATTTAAAACATCTAATAATTTGTTAGATGTTTCCATATTAAACACCTCTCTTCATTTAGTATATTATAGTTTCAAATATATTATAACACTAAATTATAAATTGTCAATCTGAAGATTTTTTACTTTTTCTCGAAAATCAGTTACCTTCTCAGCATTTTTAGTTAGAGCACTTGCATTTTCAAAATCCCTTGATTGAAGTTTTTTCTCTGCTTCTTTGATAAGTGCGTCAATTACACTTTCAATCTCATCCAAAAGAAGTTTAAAAGCCATGTCTACATCATTTTGCACAGGCATTTTCCCCTCCTTCAATTATTTTAATCTCTTCCTCTGTTAAATTATAAAGCTTATACACAAGCTGGTCTATTTGCTTTTCGATCTCTTTTACTTGAGCTTGTTTTTGTTGGTCTGTGTCATAGTTAGAGTCTTGGGTTAAACTTAAAATTCGATCTACAAGGTTTTCTATTTGCTGGACAATGGGTTGGTTTTGTGGAGTTATGGGGGGAATGGGGAGTTGTTCAAGGAAGGCTTTTTTATATCTGTAGCCTTCCTCACCTAAACCACCACCAGCATAAAATTGTCTAAAGAAAAATGCTCCAGCTTTTGAGTTTAAAACCGCAAGTAAATATTTTAAGTGCTTTCCAGTCATCAAAAAGCTTGTAGCTTCACAATATATACCAGTATTATCAAAAGCAAAACTTGGCTCTCTCACTATTTCCTGCCACACAATCTTTTCCTTTTCAAATTCGGGGTAGTAATCACAGGGTCTAAGTTCCCACCAGTAATCGCCTTGGTCATCCCTATCAAAAAGTCCTTTGCCTTTACCTTTATGGGTTTTAAAATGCATAAAATGGTTGTATAACGCTGGAAAAGAGTTTTTGAAAAATTGCTCGGGGTCTTCTCCTCCACAATTTCTGTTTGTCCACCCTGCGGGAATCAGAATTAAATACAGCCCTGCCCACTCATACCTCCATCTTTCAATATCTCTTCCTCTCAAAACTGGCTTTATTATCTCTTCTGTCCTTTTTCTCTCTTCCTCTGTTTTGCAGTTTGCTAAAATCCTATCTCTTGTCTCTGTATCAATTATAAATGCTTCGTTAAAACCTGTTAAAACTCCACGATAAATTTTTACATTCCAATCTTTTAATGGTTTTCCAATCTTTTCTATCTTCTCTTTTAATGCAAGCACTCTTTTATCTGCAAGTGTCCAAGCATTGTCAGAAAGTTTTTCTTGCTTCATCTCTTGCAAGTTTCCTTTTATGTATTCAATTACATTTTCAACATCCGATGGAGTTATGCAGTATTTAAATGTCCAGTCTTTTTCTGGCTTTTGCTTTCTAAAGAGAACTATACAGGTATCCACTGTCTGGGCAAAAACTTGATAACCCCCAAAATCCACTATTTCAATAATACTTGTGTTTTCTTTTAAAAACTTCCTTAAATTTTCTCCATACTTTGCTCTCATCCATTTGTTGCTTGTGATAAAGGATAAAACGCCTTTTTCTTTTAAAAGTTGATAACCTTTTTCGTAAAAATAAACATAAAGGTCTGCTGTTGATGTAAAGGTGTTATATCTTTGGTTTTTCAAAGCTGGTTTTAAAGTCTTTATTTTCTCCTGCCTTACATACGGTGGATTTCCTATCACAATATCAAAGCCATCCTCTACTCCAAACATCCATTCTGGGTCAAACCAGTCCGCTTTCTCTGTTTGAGAAAAGATGTTAAAGTTTGCTATTTTTTCTATAGTTTCGTTTGGAAATCCAAGTTTTTTAAGGGTATCTTTTATCTCTTGACGTTTCTTTTTTGCTTTCTCTTCAAGTTTTTTCTTTTCCTCACGGTTTTTTACTCTAAAGAACCTTTTATAAACCTCTTTTAGCTCCTCTTTTAAGCTTTCCAAGACACTGTCCGACAGGGATAGCTGTTTTTGTTTTTCCAATCCTATTAATGTATTGGCACATACAAACTTTGTCTCTAAATGTGGTAATGGTTTTATTCCAAAATTATATTGGTTTTTGTCTACTTTTTGGTCTATTATCAAACTTAAAAAGAATCTGAGTTTTGATATTTGTATAGCTATGTTTTGTATATCTACTCCATATATTGAGTTCTCTATTATGTATAACTTTCTTGCATAATCTGGGTATTTTGTTGCTTCGTCAAAGTTGTCGTTTAGTTCTTTTAGTCTCTCTTCCCTTTCTTCTTTGTCCTGCTTTCCCAAAATCTTTTCAATTTCTTGAATGGCTTTTTGGTATTGTAATTCATACCAAAGGTTGTTGTCAGTATCTATTTTGCTTAGAATATAAACCAGTTTATGTAGTATTCCCATAGGGAAAGCACCTGAACCAACAGCAGGGTCTATGATTTTTAAACTGTCTATCGCATCTATTAACTGTTTCTTTTCTTCTTCTGATAAATCTAACTGCCCTTCTTCATAACTTATTATTTTTTTAAGTTTATCTTTATCTATGTTTGTCCTTGTCTTAAAATACTCAAATAAAGACTGTTCTACCATAAAGTCTACTATCTCTTTTGGTGTGTAGTAAGAACCTGTGGCTTTTCTTGCTGTTGTTTGTGTTTCTGGGTTGTACAATGCTAAAAGGTTTTCAAAGATGTGTCCTAAAAGCTCTGGGTCAAGAGATACTTCTATATCAATTGGAGTTGATTCATCCGCTGTAAAGTTGTAGTCTTTGAGTATGTTTATCAGACCTCTTACCTTTGCCCTCTTTTCCTCACCGTAAAAGTGGCTAAGGTTTTCTTCCCTCTCATCAGAAAAGAACAAAAAATCTGGTATTTTTGCTCTTTTGGTATCATTCCTGCTAAATCCGTCAATGTAATCCTTATCTTCATCAAGACATTCAAAAAGTCCACCATTTACAAACGGAACATCTTTGAAAATATCTAAAAACTCTTCTTCTGATATTAAAATCTTGTCTTTGTATCTGTAAAGGCTTTTTACTCCAAAGTCGTTTTTGTTTTGAACAAAACTTCCATGGTTAGCAAATCTTCTTTCATTTGGATATCTGTTTAATGTAGCAAAAAATAGGTTTTGGAGTATAACATTGTAGTAGTAATCACTTTTTTTAAAATCTTTCACTACACCTTTTAAAAACTTTTCATCAAAAATAATATCTGGAATAAGTTTTTTCTCTTTTAAAAACCAAACAAAAATAAGCCTTGTTAGTAGTCTTATCAGATTTTCTTCAAGGATACCACCTGGAAATTTGGCATGTTTTAAAGCCCAAACATACCAGTTTTGGATTTCTGTAAAAAACTCTTTTGTTAAAGGTTGTGTAGAAAAGGATTTTATGATGTTATCTAAGGTTGAAAAATCTCCTTCAACTGCCAACTTTTGAAAAGTTCTATAAGGTTTACCTTTTTCAACAAAATAAGTGTATCTTTTGTAGTGGCTAAAATCTGTTTTTCCTTTTTTGTAGACTTTATAAACTAACGAGAATCTAAAATTTCCGTTGTCATCGTAAAAGACAAAGAATCCTGCATCAGTTTGTAATAATTTTTTAGCAAGGTCAAACTGTCTTTTTTTACTTGACCTTTCAGACAGATCTTTACTGACTTTTATAGCGTATGTTTTTAATTTATTTTCATCTTTTAACTCAACTTCAAAAATCTCTAAAATTTTTGAAAATTCGTTTATAAAGTTATCAGGAATTTTATCAGTATGAGTAATATCTTCTTCGTATATAGAGTATTCAAAATCTTTAAACTTTTCTTCAAGAAAGCTTGTTAAAGTCTGAATAGAAAAGTTATTTACAAGGTCCATAATAAACCTCCTTTGCTTATTCCATTTATTATATAATTGTATATTATGTATAAAATTATCAATATCTTAGAAGTATAATATCAGTAATCATTTTTATAAAATATTCACTTTCCATTAAAAAGTATTTTTTACCATTAT
>Ga0208824_1002040_pt1 | contig 16370 bp, 13 predicted proteins | sample AD_JPNTR3_MetaG_FD_184447 | JGI IMG/M metagenome (GOLD analysis project Ga0208824, IMG submission 184447) | Active sludge microbial communities of municipal wastewater-treating anaerobic digesters from Japan - AD_JPNTR3_MetaG (SPAdes) (version 2) | ecosystem: Engineered > Bioreactor > Anaerobic...
TTTCGAACTCTGCGGCACTTCGTGCCTTGCCCTCACTTAGTGAGGGGCACATAACACGGGCTATACGGCTCACTTTGTTCGCCAAAATTCCGCTTTCAGCGGAACTTCGTATAGCCCGGAAACGTTATAGACTGATTATATTTCATTTACTTACTGAAAACTAAAAATGAAGAAATTTAAATTTTACATATTAGTTTTTATCTGCATGGTTTTACAGATTAAAACATTTGCACAAAATGAAATTAATTTAGATAATTTATACACAACACTCAATATCTCGCTTGATAAAGTTGTCAAAGAACTTGTTATTGTCAAATTGTTTCCAACTGATAGTAGTTCATCAATAATTGTAATTCCCGTTAAAAATGAAGATGAAATAGATGATTTGACAGCTGATATGCATTTATTAAAAATAAATCATAAAACAGGGAAAATATTATGTCATAATCTATTTGACAACATTCTATTGAATGATGCCATTAGACTATATGCAATTCAGATAGATACCATGCTTTACCAAATAAAAGAGAATGAAAATGCATTTGCAATTAAATTGCATTACACTAATGACTCCCGTTCTGCAGGATATATAGGCGAAGAACTTCTTTTATTTGAAGAAAGAGATAATTCATTTATACTAATTTTACGTTTAGATAATATCAACGAAAACATATGGTATGGAGGTGGAGATTGTGAAAATACAGAAATTTATAATAAAAAAAGCACTTTTATTATAGATACAATGAGTTCAAAGAATGGTTATTTCAATATAATTGAAGACATTTACTTTGAACATTATTACTTGGACAAAGATTGTGAAGATAGTAAAAAAAAGAATATCAAAAACTTACGAAATGTCTATGAGTTCATTGATAATTCTTATATATGTATAGGAGAGAGAAAAACAGGATTTAAATAACATTTGGATTCACAAATCTCAACGTTCCTATTTGATCAATTTTAAATGGGATGTTACCTCCATGACAACAAAAGAACTTAAAATAAATTTCATAGTCAAAACACACCAGCAGAAAATAACATTCTGAAAAGCATAAAAAAATAACGGTTTACAATACGTGTTAACTATTCTTTTTATGACCTTAACTCCGCATAGTAAAAGCTTAACCACTCAATTATATTTCATTTCAAATATTTTAAAACACATCGCATAAACTCTAAAACCGAACAAAATCAAAATAAATTAAATAAAGTTGTTTGGCAAAGGTCTTCAAATAGTATTTAGTTCGGATTTTAGAAAAGCAAATACAAAAAAGGCAGGAATTTTTAATCCTGCCTTTTCTAATAAATGAGTTAAAGACTAGTAGCGTTGACGTGCTTTATAGTGGGTATGCAGCAGCTCATGCGATTTATGGCTGTTGGGTTCGCCAAGGAACTCCTTGTAGATGGCAACCACCTCGGGGTTCTCGTGCGATTTGCGGATGGGCATACCGGCATCCTCGCGGTAAATGGCTTCGGCACGTTTCCTGCGAATCTCCTCATTGGTTGGGATGGGTTGTCCACCACCACCAATACACCCGCCAGGGCATGCCATAATTTCAATGAAATGCCAACTTCCCTTGCCATCGCGAACGGCATCCATAACCTTTTTGGCATTGGTCAATCCGTGAGCCACAACGGTTTTCAGTTCTGCACCTTCAAGGAACTTCCATTCGGGCTTGGTGCCTTCAATCTTAATGGCAGCCTCGCGAACGCCCTCCATACCACGAACCGGAGTGATATTTAATCCGTTAAATGGAACTTCGCGACCGGTAACCACCTCGTATGCGGTACGTAATGCGGCTTCCATTACCCCACCGGTAGCGCCAAAAATGACAGCAGCACCGGTTGAGGCACCCATAACGCTATCGTAATGCGATTCGGGAAGCGAGCTAAACTCAATACCTGCCTGCTTGATCATAATGGCAAGCTCACGGGTTGTGAGAACGTAATCAACATCCTTGAAGCCGCTGGAGCGCATCTCAGGCCTGTCGGCCTCAAACTTCTTGGCTGTACAGGGCATTATAGACACTGATACAATCTTAGCGGGGTCGATGTTACGCTTTTGAGCGTAGTAGGTCTTAGCCAATGCGCCAAACATTTGTTGCGGTGACTTACAAGTGGAAAGGTTATTGAGGTACTCGGGGTAGGTATGCTCAATGAACTTAATCCAACCCGGCGAGCAGCTGGTTGCCATAGGCAGTTTTACGTTGGGGTCTTTATCAACCAAAGCCTTCTTTAACCTGCCAAGCAGCTCAAAGCCCTCCTCCATGATGGTAAGGTCGGCAGAGAAATCGGTATCAAGAACCGAATCGAAGCCCAGGCGCTTAAGCGCAGTAACCATTTTACCGGTAACAATTTCGCCGGGCTTTAATCCCAAGGCCTCACCAAGGGCTACCCTAACAGCAGGAGCGGTTTGAACAACAACGTGTTTATCGGGGTCAAAAATGGCTTGCCAAACCTCGTCGACGTAGTTACGCTCAACAAGGGCGCCGGTTGGACAGCGGTTAACGCACTGCCCGCAGTTGGTACAAACCACCTCGAACATGGGATTTTCGAAGAAAGTGGATATCTTCATCTTGTCGCCCTTGTATGCAACGCCCAATGCGCTTACATGCTGAAGTTCCTCGCAGGTGCGAACGCAGCGTTGGCAGCGAATACATTTGCTATCGTCCTTAATGATTGAAGGGGAATAAGCATCCATTTGGTAGTTCTTATGGGGTACCAAATCGATGAACATGGGTTCGGAAATCTTGTACTCGGAGGCAAGTTGCTGCAACTCGCAGTTCCCGTTCTTATAACAAGTGGTACACTTTGCGTTGTGCTCCGAGAGTAAAAGGTCGATAATATGCTTACGGGCAGTACGAACCTTAATGGTGTTGGTGTTGATCTCCATACCCTCAGCAACAGGCATTGCACATGAAGCAGGAAGAGTACGTGATCCTTTCATTTCAACCACGCAAACACGGCAGTTACCGGCAACGCAAAGGTCATCGTGGTAACAGAGCGTGGGTATGTGAATATTCAGTTTTTTGGCAGCCTGCAGAATGGTTGTTCCTTCGTCCACGGTTATAGGCATGCCATCTATTGTAAGATTTATCTGTTTTGCCATAATTGCATCGATTTAGATAAAATTAGTAAATCATTTCTTCCCTAAAGTTCTCAACGATTGAGAAGAAGGAGTTAGCCACGCTTTGGCCTAAGCCGCATTTTGCGGTTATCTTCATGGTTTGAGCCAGTTTCTGGAGTTGGTCAAGGTAATTGGCATGTTTTTCGCCCCTTTTAACGGCCTCAATGCCCAGCTTAAGCTGCTGGCAGCCCACGCGGCAAGGAGTACATTGTCCGCACGATTCTTCCTCAAAGAATTCGAGGTAGTTATGAAGCACATTGTACATGGAGCGGGAGCTATTGAAAAGCATCATGGAGCCACCAGTAGGTACACCCTCGAAACCAATAATGGTATCCTTGAATTTCTTGCGGGGTACGCAGAATCCCGATGCACCGCCAACCTGAACAGCCTTGGTATCACCATCGCCAAACTCCTGAACGAATTGATCAACAGTCATACCCAGTTCAAGCTCATAAATGCCGGGTTTTGGGGTATCGCCGGAAATTGAGAAAACCTTTGAACCGCGTGAATCGGCGGTTCCAAGTTCTTTGAACTTGCGGGCACCGTAACGGAAAATCATGAACGAGTAAACCAAAGTTTCCACGTTGTTGATTACGGTAGGTTTCTTTCGGAACCCAGATACGGTTGGGTAAGGAGGCTTATTGCGGGGTTCACCGCGGTCGCCTTCCATCGATTCAAACAATGCGCTTTCCTCACCACAAATGTAGGCGCCACTTCCCATTACAATTTTTACACGGAAAGGTATTTTAAGGTCATCGAGAATGGAGTGGAAAATCTCAAGCTGATTTTCAAGTTCCTTAAGCAGGAAACGATACTCGCCCCTGAGGTAGATGTATCCCTCTTTAGCGCCAATCACCTTGGCACAAATGGCCATACCGCCAAAAACCTTTAAGGGAACCTGGAAAAGGATTTCGCGATCCTTGAAAGTACCGGGTTCGCCCTCGTCGGCGTTACAAACCACATACTTTTCGGGGTCGGATTGCTCGCTGGTAAACTTCCATTTCAGGGCGGTTGGGAAACCGGCGCCACCCCTACCCTTGAGACCTGATTCAAGGAGTTCGTTAATGATCTCGTCGTTGCTGCGTTTGTAAGCTGATTGTAGTACCTGTTTAAAATCGCAATCTTTATCGATAATCAGGTCGACGCGACGTAAGAAGTTATTTGACATAATCGAATCTCCTATTTTTACTTTTTCATGTATTCGTTAATAATCTCGCGCACCTTGTCGGGTGTCAATTCGGTGTATGCTTCATCGTTAATGAGCATGGCAGGGCCTTTATGGCACCAGCCCAAGCAGTTGGTTTCCAGCAACGAGAACTTTCTGTTCGAGGTGGTTTCACCAACCTTAATCTTTAGCATATCCTCAAGTTCCTGAATTATAAGGTTTTTCCCTTTCATGGAGCAGGAAATGGTACGGCACACCCTAATTACATACTTTCCTCGGGGCTGAGTATCGAGGAAGGAGTAAAAGGTGGCTGTTCCATAAACCTTTGCGGCCGACATGTCGAGTTCACGGGCAATTTCGGTCATTGCCTCGCTAGAAATGTAGCGTTCCTCCTGAACCACACCCTGCAGGATGGGTATCAAGCTTTCCCTTGACCGACCGTACTTGTCGGCAAGATTTTTCACTAATTCCTTGGTATCCGTCATAACCTTAAAATTTAAAAATTGCTTTTTGTTATTCTGTTAACACTGTTACTTTAATAACATCAATATTGTTTCTAAAACATTGATTTACTTCCCTAAATATATATAGTTAAATGGATCACAAACCTGATTTTTGTCATTTTTTTCACTGAAACGACTGAAAAAGCTAAAATTTAGAACCATTCAAAGTAAGAAAGTTACGGATTGAAACTTTGGGTTGTATGACACTGGGTTACTGAAGGATAAAGGATAAAGGTTAAAGGTTAAAGGTTAAAGGATAAAGGTTAAAGGATAAAGGATAAAGGATAAAGGATAAAGGGTAAAGGATAAAGGATAAAGGGTAAAGGATAAAGGGTAAAGGGTAAAGGGTAAAGGGTAAAGGATAAAGGGTAAAGGGTAAAGGGTAAAGGGTAAAGATCAACAGGCTTGGTTACATGGTTTAAGATGGGAGGAGGGGAAACATTAAATGCTTATAATGGTGAAAATTTGGCTAACCGAAACAAAAAAGCAGCTTAAGTCCTTTACCACGAAGGGTTTGATGTGAGGAAAAAAAACAATTCTTACCTTTTTATTATTAAAAAGTGCTATATACAATGGCCTATTTGTTGCAAAGTGGTACATTTGCATTGGAAATGGTTTGGGACATAATGAAGTACAAGTCAACTTGGTATTTTTTACTCCTACTTTGCCTATTCGTCTTAACGGCATGTGTTAAACCAGGGAATTATGGCATGCGCGACAGGTATGTAGTAACTACCCGTTCGCTATACGTACGCACTGCACCATCAACCGTATCGGAAATAATTGGAACCCTTAGGCAGGGGGATACTGTAGTTGCAGTGGTATCGGATAAATACTGGATTATGGTGCGGAATGGGTATGCAACAGGTTACGTTTCAACCGATTACCTAAGTAAAATTGAGTATCCCAGCACACCTAAATTTTTGAAGCTAATTGAGCGTTTAGCGAACTGGCAAAATTGGTACTTCTGGGTTATAGCCATTGCACTTCTGTTTATCTGGGTTATAGCTGAAGAACTTGTAATAGAAGCAAAACAGTTTTTAAAGAAACGACACGATTTTAATATCAAGGAGGTTATTGTGTCGTACGTAACTTTTTTTGTGGTTGGCCTACTATCGGGCATCATTTACATTTACTGGAAGGATTATTTCATCGAGAGTATAACAAAAGGTATTTCGGCTAACAACTTTGGAACTGACATCGTTACCATCTCCATATGGATTCAATTATCGCTTTTGGCAATCAGCATACTTTATGATTACCTCGGCTCCATTTTCAAAACCGGCTTAAGGTTTGGAACTTTACTATCATTTATGGACTTTCTGTTTGGGTTATTTATTTTCTCAACCACATTTTTCCTTGTTATAGCCTTAAGCTACTACGCAATTGCGTTTATGATAGTATTTTTTACTTCGCGATACATACATGTGGTTTACCAGAATGGTATTAAACACAGGTTACGGAAATAGCCTTTGGAACTAAATTTCAGGGATGAACCTCACTGCATTAGCCTTTACTGCTGCATAAAGTTTAATGCCCGGGGATATTTTTAGCTTTTCCAGCGATTCTTTAGTTATTACTGCAAACACCTTAAAACCGCAGTCAATCACTACCTCGTAGCCAAAACGCTGGGCAAAAATATCGATAACCCTTCCGCTAAAAACATTTATTGCACTTTGATTCTCGGCCTGTGTTGATAGCACTACGCTTTCCTCGGGAAAACAGACAAAGCCATTAGAGTAAGCTGGGTTAGCATAAAATGCAATTGCTTCACCAAAAGGTAACTCGGCATAAATAAGACCATCGGGAGTAGCACGAACTCCCTTTACCCTATAGAAGTTTTTAGCCCCTGTAAAGTTAGCCACGAACTCGGAACGAGGATTTTGAAATACCTCAACGGGTTCGCCAACCTGTACCAACTGACCATTGTGTAAGACTCCCACCTTGCTTGCCAGTGAAATGGCCTCCTGGTAGTTATGGGTAACGTGTATAATGGTTGTTCCTGCACGGTTGATTGACCTAAGCAGAACCCCTAAATCCAGATAGAGCTGAGAATCTATGGCAGATAGAGGCTCATCGAGTAATAGAATTGGCGGATTAAATGCGAGTGTACGGGCAAGAGCAACCCTCTGCTTTTCACCACCTGAGAGACTTGTTACACCCTGGTTAAGGATATGGGAAATAGAAAACTGTTCCGCAAGTTCAACTACCTTTTGCTTAACTGCAAAAGAACTGTATTTTCGGAGCTTTAAAGGGTAAGCAATGTTATCGAAAACACTAAGATGAGGGAAAAGGGCTAAATCCTGAAAGAGAATCCCTACATTGCGTTTACCTGCAGGACTCTTAGCTATATCGATACCATTAAAAAGGATTCTACCGCTATCGGGCTTCACAAGGCCGGCAATTATTTGCAGTAAAAGCGACTTCCCAGAACCAGACGGGCCTAAAAACATAAAGTAATCGCCTTGCGACACCTTAAAGGTTATCTCCCTAAGTGAAAATAATTTAAAATGCTTTGATATTTGATCTACAACCAGCATAATCCTACCGTTTGCGGGAGATAAAACGCAGTAAAATAAAGACTATAAGGCTAACAACAAGGAAAATAAAAGCGGCAGGCCTTGAATACTTTAATCCAAAAGCTGTAAACCTATCGTAAATCATAACCGAGGCAACCATGGGATGATATGCAACAATAACTACAGCACCAAACTCACTCATGCCACGGGCAAACATCATTACCAGCCCGCTTAGGATGTTACGCCAAGCAAGCGGCAATGAGATGGTAAAAAATACCTGAAAGGGGGTTGCGCCCAGGGATAATGCTGCCTGCTCCAACCTCACAGGAACCTGTATGAAGCCATCGCGAGCCGAATTAATAAGAAATGGCAAGCTGACAAATGCCATTGCCAATGCAATGGCAAATGGGGTTCCAATCAACCTTACCCCAAAGACATCAAGAGATTTACCAACCAAGCCATCGCCAGCGATTAATCCGAGCAAAGCTATACCAACTACTGAATGGGGAATAACCACGGGCAAATCAATTATTCCGTTTATTACACTTTTAAACGGGAAATCGTAACGGGCAAGAATATACGCTAAAGGAATAGCGGGAAATGCAAATAAAATGGAGGTTAACATAGCTACCCAAATGGATAACCATATGGAACTTAGCACCTGACTGTCGGCTGTAGTTGCGGCAACATCCTTAAATGGAGTGTTGACTATCATCCCCAGTAATGGAGCAATAATGAAAAGCAATATAAAGGCACCCAAAAGGGTTAGAACAAGACTAAACGTTGAAAAGTTGTTTACTCCGCTTTTACTCATCAACAATAATTTAGCGAATAAACTCTTTAAAATCGTCGGGTACCGAACCACAACTGGTGCAGCTAAACGGAATAAGTGACTGTTGCCCCATTTTGGTAATTAGCGCCATTCCACCAGTATCGGACAAAAAGTAGGTTGCAAACTTGCTTGCCAAAAGGGGATTTGGTGCGTTTTTGGGAATTGTAAATGCATATACTATAGGTTCGCCTGCAATGGTTATTGAATCGTTGGGGGAATTCCCCCTTATCTTCACCTGAACAGAGCCATAGTGCTGTGCTAGGGAAAAGTTTCCAAGATTTATACTGTCAGGCAAAGGAATGTAATTTAACTTATGCTGCTTAACCACCGACTCATATATAAAAAGGTAATCAATGGCAGATGTTTCGAGCATGGCCACCAAATCCACCTCTTTAGGGCGAATAAACTGATTATCCTTCCCCTCGAGTGATTCAGCTAAGCCAACCATACGGTAGTGTTTTTCAGCGAGTTGAAAAAGAAGCAAGGTTCTATAACCGCAAGGGTCGGAATTGGGATCGCTCCGGCCATAAGCCACATCGGAACGTAAAAGAATGGTAGGCCAATTTAATGAATCGATTATATCGGCATGTTTTGATTTAGGTGAATAGGCTATAACCATGCGGTTAGTTGCAAAGGGAATAAAAAAATCGGCATGCCCAGTAACCAGTAAACTGCTAATCACCTTATAGTCGGCCGAGAAAAACAGGTCGCAGGGTCGGTTAAGGTCGGTGATTTTACGGGCACACTCTACGCTTCCAGCCGCTTCGGGATTGATTGTTACTTCCGGATTATATCGGATAAAACTATCAATCGCTGCTCTGAGAGGTAGGGATAAACTACCTGCGTGAAAGATTGTTAGAGAATTTTGATCATTCTGTCTACTGGAACAATTAGATAAAAGTATAGACAACAAAAGAATGGCTAACAAATTTCGCATAAATCACCTATTAATGGTTTGAAAAAAGTTTTTAACAACACGCTTTACGGATTCATTAAACTCGTTGCGGAGCTGGCGATAAGCATCAACCAGTTGCTTGCCATCGGAAGTAAGCTCCGATTTACCGCCATCGCTGCCACCCCGCGACTTACTCACAAGGGGAAAACCAAGTTCCTCCTCCGCTCTACGAACCAACTCCCATGCCTTACGGTAACTGATATCCATTTTTTTTGCCGATGCTGCAATTGATTCCAGATCATCGATGTTCAACAGTAAACAAAGTTGCTCCTGGGTAAGAATCGATTGGTTAGTGTTACGTTCGCGCAACACTATTGTGTAGTCCAGAAAAACATCGTAGTATTTTGATCCCTTATGTCCGGCCATAACCCCAACTGATATGCAATTGCATTCCTATCGGCAAATATACAAAAGGGGGATTATTCCCCCTAATTTTTTTACTTGTAAAGGCAACGGTAAGCGGTATCGCCATTTACGCGAACCTTGAACTTAACATCCTTGGGAACAATGTAGGTTTCAAACTCCTTGTAGGTTTTCCAGGTTGACTCACCGGGAAGCATAACGTCCATTTGACCTGAAATAATGGTCATATACTCCACGGTTGATGTACCAAACTCGTATTCACCCTGAGCCATAACCCCTACAGTTGCCCTGCCCTCGGCAGTTTCAAAGGCTATAGACTTAACCTTGCCATCAAAGTATTCATTGGTTTTAAACATAACTTATTTTTTTTCAAAGTTAACCAGTTAAAATATTTTTAGAAATGATTTTAGTCAGAAATTTTTGATTGAAACAACCCCAAGGATGCAAACAAAATTGTCAATTAAAACATCAATGTGGTTTAGTTAACAAAAATATTCATGCCTGTCATCCTGAGTGTAGCGAAGGAGCTTTTGAATAGTGTGCAGTGTACAGTGTGCAGTTTACAGGGAAGATGGAGAGTAGTGTTTGGTTTTTAGTGTTTCGTGAAATGCTTTTTTTCACTATCAACTATCAACTATCAACCATCAACTGTCAACTCCTTGTCATCCTGAGCGTAGCGAAGGATCTCTAATCGCTCCCTTGAGATGTTTCGCATGCGCTCAACATGACAATAGTTTCACAAACAACGAGCAACGAGCAACGTCTCAAGCCCTGTAAGGGCGTAATATTTGTAACACCATGATTATTCTTAAATGTATAGCGATGCACGCAATACATTTTCCAAAGAGCAAGGGGAAAGCGTTGCATCGCAACAGAAAAGTATGGCAAAGAGCGGTTTACATGTTCTTTCTTGTCTTGATACAAGAAAGAACCAAAGAAAATCAAGGCTGAAAAGCCTGACCCGATGGGTGTCCCGTGGGTGGAACTGCCACGCGATACTATTCGCCACGCCTGTGGCGTGACTCATATGGTATCACTTACTTGGCCCACCGCCACGTTCCACCCCCGACCCATTGCCGGGTCAGGCTTTTATGCCACTGTGTTTGACTCTCCGTATTGGTTAAGGAATTGCATAAAAGAAGAGTTGAAGGCACTAAGAGATGCTCAGCTTGACAAAGGTTTCACAAACAACGAACAACGAACAACGAGCAACTTACACGAATAACTTCATTTGTCATCCTGAGCGTAGCGAAGGATCTCTAATCGACCCATTAAGATGTTTCGCTTGCGCGCAACATGACAAATAACCTTAACTAAACAACATTGATTAATACATTAAAAAAATCTCGCAAGATGTCTATAAAAGACATGCTTTACCGGAAATTCTGTTGAAATTGATTAATTCCTCAAAACAATTTGAATTTCTCATTGTTTTATTATTTAGAACGATTCCATATAGGTGATTTTTGATAAAAGTCATTTCAAGAAACAACCGTTATGCATTTTTTTGCATATCGAAAACAAAAAAAACATTAAAACCTATGAACAACGCAATTTTTAAGTACGATTTACCAAAAAACGAACCGGTGCTCAGCTACCTGCCTTGCTCACCAGAGCGCGAAGCACTGGAAAAAGAAATTAAACGGCTATCATCTAGTGTAATGGATATACCGCTTATTATAGGTGGTAAGGAGGTTCGAACAGGGAAGTTAGGTAAAGTGGTTATGCCTCACAATCACAGCCATGTTTTAGCCCAGTACCATATTGCAGGCGAGGAAGAAACCCAAATGGCCATTGAGGCTGCGCTCAAGGCGCATGAGTACTGGTCGCAGGTATCGTGGGTTGAGCGCTTGAGCATCACATTAAAAGTGGCCGAACTGATATCAAAAAAATATCGAGCCACGCTAAATGCAGCAACCATGCTTGGACAGGGCAAAAACGTTTACCAGGCTGAGATTGATGCCGCATGCGAAACAATTGATTTTTTGAGATTCAATGCTCACTATATCTCCGAGATTTACAACCAGCAACCCATTTCAGAAACCGGAACAATAAACAGGTTGGAATACAGGCCGCTGGAAGGATTTGTTTTTACAGTAAGCCCATTCAACTTTACGGCTATAGCATCGAACCTGAATATGGCACCTGTGCTGATGGGTAATACTGTGGTTTGGAAACCAGCTTCAACCGCACTACTTTCGAACTACATACTCATGCAAATATACAAGGAGGCCGGAGTTCCCGATGGTGTAATCAACTTTATACCGGGCAAAGGCTCTGCCATTGGCAATGTGGTGTTCAACCATCCAATGCTAGCAGGAATCCACTTTACCGGTTCAACAGCAACATTCAACACATTTTGGAAAGCGGTTAGCAACAACTTAGCCAAATACCGTTCGTATCCCAAACTAGTTGGCGAAACTGGTGGTAAGGATTTCATTTTTGTTCACCCTAGCGCCAATATCAACCAGGCAGTGATTGCTGCCGTTCGGGGGGCTTTTGAGTACCAGGGGCAAAAATGCTCAGCAGCATCGAGGGCATACATTCCAGAGTCACTTTGGCCGGAATTTAAGAAAAACATTCTAGGTATTATGCATGAGATCAACATGGGTGACCCTACCGACTACGAAACATTTGTAAACGCAGTTATTGACGAGGCATCGTTCGACAATATTATGAGTTACATTGAAAAAGCAAAGCAATCCGATGCTGCTGAAATAATTGCCGGAGGCAAGGGCGATAAAAGCAAGGGTTACTTTGTGGAACCAACAATCATAGTAACAACCGACCCACACTTTGTGACGATAGAAGAGGAAATATTTGGCCCAGTGCTGACCATATACGTTTACCCCGATGAGAAGTTTGAGGAAACGCTTGAGCTTTGCGATAAAACCTCACCGTATGCGCTTACGGGTGCAATATTCTCGTCCGATAGGCAAGCATTGAATAAGGCATGTAGGGTACTGCGTTACTCGGCTGGTAATTTCTACTTTAACGATAAACCCACAGGGGCTGTGGTAGGACAACAACCCTTTGGTGGCGCTCGTGCAAGTGGAACCAATGATAAGGCCGGTGGCCCTTTCAACCTGATTCGCTGGACAAGCCCCCGAACTATCAAGGAAAACCTAAACCCACCAATCGATTACAGATACCCCTACATGACTAATGCCCGCTGTGGCGAATAGCATAAATTCATAAAATTAAGAACGGCTACTTAAATTAAGGTGGCCGTTTTTTTTTGCAAGCCAAAATATTATTTCGTTTTTTTGCGATGAAAATTGAAATTTATGGAGATAGCAAGTAAAACCAAGCACGTAGAACTGATAGCAGCTGAACTTAACATTAACAGCCGAGGAGTTGCGAACACCATTAAGCTACTTGATGAGGGTGCTACAATCCCTTTCATAAGCCGCTACCGCAAGGAGATGACCGGTAACCTTGATGAAACACAAATTACTGCTATCCGCGACCTATCCGTTAAGTATGTAGAACTTGACAAACGTAAGGAAACTATACTATCAACCATTGAAGAGCAAGGAAAGCTAACCGATGAACTTAGAGCAAGAATTATTGCCTGCTATAACCCTACCGAACTGGAAGATATCTACCTGCCATACAAACCCAAGCGAAGAACTAAGGCAACCATTGCCAAGGAGAAAGGATTAGAACCCTTAGCCTTACTGATTTTTAAACAGCAGGAAAGGAACATACTTGCCAAGGCAGAAGCTTTTATAAACGATAAAGTTGCCGATGCTGACGAAGCGCTTGCCGGCGCACGCGATATTATTGCGGAGTGGATTAGCGAAGATGAGAAAGCGCGAAACGTGGCCCGAAAGCATTTCCGAAAATCAGCTTTCATAAAGTCGAAGGTGGTAAAGGGCAAGGAAACGGAGGGCATTAAGTACTCCGACTACTTTAGCTGGGAGGAGGAGGTGAAGCGATGTGCATCGCACAGGTTCTTGGCGATGCAACGCGGGCAGGACGAAGGATACCTTCGGGTTAGCATAACTCCGCCAAGTGAGCCAGTAATTGAAGAGCTGGAGCGTTTATTTATCCGTTCAAACGGCGAAGCCGCCGAACAGCTAAGGCTAGCAATAGCCGACAGCTACAAACGACTTATTGAACCATCGATTGAAAACGAATTTACCGCCGCACTAAAGGAAAAAGCTGACGATGAGGCCATAAGGGTTTTTGCTGAAAACCTGAGGCAACTCTTACTCTCGCCACCCCTTGGTCAAAAAAGCGTGCTTGCCATTGACCCAGGCTACCGAACGGGATGCAAGGTGGTTTGCCTTGACCCGCAGGGAAACCTACTGCATAACGAAACCGTTTTTCCACACCCACCCCAAAGCGAGCAAGGGAAGGCCATGAGTAAGATATCGGCATTGGTTGATACCTATAAGATTGAAGCCATAGCAATTGGTAACGGAACAGCAAGTCGTGAGACCGAGGCATTGATTAAACGAATTAGGTTTAACCGCGATGTAAAGGTTTTTGTTGTTAGCGAGGATGGAGCATCGGTATACTCGGCTTCGCCAGTGGCTCGCGAGGAATTCCCGGAATACGATGTAACCGTTCGGGGAGCGGTTTCAATTGGCCGTCGCCTAATGGACCCGTTGGCTGAGCTGGTTAAGATAGACCCAAAGTCGATTGGCGTAGGCCAATACCAGCACGATGTTGACCAAACCAAGCTGAAAGGTAGTCTTGACCAGGTTGTGGAAAGCTGTGTAAACCACGTTGGGGTTCACCTGAACACCGCCAGCAAGCACCTACTAACGTACGTTTCCGGGCTTGGACCCCAGCTGGCAAAAAACATTGTTGAATACCGAGCCCAAAATGGCGCATTTAGAAGCAGAGATGAGCTAAAAAGGGTTCCACGCCTGGGCGAAAAGGCGTTTGAACAATGTGCGGGATTCCTTAGAATTGCCGAGGCTGAAAACCCACTCGATAACACAGCTGTTCATCCGGAAAGCTACCATATTGTCGAAAAAATGGCAGCCGATTTGGGCTGCTCAGTAGTGGACTTAATCAGGAATGAAGAGCTAAGGGCAAAAATCAAACTTGAAAAATATGTAACCGACAAGGTAGGCCTGCCCACACTAAACGACATAATGCAGGAGCTCTCAAAGCCCGGTCGTGACCCACGTAAAGCTATCAAGGTATTTGAGTTTGCCGAAGGTATTTTTAGCATTGATGACCTTAAGCCCGGGATGGTACTGCCCGGAATAGTTACCAACATTACCAATTTTGGGGTATTTGTTGATATAGGTGTTAAGCAGGATGGGCTGGTACATATATCGCAAATGGCCAACCGCTTTGTGTCAAACCCGCTTGATGTTGTTAAGTTACACCAACACGTAAAGGTTAAAGTACTTGAGGTTGATATTCCCAGAAAAAGGATTCAACTTTCAATGAGGGATGTGGAGCAGTAAGAAATGCATTTACACCAAATGACATGAATTTTAAGGAATGAGTCGGAATGAGTCGGAATAGACAGAAAGTGATGGAGTTAGAGGAAGTTAGAGGAAGTTAGAGGAAGTTAGAGGAAGTTTGGTCTGTGAAACGTGAGCCGGGAAACGTGAAACGTGAAAAGAAGAATTGAGAATATGATGGAGTTAGAGGAAGTTTGGCCCGTGAAACGTGAGCCGGGAAACGTGAAACGTGAAAAGAAGAATTGAGAATATGATGGAGTTAGAGGAAGTTTGGCCCGTGAAACGTGAACTGGGAAACGTGAACCGTGAAAAGAAGAATTGAGAATATGAGGAAGTTAGAGGAAGTTTGGTCCGTGAAACGTGAGCCGTGAAACTTGAACCGTGAAAAGAAGAATTGAGAATGTGATGAAGTTAGAGGAAGTTTGGTCCGTGAAACGTGAGCCGGGAAACGTGAAACGTGAAAAGAAGAATTGAGAATATGAGGAAGTTAGAGGAAGTTTGGCCCGTGAAACGTGAGCCGGGAAACGTGAAACGTGAAAAGAAGAATTGAGAATATGATGGAGTTAGAGGAAGTTTGGCCCGTGAAACGTGAACCGGGAAACGTGAACCGTGAAAAGAAGAATTGAGAATGTGATGAAGTTAGAGGAAGTTAAAGGAAAAGTGAACAGTTAAAACAAAATTCTCTAATTGAAATATACAGTTAATGAATCAACTAACAAAAACTATTTCTTCCTAATCTTAAAATACGATACCAATTCCACAAACTGGTTAGCAAACTCTGAAAGCTTATTGCTGGTTGTAACAACCTCCTCGCTGATAGCAACATTTTGCTGTGCAACAACATTTTGCTGTTGAATTGCATTATTTACCTGCTCAACGCCCACATGTTGCTCAATGCTTGCAGCGGTAATCTCCTGAATTAACTCGGTGGTTTTAGTAATATCGGGGATAAGTTCGTTGAGCATGGTTTGGGTATGCTGAGCCACGCTCACGCTCTTGTGGGCCATTTGAACAATTTCATCGGCTGCGGCCTTACTAGTTTCAGCAAGTTTACGTACCTCAGCAGCAACCACGGCAAAGCCCTTCCCATGCGCACCGGCACGGGCTGCCTCAACGGCGGCATTAAGTGCAAGTATATTGGTTTGGAAGGCAATATCAGTTATAACATTGATTTTTTGGGCAATATGGTTAATAGCCTCCAAATTCTCCTCAGCCGATTTATTCAGGTTTTGCACACCATCTAATACTTTACGCGAGTAAACTTCGGTTTGTTTGGAATTATCGGCATTCTTTTCGATATGAGCTGCAATTTGTTCCATGGAGGAAGAAATCTCCTCGATTGACGAAGATTCCTCAGCAGCCCCTTCAGCCAATTGGCTTGAAATAGTGTTTAGCTCATCGCTCATGTCGCGTAACCTGCTCACATTGTTTTGGATTTGCAAAACAACTCGTCCAAAGTTATCCTTTATCATAC
>Ga0208824_1002060_pt1 | contig 16246 bp, 9 predicted proteins | sample AD_JPNTR3_MetaG_FD_184447 | JGI IMG/M metagenome (GOLD analysis project Ga0208824, IMG submission 184447) | Active sludge microbial communities of municipal wastewater-treating anaerobic digesters from Japan - AD_JPNTR3_MetaG (SPAdes) (version 2) | ecosystem: Engineered > Bioreactor > Anaerobic >...
AGATGAAGTACGACGCCGCATCGGAGAAGGGGAGTTAAGGCACGCTCTTATGGTGACAGCCCTATACCTTGCAGACAGATTAGTTGGCTCTCTTAAAGCCTAGCGATTAAAGCCTAGCGAGACCTAGGAATCATAGATGTCTTTTCCATGTGAGTCGATAGCTATAATGACGGGCAGTCTATCAAGAACTGCGATACGGACAGCCTCCATTCCGAGGTCTTCGAACTGAATTGTATCCAGTTTTTGTAAGAAGCGCTCTGCATTGAGCGCGGCTACTCCTCCGATTGCAGCGCAGTATACGCCTCTATGAGTGGCTATAGCTCTACGCGCCTCATTGCTACGGCTTCCTTTTGCGATTGTAACCATCGAAGCACCGACTTTCATAAAAGCTTCAAGATAGCTATCCATCCTCGAAGCAGAAGTAGGCCCAAAGGCCCCAGTCTTGGCTCCCTGCTTAGCCTCTGTTGGTCCGGCATAGAATACCGGTAATCCGATGAACCAATCGGGAAGTTTTTTGTCAGACTCGAGCATGCGCAAAAGGCGCGCATGAGCCATATCCCGCGCCAAAAGAACAGGTCCTGAAATAAGGGCCATCGTACCCGCTTGCAATGACCTTAATTTTGAAAGCCAGCTATCATCCGATTGCGTTATTTGTATAATCTCGGCCTTGGCGCTTGTCTGCAGAATGATTTCTTGTGCCTTATTTTCTAAGCATTGTGAAGGAGGTGATAGTTTCTCGATATACCATCCCGAATTATCTATAAATACAGAGACATGCCGATTTGCTGCGCAGGACACTGCGATCGCCAAAGGTAGATTTGCCGCATGCCGTGACAATCTTATTGCTCTTGTGGAGACGGCAAAATGCGAACCTCCCCACTGAGCCCCAAATCCACTATCCCGAGCTATTGTCTGCATTTTCTTTTCCCAGAGAATATCTCTCATGGGCATACCATCGCCATTAGCAGAGGTAGGAAGATTATCCAGTAAGCCTAGGGCCGCGAGTTCCGCAGCATACAAAGACTGTGCAGGATTTGTACCGCCGAGCACCATCGCAATCGCGTAAGGAGGGCAGCCAGAAGGACCCAATGCATTGATGCGCAAACGCAGAACATTCTCCAGTTTATCTGCTCTCAGAATAGCGGGGCTCTCTATGCTGATCGAAGAGCGAGAAGCGGAGCCTCCTCCCTTTGCGACAAAGGTAAGCCTAAGTTCCTTTCCTTTTATAGAACGAATTTGGATACCTGCGGGCAGATTGTCCTTTGTATTACACTCTTCCATCATATTTAGAGGACCCATCTGAGAGTTGCGCAATTTCTCCTGCGTCCAGGCTTGTGCTGCGCCTTGAACGAGTAATTCTTCCAAGTCAATGTTTTTCTCGATTTCTATGCGGTCACCGCGCCATCCATAGACAAGCGCGGTCCCGGTGTCTTGGCATATCGGATATCTTCTCTTTCCAGAAATCAGTGCATTTTCTAAAAGACAAGATGCGACAAATCGATCATATTCGCTAGCCTCAGGATCCTCGATGATCTTAGCAAAAGCATCATATTGCGTTTCAGGCATAAGATAAGCTATTTTCGTAAACGCAATTCGGGAGCACTCGCGAAGCGCATCTGCTTGAAGTACCAAATAGCCATTCTTTTCCATAGGAGCGATCAAATCCATAGTCTCCAAATCGGATAAGTTCCCAAAGCGAATTAAACCATCAAGACTGACATGAGCCACTCTTTTTCCTCCTTTGCCGGCTTTGCTAGCCATGAATAGCTTTTCATATCAAAGGCCAGGCAAGCGTCGATGCACAATACGGACCGGCGCGCGTCCTACAGTAATTGCCTTGGCCGGGCATACCTCATGGCAGCAAAAGCAAGTGATACAGAGCTTGTCATTGATTCTAATGATGTTCGAGCCATTTTTCCTATCGAGCAATAATACCTTTGCTGGACATATCTCGATGCACGCACTGCAACCGATGCACTTATTTTTATGAAATATAGGCCTAAGGTGTATCAGCTTCCCGGCTAAGGAACGAAGGCCTCTCGGTATTGCGCTGAGTCTTTTGCCAAGCTTGCTTGTATAAGGAAGCCGCCTAAAACCACTATGCTCTATTTCCGAGACTCTTAGAGGGTAAGTCGAAGGTTCCGTAATATTTGCGCTTCCAGATGTTCTTTCCATTGCATCGAGAATATAGGATATATTTCTAGGGTCATAGCCTACACACTGAGACGCAATCCAGTCTAGCTTTGCAACACTCCTAGATGCCAGAACAATGCCAAGCAAGTAGGGTGTTCCAGATCCAGGGCCTTGCCCATCCATCGCGATGATCGCATCCATAAAAGTAAAGCAATTAGGAATAGATAGAGCCAGATCCACAAGCATCTCGCCAAAATCGATAACCGCGGGGTATTGAAGATGCATCGCACTCTTTGCTGTCCCAGGGATAAGTCCAAAAAGGTTTTTGATTGCGCCCGTATATGTCATAAGGCCATGATTCTTCAGTTTTGGAAGATTTATGACTAAGTCAACCTCCTCTACCAGTGATGTCAGAGGGATGTTCTTGAGCTTCTTGCCCTCTTTGACAGCATGCGGAGAAACCTCTCGGAAATCCGCCCAGGTACCACCACTTTGCTGGACCGCATCGTAGATACCAGAAGTCTTTGCAGCTAACATGACTGGCTGCCATCCTGGAGAATCGCCCACCAGGATTTCTTTTGCGCCCCTGGACTTTGCAAATCGAATGACCGCTTCGACAAAGGCAGGATTGGTTGTAACCGCCTTTGAAGCTGGCGAAGCATTCAAAACATTTGGCTTTATGAGGATTGTCTTGCCTTGTAAATCAGGAAGACTCGCAATCTCTGCGCATGTTTCAATCGTTTTATCCAGCTTTTCGGCTTCGTAACTCTCACATCTGATCAGTGCGACATCGGCTCTTTCCGGCTTCATGTAATATTCCTGAGACCAGAGTATAGAGAAACCACAGGCTTCCATCAAGGCAAATCAAGATGAATAAATTGCACTTGCCTAATTCAATTGGTTGCACTTATAATATTTGATCATCAGATTGAGAGGTTCCGGATAAGAATGCGAATCAAGCTGGATCAAAGCAACTGGGTATACTATATAGGGCGGGGATCGAACCTAGGAAAGCTGGTGTTTTCTGTTGGATGTATGCTTATGTTGCTTGGATCGAGCTTCAGGCCAGCTCCAGGTCCCATGACCGCGCGTGGAGGTTCCGACGTCAGTGACTTTGCAAAAAGCAATGAGATTGCTATGCCAGAACCAGAAGACAAATTGGTAAAATATTCTGTCTATGAAGTAAAGAAGGGCGATACGCTGTCAGAGATAGCAGAGTATTTTGATCTGACGCTGGATACACTTATCAGTATAAATAATTTTAAATCAGCCAAATCACTAAAGCCAGGTCAGCTCCTCAAGATACCCAGCGAATCTGGCATTTTGTATATCGCTTCAAAGCCAACAACAATTCAGGAAATTGCTGATTCATATAATATCAATATCGACCGTCTCATAGAAACAAATGGTCTGCTTTCAGAGACGATTCCAGCAGGCAAACCTCTGTTTCTTCCGGATGTCAAATTACCTGCAGCCACATTGCGAGAAATCGCCGGCACACTATTCCAATGGCCGGTCAAAGGTCGTCTTACCTCCTGGTTTGGCTGGCGTAAAGACCCCTTTACAGGAAGAAGATCGTTCCACAACGCTATCGATATAGCGGCGCCCTATGGCTCGTCGATAACCGCCCCGATGGACGGCAGGGTAATAGAGACGGGTTATTCGCCGATCCTTGGCAAATATGCGATCATTTCCCATTCGGGCGGATGGAAGACATTATATGGCCATATGTCCGAAATTCTGGTTCAGGAAGGACAGTATGTCTCTCAAGGTCGAACCATAGGTAGAATCGGCACAACCGGGTATAGCACAGGTCCCCATGTGCACTTTGAAGTTATAAAAAATGGGGTTCTGGTCAATCCCTTGAATTACCTACCTTGATCTTCACATGCTCTCGAAAAGAGGCTTATCGAGAATCTGGGAACGTCTTATTTGACGCATATACAAATATCTGATACATTGTTTCATCATGATGATCATAAAGGGAATAGGCGTTTCTCCCGGTGTAGCTATAGCTCCTGCCTTTGTGCATATAGATGATTCTGGCATAATACCTCAGTACCATATAGCCATCGATGATGTGCCAAGCGAAATGGCTCGTTTTCATGAAGCATCGTTGCTAGCCAAAAAGGAAATTGAAGCGCTGAGAGAACTGGCAAAGAATGAAGCAGGCGAAGAACAAGCAGCCATTTTCGATGCGCATATCATGATGCTGGACGATCCAGAGTTTCTTGAACAAATAGAGCGTTCGCTCAAAGAAAAGCAGTTCAACGTGGAAGTGGCGATTCTCTCTTTTGAGAGCGAGATGGTCAATAGGCTTTCTTCATCGCTGGATCCTCTTAAGCAAGAAAAAGTATCCGATATTCATGATGTGGTAAGGCGTTTGCTAGGTCATCTTTTGAAAAAAGAGAGGATTTCGCTTTCCGACATCCAAACCGAGATAATCCTCGTTGCCAAGGACCTCTTGCCATCCGAAATGGTGATGATGTCCCGGAGCATGGTACGGGGCATAGTAACAGAGACAGGAAGCCGGACGAGCCATGCCGCTATCCTGGCAAGAGCCTTCGAAATACCCGCTGTTCTCGGTGTAGGCCCAGGCTTTATCCTGCAAGTGAGACAAGGTCAATCGGTATATATCGATGGCGATAATGGAACTGTTGTTATCGAGCCCGATGATTCGATTATTCAGAGTGAGAAAGCGGCGCGTGCTGCTCGTCTCAACCAGGAAAAAGAGAACAGAGAACTAAGAGATATTTCGGCTCATACTAAAGATGGCACAAGTATCATGCTCCTAGCTAACATCGGTATGCCTGAAGAAGTTGTAAATGCCATAGAGCATGGCGCCGAGGGGATAGGACTGTTTCGATCTGAATTCTTCTTTCTTGGTGGGCATATACCGGGAGAAGAAGAGCAGTACAATGCCTATTCGCAAGTGGCAAGATCCATGCATTGCAGGCCTGTTGTTATTCGTACGCTCGACATCGGCGGCGACAAAGTATTGCCGGAACTTGGAGTCATAGGAGAAAAAAATCCCCTGCTGGGCTGGAGAGCTATACGTTTTTGTCTTGAAAAGACAGATCTCTTTAAAACACAGCTTAGAGCAATTCTTCGTGCCTCAGGTCAGGGGAAAGTCAATATCATGTTTCCTATGATTAGCAACATCGATGAACTGATCCGTGCTCAAGCTGTTCTGGCCGAAGCGAAAGAAGAATGCAAATCAAAGGGCTACAAGATAGACGAAGACATAGAGACTGGAATCATGATCGAAGTACCAAGCGCGGCCATCTGTTCTGACGTACTCTCAAGATCTTGTGATTTCTTCTCGATAGGAACAAACGATCTAAGTCAATACACATTGGCTGCCGATAGGGGTAATCAAAAAGTAGCTTATCTGAATAATCCATTCGATATAGCAGTATTGCGCCTTATCAGCATGACGATAGAATCTGGTAAGAATGCAAATATTGGTGTGAGCCTCTGTGGCGAGATGGCAGCTGATCCAGCTAGCGCAGTGCTCCTAGTAGGATTGGGCTTAAGAAGTCTATCCATGTCAGCATCAGCTATCCCTGCAGTCAAAAGAGCGCTGATGTCCATTACAATGGAAGAAGCCTCTTCCCTGGCCCGACAAGCCTTATCTATGAATACAGCATCGCAAGTGAGTGCCTTGCTGAATTCCAGACTCAATCTGTAGTTAGCTCCTATGAGCAAAAAGAAACGGGCCTTAGAGTCGCTCGATACAGACTCTCGGCAAAAAGCCTTCCCATCGCAATCAAAGGATGGAAAAGAGTCTTCTCCAAATATCCGCTACGAGAACCTACCTCTTGTTGTTCTTGCAGGCAGGCCCAATGTCGGTAAATCCACGCTATTCAATAGATTACTCGGCAAACGCAAGGCAATAACCGATGCACAGCCTGGAGTTACACGAGATCCTATCGAAGAGGAATGCGAGCTGTTGAGAACCGGGGAGAAGATATGTTTAGTCGACACCGGAGGTTTCAAGCTAGAGCGTGAGGGCTTGGATGAGCTTGTAGTGGCCAGAGCTCTCGCCTATATTCAGAGAGCGGATCTAGTGATCTTCATTATAGATGTTACGCAGATCACACCGGAAGATGAAGAATTTGCCGTATTTCTAAGGCCCTATGCCAAAAAGCTCTTGCTTGTCGTAAACAAAGCCGATAGTCCCGAGCGCGATGCCCTGGTATGGGAGCATGCCCGCTGGGGTTTCGGGCCGATGTTGTTTATCTCGGCAGAACACAATAGAAACATAGACAAACTTGAAGAAGCCATAACGGCGCGTCTGGATTTCTCGAGCGTTCGGCAAGCGGAAGTAGAAGCAGCCGACATACGCATAGCCATAATGGGTAAGCCAAATACCGGAAAATCGACATTGCTCAATGCGCTGGTCGGCTATGAGCGGAGCATAGTCTCTCCTGAGCCAGGCACAACCCGTGACATTGTGAAAGACCACTTTCAATATGAGGGCAGGGGCTTTGAGGTGCTCGATACCGCAGGAATTCGAAGAAAGAAGAAAGTCACAGACAACATAGAATATTATTCGGTTACTCGCTCCATACGTATCGTGAGCCAAGCAGATGTCGTCGTGCTACTCATAGATGCGGAAGAAGGGCTTTCCGACCAGGATAAAAAGATTGCAGCCTTTGCTGTAGAAGCAGGCCGACCGGTGGTGTTTGCGCTGAGCAAATGGGATAAGATGCCGAACATGAAGAATGCGTTCGAAGCTACCCGCGACCGCTTGCGATTTTTTTTCGGACAAATGGCATATGCGCCCATCGTGCCGATTTCCGCTAAAGAAAGGAAGGGGCTCGACAAACTCATGTCGGTGGTGATCTCCTTATATTCTAAGGCAAACAAGGTGATCGAGACTTCGCATCTCAACCAAGCGGTCGCGGAATGGGTCAAGGAAACACCACCTCCAGCAAGCCCAAGCAATCGTTTCAAATTGCGCTACGCGGTGCAGAGTTCCGTAAATCCGCAGCGTTTTATCTTTTTTGTAACTCGGCCAGAAGCGGTACCGGAATCCTATAAGAGTTTTCTCAAAAACAAGATAAGGCTCGATTTTGGTCTTGATGGTGTTCCAATTCAGCTGGAGCTTCGTGCTTCACGCAGGAACAGACAGCGGAGCTGATCGATGATATACCTGAGCATCGGACAGTTGGAAAAGATGTTGTCGGTACCAGCATCCACTTTGCGATTCTGGGAGCAAGAAGTGCCTTTTCTGATGCCCAGTAGAACAAAATCCGGCCGCAGATGCTACTCGCTCTCCGAAGTAGTGCTCATTGCAAGGCTCAAGCATCTGGCGCTGGATAGGGGACTTGGGCTTAGTTACACACAGAGAATACTAGAGTACGAGCTTCTCTATCAGGATCAAGAGCTGAGAGCAAACATCAAGCAGTTAAGAGAAGAGTTGTTTCGCCTTTTGTTGGAATGCGATCGATGGAAAGTCTCATTCAAAGGGCTGCTGTCTGTTTCTGCTTTAGAGAATTCGACAAAGGAGAATTCGGAAAAGGAGTTATTGAATGGAAGAAGCGATAAAGAATCTGATGGATTTCGTTGATGCATCGCCCACGCCTTTTCAAGCCATAGATAACCTTATAGGTATTCTTGAAGCGCATGGAGCTATCAAACTGGATGAGAGGGAACTATGGCAGCTAGAGCCAGGTGTTTCCTACTATATAGTTCGAGGAGGTAGCTCTCTAGTCACCTTCAGAATGGGTCTGAAATCACCTTCTGAATGCGGCTTTCTTCTCGCTGGAGCTCATACCGACAGCCCTGGCCTCAAGATTCGTCCGGAAAAGGAACTCCAATCTCGCGGCTATCTAAGGCTTGCGCTCGAATCCTATGGATCACCAATTCTGTCAGGTTGGCTCGATAGACCGCTTGGACTAGCTGGTGCTCTAGCAATACAAGAGAATCAAGAGATACACCAGCGTTTATATATCAGTCATGAGCCTATAGCAGTCATCCCAAATCTTGCTATCCATTTGAATCGCGATATCAACAAGGGTTTTGAATACAACCTGCATCAGCAGTTACCTGCTCTCTTTGGGCTTACGAGCCACAAGCAAAAAGAGCCCGAAGCAGCCAGTGAATTCGGAAAAACAAAAGAAATCTCTGGAGCTTTTGATTCCGAAATTTTGGTGCGCATTTCTCAAGAGCTCGATGTAGACCCTAAGGCAATAATCTCATCCGATCTGAGGCTCTATGACCCTGAACCTACTCGCATTTTCGATAATTCGCTCATCAATGCGCCAAGATTGGATGATCTTGCTGGCTGTGCTGCATTGATAGAAGCATTTATCAGTTTGCATGCTCAGGCTTCGACACAAGTCGCATGTTTTTTTGACGCTGAAGAAATAGGATCAATGACCACCGGAGGAGCTCAATCCTCATATTTGCGCGATATTCTTGCCAGAATTACGCTTGCCTCGCGTAGTCTTGGCCAGGATTTTTATAGAGCGCTAGCTTGTTCAGCTTGCGTATCTATAGATGGAGCGCAAGCATGGCATCCTGGGTATCCAGATAAATTCGACGACTTTTATACGCCGCTTTTAGGCAGGGGTATTGCATTAAAATCCAATGCAAACATGAATTATGCAACCGATTTTACTTCTCAGCAAATTGGTAGTAGAGTAGCTAGCAAAGCAGATATAAAACCCCAAATCTATATGGCCCGTGCCGATATTCAACCCGGAAAGACGATAGGTCCCATCACGGCAAGCAGGACAGGCATCCCTACAGTGGACGTAGGCCATCCTCTATTGGCCATGCATGCCATAAGAGAGACCATTGCTGCCTCGGACCACTTAGACATGATTGCTTTTCTTCGGGCATTCTATTCATAGCTCGCGGCTCCATAGATTCCATAGATTCCATAGATTTTTAAGCATAAAAAGGCCCTCCCAAAAGATGAAAAAAGGCCGCCCTTTCGGGCGGCCTAGTTCTTTAGCCTAAGCTCTTACTTAGGAAGTGGTTGGTAGGTCTTTTTCGGATCCCATGCCCCCTGGCGCACTTCTCCCTTTATGCTCGGGATTGTAAGCACCTGATCGGGGAATATGAGATTTGGATTAGAAGGATCTTTGAAGGTCTTTTTATTCGCCTCATACAGTACCGGCCACTTGTATGGATTATTATAGACGAATTGATACTCGGCAATTCTCCAGAGGCAGTCTCTGCGTTCTGGGATGAGCCTTACCTTATATGTTGCTGGCAGAGGAGCAAATTCGCCAATTTCCATAAGAGTCCAATAAGCCTGTGCAGCGAGATCCTTTGCACGCACATAATCGAGAGCATTGAATGCGGTTTGAGCATCGGCCAGCAGATTTCCACCCTCTTTGAAGAGATCCGGGTAGTTGTTAGCGGCATTCTTAGAGGCCGCCCAATCATAGCGGCTTCTTGCATCAGAGATGGCTACTTCCGCATATTTCTTATTCTGAGCTATAAGTGCCTGGGCTTCCTTTTCAGCTTCCTCTTTGGCCTTTGCTTCAGCAGCAAGCCGTGCCTTTTCGGCACGATCAGCGGTTACCCTGGCCTCAAATTCGGAAGAGAGCGTTGATAACACCTCATTGGCTAGCTGAGTAGCGGCGGCATATTTTTCTATTTGATAGGCTTTTTGTGCGGCTTCCATCGCAGAATGCGCGGAATTGTATACTTCAGGATAGTCGGCTTTGATGTCGTTTAGATCGGCCCATTCTATGCGATCCTGGGCCTTTGGCATGACCTCGTCGGCTATCGCTTTGTCAGCAGCAAGTTGTGCTTCGGCTTCTCTCAGCGCGTTCACCTCAGCCATCAGATCATCGGAAATGATACGGACAACATCATTGGCAAGCGCTATGGAGGCGTCATAAGCTTTCTCACTATAGGCTTTGTCTGCCGCTTGCATGGAAGTGTCTGCATCGCGGAATTCATCTGGATAAACAGAAGCGAGATTGGCCTGAACCGCCCATGACATTCTACTGTGGGCTATACCCAAAGCCTCGGCCGCATTCGAAGCCTTTTGGATCTCGATTGCCATCGCCTGGGCTTCCTTTTCAGCTTCCTCTTTGGCCTTTGCTTCAGCAGCAAGCCGCGTCTTTTCGGCTCGATCAGCGGTTACCTTGGCCTCAAATTCGGAAGAGAGCGTTGATAACACCTCATTGGCTAGCTGAGTAGCGGCGGCATATTTTTCTATTTGATAGGCTTTTTGTGCGGCTTCCATTGCAGAATACGCGGAATTATATACTTCAGGATAATCGGCTTTGATGTTGTTTAGATCGGCCCATTCTATGCGATCTTGGGCCTTTGGCATGACCTCGTCGGCTATCGCTTTGTCAGCAGCAAGCTGTGCCTTTGCAGCTCGCTCCGCTGCTACTTGAGCTTGAAAGTCATTGGAGAGAATGACAGAGACTTCTTCTGCTTTCTGTTTTGAGAGCAGGTAATCTTCGTTCCCATAAGCTACATAGGCGCTAACCATTGCAACGCTGGCGTTCTGATACTCTTGGGCATATTCGGCCCTAATCTGATTCTCATTAGCCCACGCCATTCTGCTTTCGGCATCTGCAATTGCTGCATCTGCGGCTTGTTTTGCGACAGCCTTCAATCGGCTTGCTTCTTCGGCTTCCGCAGCTTTTATCTTCTCTAGCTCTCTGGCAGCGAGAACCTGCTTCTGAAAATCATCGGATAGCGTTGCGGAAACCTCTTCGGCGAGAGTCTTTGCAGAACTATATTTCTCTATTTGATAGGCCTTTTCTGCGGCTATCATGGCATTAGAAGCATCCGTGTATTGCTTTGGATAATCGGATTTGAGGTCGACTTCCTCTGCCCATGTCATCCGGACTTTTGCATCCGCAATTGCCGCTTCTGCCGCAGCTTTGTCTCTTTCAAGTTGCTCCAAGCGCGCCTTCTCGCGTATCTCGGCTTCCTGCTGTACGAAGGAATCTGACAGACCTATATAGTTCGATACCTCATTTGTCTCGAATATGGCAGCGCTGTATTTCAATTCCTTCTCGAGAGTTTTTGCATTATCGAGATGCAAATTGGCTTCTATCAGATAAATGTTTTCTTCCAGCCCAAGCTCAGAAGCCCTATCTCTTGCATCCGCAAGTTTCGTCTCGGCTTCTGCGATAGCCTCGGCGGCATCAAAGGCCATGGCTTGCGAAATGTCTCGCGCGGCTTCAAATGCTGTGGCTGCATCGACATAGCTAGAATAGGCAATGACGTACTCGGCCTCTTCCATGCTTTTCTCTGCTTCAGCAAATATATCAAGGGCGTTTTGATATTCGTCAGGAGCATTTATGTCGGCGTTTACCTTGATGGCTTCCTCTTGAGCTGCAATAGCCATGTCCTTTGCTTCAAGCGCTTTGAAATTTGAACCCTTGGAATACACTTCGGAATAATATTCTCTGGCTTCTTTTAGGAGTGCGGTAGATGCCGCAATATCGTGGATATTGCCTTTTAGCCATAGGTCCTCTGCTTCTTTGCATTTTTCCTCGGCCATGGTTAAGAACATCTGGATGCTCTCATAACTCGAATAACCATTTTTCTCGATGTTTTCCTTAAGTTTATTTACTTCCGCCGCCGCGGCCGAATTCTCGAATGCGGCACTGGCTAATTTGTAGGAAACAATGGCATCCAAGAAACGAGAGTCCTCGGTATATATCTCGGCTTGAGAATAACACCGCAGACCGAAATCATACTGGGATGGGGCCATCATCGGCGCATCGGCATCTATAGCTATTGAGCGCATCAGATCTGCCCCGCTTCTCTCCATTTTAACCAATTCCGGACATATCAGACTGCCTTCCTCAATTAGTTCTTCCCACATCGAAACGACTTCGGTAAGTTCATCCTTCAGCGGATATGCCTTTACTCCATCGTATTGATCCGGTGTTTCGACGAGGTCCTTGTATTCTGTAGATACGATCTCATGTTTTTTATTTGCTTCTTGGAATTTGTCGGAAAGTATTGAGTCTAGGCCGAATTTAATTGCCTCGTCCTTTAGATCATTTGCTTGTCCAAATAAACTCTGCAGTTCAGATTTTTCTACGGAAGGCTTCTCAACTTCAACCTCCGGCTGAAGTTGAGGCTCTTGTGGCCCGCTTTCAGCTACGGGCGGAGGAGTCTCTGCTTCCTTTGGTACCTGACCGGCTTGGGTAGCGCATGAAGCTAGTACAAGCGCCACTATAGCCAGCAGAGGGAGAAACCTTTTCACAAATTTCATTACTACCCTCCTCGGATATCTAGGTCTTTTCTTTAATGATATAACCATATCAAGATTGAGTAAACATGATAAACAAGAATTCTTCTTAAAAGATGCCTCCTTCATATCTAATCTAGGTTATATGAGTATATTAAATCAATCTTAATTATATCACTTCCCGGCTTTCATAGCAGGGATATTTGATATAAAATTTGTAAGAATCTCTTCTATACAATATAATTTCGGCAGGGATTGCAGATTATATGAGTAAAGTCTATAGCGAATTCGATTTTACCCGCAAGAATAATAGGCCAGAGAACACTCTCAAACTTTTTTTATATGCCTGTGTTGTCATTTTTCTGATAGCTTGCAGCGATAATTCTCAATACTTGCCGGAGGGCTTTGCCCCATTCTATCCAAAATTCGAGGCATGGGAAAATTGCGACGAAGGTTTCGCATTGATCTGTGTTTCGAGCGCGGATGGGGCGCAGGGTTTTCTTGAATGGAGGACGGAAGGTGTTTACGGACGTATTGTGGAGACCAGTGGGAGCAGGGGTACTCGTTCTTTCTTGATTGGAGATGGAGGAATGAATGGTTTGGTATTGAATGCCAGGAAAAAGGGAGACTCGCTTGAGATCTCCTATGAACCTACGTCTCAAAACGCTTATATATTTCAGGAAGGAGCTAGTCAACACAGAGTTACTGCGAATCGATCAAAAGCCATTAAGGATCTTAAATTGCTCGCTGGTCTGTCCGAAGAGACTCAAGAAAGCGGTCGTAAGATTTCCATGCGTCTACAATATCTCGTTTCGCGGGAATCGCTTGAAGAAAAGGCATTCAATGATTTTCTCCGCCGAGGGAATTCTCCTTATAAAATGGCTGAATTCAGAAGACAGCGGCTAGAGGCTTCTCCTATTGCCAAATATGAATTACCCGAAGATTCTGGAAATTTGGATTCTGAGCCAGCGAAAAATGTCCTTAAGGATGACGGTTCAGGGCAGATTCGATATTGGATTCCTCCGATAGAATTCTATGAGATTCAGTATCCTGTATATGTCGGTGAGAATATAATTAGTGTTGCGACGCAGTATTATTTATTCAATGGAGGAGCACACGGTTCTGCTTCGACAGATTTTGATATAATAGATCGAAGGACTGGCAAAAGACTTGGACCCAGTGATATTTTCGTATCCGACTGGAGATCGACTCTTGGGCCAAAGCTAAAGGTGGAGTTGATCAGGCAAAGCGGCTTTTGGCAGGATTCGGCAAAGTCTGCCAAGGTTGGGAATGATGGAAATAGCCCCATAGAAGATCTTCGCGATCTAGGTTTTTTCGAATCCGATATAAGCCCATCCGACAAGATATTTCTGTGCAAGACAGGAATTGGATTTGAATACGATCGCTACGAGATAGCTCCCTGGTATATGGGAGAGTTCATCATCCTGCTTTCATGGGATGAACTTAGGCCTTTTCTTAATCCAGCACTTTTTGCCGATGGACAGCTATTGGGCTCGATCTAGGCTTTTCTCAGGTTCACCATCCAAGCCTTATCGCCCGCTTCTACTGCAAAGCCATTTGTCATGACTTCGTCCATGCTTTTCCAATCTATTCTTAGGGCTAAGGTTTCTTCAGCTACTATTTGACCAAAGCGATCGAGTGCAACCTTTAGTTCATCATCGCCCGAAACCTCTAGAATAATCCTATCGGTCACATCGAGGCCTTTTTCTTTGCGGGCATTCTGGATTCCTCGGATCAGATCGCGCACATAACCTTCGTAGAGCAATTCTGAGGTGATATTCGTATCGAGCGCCACGGTAAGGCTTCCTTCGTTTAGGACCTTTAGGCCTTGCTTTTCCTCGCGGATTATATCTACTCGGGAGCTATCCAGAGCTATTTTTTCGCCCGAGCTCAAGGCGATTAATATCTGCTCCCCATCGAGGAGGCGAGCAATCTCTGTGCTGCTCAGATTGGCGATCTTTGCTGCAGCTTCTTTCATATAAGGGCCTAGCTCCTTGCCTAGCACCCGGAAATTGGCTTTAGCGTGGTATTCGACGAGATCTTCTTCTTTTTCATGGATGACAACGGATTTGACATTGAGTTCTTCGCGAAGAATATCTTCCATTCGCTGCAGAGCTTCTCGTTCTTCCGCAATCCTGCTGATGAGTTGGATCGATCCGAGAGGCTGACGGATTTTGAGATCGTTGGCTACTCTGAGCGAGCGCCCCATAGTAACGGCTTGTCGAACGATGCGCATATCGCGCTCCAGATCGAGGTTTCGATATTTTGCTTCTGCATTTGGCCAATCCGAGAGATGGATAGATTCGGGCTCCGACTGCAGTTTTATGTTGCGATAGATTGCCTCGGTGACAAATGGAATTACGGGCGCCATAACTAGGGTGAGTCGGCGCAGAACCCGGTAGAGCGTCTTATATGCATTCTTTTTATCTGCATCGTTTTCTGATTTCCAGAATCTACGCCGCGAACGGCGAATATACCAATTGTTAAGGCTATCCACGAATTCGACAGTTGGAGCTATTGCTGCTTGTAGATCAAAGGCCTCGAAGCCGGTTGTTACATCGGCTATCATTTTCTCGCATACAGATAGTATCCATATGTCAAGAGGATTTTCGACTCCCGCGCAGTCGAAATCTTCCGCCACAAAGCCATCGATATTTGCGTATGTGACAAAGAAACTATAAGCGTTCCAAAGTGGGAGTATTACGCTCTTAAGGACGTTTCTGACACCTTCGTCCGAATAACAGAGGTCTTCGGCCTTTATTACAGCGGAATTCATAAGAAAGAGTCTCAGTGCATCGGCACCAAATTTGTCCATGACTGCGGAGGGGTCGGTATAATTTCGTAGGCTTTTTGACATCTTTTTGCCATCTTCTGCCAAGACAAGACCATTGACGACACAAGCCTTAAAAGCAGGCTTGTCAAAAAGAGCTGCCGCAAGGATTGTCAATGTATAGAACCAGCCTCGCGTTTGGTCGAGACCCTCGCAGATGAAGTCCGCAGGGAAGATGGATTCGAATTTTTGCTTGTTTTCGAAGGGATAATGATTCTGTCCATATGGCATCGCTCCGGATTCGAACCAGCAATCGAGGACTTCAGGAATTCGATGCATGGCTCCACCGCAGGTGCATGGCAGTGTAACTTTATCGAGATAATGCTTGTGCAGGTCTTCAGGTACTTCGCCGCCGAGTTCCGCAAGTTCTTTGCGAGAACCCACGCATATGGTCTTTCCGCATTCATCGCATCTCCAGATGGGGAGCGGGTTTCCCCAATAGCGATTTCGACTTATTGCCCAGTCTCGCGCATTTTCTAACCAATTTCCGAATCTACCATCGCGAATATGGGCAGGCACCCAATAGACGCTCTTGTTGGCCTTTAGCATGGATTTTTTTATAGGCTCGATCTCAACGAACCAGCTGGAAATTGCCCGGTAGATGAGCGGGCTTTCGCAGCGCCAGCAATGTGGATATGCGTGGATGATCTGGTCGCGCTTTATGAGTTTACCTTCGTTTTTGAGCCGATTCATTATGGATTTGTCTGCGTCTTTGACGAATAATCCTTTGTAGTCCGGAACTTCCTCGGTAAATCTGCATTCTTCGTCGACCGGGCATACGGTAGGAATACCGGAACCGCGCAATACTTCGTAGTCCTCTTCACCAAAACCCGGTGCTGTATGAACTATTCCGGTTCCTTCTTCGGTAGTAACATGCTGGCCAAGCACCGTGACAAATGCGCCTTTTTCGGTCAAGAAGGCGAAATAAGGGAATAAAGGTTCGTATCTAATTCCGACTAGTTCGCTGCCTTTCTTCTTCCATGAAAGCTTGAGCGATTCAGGATTCTTATAATAGTCTCCAAGTTTCGAGTCAGCCAGGATATATCGCTCACTGCCATCGATTACACAGA
>Ga0208824_1002072_pt1 | contig 16202 bp, 13 predicted proteins | sample AD_JPNTR3_MetaG_FD_184447 | JGI IMG/M metagenome (GOLD analysis project Ga0208824, IMG submission 184447) | Active sludge microbial communities of municipal wastewater-treating anaerobic digesters from Japan - AD_JPNTR3_MetaG (SPAdes) (version 2) | ecosystem: Engineered > Bioreactor > Anaerobic...
GATCATCGAGGCTGGTGGCAACCCGATCTCCCCCCTGCACAGCAAGCCCTGAAGGCTTATTCAGAACAACGCAGTCAGCATCTTCGTAAAGTATGTCGATATTCTTCATTACAGGGAGTATAGTAATTGTATGAAAGTCTCGTCCAGTGTATCAAAGGCTCTGCAGGTAATTGTTTTTATATGTTTCATACAGCTACTTCCCCTGTTCAGCGAACCCCTCTATTCTCCGACCTGGGGCTTTAGAATATCCCCCCCCGCCGGATACACCTACACTGGGGGAGATGGAAAATCCCGCTTTTCCTTTAGTTTTGAACCCAGAGCGCCGGCCTATCTGGACATTCGGGTATATGAACCAAAAAGTTTTTCATCAGTAGAAGCCCTTGGGGCCGATATCAGCAGACGTATTTCATCTAGCGGAGATGTGAGCACCTTTATGTACCATGGGCGCCAGGCCCTGCTTATGGAGTTAAATTTCAGCCTGAACGGTACAGCACAAAGCGGATGGGGGCTCTGCATTGAACTGGGAGACCAGGGGAGCGCGACCCATCCCTTACTTGCAGCCCTTGCCTACGGGGATGCTTCTCTACAGGAATTGAGCAACTTTCATCTGTCTGCCCTGGATTCTATTGCCCCCGCAGCGGGGGATAAGTTCCTTCCCGGACCGATATCTGAGTATGCCTATCCTGAACAAGCACCGCAGGAGTGCAAAATTGCAGGGCTTTCAGTCAGCGCCCGTCTTTCTCCCGATGCGGCCCTGGCCAGCAAAGCAACGGTAGACCGTGAATTTGCGGTGCTCAGTTCCTATGGTCAGGACAGCCTATGGAAAGAAGCCTGGATCCGTTTTTATCAGATGATTTACCGGGATTCCTTTGATCGGCTTTCCGATGTAGCCTTTGCGGTCGAACGCAGTATAAGCCAGCAAATTGATGAGAAGCCCCTCAGCAAGGCCCAACGGGACCGGCTCTTTGCAGAACAGGCCCTGGCCTGGGTACAGGGTTTTACGTATGAACGGGACCTTTTAGGTTCGGACTTTGTGGACCTGATTAGCGCTGCCACAGAAGGACGGGGGGACTGCGACAGCCGCGCCATGCTCTGGGCCATTATCCTCCGGCATAATAATATTCCCGGTGCAATCATGGTATCCCGGGACTATAGCCACGCCATGGGTCTGGTTTTAGTCGAAGGTTCTGGGGCTCGCTTCACCACAGGAAGCGGAGAGGCTGAAAAAAAATGGGTGGTTGCGGAAACTACGGCCCAGGTACCCCTGGGGCTTATCGGCCGTTCAGTAGCGGATCCTGCAAAATGGATCCCTGTGCTATTTGAATAGGTCCACAGGCCGCCGGTTATCCCGGAGCCGCTGGGACAGATAGTCCCGATCCAGCCTCAGCTTGTTTACCAGATACAACAACTGGTCCGTAGACAGCAGATTCTGCTCTGCATAGAGATAACAAAGGGCCCGTTCAGCTATACAGGGGACCAGAAGGGCGTTCATATTCTCTACCTGAGCTTCTTCCTGGTGTACATAACGCCGCAGAAAGGTTTTATAAAGTTCGGATCCTTCGATATTATTATTGATGGCAAAAAGTTCTTTCTCAAGAGCAGAGAGCTCGCCCCGGGCTGCGGCTTCTCCCAGGGGTTTCAAGATGAAATAGGTATATTCTTTTCCGGGAAGAAAATGATGTTTATCACAACGGGTACAGTAATTGGGTTCCCGGGGGTCATCCTTTTCACGGTCCCCACCCACAATAATCAAAGGATCAAAGTAGAGGGCCGGACACTCCTTTCCATCAACCTTATAGTACCGATAGGTATAAAAGGAATCTTCGATGCAGTCCTGATGTTCGCAATAGGCGGTGAGGGGATATACATCGGTAGCATTTTCTACTAAAAGCCGGGCGGTGGCATTAAAGATTTCCCGCCTGAAATTAAGTATCAGGGTTGGACATACAAAAACTAGGCCCCGTTGTTCCGACTCATTCTTCATGAGGTAGGCAATCCGTTCATCATAGAAGGCAGCCTCATCGATAATCCAGGTGCCGATGTCTGGATTAGCCTTAATGAGGTCTTCGAGACCAAAGGAGTCCTGTACAAAGGCGATCCGGTCACCGCAACGTTCAAAACCGCCCCGATATGCCAGAGCGTCCGCCGGATAATCGGGGAAACGGCCCGCATCGAGCCGGGACCGCACAAAGAAAATATTACGGCGGTCCGCATTGCCCTGCCCGGATTCTCCGTTAAAAAGGCTTTTTTGTGCATCCCAATAGGTCGTTTCTGAGGCAACCTTGGATCCCTTTTTCCGCGCCACTTCTCCGTCCCGCCAGAGCCTGGCAGAATATTCTGTTTTACCGGATCCCATGGGACCGATAACCAGGATCCGGCGTCCAGCGGCCCTGAAGTCGAAGTGCTGGAATGCTTCATGAACTTCCAGGGCCGGGAAGCCGAGGCTTTTCAGAAATCCTGCGGTTTCACGTTCCGTATTGGCTGCCATCTATGACCTAATTGTCCTGGATCAGCAGATTGTAAGCATCCTGGGGTGTTTTCGCAGCCAGGAGGGCGGTCCGCAGATCCTTATTTTTCAGCTTGGCACTGAAATACGAAAGGGTCTGAAGATAATAGGCATGTTGATTATAGGCAGCGGCAATCATAAAGAGGAGCCGCACAGGCTGATCATCAAGGGTCTGGAAATCGATGATGTCACACTGACTGATGCCCACCGATACAACAAGGTCGGTAACCGAAGAAAGCCGTACATGGGGAATAGCTATGCCGCGGCCGATGGCGGTGCTCATCAACTCTTCCCGCTTAAGGATTTCTGAAGCCAATTCCTGACGGTTCTTTACCTGGGGAGCATTAGCCAGATTATCCGCCAGGGCAAGGAGAGCATCCCGCTTGGTGGCAAAATTTAAGAATATGATCCGGTCCGGAGAAATGATGTTTTCCACCTGCACCGAAGAAAACTGGGGCGACATCCGGTTCATAGAAAGCCGGTCATTGACCCATTTTTCTATTTCCGACTTCTTAAACCGCCATACGGTTCCTATCTTCCCTGCGGGTATTTCACCCTTTTGAGCCCAATCATACACGGTCCGTTCGGAAACTCTCAGGTATTTTGCAACTTCTTCTATTGTTAATATATCATCATCAATCATATTCACTCCTTATCTAGTATAGACCGTATAATGAATACTATATTGCAATACACCGCAGAATATGTCAAGTAAAAGTATTAGTTTCCAAGTCTATAGTTTTTGGGCTAAATCGTGGAGTGAATCAAATGGCACCAGGGCTCCCATGGTGGTATCCAGCCGTTCCGAGCTTGAGCCGCCGCAGCGGACTGGCGCATTGGCATCCATAAATTCGCTTAAGACCTGTCTGCATGCACCGCAGGGACCGACGGGTTTTACCGAATCGGGGGTAGCTATTGCAAGAGCTACAAATCGGCGTTTTCCTGCGCTGACAGCGGAAACTACCGCGCTGCGTTCTGCACAGATGGTAAGTCCGAAAGAACGGTTTTCTACATTGGTACCGGTAAAGATGGTTCCATCTTCACAGAGGATGGCAGCACCTACCCGGAAGTGAGAATAGGGAGAATAGGAAGCCTCCGCGGCTTTTCTGGCTTTTTCGAATAACTCTTCCATTTCCATAGTATAACGCTCCAATCGTTGACAGATACTATAATACTATATACCATAACCTTTAAAGAGGGGAAAATGGCCAAAAAGAAGATTTTTATCTGGCTTGGCTCTGCCTTTGCGGTGAGTCTAGCCTATCTGTTTATTGCTGCAAAACCGATTACATCCGAATTTACTTTACAAAAGGAATGGTCCATCAATCTTGATGATAAAAATCCCCCAAATGACGAGGTCGCGGCAAACTCAGATAACCTTATCCCCTTTTTCATCGGGAACCATTATGGATATATCGCCCCCAATGGGACCCTAATGGCTAAAAAGAGCATTCAAAATAATCAATTAATTTCGATAACACCCAAAATCGTTTCCGTTTGGAATCCTATTCCAGATACGCTGACTATTGAATCTGCAGTACCTGATCAGACCATCACCATAAAGGATCCTATGGGCTATCCTTATCTGGTGGACGATCGTATATTCCTTATCGGAAAGGATCAGGATTCTGTTGCTTTAATAAACAATGGGGGTAACACAGAATGGAGTTATGCGGTGGGGTCCCCTATAACAGCCCTGGACTGCCGGGCCGACAGGCTTCTCATCGGCACCCTGGATGGGACCATCTATCTGCTTTCATTAAAAGGGGAGCTTCTCTTTACCTTTCAGCCCGGGGGTTCACGGCTTTCTGTCATTGCGGGTGGGGCACTTTCATCGGATGGTAATTATATTGCAGTCATCTCCGGCATTGACCGGCAACGGTTTATTCTGCTGGAAAAAGCTTCCCAAACCTACAAGGTTCTTCATCATCAATTCCTGGATTCCGATTTCAGAAGACCAGTGTTGGTTCAATTTGTACAGAACAACCAGTATGTGCTTTTTGAAGGAAAAACCAACGCCCTTGTTTTTGATATTCACAAACGGAAGATACACGAGGTTCCGCTGAATGCACCGCTTTTAGCGATCGAAACCATAGCACAGAGCAACCTTGTCTTTATGTTAACCGGGAAGGATCTGCAAAAACAGCTTATTGTCCTGAGATTACCGGATCGCAAATTAATTACGGCCCCCTTCGTATCCAGAGAAAGTTTTATATATACCGCTGGCAATCACATCATTTTAGGCAGTGATTCAGTCATTGCAAGTTATTTGGTGGGAAAATGATGAAGCAGATGAAAACAAAAGTATTAACTTTAATCTTTTTATATATTCTGCCTTGCAGTTTGTTTAGTTTTGATTGGCCGGTGCCAAATGGCAGGGTTGTTAAAAATTTTGGACAGAATGGGAAGGGGATCCCTGAGCGGGGCATGCTTTTTTTATACGAAGATTCGGTATTTCCCGCCGATACGGGGGAAGTTTTGTTTGTAGGTTCCAATACAACAGGAAAAAGATTCTCATCTCCCCTGGGGAATTGGATCGCTATACAGCATCAGGACTCCCTTATTGGGATTTATAGTCACCTATCTGAATTTAACAGCAATTCCGTACCAAGCCTGGTAGAGAAATCAATGTCCATAGCGAAAGCAGGTACTTCAGGATGGGCAACTCAACCCCAGATCCAATTTTCGGTGTTTGACCGGAAGACCTCTGGCTATGTAAACCCCCAGCTGCTCATCAATATGATCGATCAGCAAGCTCCCCTTATTAGACAGACCATCCTGGCAAACCGTGATGGCCAGAAAATAGTGCTGGGACAATTAAAGTCAGTCCGGCAAGGGACCTATCGGGTATATATTGATGCTAATGATGGGGCAGCATTTTTCGGAAACAATCAGGTCGCCCCTTATCAATTCACCTTATTTGTGAATGGTATGCTTCAGGGGGAACTTGAACTGGATTTGCTTGCGGCAAAAAATGGCAGTTTGCAGGTTGGACTCCGTAAAAGTCAAAAAAGCAATCAGGTCTATCAAATTGATGGGACCTACTTTGTGGGCGAAATTCAGCTAAACCGCGGAAAGGTGCTCTGTGAAGTGGTAGTATCCGATGCGGCAGGAAATCAGAAAAGCCAGACCTATCAGTTTATTGTAGAATAATATCGGCCTATGCGGGATATTAAAACCTGGTCCACCCCGGTAATTCATGAACAAAAACAGAGGGTTCCCTGTATTCTCTGCGGTTCAGACTCCTTTGTACCCGCCCTGGACTGTGAGGGATTTTCCTATGTCCGCTGCAGGGTTTGCTCATTGGTACAGCAAAACCCCCAGCCAAGACGGGAAGCCATTGAAGCCCGTTATGGGGATCTTTCCAGTCAGGCATACCTTGAGTATGAACTTGCTAATGAAGGGGCCTTCCTTACTCTGCAGCAGAAGGGTCTTGCAGATGGGGGCTTTTTCGAGCTGGAGCCTGATATCTTACGGCAGCAGGCTGAGCCTCCCCTGGTACTTGATATAGGCTGCGCCACCGGAGCACTGTTGGGGTGGCTTAGAGACCGGGGTTGGGATTGCCTTGGGGTTGAACTCTGCGGGCCTGCGGCAGATTATGCCAGGAAAGTACGGAAGCTTACTATCATTACGGGAACCATAGAAAGCGCAAAACTTTCAGACAATTCAGTTACGGTTGCCCTGGCATCCCATGTTATTGAACATGTGAATAACCCGAAAACCTTTGTATCAGAGATATACCGCTGTCTGAAAGTCGGGGGGTATTTTTACATCACCACCCCCAATATTGATGGATTCCAGGCCCGGCTCTTTGGCAGCCGATGGCGATCGGCTATTTTTGACCACCTCTATCTCTTTTCCAAGAAAACCCTGAGGGCTCTATTAGAAGATGCGGGGTTTATTGTAGAAAAAACCGTAAGCTGGGGAGGCCTCGCGAGAGGCACCGCCCCTGGGCCTATCAAAAACTTGGCCGACCGGCTCGCTAAGCAGTTTAACTGGGGCGATGTGGTCCTTATGCGGTGCCGGAAAGTTTCCGCTCAATAACAGCCCCGCCTGCCAGAATAGTATTCACCGGCACCCGGCTGGGGAGCCCAGGCTCCTCAGTATTGGAACCAGCTGAGAGGGGGATATAAAAAGCCACGGACTGCCCCGGCGCGATAGCCCGCTGGGGTTCATCAAAGATAACCCGTACCGTACCGTCTTGATTTGGTTCGACCAGGGCCCAGGCTGGTTTGGAAGCAAGCCGTATCTTGGCAAGGGCTCTAAAGTTTTCCTGCCCAAACCCGGGGGCCCATACGCTCTGGGAAGCCTCAAGCCCCCTGGAAAACAATTCTCTTTCATGGCCCACCACGACCTGATTGTTCTGTGCATCCAGGGCTACCACATACAGGGGCTCCGTGCCGGTACTGACCCCTACCCCGCGGCGCTGGCCAATGGTGTAACGGACTATACCCTGATGTTCCCCTAAAACCCTGCCCTGGGTATCGATAATTGCCCCCCGTTTAAGAGCATCCTTTTCAAAGAGGGTCTCGTAATCTTCCTTTGCCACAAAGTCCTGGCTGTCTTTTTTTTCTGCCACCTCTAATCCCCGTTCTCGGGCAAGACGGCGAACCTCTTCCTTTCTGAGATTCCCCAGGGGAAACCGGGTTTTTACTAGAATATCCTGGCCTACCCTCTGGAGAAAATAACTCTGGTCCTTATAGGGATCTATTCCTGGGGCAAGATAGACCCCCAGATCCGGATTCCCCTCAGGCGCTAAGAGCCGGGCGTAGTGGCCCGTAACATAGTAATCAAAGTCATGCCCTGCCTGACGGAGGGCATGGGGCAGAAGACCAAATTTGATGAGCGGGTTACAACGCAGACAGGGGTTCGGTGTGCGGCCCAGCTTATACTCGGTTCTGAAATAATCCAGCACTTCCTTTCCGTAGGGCTTAGAAAGATCTATAACCACATATTCAGCCCCGAGGGCATCACAGAGCCGCCTGCAGGCGGCCTCATCCTCTGCTTCATCGGGACCATAACAGCCGTTTCCTGCCCCTTCGGGAAACTGAATGGACCCGTCATATACCTTCATGGTTACACCTACCACCCTGCAGCCCCGTTCTGCCATGAGATGGGCTACAAGGGATGAATCCACACCTCCAGACATGGCTACCGCCACAACAGAACCTGCCGGAGGCAGGGGAAGCTCTTGCAAAGAATCGAAGTTCAACATAGTTGACTATTATATTAATATTTTTAATCTTGCCAAGCTCTCTGATCATAGACGCGGGGCAGGTTTTTGTGTATACTGTTTTTCCTACTTATTAGGGAAGGAGCTAGATTGAATGGCACCCATTCGTCACCCGGATACGGGCTTATTATTAGGTGATCCGGATTTTATACCCCTCCAGTCCATTTCTGAACAAACTATTCATGGTGAATTAGAAGCAGCCCTGGAACGGCTGATCCTCTCCGCATCGGGGTGGCGAACCGTATTTGCTCCAAGCGGCAATGAAGAAGACAACGACAGCTCAATCAGTAGTGCCCATTATATCATTGCTGCAACCGCAGGGCTTGTTTTTTCTGATTATATAAAAACAAAATCGGGCAAAAAAAACCCGGTCCTACTGGTAGGCCAGGATTCTCGCCCCACCGGTACCGCTATTGCGGATACAATCATCAAGATACTGCTCGCTACTGGCTGCGAAGTCCGCTATGCCTTTATCATTTCCGCTCCGGAAATTATGGCCTATAGCAGACAGGCTGAACTCATCGATGGCTTTGTCTATATATCCGCAAGCCATAATCCCATAGGACACAATGGCATTAAGTTTGGCTTGAACGATGGTGGCGTTCTGCCTGCATCGGAAGCAAAACTGCTGATCGAAGCTTTTCAGGCAGCTATCCGCCGCAAGGAACACCTTTCATTACTGCAGAATCAACTCAGATCAATCACAAGCCGGCAGGTAGCCCAGGTATATGAAAACACCAGGCATATAAAGCGGGAAGCCTATTCTGCATATCTCCTTTTCAGTCATGAGGTTATTACGGGACATCAGGATAGGGAACAGCAGAACAGGATTTATTCTTATATTGAAGAAACCACAAAACAGCAGGGGCTTGGGATCCTCATCGATTTTAACGGTTCCGCCCGTACTACCAGTATAGACCGGAATTTTCTTGAAACCCTTGGCTGTACGGTGGAGACAATGAACGACAAACCCCGCCAGATTGCACACCGCATTGTGCCCGAGGGGGAATCCCTGGAACCCTGCAGACAAAAACTTGAAGAGTTGCATCAAAAAAATCCCGCCTTTGTCCTCGGATATGTACCTGACTGCGATGGAGATCGGGGTAACCTTGTTATCTGGGATGAGTCTATACAGGCTGGCCGCAGCCTGGAAGCCCAGGAAGTCTTTGCTCTCTGCTGTGTGGCTGAGCTGGCCCACATGGTTTTCACCGGCGAACTGCGGTATGATAAAAAGGGGAATGCTATTGATAAGGTAGCGGTGGCTATCAATGACCCTACCTCTATGAGAATTGATCGTATAGCCCAGGCCTTTGATGTCTCCGTATTCCGCGCCGAGGTTGGAGAAGCCAACGTGGTTGGCCTGGCCCGCCGTTTGCGGCAACAGGGCTACAAGGTTCGTATTCTTGGGGAAGGAGCCGCAGGCGGAAACATTACCCATCCATCCTCTGTTCGGGATCCCATCGATACCATCGGAGCAATACTTAAACTGCTTACCATCCGCAGCCACCATGACACGATGGGCCTCTTTGAACTCTGGTGCGAACTTTCCGGACAGGCAGAGGCCTATCGGGATGATTTTACCCTTTCCACAATCATCAATACCCTGCCAAGTTTTGTAACCACCAGCGCTTATGCACCGGAGGCAGTTCTTAAAATTAAAACCAACGATCATGCCCTCCTAAAAGAACGGTTCGAATCCGTATTTCACAGGGAATGGGAGCTTCGCAAAGAAGAACTGGCCAGCCGTTATGGCATAGTTGAGTGGGAAGCCCTAGCCTATAATGGGATGGATGAACGGAGGAATGTACAACACTTCAGGGATGCTGGCCGGGGAGGATTAAAGATCCTGTTCAGAAACCAGCAGAATCTTGAAACTGCCTATATATGGATGCGAGGGTCCGGGACAGAGCCGGTATTCCGCGTCATGGCAGATGTGGCCGGCAAGGATAATCGGATGGAGCGGGATCTGATTGCATGGCTGCGGCAGATGGTCGAAACCGCAGATACATGAGGTTTTTGCAAAAGTCTGTTACTTTTGCAAAAACCTCTTGCAGTATTTTTACATTAACAATGTAACTATTTACATAGAATATAAATAGTAAAAATACTGCATGTGCATCTAAGGTTGCTCTTTCAAAACTCCCTGAGTTATGAAAGAGCCTCACATTGTAACATTTTTTGAGGAGTTTTATATATGGGTATACGAGGAGAACTGTTCTCCACCAAGGTAAGTCTGCAAAACAGAACTTATTTTTTTAATGTAAAAGAAAACCGGATGGGCGATCTGTACCTTAACATTGTAGAAAGCAAGAACAAGGAGACCGGCGGCTTTGAACGTCAGTCTATAGTTCTTTTTGCTGAAGATTTACAGGAATTTCTTAAGGGATTTGATGGTTCCCTTAAGGTGCTGGAAAAGGCCTATAAAGAAAAAAGAGAGCCGGTGGAACCGCGGGAACAAAAGAAAGGGTATGCTAAAAAATCCACACCAAAGAACAGCGGTTCTAAAAAACCGGTAGTAAGAGCAGTAAAGCCTGTAAAGCGGAATCCCAAAGAATCCTAGTTTCCAAAGTCTAATTCAGGGCCGATAGAAAAACTGTAACGTTGTATTGGAGAAGGCCCATATTGCAGAATCCGTTCCCGGTGCAGCCTGGTTGGGTACCCCTTGTGCTGTTCAAATCCGTACTCAGGATATATCCAGCCATAACGTTCCATCATCCGGTCCCGGGCGGTTTTTGCAAGAATAGATGCGGCCATTACTTCAGGAATAAGGGCATCAGCCTTTACCATAGGAGTACAGGGGATCGGGATAATTGGTGTATAAAGACCGTCCACAATAGCTTCTGAACATTCCAGGGCTACACCGGACCTCTGTGCAGCCTCAAGCATGGCAGCATAGGCCCGTTCCATGGCAAGAAGGCTTGCCTTAAGTATATTGATCGCATCTATCTCTGCTGCAGAGGCCCAGCCAATTCCCCAGGCTACCGCCCGTTCACAGATTATAATCCGTGCGGCTTCCCGATTTTTTTCAGACAGTTTTTTGCTGTCCTTCAGGATCTCAAAGGGAAAATCCTTACTCAGTATAACCGATGCAGCACAAACAGGTCCGGCTAATGGGCCCCGACCCGCTTCATCCAGACCGCAGCGGATCATTTTCTTTTAACCATCAACTGGGGGATTCGGTTCTGAATGGCATCGTTTGCCTGATTCCCCGGGAAAAGGGAAACCACAAGATAGTACACATTCCCCTTCTCCAGATTCTGTTCCATTACCTTTTCTGCAGCATATTCCACATTTGAAAAGATGCTTTCACCGGTTTCATTAAAGAGTATCATGATAAAGGGAGTATCCCCGATCCCGTCCAGATATAGGCGATACATTCCATCGGCATCTACAGCAAGCCTGAACAGCGTGGGCTTATCCAAAGCAATTTCAGAACTGATGGGGAATATACGGGTACGGTCAAATTGGATAGTCTCAGTACTGGATAATAATTTTTTAGTCCGGTCTGCCATGTTTTGTAATGCCCCATCGGAGGGCCCTATCAATTGTGCAACCGGGTCTATTACAGGGGGTTCTTCATTAACAAAACGATAGGTAGCGGTACTCTGGTCACCAAATAGAACCGAAAGCTCAGCTGTGTCTGGATTAAAGGCCGTAAAGGCAAGAATGAGCCCATCCACAGGGAAACGCTTTATAAGTTCCAACCGTTCTGGATCTAGAATCAGAATGGCTGGCTCAGAGTCTGCAAGGATGAGCGCATTAGTACAGGCGATGGGCCCTGCGGTGATGGTAAGCGGCGCTTTAAATAGAGCTGTTGGTTCTCCTGCTGCAAGCTGATTTGGATCCGGGAGGGATTCCCCTGTATAGTTTGATTCATCAAGTGGACGTACTGTAAGCAGGTTTGTAGCTTCCACCTCATAACGATTGGCAGACATGAAAGCTCGATTCCCTGTTGCAGGTTTAAGGTTTACAAAGGGATCTCCGGCAACCTCAGATTCATCGGTGGATTCCTTACGAATCATTACCAGGGGTAACCCTATCCCATAGGAGTTCCACGCAGGATCAGTTTTATTCTTAAGGGATGGACGGGCCGGGGGCTCCTCCACAGCAGGAGCTTGTTTCTGATCCCCCTTTGGCTTTAACGAGAATTCAAATTTATCGCATCCAGTAAGGAGTACTAGGGCTATGCCTATAATCATCCATTTTTTCATAGTCTATTCCTGAATCCCCAATCGATTGGTATAGTGCACCAGCCGGAATACACTGTTATTGGTCTGAATGAGAAGCATACAATTCGTTTCCGAGCCGTAGAGAGTCTTGTTGATAAGCAGGCCTTCAGGTATTCCTTTCATACGTCCAAATTTTACAAAGTATGATTGCAGCCAGGGTTGCAGTTCCTTGTTTACAACCCTTTTATTAGACTGGATGAGCAAACCAAGCAATTCAGGGGACAGCAGTTCCTGGGAGTTCAATTGGATGAGCAGAAAGGCCTGATTAAATGGCAGAGGCACCAGGCTTGAAACCGCAGGGGCACCATAAAAGGCTTTCTGTAATTTCTGAAAAAGCTCAGCCCGTTCTGTTGCATACCGCGGACTTTCAAGAAAAAGCTCAAAAGCCTGGTTTTGCAGGATAAACTCAGAAACCATAGGCAGCAGTGTGGCAAGGTCCTGGGCCTTCTGCACCTTTACTGCAAAGGCTTCGGCACCTAAAACGGTGTTCCAATTCGCTTGAGCATCATCTGCATCAGCATCGGTACCCATTACAACAGGCCGCAATGCGGTTCTCACCATTTCCGGGCTGATTGCACCAAAGGGCCAGAGATCCTTCTGGTACAGTTCTGGCCGGCTGGCATAAACCCAGCTCATGGAGAGCACTTCCAACAGGGAGCGGCGCAGGATCGGATCGGTACTGCAGACCTTGCTTACTTGAACAATCTGACTGGAAAATAAATTGCTTAAAAAATCAAAGTTCAAAGGTGGCACCGCATCTTTTATATCGGTAATGTTTGCAAGGATGTCCGTATATATACCAAGGATGATGGCGGTAGGAACTAATTCCCGCATCCTTTTTTTCTGGTTATAGGATTCTGAAAAGGCCCGAAGGGCCTTTTCAAAGTCCCGACCCTCCGGGCTATCCTGCAGTCCCTTAAATGCTGCTGGAACGAGCGCCGCGGGAGAGCCCCGGGCTGATATCAACACCCATTGCCGATACAGGGAAGAACTTAACCTCTCAGCTTTTGCGGCCACATCTGCAATTTCCGGTGGACAGTCTGGATGCAATTGTAGTCTGCTTGCCAGTGAAAGCGCCAAGGGTTTTAAAGAAGTTTTACCAAGGGAACTAATCCTCGGAGTTAAAAAATCTGCAAAGGCCTTGCCATTTTTTAATAGTATCTCTTCCTGTTTACTGTAGGTGAGCAATTCCGAACCAGATCTATGACCAAACTGAAAATCTGCAAAAGCTCGTCCTTCGGAAACATAGAGCAGCTTAAGCCGGGCTAATTCTTTCTTTGCATCCAGGAGTGAAAGAGCCGGCAGTTCAAGCCATTGTTCAGCCCTAAGAAGGGCTGCTTCGTCATTGTGATATGTATATATCAGGGCTTCAAGAAGCCGCACCTTGTCCCCATATACCGACAGGGATTCTATGCTGGTTTGAACATCCTGAATCATTGTATTTCGGGTCTTATCAAGAGCAGTGATAAGGGACTTCCCTTTATCCTGATCTTTTTTTGCAAAAAGGCTTATCCAGGCGGTGCTTTTCGCCAGATTTGGCGAAAGCAGCGAATCGGACCAGAGCAAGGTGGGGGGGGTAAAAGCGAATAGCAGTATACTGCCCACAAGGAGAAAAAATCGTTGTCCTGTCCTGACCATTATCAGAAAACCTCGTCGACAAAATTGGGAGCATCCGGGGATGCAAAAATACGGTTAAAGACCTTTATATCCATAGGTATATCAGGGGCATTGAGCAAAGAGGAAAAGCCAATAAAATAATTTCCCCTAATAAAACCTTTATAATCGGCACTTACCATTGTTCTGTCTCTCGTCTGAAAATTAAAAACTGAGGCACTATTTGCATTGCCTTTAAAATACAGCATCGAATCCGCCACATGAGGAACAGTTCCCTCTACCACACAGGCCTGGGCAACAAAATCGCTTGCCAATTCGGCATGGACCTTCTGCACCTGGGCATCTTCAAGATTTGTAAATTGCCAGATACTTCCATCCCTGGCAGCAACAGAAATATAGCCTCCATTTTGCTGGAAAGTCCCCCGCTTCATCTCAACTCCATTAGCATATTGAACCGCTTTAATCGAAATTACGGTATTCTGCAGCTCGATAGCGGCATCTTCAGCCCAAATAGCATTAGCGGTCTCCTTTGCATCCATATTGATGGAACAGTTCTCCAGACGCAAACCTCCGCTGGTAACAACTATAGCACCCAACTGGGCTCCTTTCATGGAAAGAGTCGTATTGGACATTTCCAAGGTTCCCTGAATGAGCCTGATCGCTGGAGAAGGAGCAGCCTCAGAACGGATGGTTAGCCGCCTCAGTGCTACAGTGCCGGCTTTCATGAGCAGCTGCCCCCTGCCTATGAGACGAATCTCAGCGGGCTTTTCATTCGAAGCACCTTCCAGAGAAATTCCAGGCTGCACATCTAAGGGTGTCACGACCTCTACAGAATCTTGTATACGGATTGATGAACGACCAAGCTCCTTCGCTAATTTCATGGCGAGCTCAAGGGAATTGACAGGTTGATTTCTGCTTCCATCCCCGGAAGAACTTCCCACATTGCTGACATAGACCGAATTTGCGTCTATGGTAAAGGTTCTCGTAACAGCCTGGCTCTGATTACCCGCTTCATCCAGTCCAAAGGATGAAAGGGAGACAACTACGGGACTTTCCTTGGGCACATCTAATGTAAGCTCCCCTTCTCCCTGTCTATGTTCCACCAGCCCCGAGGGATACTTCAGATCGGCCTTAATAATGGCCCGTACGCCTGGTTCATTTCCGGGGATGGTGCTTTTAATAGTGAGAGCATCACTTATCCAGGCTCCCTCAGAAGGGCCAGACAGTATCGGTACCTGTGGAGGCAGAGCATCGGTTCTTTTTAAAAGCGCCGTATCTCCGTCACTGGGTCTTATACTCCATTCCAGATCTTCTCCAGCGCAGGCTGCAAAATCCGGGAGACCTTCAGCATCATAAAAGCCCACATTTTGATAGGGCCCTGGGCCTGGATAGAGGGATCGGTACGAAATCAGTCTCCTGGGATTCTTTGCTTGACCTTTCTGTGCAGCAAAAGTTAGCTTTTCAGGCCCATCCTGAACTATGCCCCTATCTATTAGCCACTCTAGGGTAACCGAATTCTTGGGCAACAGAATTGGTGCAGTATAATCCTTCCATGACTCATCACTGGACAATCGATACCTAATAGGTCCCATCTCCGTATGTTTCCAGTACAACACACGAAGATCCCCTGCGGCTATAAGCTCTGGACCATGGGTTGCTTCCTGATTCTGGGCTGCGCCAGTCTCTATTACAAGAGGCCCTTGTTCGGCACCAACAGCAGCGCTCACCACACCCCCTCGTGCTTCGCCTTGAAGGGGGCCTTCAGCAGGTCCAGTGCCACGGTTTTGCAGTTTTCCGCCATCGAGAAGTATTGGATAACTGTAAATTCCACTATTGTTTTTTATAAGGAGCTGTACATACCGTTCGATACCCTGTACCGGAATAAGGCGGATGGGGTGACCCTTTTCAAGCCATGGTCCAGGGGCGATGGCCCATTCAAAGTTTCCTTCCAGATTCAAGGTGGTTGCGGTATCTATTGACTCGGGAACCAGGAATACATGCTGAGTGCTTTCATCGGCTACAACATAACTCATGGTTTTTTCATATATAAGTCCGTTTGGCAGTTTTATTCCAATTCGAAGTTTTACCGTACCTCTTTTATTAATAAGTACCGGTTTTTCATATAAATGACCTTCGGAACCAAAGGGATCTGTACCATCATCGGTCCAGTAGAGTTCTCCCCTTCCGTGCTTCTTTACTATAAGCTGCTGCGGATTTTGCCAGGTACCTGGAAGAGGATGAACAATAGAAAAGTCTTCTTGTTCAGCTGTAAATGATACGGGCTCTGAACAATTACCGGCCCCGTCTACTGCCCATGCAATGAGCGAAAAAGGAGCCGGCAATGTTTGAGTGAAGGGTGTATCCTGTTTGTCATGCTGAAGTAGGATAACAGAATCGGAAACAGCATACACCCCCTGCAGACGAGTTCCTTTATCAGAGGTAATCGATACTATATAGGAGAGACCGTCATGTGTAGTAACAGAACAGGCTGGTTTCTGAGGCGGGGCTTTATCAATAGTAATATTAAATATTTTTTCTTCTAGTACATCATTGTCCGGAGGAGCTGCCCGCCGCTGAGCCACCACGGTATAGCTTTTTTCAGATCCCACAGGAACTGAAA
>Ga0208824_1002073_pt1 | contig 16198 bp, 3 predicted proteins | sample AD_JPNTR3_MetaG_FD_184447 | JGI IMG/M metagenome (GOLD analysis project Ga0208824, IMG submission 184447) | Active sludge microbial communities of municipal wastewater-treating anaerobic digesters from Japan - AD_JPNTR3_MetaG (SPAdes) (version 2) | ecosystem: Engineered > Bioreactor > Anaerobic >...
CCGAAACCCCCCATACGTTGGCCCGCGCCGCGCCCTCGATGTCCAGGAACGAATCGAACCGGGATGGCGGACGCCAAATGACATCGTACCGGTCATCATCCGTATATTGATAGGGAGCCGCCGTAGGCAATGGAGTATATGTCTTGGTCGGAGTATGGGTCGGCGTAGGCTTGGTCGGCGTGGGCGTCGCCGTGGGCAATGGCGTCCAGGTTCCCGTAGGGGTATTCGTCGGCGTGGGCGTCGGCAAATCGCCTTCAAAACGGACCACATAGGAGATGCTGAAATCCGAGCTTTGGGTCTCGATGTTCTCGACCTCGAATTTCATTTGCAGGTAATGCCCCGCCAGGGTCATATCCTCCGTGTAATATTTCATGGACACCCATTCATTGATGTATCCTTGGAGGCCTCCATCCCAGAGGGGATCCGTATGCCCGACTTCGATCCAATCTTCGTAAAGGATGTCCTCCAAGACAGGGGATATGCGATAATAAAAAGTCACCTTGATCCATTCATTGCCTGGCGGCACGTCACCCGCATACATATAGCATCCAGCATACCATACGTAATAATCCTTGTCGCCGTGCTGGATCGGGATCACCCCTTGTTGCGGATAGCAATATCCGCAATTCAAACCGAAAGGATTGTTGTCTTCGCCTTCATTCAAATCAACGTTCACGCCGGGAACCAAAAAATACGGAAAGTCATTTGGATTAAAAGTAACCTGGGGAATAGAGACATCCGCGTTGTAAGCCAGGCGCATCAAGTTGTACAAAGGGAAGTCCGGGTCGAACGTATGCGGGTCCGGGGTCGGGGTATTCGTCGGCGTATGCGTATGGGTCGGCGTATGGGTAAAGGTTGGCGTATGGGTGGGGGTATGGGTAAAGGTCGGCGTGGGCGTGAACGTCGGAGTCAGGGTGAACGTGGGGGTGATCGTCGGCGTATGGGTGAACGTCGGCGTATAGGAAGCCGTCGGGGTTGACGTGGGTGTCCACGTATGGGTCGGCGTATGGGTGAACGTCGGCGTGTTGGTCGGCGTATGGGTGGGCAAGGGCGTGCGCGTGGGAGAAGGAGTGAATGTGGGAGTGGCCGTCGCGGTCGGTGTGGGAGTATTCGTGGCCGTAGGCGCCGGCGTATCCGTGGGCGTCGGCGTGGGCGTCGGCGTTCCGGCGGGTTCTTGCGGATATTCTTCCGCGCCGATGTCGTAAGCCACCCCTTGCGGAACCGGATCGCCGCTGAAGTCGGTTGTATAAGCCGCCGCCACCGCCGTGGTTCCGGAATCGATCAAAATCGATCCGGTTCCTGGAAGATATCCTTCCATCAGCGGGTTTCCGCTGATGTTCTCGCCGATGTTGTCTCCCGCCGTATCCGCGTAATTCCAGGCGGACACGGTGAGCGTGCTGCCCCGGTAATACACCGTGTTGGATGCCCCCTCCCGGTACACGGCATTGTTCCAATACCGGTTCCCCAAGACATTGACATAATTCAGGATATAAATGGCGATGTTGGCTCCGTCCGTCTTGCTGTTCCGCCCGCAATTCACGAAGTTGTTATTGTAAAATTCGTTTTCATAGATATTCCCGGAAACAATCTCCCCGGAGGTATATCCCCAGACCTTCAGGCCCGCCTCATCGGTGTTCATGATCGTGTTGTTGTGGATCTGGTTGTGGTGCGCCGGGTCGCCGGTTTTCTCCAAATAGGTGTATCCCTCGAAACTGATTCCTTGCGCCGTCCCGTCGGCGCGGTACGTCACATTGGTGACCGTGTCGATGATGTTGGCATAAATTTGTTGGTAGCGTCCGGATACCTGGTTCCGGCAGCGTGTGTTGATGACCAGGTTATGGTGGAAAGAATTGTAATCGCAGGAACCCTCGCCCCCCTGGAAGGCAAATCCCCGCCCATAATCCACATCGGGGCAACTGATGGTGTTGTGGTGGATTTCGTTGTGGTGGGAGAGATAATCCGGGAGCCACCCCTGAACCTGTACCCCGGAATGACCCCAATTCGTGATTACGTTATCATGGATTTCCCAGTATTGGGAGCCGTAATTCAATTTAATTCCATCGTTGGGCGCGGAGTATTCGAAGGCATGCATCAAACGGTCCCCGGAATCCAGGGTGCAATCCCGGATGATGACTCGGGCCGCGTTGTTGCCGTCTTGCAGATAACCGTGCCCCAGGATACCGAAATTGCCGGAGCCCCATCCGATCGCGCAATTTTCCACGACCAGGTCGTCGCCGGTGATTTCCAGGCTGGCGCTTCCCCCGCCCCGGATCTCGATATCCCGGATCACCCAATAGTCCCGGCCGTTGGTCCGGATGCCTGTGCTGCGGCCGTTGGCCTGAACGACGCCGCCCGGAGCGTAAGCCAAGGCCGGATTGCTCGTGGCATAAACATACAGGGTGTTGGGGGGTGAGGCGGATGGGCCGTTCCACTTCCATCGGTAGGTGGCGTTTACCTGGGCGGCGGTTTGCGCGACGGGGTATTCCGCATGATTCAACCAAAGCCGCCGGGGATCGGCCGTGACGGAGGATTTAGTCCAGACATCCCCCCCGATCGAGGTCCAATTGGCGGCGGTGTTCCATCCGCTCACCGCGGCAGTCCCGGAAATGACCGGTGCCGCCCCGGTCCCGTAGGCTTCCAATGAAATGGGATATCCGGAAATCCCGGAAGAAGGAAGGCGCAATTCTTCATACCAGGCCGCGCCGCGTTTCAGGAAAATGCGGTCACCCGGCTTGAAAGTGGAGGAATTGATTTTGGCCAGGGTTTTCCAAGGGGAAGCCGAGGAAGTCCCCGTGTTGCCGTCGAATCCCGCGACCGAATCCACGTAATAATTGGTCGCCTGCCCGGCAACGGGCCAATAGAGAAGGAAGAAAAAGAGCAACCCGCTGAGGAGCCGCTGGAGAGGGCGCGGATTCATGCCGCCGACCTCACTTGATCACAGGATCGTGAACTCCATATGTTTCCCACCCAATCAGCGGCAAAATATTGTCCAAATCTTTCGGGGAGGGATGAATCTCCCGGTATCCCCAAATCTCCCGGATCGGTTTCCATACAACTTCCGAGCAATAATACCGGCTGCTGAAATTCAAGGATCGAATCCCTAAGGCCTGACCCACGATACCCAGCCAATCATAACGTAAATTCTTCTCAAGCAGGGAGTCCAAAATCCGATTGAATTCAATTTTTTCGAGTTCCGTAATGTCCGGTTTGTGGTACAGCTTCAACCGGATATGGTTTTTCTCGTAATTTTCCAAAGGGATTTCCGCCAGATGGCCAGCCTGGGAGACCAGGGTGCCGGGGCGGCGCATGATCATAGCATGGGAATACGATCCCCGCGTATGCAATTTGATCATCAATCCAAACAGGCTTTTGCGGTTATCGGAAAGGACCACAAAGGGGTACAGCCCATACGGGATATTGCGTAAATCCATCCGGCTGAGCAGGGTCATGGGATCACCTCGGGCAATTCCAGCGGGGTGAGCAACTGGGTGAGATCGGGATAGTACCAGGCCACGCACGGGGCGTAGTATGGAAAAGTGAAATCATGCTTGGGTTTGATGGCCAGCCCCACATCATGGGCATCCACAATCACATCGAACAACATAATCTCATCGAATCCCGCCGCGGCGATGCTTTTCCGGTTCGGCCAGCGGGTCTTCGTGCCCCCTTCGGTTTCCACCCGGATATTGTCCGGGTTGAAAAACGCCTGGTGCCCCTCTTCGTCCAAGATGGCGATGGCCTCTTGATCCCCCCGCCCATAGAAAGGAAACGCCCGGGGGGATACGGCATAGTGGTCCAGCAGCGTGTTGATGTAGATGTTGATATTGTTTATGGTTTCATAAATGTTGGTGATGTTGTTGTAGATATTTGTGATTCCGCCGTTCAGGTCCTCGTAATTGATGAAGTTGATGTTATCGGCGGTCCAAATCAGGTTGTCGTACCGGTCCTTGAGGACGAACTTGTAATTGCCCTCGGCGTAGATCATCGCTTCGCCCCGGGCGTCCAGGATGATGGGGTTGGTCCAGGTGGCCGTTTTGAAATAATCCCGGTAGGTATCCTTGGGCGTGTCGGTCATCGCCTCGTAGGAAAAGAGTTTCCCGCCCTGGAGGGGGTATCCATGGTCGTCGTGGGCGTGGAAAAGGAAGATGGGGCAGAATTTGGCCATTATTCGTCAAACCCTCTTCGGTCCACCCATCCATTGACTTGGATTCTGAACGGCCGCAATTCACTTAACCCGGCCAACTTGATTTGGGCGGACGCGTTGGTCCTGACGCACCTCTCGAATAAAGTATTCCAACGTTTGTCCGCGCCAACATTGTCACCATACAAAGATTGCGCTTTTCCCATGACATGACGCGATGGCGTGACGGGATCAATCCTCCAATAATTATCCAGCGTTTGTGCGAGACCAAAGGATGACGACAATGTAAAGTCCCCAGTCAGGTCGGCCAAATCAGCGGAATAAGCCGTGAAAACAATATCCGCACCTCCAGTAAACCCCATGCTTAAAAACGCGAGGACGGGAAAGCCGGACGGAACCCATTTCAATGTAAGCGTCTGCTGTGTCCCGTTCGTATTAGTAATGCTTTCCACCAATGGAATATCCCAATAAAATTCATCTCCATATTGCTTGAATGGAATAATATCCCCATCTTTATCGATCATGACCGTTCCGACGCGCCTGAAATAAGTATATCCGGCAAGATCCCCGGTGAGCGTAGGAGCATCACATGAATCGGATATCAACGCATCGACAAGGTTTTCCTCTGGATTATAAATTACATAAACGTAATACCACTTTTCGCTTGACCGGGATTCTCCCGGCATGGGGGTTTCCGTGTCATCCAATCCGCCGCCTCCCGATCCTGGAGACCAAAGGAATGTAATATCCTTGGTTATTGGTGAGTCGAGGTCGATATTGTAAGTGTTTGTTGAATCGCGGCAGGAACCAGGGGCAATATCAATGCATGTATCGGGGTATCCTGGATTGTTGCTTAGTTTGAATCCATAAAGATAGCCCCTCGGATAGCCGTATAATCCCGCCGGAAATTTGTTCTGCGGCACATGGGTTAGATCCAATTGGCGGCCATCCACGGCGGGCAATTGCGCACCGAATTCCTCGGTTCCGACTTCCAGGAGCACCACCTCTCCGGCGTCGGTCCCGGTGTTACACAACGCCGCCGTCCCCAGGCTGAGCAATTCCGGCCCCCGGGCCGTTTCCGGGTCCGGCGCATTGATCAAGCGCGTGCCGAAATTGGAGTAGGATTGGATATGAACCGGATCCATGGTCCATATCGTCCGGTCGTTGGCGTCCTTTAAGACGATTTTGTAATCCCCCGTGCCATAGATTGCGGCTTCCCCCCGGGCGTCCAATACCACCGGCTGTTCATGCGGCGTTCCGGAAGCGGTCTTGTATACGGTTTTCGCATTGCTGTCCGATCCGGATTCATAAAAGTACGCCCGCCCTCCCGCCAAAGGATTCCCGGCGGAATCAAATGCCTGAAACATGGGATTGTTGATGCGGTAATACGCCATGATACCCTCCTAAAATCCGGCCCATTGGCCGATTGTCCGGGGAGGAACCGCCGCCGTCGTCTCGGGAATCCGCTCGATGGCGGGCCGGGGCCGCAGGGAGCCCTCGATCCGCAACCGTTCTTTCCGCGGAGGGACGGATACTTTCCGGACCGCCGCTTGCAAACTCTCTTTGGTGATGTAGGGAATATCCCGGCGGCCCAACAACCGGACTTGCTGATTGTATTCCCGCACCTCCCGCAACAAATCCAAATATTGGTCCTTGGAGCGTTGCGGGGGGCTCGCCAGGAAATACCGGCGGAACCGGGAATAGATTTCCGAGCGGGTTTCCTGCATGTCCTGCGCCGTCAGGGTTTCGAAATATTGCTTTTCCCGGATGCGGGCGATCCGGGCGGGATTCAGGGAAACCAGACGCAAGACGGCATCGTAGGTATTGGCCCGGACCGGCTCGCGGCCGAAGAAGATCGGCGTATTATTCCGGGCGGTGATCCCTTCGTTGTATTCCCGGTAGGATTTCAAGACGTTGGCCGCCGCCAAGGGAAGCGCCCTCTCCAGTCCTTTCATGTAATTCCCCTGGCGGATTTGTCCGATGCCCCCCGAAATATCTTCCCATACGGAATACGGGGCCCCCATCACCTCGTTGACATTCGTGGGAACGGAGGTCAGGTCAATGGAGAGCGATCCCTTCAAATTAATATTCAGCAATCCCGCCAGCCCGTACCGGGCAAACATTTCGGCCTCATCGCCCATGTGATCCTGGATGAATTCCATGAAAGCTTCTTCGGGATCATCGTCCGTGAATTGCCGGATCAATTGCAAGAGCAGGGCGAGGGGAAGCGCGGCTCCTACTCCCGCCACCAGGCCCGGTGCGAAAAGCATATACATCATGGCCGCCCATTCCCTCCGGCTGAATCCCAATTCCAGCGCCGTCAACAAGAAGTTGTGTGCGAAGGTTTTGAACATGTAGAAGGCGCGACCGGCCTTGGAAAAATATCCCTGTCCCCTCAGCAACATGGGATAATTGGCCTTTCCGTACACCCCATTCGCCCGGTCGGAGATCCGTTGCGCCTTGTACATCAATATCTTGAATTCGAGATCCGACAAATTCTCGAATTTTTTGTTGCCCAGCATGGCCCGCGCGGCGGCCATGATCGAGGCGACCCGGTTGATTTTTTCCGATGTTTTGAACATCCACATCGCCTTGTCCACGAAACTGTCGTATTTTTGGGGCAGGGTCGCCGAGAGCACCCGCATGGATTCCCGGTTGAATTGGGCTTCATGCCAGCCTTGATCGTGGATGAAGATCATGGCCCGCAACGTGCCCTTGTCCAGCATGGCGGGGTTCCGCCACCAGGTGGCGTAATCTTTGATTCCCCGGGCGATCAACAGCATGGCCCGGGATGCCGAGATCTGGGTGTATCCCTTCAGGCAGGCCACCACATTGGTGGGCAATACAGTCAAATTGATGATTGGGGCCGCAACCCGGAATCCCAAGTACTTCAACATGGCCAGGCCTTGCAGGAAGCCGATCACCCGGTCCCCCATTTCATCATTGCGCAGCATGTCGGCCATGTACGTCAAGGCATCCCGGTACGCATTGGGCTGCTTCCCCGGATCAATCCGGTTGTCTTTCACGAAGGTGGCGTAATCCTTGTATTTGGCTTGCGGGTACCGTTTTTTATAACCCTTCCAGGAAACAATCCTCCCCGTGATCGCATTCATCATTTCCCTGGCCATGATCCGCTTGGCCGTCCCGTTGGCAATGGCCCGTCCGGCGGTCACTACGGAAAAGAGAATGTCTTCCCGGTACCCGATCACGACATTCTTCCCCTTGGCCGGTCCCCGGTGGATACGGAATGCCGAGCTGGTATGCGACCGCAGGATGTTGGCCACTTCCTCCACCAGGGTTTGCGCGAAAAGCATCTGGATATCCACCCCGGAATTCTGCAGCGGGATCCGCAAATTTTTAGGGATTTTTTCCAGGGCTTTGTTGATGATCGCCTCGATCTTCATCGGGCCTTCCAATCCCTGGAACAACGAGGCGGGCAATTGGCTGACGATACTTTTCCGAATCTTGTATCCTTGCCGCCGCAAATGGGTCGCGTGCCAATTCAATTTTTCCTTGGAATTGAACATGCGGTAAATGGGATTGGCTCCGGGTTTAACGGCGTAAATCGCATATTTGCCCGATTCCCGGATGCGGGGCATGTAATATCCCGTGCGGCTGTAAATCCGTTTCAACGCCACCACCAAGCTGACGCTTATTTTGGTTTTGACCTTCTGGCCTTGCTTGTTTTTCTTATAAACCCAGAAGGAGACCGTGGGGTACGGCTGTTTGTTCTTTTTGCAATACTGGATGATCGGCAGGAATGCGGATTCCAGCATGAAATACGACCGCAGATTGATCATCCTGGCCAGATACAAGGCCCGTCCCGCCTGCGGGCTTCCGCCTTGATTTATGTATTCCTGCGCTTCGGCCTCAAATGCCTTGTGCCACGCATTCTTGCGGTTGGTATCCTTCCCAATCGCTTTACCTTGCGCATTGAAAATGGTATAAATCTTCCCCTTCTTCTTAACCCGGTATCCTTTTTGGTCCCGGTCGTTTTCAAAGAGGTAATTATTCAGTTTTTTGTATTCGCCGGGCTGCTCTTTCTGGAACTTCCACAATTCCGTCAAGTGACTCTTCGTGGGATCGCTGGGATCGTTGAAGAGGATATTTTGGAAATGGTGCCGGTTGGACAGAAACTGGATCGCCGTGTCGAAGATCCGGGAAAGGCCGGGGACCTTCTGGAAGTAATGGCTGGGCAAGGAAAGGACCCGGTCGAAAACCGTCGTGTCCTCTAGGGAATCCCGCCAATTCTTGTTGCGGCCTTTCCAGAATTGCCTGGCGAACGCGAGGGCGGATTGCCAATAATTGCTGCCCGCCGAGACGGGCGGGGGCGCGTTGGGTTTCCGGCCCTTGGATTTGGTGGAGAACCGGTACACCCCCTTGATTTCCACGTTGTCTTCATCGAAGACGACGTAATTGTAATCCCTCAACATATTCCCGCTTAGCGAGTTGGCCCGGTACCGGATGCCATCGACCCCGGCGTCCATCAGAAGCATGGAGGAGGAGCGCGCCGGGTAGGGATCATTCGCCCGGTTGAATGCCCGATTGATAATATGATAGATCTCCCCGCCATTGATCGCCTGTTGAATTTGCGCCGACAATTCGGGCTTGTATTTCAGATAAGGAAACGCGTCCGGATCGATTTCATCGGGCAAAGCCATCAATTCATCATTTTTCTCAACTGCTTCAATGATCTGTTTTTTGATGGCTTGGGGAACGGTGTCGTGCCAATCCATCCAGACCAAATCCCCCAAGGTCCTCCCGTTGCGCAATTCCACTTCATACACAAAGCGGCGGGGAATATTTTGGTAATTGACGTTAACCACTTCCAATTCGGTGCTGTCGTGAATGAGGGACCGCAGTTCCACCAGGATCTCGGGAATGGTTTTCCCTGGTCCGGCTAATTGTTGGGTCATTTCCTCGGAGAAGAAATATTCCCCGTCTCTTGCCTTCTGCAACACATCATCGATTTCCCCTATCAAATCCCGGCGCAGTTTGGAATTGATGGATTTGGTCTCCCCTAAATCCTGAATCCCCAAATTGGCAAGAAGGTAAGAAGACAAGAAATAGCTGAGCGCCCGCGACTGCAAAGGAGTGGCCGCCTTTCCGTCGAACATCCACCAATAGATCGGATCACGGTCGATGGCCCGGGAATCATTTTGGTAGGCTACGGAATTGGCATAAAAGCGGGCGATGTCTTCCAATGACGTGAAATAAAGGCCGTACCCGTAGGCTTGCCCCCCTTCTCCGGAACCAATGAATCGACTCTCGAATTTTTGGATTTGTTTCCAGGTGCCATGCCAGGCTTTTACGCTGGACAGGATGTTTTTGGTGTTAACTCCGAACTCCCCGCTGTTCCAAATGGACTTGATTTGTTCCGAGCGGAAAGCCACCCAGGAATAAGTGCCCGGGTCCTCGAAGGTGTTCATGTATTTCAGCCCGTCGTATCCCCGGCTCCATAATATATCGGCCAGCCTCGTCATCCGCCAATCATCGACTTGCCAGTAGGATAAATGCTCGGTGTCCGGGGTGTTGCCGTATGTCAACAATTCATCGAGCAAGTCCTCCCGCTCCTGCAAAGTAAAAATCCCCCGCTTATAGGCAAAATCCAAGAGCAGAAACGGATCGTTCGCGATGGGGTCGGATACCAGCAACGGATTTTCGATCCGGAGAAACACCGGATAGACCCGGAAGAAATCCTCGGTTTCGCCCGGACGGCGCACATCGATGAAATACTGGATGCGGGCATTGGCGGCACGGTAGGTGCCGAAATGCGATGGGGTGCGGAATTCCGTGAAGGCCTCCGGACTCCGAGTTCCATGGAATACGATTTGCGGCGTCCCCTTTGCGCCGGTCACCTGGGAATGCCGGAACCAGCGCTTGAAATTCCCATTCGAGCGGATGTTCGCCAGGGTACTGACCACCCGGGACAACTGCGTGATCCGGCTTTCTTTTTGACTGCCGATCTTGGCATGTTCCCGGCGGCTCGCCAGAATCAGGGGATTCTCGCCCCATTTCCCGGGGTTAAAAATGGATTTCACATCGCTGGGATGGAAGATCACATAGGAATCCCCTCCCCGGTCTTCCACTTGGTTGCGATATACCAGGCCGTCATATCCCTTTTTCTGCAACATCTTGTACGCAACGAGTTTGCCGTAAAACAAAGGCCTCGGAAAGCCGAGGTAGTTCTGGTTCTGCTTAATCGCCTCCCGGATTTCTTTTTTTAATTCATCGTATTCTTCAATAGTAATCACTCCTTCTCGGTACATGTGCAATGCCAGCGACCCTGGATCATTGGCTTGCTGGTCATTGCACCGGAACGGGTTGGACATCCGGACATAGACCGGGTAGGTGCGCGGCCCGGACGCCGCCGATAACTCCCAGTGGTCGTACCGGTCCAGAGCCGCCTGCCATGAGCCGAAATGCGAATCCGCCATAAAGGATGTGAAAATATCTTGGCTATGGGAAAAATGATACAAAACGAGAGGGTCCCCTTTTTCGTCCACGGTGACACTGGGATATTTTCCTCCCCGGTTAAACCACCGCAAAAACTTCGGATCATTCCGCCATTGACGCAGGCCTGCTTCCCCCAACCGGTTGGACCGGACTTCGTGTTCATCGATCGCCAGGGCTTCTCTCATTTTTTCGCTGGCGTTTCGCAAGGCCTTGTTGTCCGGGTTCCGGGCGGCCGCCTGGAAAATGGTCTGAATCTGATCCCGGTGAAATGGAATCCAGGCATTCGCTTTTATTCCATCCCCCAATTCGACCTGGAAGCGCAACCCATCGTATCCCCGATCTATCAAGACTTTGTGCAATTCCCGCAAAATAATTTGATCCCACTCCTCCGCATGGGAGATTCCGCCCGGGGGATCCTTCTCAATCATTTCCTGGATTTTTTGTTGCTCATTCCGGTTGATCAACCCTCTCATCTCCATGAATCTCATCAAGCCCCGGGGCGAAAAGGCTTCCGCCTCGCTGACATCCATTGGGTCCTCGACCCGTATATAAGCGGGATAAGTCCGCGATCCCTGCTTCAACAGGGCGGTCATCAGTCTCCGCCGGGCTTTGGCCACCGGAGTCGCCGGATGTTCCAGGGGGGTCAGATACCGCGCGGTTCCGCTGCTTCCATGGGTCATGCGCAAGGCGATTTGCGGCTTCCCCTCATAATCCACGACCCTGGATTTTCCGAACCATTTGGTGAATTGCTCTGTTTTGGTGATGGATTCCATGGATTGAATGCTGGCCCGGATGGAAGGATATCCATGCTGTCTCCAATACTCCTGAGTGGAAGGACTGAAAGTATCGGGCCAAAACGTAGCCTCGTAGGCATAACGGATCATTTCCTGAAGATCGGATTTGGTGAAGGGAACCGGAATCCCGATCCGGCGTAACCAATCCTGGATCATGTGCAGAAGTTTGCTCAACAGTGTGGGATGCAAATCATGCATCCCGATCTTGTTGGCAAACCATTCATCCGCCGCCAGTACGGGATCGCTGATTCCACGCTCCATCTGGTATACAGTGATTTCGTAGTTATAGCGCGGGCTTTTGTACATCCATTCGCAGAACGCCCGGTAATCCATGCCTAGTATGGACAACCCGGCACTGATTCCATAATGACCGACCGTTTCATGCAGAAGCACTTGGACGGCTTCTTCCCGGCTTTCCAGTGTGTCGGCGATGACATAAGCTTGGGGAAATCCGGAAGGATCTTGGTCATCATAACATCCGGTGACAATCTCCCCCGCCCGCAACGTGGGGATCAATTCCTGGAAAACGCGCTGGGGCAAATCATGCCAGGATTGAACTACGGTAACGTTGATCCGCATTTGGCGGATCAAGGGGCGCAGATAATCCTCGACTTGTTTTTTCGGCATTCCCCGGTATCCCAGATTCTTCGGACCCGATTCATCAAAATTATGAATGATCGTATGTCCTGATTCCCTGGCCACAAAACCTTTGAAACGCATTTTCATCAAGGCCCGGGAAAATTCCGCATTGACGATATAATCCAGCGGGCTTTTGTATTTTTGGGGGTCCCGGCTATGCGCATAATCTGTCAGCTGCATGAAATCCGTGAATTCCGCCGGCGTTTCGGCCCCCGGAATCTTTTTTTCCACAATCAATTTGGCGATGGCATCCCAGGCTTGCACGTTGTGCTCAAAGTTGGTCGGGTCATAATATTCCGAGACATCCACCATCCGCACGGGGATCGATAAATCGGAACTACTGTCCAGGTCATAAAGCCTCCCCGTCCCGGATCGCGGGGTTCTCCCCCGGCTGAGAATCCCCCGCATTTTCTTTCCCCGGAGTTTCTTGATGGTGGTCTTGATCCGGCCGATATCCTGGAGGTTGTCCCCGAATTTATCCTTCAGCAACGTGTAGGCCTCTTTCGGGAAATACCATCCCTTGGACCCCTTCTCCCTCCGGAAAAATCCCTTAATGGGAATGGAGCGGAAGTCATCAAGGAAATGGTACGTATCTCCTTCGACCAGATACCCGCTCATGAAAGGCCGGATCGTCAGATGCCCCTTGCGTTTGGTGGGTTCCACCTCGACATCCGGAGGGATTCCCACCTCGCTGGAAGGTTCGGATTCGGCAAGTTTGAGCTCCGTATCGTCGATTCCGTAGACCATGTCCAGATCCACATCCTCGGTGGCCTGGATGGCGCGTAAGATTTCCAGTTTTTTCCGGATGATTTGGTCGCGGCGTTGATCCGAAAAGGAATCCCGGGCATTCAAATAAATCACCCGGGCGGGCGATTGGGTTGTATAGCGGCTGACCCGTCCGATCGTCTGATCGTAAACATTCCCGGAAAAATTGACAGTGGCAACGATCAAGGTTACGGGCCGGTCTCCGACGGTATCATCCAGGTTGATGCCGACAGACCCGCTTTGAGGAGTCATCAGCGCCACATTCACTTCCCGGTTGTTGAAGCGCTCGATTTCCGGGGACTTATTCCCCGTCCCATAAATCCGGGCAAAAGGTATACGGTCTGCGGAAAGCAAATCCCCTAAGGCGGAAATCGCCCCCCGGACCACCCGGCTCCCAAGCCCCTTGATGACGGTATCATTCACCCCATCGCAACAGACGACCACGGCCCGGCCTTCCCGGAGCTCCCGCTGAACCATCTTATGCAGCTGGCCGATTTTCTTGGATTCCAGCCACCGGCTCATTTCCATCGTCCGCTGCCCGGAATAATTGGCTTTCGCCTTTGGGGTTATCGCATTTTGTATTTTTTTACTCCAATAATCATAAATCTGCTCTTCTTCTTGCGCCATATCGGGGGGCGCCTCGAATTCCTCTTCCCGGATCTCCCCGTAAAATGGATATTCCCTCCGGATATAGGCCCCTTCCCGGATGGCCTGGTCCCGCATGGCGTACAAATTGTCCATGATCGTGGCCCATTGGAAACCAGGGATGGCGACGGCGCTCAATTGCTTTTTTTTCGTATAGGGATTTTCTGTAAAAGAGATCCGGAATCCCAGTTTTTGCATCACCTCCTCGACCGGCTTTCCGAACAATTGGGCCATGAAATAGCTGGCCCCTATCGGCGTGTCCATGGGGGTGGCCGTCGCGAAAAGCACGTGATCGTATTTCACTTGCAGGGAGGCAATGCTGCGCTGGGAATCCGGATTCTTGAACGCATTGGCTTCATCATACACCACCAGGCCGTACTCCTGGCCCCCGATCTTCCCCGTCCGGAGATCGTCGTAGGTGCCGATCTCAAACCGGTTCAAATCCACCCCCATGATCTTGGCGTCTTTTTCCCACGATCCGGAGATGATTTGTTTATTGAGGGTGACGATCAGGACTTTTTTGCCCGTTTTTTGGGCATATTGGTGGGCGACCGCCAGCATCTCCCTCGTTTTGCCGAAACCTGTATTGTGGTGGATAATCCCTTCCGCCACGTAATTCCCGGTATCCGGCACACAGAGGTCGTAATACGCGTCCCGCCGAACGAATTCTATTGTACGAATCCGGTTCCACCGGCTATAAAAAAGGGATGGAACACCGGCTGGTAATGGAATAGATTCCGGGCCGTTATTTGCAGCCGGGAGAAACCGTTCACCATCCCGATAAGAATCCGTGTAATAATCATCCAGGCAATCTTCGGCTTTTCTCAACCCATTCGGAGCATCTTCGCCATGAATTGACGGGACATGTTCCGGATCATTCTCCGGAAGGGCTTCAACGGATGCGAGAAAGTGCGATTCGGACAAACCGTCGCAAATACGCCTCCACCCATCCGGAGTCAGGAAAAGATGGCTCTCCGTAACTGTTACGGATTTTCCGTTCTCCAGGGTAACCCGGTAAAGATCCATCACCCCTTTCTTGAAGGGAACCCCGGTCCGGCACGGCAAAAATCCATCCTTGGTCAAGGAAAGAACCGTAGTCGGCTCTCCAATTTCAGCCAATTGGGCGATGGGAACATGTTCCCCGGTCAGGGGATTGTATATTTTCGTCTCACCCGCCACGCAAGAATCGGCGAGCATGAAACCTTGCCCGCCTTTCTCGAACCGGTCTAGAGCGAGATTTACGGCTTCAAGTTGACTTTCGTTGAGGGCCCTATTCGGATAGGTGTCGCTAGTGACATGCGTTCGGGATGGCCTTGGTAGAAGTTCCTTTTTAGATACTCGAAAACTTCGTCGGATTCGAGTGCCTTCTGTTCCAGCGCCGCCATCAGGGGTTGGTCCGCCGGAAGGGGCATTCGGCTCGGATCGTCCCAGTCCTCCAGGAGTGGGAATTTTGGTTCCTTTCGGGTTTTTCTTTTCACGGATCTTTCCTTTCCGGAGAGCCTGATTTTGCGCAGCGGTTCGTTCGGCTTCCAATTGATCCCGGTAACCGGCGCTAAGCCTGTTGAGCCATTCTTCCACGGTCGTATGAGCCCTGTACTGTGCGCCGTATATTCTACGATACAGCTTTTTGATCAATCCCGCCAGCTTTTTGAAGAATTTTTCAATAACTGTTCTCGGGGTTTCTTCCCGGGAAAGCCACCGCGAAACATTGTCGGCCAGCCATTCCTCGAACGAAAATATCCACCCCCGGTTGACGGAATCTTCCTGGACTTGCAAAGCCAAATCCGCATCGGAAAAATCCCGAAGCATGGATAACGGGGAGCGCGCTTCGAGCGCCTCTCTCACGGTCACCCCCGGGAGATCGTGATTCTTTTTGTATTCATTGAAGGCATCCGCAATCGCCCGGCGGACTTCCGGCGCTTCGTTGTTATAGACTTCAAAAAACAACAAGTGACCGAATTCATGCCCCAGGGTTTCGTACATCGATTCCATGGAATCCTTGGGCTTGATTACAATGTAGTAGGATGGAGTTTCGGTTTCCGCCGGGCCGAATCTGCCGATGATCCCCTTTTTATCCATATATCCGCGGGCATTGGAATAATCCCCGTAAAGCCGGTACTCGTGATACGTCTTGTTGGTGATATCCCCCCTCATTACCAAGAAAATCCGGGCTTTCAGCTTAAACATTTTCAACCATTCTTGGACAATGGGAACAAATTGCTTGGGGATTTTAGACGTGGCCGCCACGTTGGAGTCCGAAAACGGACCATCGGGGTATCGCTCTTGCAACTCTTTTTCTTCCGCCACCAGCCGGTTCTTTATCTCGACAAGGCGCTCGATGACTTCTTTGGAAAAATCGCCCTGCGGGGACATTTCGCTTATGTCCACACTGGTGACCGTAGTTTTCGCCCCGTCATCACTCACCCTGAAACCGTTATAAACCGTATTGTGATTCCGGCTGAAACCGCGGAATAAACCGAAGCGGGTTTTTTCGTCATACCAGACCATTTCCCCCGCATACCAGCTTTCCATGTAGGAACGGGCTTCTTCCGAGGATACGGGTCTGACTTCCGGTTTAGTCTCTTCTTCTTCTGTTGGAGCAGCCTCTTCTTCTTCTTCTGTTGGGGCAGTTTCTTCTTCTTCTGTTGGAGCAGCCTCTTCTTCTGTTGGAGCAGCCTCTTCTTCTGTTGGAGCAGCCTCTTCTTCTTCTGGTGCGGCCTCTTCCAGCAAGCGCTGAGACGGAAGCTCCCCGCGAATC
>Ga0208824_1002074_pt1 | contig 16186 bp, 15 predicted proteins | sample AD_JPNTR3_MetaG_FD_184447 | JGI IMG/M metagenome (GOLD analysis project Ga0208824, IMG submission 184447) | Active sludge microbial communities of municipal wastewater-treating anaerobic digesters from Japan - AD_JPNTR3_MetaG (SPAdes) (version 2) | ecosystem: Engineered > Bioreactor > Anaerobic...
AGTCAGCAAATCAGCGAAAAAGCGAAAAGGCGAATAAGCGAAAAGGCGAATAAGCGAAAAAAAATCACTTGCGTGGCAAATGTAACGCAAACTTCAGGCTGCGCTCAGGCCGCCCCGGAATGAATTCCGGGTCTGACAGGTCAAGTTCGCTGAAGCAAACTTCCCAAACAACGCGCTTTAGCGCGGTTGGCTCGTGTCAGGTTGGGGATGGAATCCCCAGCCAAACTGGCGAGCCGTCGCAGCCTTTGCTCACGACTCACGCCTCACAGGGTAACTGTTCAGCCACTGACTAAAAAACGCAAGATTTCCTGGTGACCTTTGAAGATTGAGTATCAACTTTTGCCCCCTATCCCCTGGCCTCTTCCCCCCGCGCCGCGCGGGGGGAAGAGGAACTTTTTTTGTGGGGCTTTGCAGGCGGGCGTAGCCCGCCTGCAAAGCCCCATTTTTTTTCTCCCCCTCCCCAACGGCGTCTGCGCCGTTGGGGAGGGGGCAGGGGGTGGGGCAAAAGCTACAGGCCACAAAGGTTCCTTCATCGCCGTCTGGCTGCCTGGTGCCAGGCTGAACAGTCACACGCAAACTTCAGTTTGCTCTTCAGGCCGCTCCCAGGCCGCCTGCCCCGGCATAAGTTCCGGGTCTGTGACGTCCTCAAACAAGACGTTTTAGCATGGCTACTTATGTCCGACAGGCGATTTCAGCTCCAGCCGGCGCTAATCCTCCTTCGAACCGGGCAGCCGGACATTATCCAGCAGCTCCTTCGCCTGTCCCTGCAACCGCGACAGGCCACCGCGCCAATCCACCCCCTCAGAAGTCACAAAACCGGCTTCCGCACAATAGGCCACGCCGATGGACCCCGGCCCCGCGTGCACGCCCAACGCCACGGGCACCCGCGTGAGATAGGTCTCCACACAGTTGACGGTGGCCTTGAGCTGGGACAGCAATTCCTGAGCTTCCTCCTCGACTTCAGCGAAGTGAACGGCGACCCGCGTCGGAGAATCCCCCACCTGCGCCTTCACCCGCTCCACGAGCTGGCTCAGCCCCCGCCCGCGCCGCCGCACCTGTCCGAGCAGGCCCACTTTGTTGCCGCCCACACGGACGATGGGCTGAATGTTCAAGAGGCCGCTCACCAATCGCGCCGCGCTGGCCAGACGTCCGCCCCGAATGACATAGGTAACATTCTCCAACAGCGCGATCAGCTCCACTTTGGGCACCAACGCGCGGGCCCGCGCGACAACGTCCGCAAGCGGCGCCCCCTCCGCAGCCGCGCGGGCGGCTTCCAGGACCACAAAACCCTCTGCCATGGCCGTGGTGGCCGTATCTATCACCGTGACGGGGACGGGGCTGGATTTAGCCGCCAGCTCTGCTACATCGCAGGTGGCGCTCTGCGTTCCGGCCAGGTGAATGGAGACGATGGCTTTGGCTCTGGCCGCCACGCGCCGGTAGGCCTCCAGGAAAGCGCTGGCAGAAGGCACGCTTGTCCTGACGTCAGGCTCCGCTTGCGCGCGGGCCAGCTTGAAAAATTCCGCCGGCGTGATGTCAACGCCATCGAGAAACGATTGGGACCCCACCTGCACCCAGTAGGGAACCACTTCGATGGCGTACTCCTGCAACAAAGATTCCGGCAAACCTGTGGCAGAATCTGTCACAATGGCGACAGGATGCAAATTTTCCATGCCCCCCCTCCTATTTGGCAAATGGCCAATTTCTGATAGGATAAGCACTGTGAGTGTACCCTCAACGGGGGTTTCGACAAGTCAACCCCCTGAGATTCCTGTGAAAGGAGCAACGCGATGGCTCGCACGGCCGTATTTGCCGGGTTGGTTTCCGATGAATTCGGGCAAGCCGTCAACGTCGGCTTCCTGGGTGATGACGCTTACTACATCGTCAACGACGCCGGCTTTGAGCGTCACGTTCTCGCCGAAATCGTGGATCGGCAGGTGCTACGCCAGTTGAGTGAACAGGTGCTGGCCCAACGGGACCTGGTCGTCGAAGGAACGCTGAAATTCCTGGGGCAGGAAGACCTGTTTGCCAAAGCCATGGTCGAAGCCTCCCTGGACAAAATGGATGAAAATATCGAGCAGCTCCTTCAGATGGGGCTGCCAGAAGAGGCGCGAGTCTGGTTGGGATTGATGGGGTTCCGCATCGTGATCAATTACCATGGGGACATCCTCGCTCTTGATATGCCAGGCGAGACGGACACCGACGAATAGTCGCCGGGGCGCGAGAACTCCTTCCTTAAAAACAACCCTCCCCGCCTAAGCCAGGCGGGGAGGGTGTGTGGACCTGAAGGGATTCGAACCCTTGACCTCCTCAATGCCATTGAGGCGCGCTCCCAACTGCGCCACAGGCCCAACAGCACTTCGATTGTTGCGGGCGCAAGCCCCGCTATGGAGATGAGGGGATTCGAACCCCTGGCCTCTACAGTGCGATTGTAGCGCTCTCCCAGCTGAGCTACATCCCCTGGCGTTTGCAAACAAGATTATACCACAATCGTTTGAGGTGACAAGCTCACAATTCCTCGCCGAAGCGCCCGCGGAAGTGCAGGAAGAAGGCGTAGCCCGCGACCAGGATCAGCAACGCCGTCACCGCCGTGCGCGCCAGAAAGTCCCACGTCGTCAGCCGTCCATAGTAGACCAGGTCCTGATACGTGTTGATGATCGAGGCCATGGGATTCAGCCAGAACAGCAACCGCCGCGGCGAGAACTGCAGCCCCAGCAGCGTCGCCGAATCCGTCACCTGTTGCACAGAATACCAAATCGGCGTGAGAAAGAACCACGCCAGGATCGCCACATCCATGACCATGTGCGTGTCGCGGTAGAAGACTTCCAGCGTGGAGAGGAAGAGCACGATGCCGATGGTGAAACACGTCTGCACCAGGATCGGCAAGGGCAACAGCAGGACCCACGCGCTGAGCGGCACCCCCGAAATCCACGCCAGCAGGAACAGCACGGGCAGGCTGATGAGGAAATTCACCAGGCCCGAAAGCACCGTCGCAATGGGCAGAATCTCGCGGGGAAAATACACCTTCTTGATCAAATGGCTGTTACCGGTGATGCTGAACAATCCACCCATCACCGCCGCGGAGAAGTAATTCCACGGCAAGAGGCCGCTCAACACAAAGATGTGGAAATCCCGCATGGGCGAGCGCTGCATCACATTGAAGACGAAGGTGAACACCAACATCATCAGCAGGGGGTTGAGCCACGACCAGAGCACGCCCAGAATCGAATTCTTGTAGCGCACCTTCAGATCGCGCAACACCAGGTTGTAGACGAGCTCGCGATACTGCCAGAGCTCCTTGAGCGCTTTAATCATTGTTCTGCTTCTGCTCCGTCACCTGCAGCTCCAGTTTGCGCAGCCGATAGAGCGCCTCCTCCATGATTTTGCGATTCGCGGCGACCAGATCGGCCAACAGCCCGATCAGCCAGATCTGAAAGCCCACGATGAGCAGCACCGCCATCAAAATGAGGGATTGCACGTGTCCCGCACTGCCGCCGCTGAAGTAAAAATAGAGAAAGCGTATCCCCAAGGCCAATCCCAACAGGAAACACACCGTCCCCGTCCACAAAAACACCCGCAGGGGACGGTACATGGTGTAAGCGCGCAGAATGGTGACGGTGGAATGGGCAAGGAAGTGGGGCAGGCTCTTCATCAGGCGCGAGGGGCGGGTCACCGGGTTGACGTGGATGGGGACGTACACCACTGCCAGCCGCTCGGCCCCCGCCTGAATGAGCGTCTCCAGCGTGTAGGAATACTCGCCGAGCACGAGCAGGCGCAACGCCGCTTCCCGGCTCAGCGCGCGGAAACCGCTCGTCGCGTCGCGGACCGGCGTCCCCGAAGCCCGGCCCACGACCCAACTGCCCACCTGCTGCAGCCAGCGCTTGAAGGGGGAGAAGTAGGGATGCTGCGCCAGCTGCCGATCCCCAATGGCGATGTCCGCCCGCCCTTCCAGAATCGGTTGCGCCAGCAGGGGGATGTCCGCCGCCTGATATTGATTGTCCGCATCCGTGTTGATGATGACGTCGGCGCCGGCCGCCAGCGCCGCCTCCAGCCCGCTGAGGAAAGCCTTCGCCAGGCCCCGGTTGCGCGTGTGGCGCACGAGGTGCTGGACGCCCAACGCGCGAGCCACCTCCGCGGTCCCATCGCTGCTGCCGTCATCCACCACCAGGTACTCGACCACATCCGCGCCGGGAATCTCGTGCGGCAAAGCTCTCACCGTTTCCGGCAAGGCTTCCCGCTCATTGTAGCAGGGGATCTGAATGATGACCTTGATCGGCTTCTTGTCCACGGGGAGCATTATAACATCGGGGAACAGGATGACAAAGCGGGCGCGGTTGTTGGAGGCAGCTTTACGATTATAATGGCGCCATAGCCCAAGAGGCGCAGAACGCCGATCAGGCGCTGATAAAAATATCCCGATGAGATTTGAGGACGATGTATGAAACGTAGCCACCGCCTCCTGCTGGGCGTGATACTGCTGGTCGCCTTCGCGCTACGCCTGACACGCCTGGGCGACCAGAATATCTGGTGGGACGAGGGCCTCTCCGTCGTCGCCTCGCGGATGTCTTTTACCGACGCCACGCTGTGGACCGCCAGCGACGTGCATCCGCCGCTGTACTTCTGGCTGCTGTGGACGTGGGCGCGGGTCAGCGGCGAGACCGAGTTTGCGTTGCGATTCATCACCGCACTGGAAGCCTTCCTCACCTTGCCGGTCGTCTATGTCCTCGCGCGGCGCCTTTCCCGTTCCCCGGCCGTCGGCGCCGGCGCCATGGCGCTGCTGGCGCTCTCGCGCTTCCACATCTGGTGGTCGCAGGAGATGCGGATGTACGCGCTCGCGGGGCTGGGCGCTATGCTCTCACTCTACTTCACCGTCCGCCTCGCTGAAGGAAATCTCACGCGCCGCACCATCAGCGGCTGGATTCTGACAACGGCAGGCGCCATGCTGACCGTTTACTCCTCCATCGTCCTCGTGCCGATCGAAAATCTCACGCTGCTCCTCGCCGGTCGGCGCCGCCAGGATCGCTGGCACTTCTGGGGACGCTGGATCGCCATTCAGGCGGGCGTGCTCCCCTTCCTCGTGCCGTGGATGGCGCTGGCGTTGCCCCGCATGCGTTCCTGGTCCGTGGTCAAGGAACCCGCGTCGCTGAGCTTCGTCCTGGAGCTCAACGCCGTGCTGGTGACTTTGGGGATCTCTACCGACGTGGGACGCTATCGCACGCCGGCGCTGCTCGTCGTCGGCGCGCTGCTGGTGGGCGTGATCTTGCTGCTGCGCCAGGAGCAGGGTTCCGCTCGCGCACGGTTGACGTGGGGACTCGCCTTGCTCGGCGGCAGCGTGCTGTTCATGCCGCTCATCATCTGGGCGCTGTCGCAACCCCGCGCCCTCTTTTACAATCCCCGCGTCGAAGCGCGTTACCTGCTGCCGCTCGCCCCCGCGTTCTACGTGCTCCTGGCCTGGGCGCTGGCCGGTTGGCTGCGGCCTCGCCGCCTGCGTCCGGTGGGCGTGCTGCTCAGTGTGGGGGTCGCCGGCATGATGCTGTGGACGTTGCCGCAACATTTCGCGCCACGCTACCTGCGCGACACCGACCTCACCCTCAGCCGCATCATCTGGACCCACGCACGGCCCGGCGACGCGCTGGCGCTGGTCTCAGGGGACCGTTATCCCATCTTCACCCTGAGCTACGACCGCGCCCCTGCGCCTGACAACCGTCCGCCGATCACCCGGGTGCCGCAAAGCCCACCGCCGCTCACCGAGGCTGCCGCCGCCGCAGAGCTGGGCGCGCTCGCGGCGAGCCATCCCCGCATCTGGCTGGTGCAGCTCGAACGCGGGCTGGAGGATCCCGAGGGCTACGCCGAGGCGTGGCTCATGGCGCATTCCAGGCGCGTCCTGCATGACGATTTTGGCTACAACGCGCTCAGCCTTTTCAGCGCGACGGAGGAAGACCCGCTGACGCCGCTATGGAACACGCCGCCCCAATATCCCCTGGAGCACGACCTGGGGACGGGCGCGCGGCTCCTCGGCTATGATCTGCCCACCACGGAGTTCCGGCCGCTGGACGAAGTACGCCTGGGGCTGTATCTGCAGGCGGAGCAGCCGATCACGCTCGCCGTGACCCTGCGCGGCGCCGATGGCCTGACCGTCGGGCCGACGGACGTCAGCGTCGCGCCCACGCCCGCCGGGGCTGCCCGCTATGTCCAGGCCCGTTTCACCATCCAGCCGCTTCTCCCCGCGCAGCGCTATACTTTCGAGCTGCGGGCGCCGGGCGGGGAAACGCTGGAGCTGGGCAGGATACGGGTCACGCACACGCAGAGCGCTGCCGATCCCGCCCGCATTCCCCAGCCGCTGGAGGCCACCGTCGGCGAAGCGACGCTGCTCGGCTATGAGCTGCGCGGCGTGCGGCGGGGGGAGCCGCCGACCGCACGGCCGGGGACGACGCTGGAGCTGACGCTTTATTGGGAGGCCACAGCGCCCATTACCCAAAGCTACACGGTCTTCACGCACCTGCTCGGCGCGGCGTACAATCCCGTCACCCAGGGGCCGCTCTGGGCGCAGGACGATCAGATCCCGCTGGAGGGCGCCTATCCTACCTGCACCTGGCTGCCGAACCTGCCCTTCGCGGACACCTACATGCTGGACATTCCACCAGAAACGCCGCCGGGCGACTACCAGCTCCTCACGGGGATGTATCATACGGAAGACGGCGTGCGGGTCCCGGTCTCCGGCGCGGGAGCGGATCCCGCCATGGGCAACGTGCTGCTCACCGTCATCCGCATCGCGCCGTAAGACATAAACACACCGGCTGGGGACGGCAAATCCCCAGCCGGGTAAAACGTGAGGGGCAGGCCCGCCGCGGGCCTCATTCCGAGGCTGGCTCGGGATCTTCTTCGGTCGGTCCCTCTGACTCTGCCGAGAGCATCTCGACCTCCGTGAGGGGGAAGCGATAGTGCTTGCGCTCGCGGCGCGGGCCGTCGGGCGGGATTTCCACAATCAACTCTGCCTTGAGCGCGTCCCAATCAATCACCCGCCCAATGCCCTCGGCAGTGCGCACGCGCGTTTTGCGCTTGGGGAAATCCTTAGCGGAATCGAGATAGACCTGGTGCTCATAGGCCAGGCAGCAGCGCAGGCGTCCGCACATGCCGGTGATGTCGGTTGGGGCCATGGAGATGGATTGATCCTTCGCCATGCGGATTGAGACGGTGTGAAAATCAGATAGAAAACGCGCGCAGCAACGCGGCTCGCCGCAGACGCCGTATCCCCCCAGCATCTTGGCATGATCCCGCGGGCCGATGACGCGCAGATCCACATGACAGCGCAGCCGGGGCGCCAGACGCCGCCGCAGCGCATTCTGGTCATTGCCCGAAAGCGTCCCCATGCAGAAAACGGCGGCCTTCTCGCCATCGAGGGTGAATTCGACCTGCACTGCCTTGATCTCTTTGAGCCCCATCGCCTTAATCTCTTCGGCGACGGTCTCCACCGCCCGTTCCCCGCGCTCGCGCAGGTGCTGGTGCCGCGCCATGTCCAGAGCGCTGGCGCGACGCACGATCGGGCGCAACGTCTCCTCGCCGCAGGTCGCGCACGTCGGCGGCAGGTTCACCGTCACCACTTGCCCCACCTGTAAGCCGTGCGTCGTCTCCACGACTACCCACTCGCGCGCCTGGAGGGCGAGCTCTGGGGCGGCCAGGAAGTAGTAGATTTTGCCCACCGGCTGAAAACGCACGGCGACGACGGTCCCGCCCATCACGGCTCCCGCCGGGGCGCTTTCAGCGTCCAATTTTATGTTTTCCATATCCATATCCATAATTCATACGTTGACGTTAAAACCCCGTGTTCGCCGTGGCGAAAGGCATCAGCGCCACCGGCCACTTTCTTTTTTCCGATAGATGTTACACCTTTCGACTATACTGCACAACCCGCATAAAGCAACCGAACTTTGTCGGGAATCGTTGAGATTTTTATGGCAGGGTGAAGCCTTGCTACAAAAATCTATTCTTTATCCCCGGCCTTCAGGCCGCCTTCCTGCCACAGGTGGCCAAATGCGATAACCCTAAAATCCACTTGACGCTGCGGGGATTCGGCTACAATGGAACCCATGCAACACGTTTTCTGGGTCATCGAAGGCCTGCTGGCCGGGCGTCCCGGTCCTACCGTAGCGCCCTGGGATCCCGCCGAAATGTACGCCGCCGGGATCCGGGCGCTCGTCTCGCTCGCCGCGGACGACCTGCCCGAGGACCTTTCGTCGCAGGGATTCGTCCACTACCGCGCGAAGTTTCCCTCGATCGTGCTGAGTTCGCGGAGCTTGCAGCGGGCCTTCATCTACGAGGCGCTGAAAGTGTGGACCTTCATTGACATTCAGCTGCGCGCGGGGAATCCCACCCTGGTCCATTGCTATATGGGGCAGGATCGCACGGGCGCGATCCTCGCCGGCTACCTGGTCACCTACAGGAACATGACGCCCGACGAGGCCATCGCCCGCGTGCGCAGCGTCCGCCCTACCGCCATGGCAGCCGAGGGCTACGAAGCAGCCGTGCGCTTATTGGAGCCGGGGATCCTGCCTGATCCCCGCACGCTGTTGTGAGACGCGAGGCGCAGGGCGTGAAACGTGGATGAGCAAGGGATCGTGCACCCCTCATCGCCGCTACCCACGGTTTGGGTTAGTGGGGTTGGAACAGCCGTTCCGTCGTAAAATCCTCTAGCGTTTCACCCGGCCCCCCGGAAACAGGCGCGGGATCTCGATCGCCATGCAGCGATCCTGCACGAAGGGAATCCCTGCGGCTTCTGCCAGCGCCCGCGCCGTCTCGTTCACGATTCCCAACTGCAGCCAGATCAACGCCACATCGCCACGGGCCGTGTGCCGCGCGAGCGCTTCCTCCACGACCGGCAGGGCGTCCTCCGAGGGACGGAACACCTCCACGATGTCAATGGACTCCGGGACGTCCAGGAGGCTGCGGTAACACCGCCGCTCCAGAATCGTCTCGGCGTGCGGATTCACCGGAATCACCTCGAAGCCTTCGGTGAGCAGATAGGCCGGCACGCGATGAGCGGCTTTAGTGGGATTGGTGGACATCCCCACCACAGCGACCGTGTTCAACCGCTCCAACCACGCTTTCAATTCTGTGTCGTTCAACATCGTTTCCTCCCGCGAGTCTGTGAGATGTAAACCGTGAGTTTCAGGTCGTTTCAAAAGGGAATTTTCTCTACCGTACATCTGAAGTACAAGGTCAGTTATGGTATATTCCCTGGTGACCAAACCAAAGGCGGGCGACCAATGACTGACCGTAACCAAGTATATCGCAAAGTTCTGACAAGCGGTCGCCATGCGCGGCGAAGAACGCGCGCATGGCCGCGCTGGTGTGGTAGCGCGCCCCATCTTGGATGATGAACAAAGGTTTAGTGGTGTCGGCCAGGATGTGGCAAAGGAACGTCTGATAGGCCTCGCTTGTGAACTTTGCAGTTTGAGCCTGATAGAAGAACGCCCCACTAAAATAGTCAATGAAGCCCATGACCTTCAACGGTTTCGCGTTGCTGCCCATTATAACGCTTTCCTAAATGTTTTTCTGAAGGTCAATATTATCGGCCGGAGGACGTGGACATTCATAGACGGGGCACGTTCCACAGCCCGGTAAGCGCTGGTGTGACCGACCCGACGGCGGTGACGCTGACAGGTTTTGCAGCGCAGTCACATGCCTGGATACTTGTTGGGGTGTGGACCTTGGGGCTCTTTACGGGCTAAGAAAGCGGCGCGGCGTTCGATGCGGTCGAGTGACGCCATCAATTGCCTTTTCTCGATGAGCCTGTACTGCTTCCCGGCAAAGCGCTGGGGAGCAGGTTTTGATCGAGCATGGGAAGCGGAAAGACCAGCGCTGAGAGGTCAATACCTGACGGCGGTACTGTTCAGCCTCCCCATACCATGACGGCAACGATCGCCAGCAGCGCCGTTATGACTATTCCCAGCCGGGCTGTTTCGCGCGCCCCCCATGGCTCTATGGCCACCTGGGCGGGAGTCCATTCGTTGCCGGCGCTGAGCACGTAGCGGGGGCAGAGCGCCCAGCCGGCCGCTATGCCGCCGAGCAACCCACCCAGATGTCCCCACAGACTGATGCCCGGCAGGAGCCCAATCCCCAGGTTGAGAAGCGTCATTTGCACCAGGCTGCTGAACATCGCATGGACGGCGGGCGCGTCGCGGTAGCGATAACTGTAGGCGAGCAGCAGTCCGACTATCCCCATGATCGCGCCCGACGCACCGATGGTGAGGGTCTCGCGTCCAGCAAACGCGGTCACCAGAATGCTGCTGCTGAGCAAGGATAGCAAATAGCCGCTGAGAAAGCGTCTCGTCCCGAAGAGCGCCTCGGCATTCTTCCCCAGGATGTTCAGCGCATACATATTGAAGCCGATGTGGAGGATGTCCAGATGCAGAAAGCCCGCCGTGACCAGGCGCCACAGTTGATGGTAATCCAGCACCGCGACCGGAATAAGCCCGCCCATGGTCAGGATAAAGCGCCACACCGCGTCCTGATTGAAAAGCGTGCCCAGGTAGGGGATGAATGCCAGGATGTTGATGGCGATAAGCGGGTAGAGAGCGCGCACCGGGGCGAGCGGCAATCGTAGTGTTTGCGGCGGCATGGGTTGCGGCGGCTCTTCGTAGATCATCGCTCCTCCTTGTAGCTGTGACTTGGATTATAACCGTTTTTGCGCCTGTGCCCAAGTCAAATGGTCCTGACGCCATTGCCGGCGCGGGCTTGCCACACTGCAGCTCTGACCTATGATGGGCGCCATGCATCTTCTCTGTGCATGAGCCTGCGTCGACGCCTCGGCGTGTTCGGTGTGATGGTTGAGCTCCTTGACTTCTCGGAATTTTTCGCCAAAGTTGAGGCTCAAAGTATTGACATCCAAAACGTTTTGGTTTACAATGGAAACGCATCCGAAACGTTTTGGACTCCTTGCCCTTTTCCTGTGTAACATTACGATGGAGCAAATGTCATGCCGATAACGCTCAAGGAAATCGCTCGTCGCACCGACAAGTCCATTACCACTGTCTCGCGCGCCCTGGCAGATTACGACGACGTCAGCCCTGAGACGAAAGCGTTAGTACGTCGTGTGGCTGAGGAGTTGGGCTACACGCCCAACCTCCTGGCGCAGCGCCTTCAGAGGCGTCGCTCGGACACTCTTGGCCTTATCCTTCCGACTTTTGGTCCGCGGTTTTCCGACCCCTTCTTCAGCGAATTTCTCGCTGGCATTGGCAACATGGCGGCTGAACATGGCTACGACTTGCTTGTTTCTACCCAGGAGCCGGGTGAGCGGGAGCTGCAGGTCTACCGACAGAAAGTGCAAAGCCGGCAAGTGGACGGCTTTGTCATTGTGCGCACCCGCCGCCAGGATGCCCGCATCACCTACCTGCGTGAGATCGGCTTCCCCTTTGTTGCCTTTGGTCGCACCGAGGGTGAGATTGACTTCTCCTTTGTGGATGTGGATGGCGCTCGAGGAATGCAAATGATCGGTGAATACCTGATCGGCCTGGGACATCGCCACATTGCTTGCCTGGCGCCTCCTCCAGACCTGTTCTTTGCAGAACACCGCCTCGCTGGTCTACGGCACGCTCTGGAAACGCACGGCCTGGATCCCCACGCCTGCCCGGTCGTGTTGGGCGATTTGACCCAAAAGAGCGGTTACGAAGCTACGCTACGTCTGTTGGAGTACACCCCACGGCCTACCGCGATCGCTGCCTGCAATGATCTCATGGCCTTGGGTGCCCTCAGCGCGATCCATGAGCGTGGATTGGCGGTGGGCAAGGATATTGCTGTCACCGGTTTCGATGGCATCCCTATGGCAGAGCATTTCCATCCCCCTCTGACCACGATTTATCAACCCATCTATCAGATCGGCAAGATGGTTTGCGAAGAATTGATCCAGATTATTTGCGGCGAGAGCCAGGAACCCCGCCAGGTAATTTTGGAACCGCAGTTGCTTATACGGAAATCTTGCGGTAATGCGCCAAAATGATGAACATAGATCTTTGTAAACAGGAGGTAATTCGGTCAAAACAACAAAACATCCGTGCTGCATTGCTTGAGAGTTGTCTTGTTCTAGCCGTTTTCACAGGAGGAGTTCCATGAAAGTACGTTTAACTTCACAGAGATGGTTTCACGCTCTGGCGGTCATGGTGCTGCTGACGCTGCTCGGCAGCGCTTGTGGTCCCACGCCTAGCTCCACCCCAGAGCCAACGATTTCCACCCCTGAGGCCCAGCCGACGGAGCCGCTGGTGATGATAGATATGTCGTCCCTGGTATTCTTCTCGACGCAATTTGCGCCGGTGGAGGAACAGGAGAAGTTCCGCGCGATCTTGAAAGACGGCGGTTTTGATTTCACCAGCTCAGAGGAGGGGCCGCTGCTGGACCTGATGACCGCCGAAGCGCAGGCCGGTAAGGGCACCGTGGATTTGATCGGCGCTCTGCATGGCACTTTCCCGCCCCTGCAAAAAGTGGATGCGCTGCTGAACCTGGCCGATCTGGCCGAAGATCTTTCGTCGGACCGCGAGTTCGCGCCAGCGTTCCTCTCCACCGGTTTGCTGGGCACTGAGGATTACCTTTACTACATCCCCTGGATGCAGGCGACTTACATCATGGCTGCCCATAAGGATGCGTTGCCCTATTTGCCGGCTGGAGCCGACCTCAACGCTCTCACCTGGGAGCAGCTAGGCGAGTGGTGCAAGGCCATCTATGAAGGCACCGGCAAAGCGCTGTGTGGTTTCCCTCACGCGGGGCTGTTTCACCGCTTCCTGGAGGGTTACATGTGGCCTTCCTTCACCGGCGGCATGGTCAGCCGTTTCCAGAGCGCTGAAGCCGAGGAGATGTTGGCCTGGCTTCGGGATGACCTGTGGCCTTACGTCCACCCCGAGTCCATCAACTATAGCTTCATGCAAGAACCGCTGCTGGCCGGCGATGTCTGGGTGGCCTTTGACCATACTGCACGCCTCTTGAATGCCTTCAATGAGAAACCCGACGACTTTGTCGCCTTCCCAGCGCCGGCGGGGCCCAAAGGCCTGGGCTTTATGCCGGTCGTGGCGGGATTGGGCATCCCCAAGACGGCGCCTCATCCTGAGAATGCCGCGGCTTTGATTGACTATCTCACCCGGCCTGGTGTCCAGGAGCAGGTGTTGCGGGAGTTGGGCTTCTTCCCTGTCGTGGGCGGGGTGAACGCTTCTAACTTGCCCGCCGGCACGGCACTGGAGCTCGCAGCGGTGACCGTTCAGGCAAACGCGCCCAATGCGCTGCCCGCTCTGCTGCCCGTTGGACTGGGTGCGCGCGGCGGGGAGATCAACCAGATCTTCCGTAATGCCTTTGACCGCGTGGTCTTCGGCGGTGAGGATATTGCCGCCGTACTCCAGGAAGAGGGGCGTAATTTGCAGGCGCTGATGAATGAGACGGGCGCGAGCTGCTGGGCGCCCGATCCGCCATCGGATGGACCCTGCCAGGTGGAGCCGCGCTAGGCGCCTCCGGTTCCTTGTTGACTGACCGATGACTGGGAGACCGGCTTCTTGGAAGAAGTTGCGGTTACCGGCTTCCGGTCATCGGTCAGGAATGAATGTTAAGCCACGACTACGTCGAAAGCCATAGTTTGCTGAAATTCCCCACTTCTCTGAGCGTAGTTACGTGCTTTAACGCGGCGTTGACGGCGCTGATGAACTTTCATAATTTAATTCGGCAATAGTGCGACACCTGAGCACCGTCTAGATCTGTCGTTACTGCGAATCTACGTAAAACGGATATCAAAGCCTCCTCGACGGTGAAATCGGGCCCAAGCGCTCTCCTGCCCCACCGTGGAAGGGGAGCAGGAGGGATAGGGCAAAATCCCGCTTATTACCGGATTATTTTTTTAAACTTCATAAGCGCTTTACCACAAACCCGTCTGACTTTTGAAGGAGCAGGGCAATGACTACTGAACCTGTTATCCAGACCAAGCGGCGCCGGAAACGCCAATGGGCGCCCTACGTGTTGATTCTGCCTTCGCTGATTTACCTCGCAGTCTTTTTTGCCTTGCCTATGGTGCGCGCCGTTCGGCTGGCCATCTGGGATGAGCACGCCTTGCTCGCCTTGCGGGAGGAGCCCACAAGCAGCAGTCTTGCTGCAGGAGCCTTGCCCCAAGGGACAGCGGTGAAGTTGCTGGAACGGCAGAGCGTCGTGGCTACGGAGGTGACGGAGTCCGGCGGAGAATCCCTCACCGAGGTTTGGTTCCACGTGCAAGGAACAGACCCTGATGGCAAGATGGTCATGGGATGGGCAGCCGAGAGCCGCGTTCGGGTACGCAGCACCGATGAGGAGGGGCGCCCTGTCGGCGGCACGGTGCGTTCCAAACTCGGTGCCAGCGCCGACCCGCTCACCAGCCTCTATGCCGAACCGAGCTCGGCAAGCGCCATAGTCGGTAAACTGAGCAGCGGGACCGCGGTCACGATCCAGGAGCAGGCGATCCTGGAAGTCTGGTTTCTCGTCGCAGGCCAGCGTGATGACAAGACGGTGCAGGGCTGGGCACCCTCACGCGCGCTCCAGATCTACGGGGATGAGGTCAGCGGACGCATTGATACAGGCGATACTGGGCAATTCACCACCGCCTATATTGAGCGGATGCTCAACGACCGCTTCTTCAAGCCGGCCTTGGGTACGACGTTGCTCCTGACGGTGATCATCATCCCCGCGCAATTTATTCTGGCGATCAGCATGGCCCTGGTAATCCAATCCCGGCTTAAGTTCAACGATCTCTTCCTGGCGATTTTCGCTATCCCGCTGGCGGCTTCAGACCTGGCCGTGGGCATCGTCTGGTATTCCATCTTCACCCAAAATGGCTTTTTGAATAGCCTGCTGCAAGCTCTGGGCTTGCTTAGTATCCCGCAAGTGTTTCTTTCCGCCGATACGCGCCACTGGATTATCATCGCCATCTGGCTGGCCGAGGTCTGGCGGGCCACCTCCCTTGTAATGGTGATCGTCGTCTCAGGGCTGCAGAATATCCCTCAGGAGGTGTTGGAAGCGGCGGAGATTTTTGGCGCCTCGCTCTGGCAACGCATCTGGCGAGTGATCCTGCCGTTGCTCAAACCTAGCCTGCAAGTCGCCCTCATTCTCCGCACGATCCTTGCCTTTCAGGTTTTTGCCGTGGTGATCGCGCTTTCCGGCGGCGAGGTGGTGACCGTACTTGCCAACGAGACCTATCGGCAATATTACACCCTGCGTAATATGAATGTTGCCTCGGCTTACGCCGGGTTGATCCTGCTGCTCTCGATGCTTAGTTCCATCATCTATCTGCGTTTGGTTCGCAGCCAAGAGGAGGTTAGTCTATGACAGCTGCAGATACCCCCTCTCCCGTCGTTCAAGTTGTGGATGAGATGGCGCGCGTGCGCCAACGCGCCCGCCGCCGGATGTTGCTTGGTCGCACCTTCACCTATTTCGTGGCCATTGTGCTCGTGCTATGGATCCTCATCCCGATCTGGCTCATCGCCTCCATGGCGTTCACCACGCCTGAAGTGGTGCGCTCTTATCCCAAGAGCGTGATGCCTTTTATCCCCTTTTCCTTCGATACCATGCGCTTCTTCTTGCAATCGCGGGGCATCGTCCCCGGTCTAATCAACAGTGTGATCGTCGCTGTCATTACTCTTGTGCTCTCAACGTTGATCGCGGCGCCTGCCGGCTATGCCCTCTCACGCTATGTGTTTCGTGGACGGGAAGGCTTCCGCCTCGCTATTCTTGCCGTGCGCGCCTTCCCTGTGGTGATTCTCTCCATTCCCCTGGCGGTGACCTTCATCAACTTGGGGATTTTCGATCAGACCTACAGCCTGGCGTTAATGCATACCGCTCTGACACTGCCTACGACGATCCTCGTGATCAGCAGCGTTTTTGCCAGCGTCCCTTATGAGCTGGAAGAGGCAGCTCAAGTGTTCGGCTGCACGCCGATACAGGCATTTCGGCGTGTGGTGTTACCCCTGGTCCTCCCCGGCATCGCCGCTTCCGCCATTTTCACCTTTGTCACGTCCTGGAATGAGGTTTTCGCCGCAGCGGTGCTGACGGTGCAGAATCGCACCCTTCCGGCGCAGGTGCTGGTCTCGCTGCAACAATCGAGTGAGGCCTATAAGTTCGCCGGCAGTTTCTTCATGCTATTGCCCTCGGTCATCTTTATCTTCGCCATCCGTAAATATCTGTTCAACATGTGGGG
>Ga0208824_1002077_pt1 | contig 16166 bp, 18 predicted proteins | sample AD_JPNTR3_MetaG_FD_184447 | JGI IMG/M metagenome (GOLD analysis project Ga0208824, IMG submission 184447) | Active sludge microbial communities of municipal wastewater-treating anaerobic digesters from Japan - AD_JPNTR3_MetaG (SPAdes) (version 2) | ecosystem: Engineered > Bioreactor > Anaerobic...
TACCAGTCACTGACGTTCCATCAGTGGATATCGTACCGCGTGTGTTGACGGCATCCCTACCACTATGCACCGGCTTCACTACCTTGCGGCGGTACATCACGTCCAGCACTAATCGCTGACCAGGTGGCGGGTACAGTCTAATCGCGTGGCCTTCAGCTTCAGACTCAATCGCAAATCGATTGGGCATTGCCCCAGGCAATTGAGGACCATACTGACGGTACACTTCACACCTGTCGCTAGGCTCTAACTGCAATGGGGGATCGAAGGAATGCAGCCCATCCATGACAATGAAGTCATCCGGCAGCTTGGCATAGTCGTGGTAGAGGACGTAGCTAACTTCACCACTGACATGTGCTGGCGGAGTAACACTCAACGTCGCCGTGTCACCACCCACCGCCCTGATCTGGCATCGCCATCCGTTGATAACGATGGTACAATTTCCACACCAATTCGGCCAATCGCCACCGTCACGCACCAGCTCGCCATCAGTCCATTCAGCCTTGCCGGTAACCACGCCATTGATATGCACCCGTGACAGTATCTTGTACCTATTCCACGGCGCCATGGTAGGCAGTTGATCCAATGCCATGCTAGCCGCCATGCGCACTTGATCCGCCGCAGCAGATAACCCGTGCCCATAGACTATTCTGGCAATCGAATCTAACAGGTCTGAATAGGTGTTCAAGTACCGGCTCCAGATAAGCGCTGTTTTACGGCCTCTCGTAACTCACGACGTTTGGCTTTGCTAACCTTCCCGCCGTGCTTCTGCTTGATCTCTTTCTCCAGTTCACGGTCAACGATGTCGTCCGCTACCTGATACTTGCTAGGCGGTGGCTTCCTCTCCAGGAAGTCACATTCTACGATGCCATCGCACTTCAGTTTGCGCTTAGCAGCTAACTTCCGAATGTCGGACTTGCTTTCTACAAACGCTTCCGGGTCACCAGGGAATCGTGCCAGCTGTGGATAATAGTGCCCACGCTCTGGATTGCCACCATTCCTGCGGCAAATCTTGCTCAGCATCCTGCGAGACGCTTCATCCTCTCCCCGGAATGGATTGTCATTGTCACGAAACGTATCACCAACGATGTTGCAGCAATACTTTTCGTTCCGAAACTTACTGAAGTCCGCCATACTATTTGCCCTTCTTGCTCGCCAGCTTACGCAACGTGTAGTACAAGTTGCATTGCCGCTTAGTGGCCGTATCCTCATGCCCCTGCTGGCAATACTCGGCCACCGTCATACCAGCCTTCTTTGCCTTGGCAGTCAAAGCACCAGGCCGCTTAATCGCCCCTTGAATCCACTTTTCTTTTGCCATCGCCTCATCTCCCCTGTGCTTGTGCTACCTGCACCGATGCAGTCTGTTGTGGCATCGCTACAGGTTGCGGTTCCATTCTGAACATTCCCAAATCCAAATCCATCGCGTTCGACAAACGTTCCAATACCCGATTGAATATCGTGAAGTCTCCAGTCTGGCTAGCCACTTGCAACGCAACAGGCATCAATGTCTGCGCGATCATCTGAGCCGCCATCGACTGCTGCTGCTTATCCTTGCGACGGCCACTACCCACCACAACATCAAAGAAGAAGTCCTGACTGGCCTGTACTGGATCGTCCGTGTTGACAATTGCTCCCCAAATGGCAGACAGCGGCCCACCCGGCAAGGGCTGCCCCGCAGGCCCTTGCAAGATGGGTTCTACAAAATACCCAGCTATCTGTGTGAATGGTACATGTAGCCTCGATAAAAGTCCATCTTTTGACGCTACCATCCCCATCCACTCATCTACATGCTCAGCCATGTACTGAGCACGTCCAGTAGCCGCTTGATACCTCACCTGGACTTCAGTAGCACTTCGTAACTGCTTCTCAGGTTGTGCACCATACAACACTGGATCAAGACCAACCGCCTTTTCAAATCTCTGCTCCACCAGCGATATCATCTGCCACATGTCTGATGGAACACTCGGGAAGCTAATGATATGGTACACCTCGTTAGCAAAGTCTGTAGTCTGGCTAACGCTGATTGGGACAACCTCGAAGTCCTTGTCCCCCATCACAGCATCAATCAGCCTCTTGTCGATATGCTCGGGAACGATTACCACCTGACGGGTAGCACGCCGTGCCTGCGATACCACGTACCCATAGAGATGGTCAAGAAAGACCTGGAATGGCAGACCAGACTTAAGAGGACTGGTAGCCCAGGGATTGTTGACATTGGGATAGAAGTCCAGCACCGACATCGGCCACGGATTGATAACGTCACCATACGTAGCCACTGGCCATTGCACAGCCTGCCGTGCCAAGTCTGGATTGCCAAGAATCAAGTCCGGATCAAGATTAAGCGGATACTCGCCACCATCAGCAATTAGGAACCACAGATATGCTCCGGCCTCGTCTAGTGCCTGCTGAACCTCAGATAGCGGATCATCACGCTTTGCCAGACGCGCCCCACTGCCGATACGCGAGTACACCTCGTAGTACTGCACCATCTCAACATCGGAGGACTTCTCATCACTAGAGCTGGCACTGTACTTGCCGGTACACATCGCAATCAGCTTGTCCTGGTCAATGCCCATCTGCTCCGCAACCAACCATGCTGGCTGGTAGCGTCTGCGAATGATGTACCCGGCATCTCGCATGGTTCGTGCCGTGGGATCGATGAATAGATTGTCCACCGACTCGTAGAACGCTGCTGGCATTATCCCGGCTGACGTATCAATCAGCCCATGCCACAGCAGACCACGGCCTTTCACCAATGCGTCTGTTACCGCAAGACGAGCCTCACGCAGTAACTGATACTCACGTGCAGAATAGTTAAGCCACCATTCCTGGAGAACAGCGGCAGTTTCTAGGGCACTCCGGGTGGACTTGTCAACTTGTCCAAACGTGACTCCGTTCAACGCATCCAGTGCCTGAGCATAGACCTCTTCAGAGAATACCGGCCTATTGACGCTAACCCGTCGTGCTGGCGTATTGGCCAGCACAAACGGCATGTAGAGATCAACGAACTCACGGCACTTGTTGATACGCGGCTTGTAGTACGGACCAGCACTATAATCAGTGATGATCGTGTCATCACTAACGATGTACAAGTCTCGGTAGTCTTTGGTTAGGAATGACCAGAGTGTGTCAGCTTCATCACCGAATTGACGTGCCTTAACTTCCTTGGCCTCGTCAATACGTTTCTTCCACAGACTGCTCAACTCCCGTAGCCATTCGCTTTGCACTGCGCAGTACCTTTAATGCATTGTTTAAGCGTTCCACTTCAGCTTGCAACTCATCTAACTTACGGGACATTTCGACCATCGACATCGGCGTCCTCAGTACCTTGAAGAGGCACCTGTTAGCACCAACGTCGGGTACCTTACCGTCATCACTCCGAATCCTTGGGTCGTTAATGTTCCATGCTCCTGAATAGCGTGCCACAGCCGGACCAACCTTGGGAAAATAAATCAGACTCACTGAGTCATATCCCACCGACGTAATAATTCCTAACACTGGCGCTACATTTGAGTTAGCAAACGTAACCTCTACTACGTCACCAATGGACACGTTTTCGTAGCATTCACTAATTGTACTATCCAAGGCTCACCCCACAGAAATCTAATCTGGTTCTCGATCTTTCGATACGCTTCCTGAGAAACGCCTGGTACACCTTGTCCGAAGATTCAACGATATCCTTCACTGTTACCACTGGTCGTGGATTGTAGGCCAGCAGATACTCCATTGCATCCAACAGGTCGAACTCACCACGGATGCGTTTCTTGATGTTCTTCTCATCAAACTGTGCTATCCGCATCTGGTGAGCAAGCATTGTTGTCCTACCACGAAATAGCTTCAAACCGTAATGCAATGCATTGGGGTCGTCAGTAGCCGCCAAGTACCGTCTCACCGTCTCGATACGTACTTCCGGTACGGCACACCCTGCAATGAATCCAGCCAGCGGACCTACCACACGCGGCCTGATACCTATCGCTTCAGCGGCCTCGAAGTACTGCTTAGCCACTGTCAGCGAATACCCGATACCCTTTTGTCTGCCAGCCATGGTGTCAATGATCCAGGCCTCAGACCTATGCACCAATGGATTGCTGGCTAACTCACTGGCCCACACATAGGCATCAGAGTTTCTAACCAGTACCTCACCTACAATGTACACATTCTTTTCTTCTGGTGGTACTGCTGCTATAACCGTAGCACAATTGGTTGTACCAGGATCAAGTCCGATGTAGATCGTCCAGTCCTCTGGCACATTGAACGGATCAACGCCATGCTTGCCTGTAATATCAAACGTGGGATAGATACGCCATCGATCAACAGCGAACTCACCATCTATTCTGACGGCTCTTTCGTCTTCCGTAAGACGTTCCGAAAATCCTTCCAGGCTCTGCTTATCAACGTAGCAGTTATCCGCTACATGCAGGCGATAAACAGCAATGTCAGTACTGGTAGCGGCCTTTTGGCACAATTCCCACAACAACGGGTTCTGCTTTTGTGGTGAGGCCGTCCAGATACCAAGGGCTTTCCACTGTGGGTCAACATCGACCAGGCCACGATCTGCCTCGTAGAAAAACTGATCGTTGTTTATTTGCTCGTCAATCCAGACCAGGTCATAGTGCTCGCCTTGTTTCACGACACCACGCGATGTCATGAACATGATGCACCAGCCATTGTCCAGCTCGACTCTACTTGGAATCTTACGTGTTCGTTCATACCACGATACCTTAGCGATCCTCGTTTCCGGTATCAACGGCGGAGCATCAATCCATTCCTCTATCCGTGCCAGATCGTCAGGATGCACATCCGGCGCCCCCGGGTAGGCTGGCCTAACTGAGCGATATCCATCCCCATCCGGAATCAGCTTGAACGCGCCGGGGATAGATAGCTTCCTCCACAGCATCCCGATATGAGACGTATCGAGGCCAATTACAATCGCCACTCCATGCTCTCGCCGATACTTGTGCTCTGGATCACGTCCGAGAACAGCCCGTGACAATTCAATGGCACCGGCTAACGTCTTGCCAGATCGATTACTTCCTGTAATGATCCGCCACTTAGCACGACAAGAATGGAAGTCCTGGAGAATAGCAAGCGGCTGATAGTAGTCCAAACCAGACGTTGATAGCGGACGCTGGTTAAGGGGACGGGATTTTCTCCCGCCCCCACCAGCCTGTCCTTTGGTAGCGCCGTAGCTGCGTTCGATCACCGTCCAAGTCCTGGACCAACCATCACTTGAACTGTTGCGTCACTCTCCTGAGCAGTCGCATAGGCAGCCCCGACAACGTAACCGCTGCTGACGGTCTTGTCGATCAGTCCGCTAGCATTGGCATACACCTTGTCGCCAGCGCTAATGGTGGAAGAGGCTGCTGAAGACGAAGAAGACGAGGAAGACGAAGACCCGGAGCCACTAGCTGTTGTCTTTCCAACCAAGGCCACTCCCTCGTCCACGACGTAGAAGAGGTCGTACGCCTTAATTGTCATCCCATCGGGATAAGCATCATCGATCGGCTTGCCGATGCCACCCGACGTGGCTAGCCATGCTCCATTCAGAGCTTTAGTACCAAGTGCCGAGAATCCAACCACCTTTTTCGCAACGGTAACATCTGAATTACCATTGCGAACCACCATGAGGACTTTCTCACCACCCGGATTACGCTCATCGGGAACCGTGAAGCGCTTTCCCTCAAGGTTTGCTCCGTCAGTAGCAGTAGGCGTGTAAACGCCTTGGCTGTAGGTCTTACCACGCGGAAATGGTAACTGAGGATACGGTGCTGTCATGTTATGGTACTCCTTGTATCAAGTGGCGGCCTTTAGTTTGGCGAAGAACGCTGGCGACTCATATCGCATATTGCCATAGAAGTCGAACATCAACATATCTGCCTGGTACACGTCAGTCGTCTTAGCGTACGCTACGAGCTGACTTTGCATAGACCTAAGCTCCATCTTACTGACCGGCAGAAGATATGCCGTCTTAGATGGGCAGTATGCGTCAGCTACCATTTCCAAACCCTCGAATTGCAGAGTCTGAATCCCAAGATCAATCAGCTTGGAACCGGCAGTAGCCTCTAGCCTGGTGTAAGGATCGGTCGAGTCACGTGCCTTACGTTCCAGGTCAGGATGCAGAACCATAACCTCTGGCTCCACACCCTGCACTGCCAGAAGCCATGTACGCGCATAGCGTACAGCCTTCCGCCAGCCGTTCTCCCATTTATCAGTCGGTCCACCACTAGTCTGGATCGATGTATGCTCGTAGTTCACAATCAGTGGAGACCACGCACAGTACTCAGGGTCCATAACACCAGTAGGAAATACACCGGACGATACACTGCCACCAAATGCACCTAGCACGGTGCTCAAACCGGCGTAGTTATCATTTGGTGCAAACACCGCAGTATCATTGCCACCTTCCTGGATGGCTGAACCCACTGCGAACATCGATTCTAGACCGTGAATCGACATGGCATCGGCATCACCGTCGGCATAGACTTTCTGCTGCATGTAGAGCTGAAAGTCCTCGATTGCCCATCTCACGATATTTTCCACCAGCCGCGGAAACTGAGTAGCTTTCGATCTGCCGACAAGTTTCTCAACCTTGTGGATGTACTCACCCATCGCATAGCTGCGCCAGGGAAGTACCGCCTCTTTGTGCCTAACCGGGGCATTGAATGTCACCTCGGTTGGAAAGCCTGGGTTGGGCGATGGCTGGTTACGGGCAAACCGTACACGCCACCGGATGTCAGAATCATCATGGTTAAAGCTGATTCTGTTGTACGCCTTCAGAATCCCGAGCATCTTTGCATTACGCATGATCGGCTCGGCAATCTGCTGGATGTACGTATTGATCTCTAGAGAGGTAAGTCTCGTAGTCTTTACGGCCATATCACTGCTCCTTATGTTCAGACAATACTCTCACCGCAACGCACGCGGTCGCCCCTGCGCGGACGGGGTGCGAGCTATGGGGATACGTAATGGGGCCAGATTCCCGGGTGTCCCACGTATCCCCCCGCGCTAGCTCGCTATTGTTTATTCGCCGTTGGCAACCATCTCGATTGCCTCAGCCAGACCATACCCCTTTTTGATGAGGTCAACTACGGTCACCTGCTCTTTCTTACTCGTCTTTCGTGGAGCATGATAGGCCGATGCTGCTGGCTGCTTAGTTTTATTCGCCTGTGGAATTCTACCTTTTAATGCCTCAAAAGCAAACTGCAAGGCTTTATATTCGTCATTTATACCATTTTCTATCAGCTGATCGGCCAGTGCCGTCAGCTCTTCTCCAAATTCTGTCATCCCTGCTTCCGGGTCGCCCCCTTGGAACAACAATTCCTTATGCTGGGTGGCAAAGTCTTGGAGAGCGACTGCCTTGCTTGCTTGTCCGATTCCGTCGCTGACGACTTTGGCAGTGATTTTGGCAACTTCATCCGCGATAAGTCCTTGGATGAACCGTTTGGGGTTGCGTGCGAAGTCATTGAGTAGTTTCTCCCGGTACTTGGCGAACTTGAGAATCTTCTCAGGTATGTCCTTGTCCGCGCCGGGAACTGGCACCAGATTGCCATTCTCGTCACGCGTTACCATCATCAGCCACTCATCACGAAACTCTACTTCACCATCATCCTCTGTCTTGCGCTTCGGATCATCACGAGGCAACTGTACAGTGCCATTGAGCAATTGATCTACAAACTCACTGCCATACCGTTCACGAAGTTTGCGTAGCGCCGAAGCCTCATCGCTACGCTGACCAACCATCTTCTTGGCGTTTACCAACGCCTTAATCAACTCATAGTCGTCAGCGTAATGCGATAGGTCTTCACCAAATTGCTCTTTGATGAAGTCCCTCAATCCGTGCTGACAGGTATCGCATCCACTTCCACTGTCGTCACCTTCTGGCTCTTTATCATTATCCTGTGGTTCATTATCATCGTCATCGTCGTTGACTACCAAATCATCATCGTCATTGTCGTCGATGACTCTACTGTCGTCATCGTCAATAGATGCGAGCGCATCATCTGTTCCAAATGTCTTTTTGTCTTCGTCACTCATGTCTTGTCCTTCCTTCGTTTGAATGCAGCATTCCTTCGATTAATCTCTTCCTCAATTACTTCCCTCCACCCCTCTATACTCATCATCTTATCGGCTTCAACAATTGAAATCAACATTTTCCTTGGCATTCTACGCAATTCTGGATGCCGCTTGATAGCCCTGGAAATCACCTTGGTGCAACTGGTTATTACGTGTGACTTATGGCATATCATTACCGCATCTGCCGGAGTCTCTTCTGGCATACATGCCATTCCACCAAGTCCATGCACATAGGCACATAGGTGTTCGCATAAGTCGCGGCGTACCTCAGACATGTACGTCTTGAGTATCTGTCTGACAAGTTTCCTATCCCATCTATTCTCTCTGGCTATTCTGTCGATGCGCTCTTGATCGCGCTCCGCCATGCTATTTACTGATGATGGATACGATATTACCTGGTAGTCACGCCACCTAAACTTGCTCATAACACCATGAAGTCATGAATTCCACCAGCGATATCAACGAAAACCCCATACTTACGTGCTGACTCATCTTGCCACACCAAGGATATACCAAGCATTGTGAGTTCTATCCTGTCAGGCTTTCTGCTTCCGCATATCTCAGCAGAGGACAATATCGACACAAGGGCATTACGCATCTCTTCTGGATTGGACACCACGTTCTCAGGGCGTGCGTACCATATCATACAGGTGTCTGCTACGCCTGTTGACCACCGCTTGTCGGTTTGGCTGTTGTCTTTCAAATTGGATTCCAGTCCGGCTTTCCTGGTTCCCCTTCAAACTCTACCAACGCAAACGCCTCAACGTCGAATGCCCTTAGTTCGTAGTCGATGTCGTCCAGTAAGTTCCACGCCCCGCCGGGTGTTTCGCCACGTAGCGGTTTGCCGTGCGCCTCCGGACCCCAGGAATTCATTCTGTACAACGCCGGAAGTTCCTCGTTATACTCAATCCAGCACATCTGGTGTGCCCATTGACCACTTGGCGTGAAGACATGGTACCCTTTGTACTCACGCGGCTTCATGTAGAAGCCACGCATCGAGGCAATCGTAACTGGACGGCGATAGACCTTAATCATCTCGACCAGTTCCTGTACCGTCTTCGTCTCCACATAGTAGCACTTGTTGTCATGCGCTACATCGAAGAAGTCCTTGTACACTGGATTATCGCCAGCGTTACGTGGCGATCCCCACTGCCTGGCAATCGATCCGCTATACTTGGGAACCCCCTCGTCATCCTCAAACAGTACACCATATTCCGCCACACCTTTGGCTGCCCAGATACCTAGGCTGCCATCGCCAGCGATTCTCCCGCCGCCAATCTGGTTGCGGCTAATGGCGTAAATCCAAGGTGCAAACCACGGTCGCCATTTCTCTTCCTGACCATTGGCAATCTCGAAGATGTTGCGTACTTCGCCAGCGTGCTTCATGCCCCAGGACACGCAATCACCGATTTCCTGCTTTCCTGGTAGCCATTGGCGTCCGATCACCATCTTATCCAGTTCCCAGACTGGCTTAGAGCCGACCGATCCTGCCATGGGCGGAATGGTCAGGATGCCACGTTCCTTGGCTTCCTGCATGGTTACTACATTACCTTCACGGCGGGCTAGATCAAGCTCGTACATGGCCATGGTAGGGCCAATCCAGCCGCCATAGTATTGAATGTCTCCGGACATAATTATCCATTCTCTTTGGTTGCATCTAGGGGATGGAAGATTGCGTAGCCCATGTTGGCACGTGTATCCGAGCGACGATTCCCCGCAAACCACAGCACTTTGCTGTCCCCCAGCCCTCGCGTTGCCTACCATCGGTACCTAAGTGCATATGGTGGACATGTTCCATTGCTACACTGGTTTGACCGCTGTGTGCTTACTTTGCTTGTGCTGACAGTCCTAGGTTTGTCGTCAGGTACGTTGCGAAGTCCTTCGGCAATCTGTTTCATAATCTGGTTGTAAGCCGAAACGTCAACAATCTCGGATGCTTTCTTTTCCAGTTCATCTCCAATTGCGTCAGACCATTCTAACCATCTCACGTAGGCTACACCAAGTGCTTCGCGGTTGGTTTGCCGCATAGTCTCGCGTGCCTTGCGCAGTGAGTCAACGCTCGTCTGAGTCGCCTTTTCAATTGCATCAGCAAGTTTCAATGCCTCCGCTTTACGTGGTTCAGGGACTAGTTCAATTGCCTTGGCACGTGCCAGTTCAGCCCACTTGGTTAGATCAGGTTGCGGGTCAGGGTTGGGGTCAGGTTGCGGGTTGTCGTCGTTACTCAGAACCAGGTCATGCCGGAGCATGGTAAGCTCTGAGTCCATGAGTACGGCTGCGAAAAAGCTGTACTTTCCTGGTCTCCGGTTGGCAAAAATGCACGCTGTGCCGTTTTCTACAGCAACCCAAGTGTTTTCAGACGGCCCGCAAACCGCCCACACTACTTTTTCGGGTGGTTTATCGCTATCGATTCTGAGTAGCACTAGGTCGCCGGTTAGTGCAGTATCCGGCGCCACGATACGCAAGTCTGCCGGACTACACCAGCCAGCCGTTACCACCAGTAGCAATAGCGATAGGAGCGTATTTCTTAGCGTCATGGGTCACCTTACTTTTCGGAGAAGTACTCAATCAGTACCTTAACCACTTGCAGGATAACCATTAGCAGCCGCGGGTCAATGGCAGCCAGTGGCACCGGAGGGGTATCAGAATAAACCAGCTCCGATGCTGCATACCCCCCGGTAGCCAGCTTGTAAATTAGCTGGTAAACGCCATCATAGACTGCGTCATCAGCTAGGATATGCTCCAGCACTTCCACAATGTCATCATCTTGTTCCGTCTTGGTGATGCTGGCAATCTCAGACAGCAAGTCCAGGACTGCACCAAGCCATTGCCTAACCGCCAATGCATCCGCCCATTCGGGCAGTTTCGACAGATTCAGCAACTTGGAAGCGATCTTGACCAGTTCAGCAATAGAAATTTGCGCCATAACTTGTCTCCTGTACCAATTCAAACAATTCCGCCAAGAAGTTGCTCTGACAGGAGCCACGTTGTGCCGTCAAATCCGGTGCGTTGCTTGATGAGATTAAGCAGGTCGTCGAACGGCACCTTCCAATTGTCGCCATGCTCTTCGAGCAATTCCAGGACTTGCTCCGCCAGGTACTCGTTCATTATCGCGTGGCTCGCGCCATTGTTGTCATAAAGAAGCAGGTCGGGTCGTGGCAGTTTTGCTAATGCCCTTACGGTGTCGTCGTGACGTTGAAGAGTCGCACAAGGAGGACCCAACCTGCACCCTTATCATACCACGTTTCGTACACCTGTCAATAGGCAAGCAGTCGGAATTTTCGACAGAGGGGCTTGCGTTCAGTCATAAAAACCGGCGCAGGAGACCCCCGGCTTTAGCCGGGGGAGGAATGCGCCCTGCCTCCTTTCAACATGTTGAATTTGCTTGGAGTCTGTGTTATACTGGAAACATGAAACTCACCGCGAAAGTCAAGTTGCTCCCGACTGACGAACAACGTGAACTTCTGTTGCAGACGATGGAGGCAGCCAATCAGGCGGCCAACTACGTCAGTGACGTGGCGTGGCAGCAGAAGACCTTTGGCCGCGTCCCTGTCCACAGGCTGACGTACTACGCCGTCCGCGAGCAGTTTGGCCTGTCTGCGCAGATGGCCGTGCGCGTGATCGGCAAGGTCGTTGACGCCTACAAGCTGGACAAAAAGACGAAGCGGCAGTTTCGCAAACTTGGCGCTGTACCGTATGACAGTCGCATCCTGAACTTCCGCCTTGCCGACAGCGCCGTGTCGATCTGGTTGCTTGGCGGTCGGCAGACCATCCCGTTCGTGACCGGCGCGCATCAACTGGCGCTGCTTCAGTACCAGCGCGGCGAAAGCGACCTGGTGCATCGCAAGGGCGAGTTCTACCTGTACACGACCTGCGACGTTCCCGACGAAGCGCCAATTGACCCTGAAGGCTGGCTTGGCGTTGATCTCGGTATTGCGAACATCGCCACCGACAGCGACGGAACAGTCCACAGCGGCAGCGCCTTGAACAACGTGCGCTACCGACACCGCCGCCTGCGCGCCAAGCTGCAAAGCAAGGGCACGAAGTCGGCGCGCCGCCGCCTCAAGAAACTGGCGGGCAAGGAGCGTCGCTTTGCCGCGAACACCAACCACACGATCAGCAAGCGCATCGTCGCCAAGGCGAAAGACACCGGACGCGGGATTGCCCTCGAAGACCTGAGCGGCATCCGCGAGCGGGGAACGGTTCGACGCCACCAGCGGGCGACACTGCATAGCTGGTCGTTCTCTCAATTGCGCCAGTACATCGAGTACAAGGCGCGGTTGGCGGGGGTGCCGGTGGTCCTGGTCGATCCCCGCAATACCTCCCGGACCTGTCCGGCCTGTGGTCACATCGACAAACGCAACCGTCCCTCTCAAAGCAAGTTCTCCTGTACGTCCTGCGGATACGCTGGATTCGCGGACTACATCGCGGCGGTGAACATCTCCCGCCGGGCGGCTGTCAACCCGCCATACGTCTCGGATGCACCCTCAGCGGTGTAGCGCCAGGGACAAGCTCCCGGCTTTAGCCGGGGGTAGTTGACTTTCTGCACAAGGAGCACCTTATGGACCAAAATTCAGACAACCGCAACTCGAATTCTGGTAGGTCTAGCCTACCAAAAAAGCTGGTTTCGTGGTTGGAGGATGTGTCATTCTACTGTTGTGATGACACGTACTACGCGGGGTACGAGTTCTACAAGCCTGGACAATTGTCTCTGGTGAAGATTGACAGCGCCTCGCTAAATGGCGCCGTAGATGCCTTACTGAGGCGTCTCACTGGTAGCCCTCAACGCCCCACGCTTGTGTCAACCCTCGTCGGTATGCTGTTTAACCGTTTCATGGCGGAGAAGGACCAGGACCAAATCCTACCAGCATACCGGAGGACTGCAGTACTGCCAGACAAACGGATTGTTAGGCAGCATAGGCCTGGATGCTATGTCATAATCGAGCCTACTGGAGAGGTGTCAGTAAGCTCGGTTGCGCCAGTGCACATGATAAGGATCAACGATACAAGCAAGGATTACGAAACCAGCACGTGGATACCAGAACCAGATTTTAGCCACCCGGACCTGGAATTACTCTGGAAGTATATCCCGTGCAGTGAAACTGACCGTGAGCTAATCTTAGGGTTTATTTTCTTTTCCTGGTTGCACTCTGGTTTCTACAATGTCTTGCTACTCCAGGGACCTCCAAAGTCTGGAAAGACAACAGTCTCGTGGATGCTCAAGAAACTAATCGATCCAGGGTTCACCAATAATTTTTCTCTACATAACTTTTCACTTCAGAATGACCTAACTCTCTACGCCACGACTCGTGACACTGACGTTCTGCTGATTGACAACGTCTCGTCAGTGTCAAGAGCCGCAAGCGATCTTTTGTGCTGCATCGCTGAGGGTGGGTATCGGGTGAACGTGCGTTTGATCTACACGCAAGTGTACATCCCCGTCAAGATCAACATGCCGGTGATACTTAACTCGATATCCTCAGAGGTGTCAGCAGGAGACTTGCTCAACAGGTCAATTCTAATCCGTTCCTTGCAGCCTAGCAACTACGTTGACGCCACTGAGCTACGGAAGTCATTCCACAATGACATGCCACGCATACTTGGCGGATTATACCAATGCTTTGCGGGCGGATACGCCAAGTTCCTGGACCCGGAGTTTGATCCAGGGGTTCCAACCAGCATTGGCAGGTGTGCAGCGTTCAGCCGTCTGGCGGCGGCCTGTGCCTACGTCTATGGCGACATGGATGCCTGTGTATCGGCGATGGTTGGGAATAGCGTAGTCGTGAAAGACGAGGCGATAGAGCTTAACATCGTGGGTAGGATGCTGCGTGAGCTATTTGCCAGCCATCCCGATGCAGTGCTAAAAGGGACGACACTGGAGATCGTGAGGCAGTTGAACGAATACGAAGGCATCGCCAAGGAGTTCGCTGCCCACAACGTCAATTCCATACGGTTCGGCATGTACCTATCGCAGATCGTCAACGACTTGCGTGACGACGGTATCCTGGTCGATAAACGCAGGTCGTCACGTGGAACGCTGTACACGATAAAACGCGCTGACGCTTGACACCTCGATTGGTGACTACCTCTAAGGGTGTCACTGTGCAACCCTTGAGTGACACCCTTTCACTAGGGTTGCACTTTGCGTAAGTGAACGGTTATGCGTAACTTACGACGCAACAGCGCACGGAAGTGCAACCCTAGTGCAACCATTCCCTATATCTTCTCTCTTTTCTTCCATATTCCATGTATAAAAAGGTAAAGACAAGGGTTACACAGGTTACACTACAGGCCTTTGGCCTGGAGAAAAAGCCTATTCCATGAGTGTAACCACTGGTTACCAAGGGTTACACAGGGTTACACTGGGTTACACTCCGATATGCAGGAAGCCCAGAGGAATTCGTCGCTGGCGCGACTCATACTGCTGTGCCCCGTGCTACACATCCGTTTCGCACGGGTGATTTTCCACCGTGGTGGGGTGTGGAGCTACTACCAATCCTCCACACCCACACCACTCACTAACGCCACAGTAAGCCGCAAGAGACGCCAGTCTCGCCAGCGGCGCCAGCATGATACCATCTCCCAATGGGGTATCCATTCCGATGGATACCTACACTACAGTAACCGCTAGTAATGGTAGTACTTCACCGATAGGTGTAGGACTACCACTACAGATTGTATCACTCTTCGATTCTATCACGACGAAATGGTTGTGACATGTTCACAACCAGACGACGTGAATGATCGTAGTGGTCATCCAGACCAGATTGACGTGTCTTCGCCTACGTCTATTGGCGTCATCCTGACTCCCTACAGGGTGTCACTACCGAAAAGGCGCCAATGAGGTGGTCGTTCCCACTACCACCTCCTCGCCCCTTTTCGTCTCCGTTTCATCCATCATGGCGCCTACATGGCGCCACAGACCGTTGACCAAACAGTACGCAGTTCCTTTGTTGGCTCGGCACACCACCCAGTGCCGTGCCAACCCAACTCCCCAGAAAAAGCCAAGCAGTACGAAGTTCCTTACTAGGAACGGCGCAAATCCAATAAGCCGTTCCTCAGTACACCAACTCATCACGTCACCGTTTTCCTAACCCCTAACCTAACACCATCATAAAGGCCTCTAGAATCGCGTATAACTCATTCTAACGGCTAACAAGCCTATAATCAGTCACGTTACCAACCAGAACGCGTCAGAACACAAAAGAGACGGCAAAACGACGGTGTTAGGCTAAACACCAGGATGACGCTACGCTGACGCTATAGACTGTACGTGGTGTCAAGCAGAACGACAGAAATAGACGCTACGATACTCTGTACGTTCCTCACGTTATGTGTATAGGAACGTACTGGAAAAAAGAATCCTGGGTCAAGCATGTAACTTCCCTTTCACGACCGCCGTGTGGGGGGCCTGCCCCCGTGCGTGCGCGTGTGCGTGTGCGTAAGTTAAGGCCTGGCCGCGGTTTGCGGGCCTGCGGGCGAGGATAGGCCGAATTTTGGCGAGGAGCGAAAGACGTAGGGCAGGGTGAGAGCGAAACAGTGTTGGGGCTAGCATGGGGGAAAGAGCAATGAAGTCGGAAAAGCTCAGTGTTCCGAAGGAAATTCTCAAAATTGCCCCTTGACCTGCCGATACTATATGCTATAATAGATTATAGAGTGAGGGGAAAAATGATTCGGAAAAACAAAAGCCCCTCATGGACCTACAACGCACGGGAGAAAAGACATGGCTCACTACAACGTAACGTACTCCTGCGGCCACTCTGATCGAGTCCAATTATTCGGTTCTTATGAGGATCGCCAACGCCGAATCGAATGGTTCCAGCAGGAGGCGGTTTGTCCTGCCTGCTACAAGGCTGCTAAGGAAAAGGAAGCCGCTGGTCTTTTCGGTGATCTGCCGCCCCTGAGCGGTTCACCCAAGCAAGTCGCTTGGGCTGAAAAACTCCGTCGCGATGCCATGACGGACGTGCAAAAAGATATCCAGGAAGCAAAGAGCGATGAATTCCGGGATTATCTGATTGCCATTGCGAAGCGAATGATTGCGGAGCGCACGGAAGCAAAATGGTGGATCGATAACAAGGTGAATGGGCAAAACGCCCGAT
>Ga0208824_1002080_pt1 | contig 16156 bp, 21 predicted proteins | sample AD_JPNTR3_MetaG_FD_184447 | JGI IMG/M metagenome (GOLD analysis project Ga0208824, IMG submission 184447) | Active sludge microbial communities of municipal wastewater-treating anaerobic digesters from Japan - AD_JPNTR3_MetaG (SPAdes) (version 2) | ecosystem: Engineered > Bioreactor > Anaerobic...
GAATTTCTTTGTCTGTATATGGGTCAACGATGGTGGGCGGAGTGTCATCATACTGATGCTGCTCCAGATATGCCTGTTGAAAAGCGTATGCCTCTGCTTCGCTTATCTGATAATCTGTAATGAGCAGTTCAGAGTGCGTATCGCTGATATATATCCAAGTGAACCAGATGGAGCCAACGTGTTCTTGCTTTTGAATTGCCATCTTAGTCCGCCTGTGTTATATCTATATCATCCACAATTACTGTGTCGGTCGTAGAGCTTACATACCAAGCCCACACTTCAATAGCAACCACCCCAGCTTCAGTTGGTGTAAAAGTCAACGTAACCTGATTTCTGTTCGTATTGCTCGGACATTCCACTTTGACATCGGAGTCCACACCAGCAATCTGCCCGCCGTGCAAAAATAGTGCGCCCTTGATTGCGGTTGCGTGTGATTTCTTGAAGTAGAGTTTGACTGTGACCTGCTTATTGGCTGCAACCAAAAAACGGGCAACTTCTTGTTTGAGCGGGTAATTAGCGCCACGATTAGCACTGGTAATAGAAAACTTCCACTCTTTGCCCGTTCCGCCTGCGGTGGCGTTCTGGCTAACGATATTCCCGCCATCAGTGTAGATGTAACTCTGACCGCCCATATTACCTATGAATACTCTGGAATTAGCATAATCTGTAAATCCAGCAACTTTGGTGCTTTCTGCAATGCTGGCTTTCAAAATGTAATTGATACCAACATTATTATAAATGACACCGCTTGTATTTCCAGAAGTTGTTAATGTCCCATAAATAACATTGTTGCTGCCGCTGTAGTAGATGCCGTAATTATTGGAATTACAAACTGGTGAACCAGTAATAGTATTGTTGTTGCTGTTGCCGTAGTAGATGCCGTAAGAATTGGAATTGCAAACTGGTGAACCAGTAATAGTATTGTTGCTGCCGTTGTAGTAGTAGATGCCGTTATTATTGGAATTGCAAACTGGTGAACCAATAATAACATTGTTGTTGCTGCCGTTGTAGTAGAGGATGCCGTAATTATAGCGGAGAAAGTTTAGATTTGAAAGCTCGGTATAAGTTTTTCCGCTTATATATAATCCATATCCATAACGATTGGCAAAAGTGGTATGCAACTGTCGGAAGAAAGTCTGCCCAGTCTGCGTTTCAGTCGTTAAATCCCAACCGCCACTAATTTTGAGATTTGCGCTTGATGTTCCACTTGAGCTAACCTCTTGAACTTGAGTTGAGGACGATGCGGCAGCACCAGTATCCGTCACACCAAGCCTTTGTGAACTAACACCGCTTTGGGTCGTGCCAGAGTATTTCTTGTAAAGCGTAGCAGCGGTATTAGAAGTGATTGTAACCACTTCCCACCAATAGCCATCACCGCCTTTGATAAAATCGCCAATAGCCAGCTCGGTTGTAAACAGCGTGTCAGAACCTGTTACGGCGGTACTATTGTTAGTGAAGCCCAGCGTGCCAGTCAGGGCAGTGGGCTCGGGCGATTTAGCCACCCGAACCTCATCGCCACCCGTCAAGCCAGTGCTGGCTTTGGTAATAGTTTTGTACGGATTACCAGCAGAACCATCGCCAGTCGTGTCATCACCGGTAAGCCAACTACAATATTTAATTGTCATTAGCGACCTCCAGCGGAATTAATCCGCTTGCTAAACAGTCGGGTCGGTTATATTAATCTCGCACGCTGTTAGGCTAAACGTGTTGCCATTCGTGACCGCTTGTGACGCATTGAGCGCTTGACAAGCGATTACCTCTGATGTCCCATCTGTGATTGCGAAGTGGGTCGCCGTCCCAGTAGCTGTCACATTACCACCCGTGATTGCATTCAGCGTGACCTTACGTCCACTGGTGGCATCTGCTGGACCTGTATAACTTACACCCGACTTATTGCCTAAAGCATAGGTTGCGATCTGGCTCCATAAAGAAACCGCTTGTGATAGAATATAAACCGTATTACCATTCGTCTTGATGTAATTCAAAGAAGCATCTAAAGAACTATCTGAAACGAAAGCTGCCATTTAATTTACCTCCAGCTTAATAGTATTTTCTGAATTATCTGCACAGAGATAAAACCAAGGAGAAAGATATTCAGAATTTTTATATATTCTCTGTGGCTGTATCTCTGTGGTGGCAAGTATTGCATGATTTTCTGAATCTACAATAGCACACCATTTACTTATACCATCCTTTTCTGGACGGTACCATCTTTTCCCCATAAACCCAATTCGAAACGGATACTCTTTGCTTGGACAAAAGCTCCGCAAGGCTTCAACTTTAGCAATCGTAAACGCCTCTAACTCGTCCCAAGTATGGGATTCATCCGATAAGTAACGAATTTCGTTACCATCGGCACCAATAGTAAGGAGTTGATATTCGAGCAATGTACACTTATTCTGATTTGTCACCATCTTTTTGCTCATTATCCTTCTCAACTGCAGGTTCAACCGTAAGCGTTGGCTTACTGATACTAACCTTTACAACAATTTTCTTATCATCATCCATATTCACCTCTCAATGTAATGGTCATCACCATAATTCTGGGTGTGCATCCCAGAGAATTTGCACCTTTTGCTCTAAGCTCGGCTCTGGCTCGCTGACATCTAAATTAAAATATCTGCGCACATCGGCTTCAGTCCCGTTCCAGCGGTCATAATCCATATAATAGCTCGGCGCTCCAATAGACTTGCCGCGACTGGTTGTCTGATGAATGAGCCAATCACTAACGCCATGTGGCAAGGGGGGCGGCGGGGTCATTTCTGGTGTATAGAGAGGCTTTGGTAGTGTCTTCAAATAAGCTGCTAACCACCAGTCAATTTTCGGCATTCTGGTAACTTGTAGTTTTCTATTTACCCACTCAGCCCGTGAATAAATCATCGGATTGCGTCCAGTGACATTCTTTAGCTTCGCTAAGCATGCATTCACAATATCAGTTACTTGGCTGGCTGTTTGCTGCCCTTCAGCTTCGCAATCGAGGCAAAGTCGGTCATGTTCCCAATCCCAATCTTTAGTTACGCTGAGCAACTTCTCTGCTTGGCTCTCACCGTTGACATCAAAGCGCATAAAATGGTAAGCTATTCTGCCAACGCCAATTCGCTTCATCTCAGCCCAGTGATAATCGAACCGATCGTCTTTATACCAATTGCTCTCAGAGGCTTTAGCTGCGATAAAGCACACTTTAGGCTTGTGGGCTGCAATAACATCAAAGTTAACAGCTCCGTTCCAATGGCTGATATCAATTCCAAACGCATATTGATCTATGCTCATTTTTTCCTCTTTTTTCCACTCTTGCCTTTATTCATTGCAATTGCCACGGCTTGACGCTGCGGATAGCCCTTACGCACCAAACTTGAAATGCATGAACCCGTTGCACTTTTTGAACTTCCTTTTTTCTTAGGCATGTTTACCTCGCTTTCTATGCTATTCGCATGATATAAACTAATTTAATATAAGGCGGGAGATTATCTGCAGTGCCAATTGTGCCATTAGTATGAGTATGGCTACCTGTTGTATTGGTTGTGGCAGTAATACGATGATTATGTGAGATGGTAGCAGCTGGACCGCCCAATTTTAATTCACTCATGTAAATTTGAGTTGATTCGGGCGTCGTAATATCAATGCTATGATTATGACTGCCCGCAGAATTAGTATTATTTGAACTAAATGTGTGTGAATGTGAATTGGCGCCACCAGTATTTAATAGTTCACCATCATCAGTACACCCCATAATAAATTTATTAATCAAGTTGGGTGTGCCACCAGTACCATCACAAATTTGCCAGCCATCGGGTATTACTGATGAAGACCATAAGATTATCGTTCCTATTGGAAAGTTCATTATTGTACCCTCATGATGTAATAAGCTTTAATATAGGGTGGCAATATCTCTACAACACTACTTAATGAAGGTAAAGTATGTGAATGGGTGCCTCCCCAGCCAGTATTATATGTATCAGCTGCGTGAGTATGACTATATCTGGATACATCAGCGTACCTTGCACCCGAAATTACCTTTACAACTGATCCACCAGCAGTTAATGTGCCGTGACTAAAATTATGTTGATGGAAACGGCTATGTGTAGAATCGAGACTATGAGTATGTGTTTTTGCCCCGCCCGTTGTTCCTTTATCAGTATCGCTATTAGGCACATAAATGAAGCGACCACGGATATCAGGCAATATAATTCCACCAACAGTGCTGCCATCACAATTATGCCAACCAGACGGTATATCAATTAGCCTGCCAGTCCAGATGGCAATTGCGCCAATTGGAATATCGGTGGCATCAATACATTTCATTAAATAATAACGGATATATGATGGTAAATGGTTTGATGAATTTGTATTATTATTTTTATGTATATGGGTTCCTGAATTATAAAATGTCAAAGTCCCAGAATGGGTATGAAGCCCAACGACATCATACGTTATATCTGAACGATAATGTTGAACAGATATATTTTGAGCTGTAGTAAATGAAATATTACTATGAGTATGGTCGCCCCCAGACCCAGTATCTCCAATTGTGTGGCTATGACTATCTATTCCCTGCTTAGTTAATTTAATGCCTGCAGCACTTGTGCCCATAATAAAAGCATCTGCAGCGCTATTAAATAGCTCCCAGCCCTCTGGCAATTCGCTGGCTAATCCGCCCCAAAATAATAACGAACCAATCGGTATGGCTTTGCTCAAATTACTTGCCACAATAACTTTCATTTTGAAAGCTCCAAGTTAATAATTAGTCCTTTCGTGCCCGTGCCAGCCACATCACAATCAATTCTCAAAATATCATCAGTTTGTAGTCCAGCTGCAGAAGCGTCAATCACTGGTGGGTTCACGGCATTGTTCGAGGAATACTCGCCTACATCTATCGTGATACGCGTGCTCAAGATGTCCGTAAATGTTAGTGTCGAAGTCGGAGTTGCGCGCCGTCCTTTAGCAATTTGAATGGTCGGTAAGCCATCTGTGCTGGTCACCAGAATATTGGCTTCCACTTTAGTAACTGCATATCCGTTTAGCCCACTGGGCACCGCAAAGTAAAACAGCCCGTCCCCAACTTTCAAAATATCTAATGCCCCCAATACAATCAGTTCAATTTGGGCTTTATCTACGACTGCTTTGTCATTAATCGTCAGTGCTGGCCAGTGCAGGTACTGCAGCTTCCCAGCCGAGTAATCAAAAAAGATAAATTTGTCTTGTGTTTCTGAACTCGCACCTAATCCGTCTATTTTAGGCAGCTTCACTTGCTGTGCCCCGATTTTGGAATCGATCACACTACTTTCCCCCAGTACTCGGCTGTTCACTACGCTATCCCCTAATTGGGTATTTGAGTGAATAAAAATCTTATCCGAGCGTATCTTTTTGGTCTTCTGTGATAAATCCGTTTCTGAAACGTCCACGGTTACATATAAATCGTCAACCGCTGGCTGCCCAGTTTGCTCCGGTAATTCGGTTATTTTCTTAACTGCCATCTTCTACTCCCACGATGCGTAATTTTGTCAACATGCCACCTACCAAGTCGTAATCAATTTGCTCAATTGCACCCCTGATAAACTTGCCGTCCGTGGCGCTAATCCTTGCCACTTCTCCTGGGTGAAATTTCACCAGCAGCTCGTTTTCAGGCGTTATCATATAACTTTCAATTGTTCTCGCCTTTTGCTCATAACGTTGGCGATGGTAATCCCTTAGCAATGCCAGCACATTACCGGCAATACTCGTATTTATCAGAGTTGCATTTTCAATTACAATGCTATTTGCGGTTTGATATGGGCTCAAGCCGCTCTCTCTAAAGCTATAAGTTTGCCGATTTTCTATCAGCGGATAGCCCGTGATGGTAACCTCTCCGCCTGGCGGATACACATAAAGGTAAATATAATTCGGACCGTAAACATATTCTTCTGATATCATCAGTTCAACGCCATCTTCAGTTACCAGCCAAAAGCCGTCTTCTGTTGTCAGGTTCTCCAGCGGATATCCAATTCCAGTAGCTTCAATATAGTGATAGGGCTTGGTGAACCGAATTTTATATTCTCCAGGCTCTAAATAGTTTTCAAAGATTGTTTCAATTTGTTCATGCTGGCTTACATATTCATGCGAGTTAACTTCAATATCCGTGATAATCTGCTTAATATTGATTTCCTGTTGCTCTAAGCGTTGCTCATCACTGATTGTATAAACCGCTGGTTCGCCACGATAAGGCAGCTTAGCAGGCTCCAAGTGAATTGCCTTATCCCCAATCAACAATACCATTGCCCCAGCTGCCACAGCCACTTGCTGAACCGCTTCACGCACTGTGCTGGGAGCTACGAACCCACGCAATACTACACTTGCCAGGGCATCATCTAACGTATAGCTAATTCCGTTAGGCTCCAGCATCGCGTTCAATATCGTTTGAATAGGAGTGTCCACTTCCCAAAATCCGCCATCATACGTGATACTCTCCATCAGTCCGATAGTATCTACTGCTTTGAACTCATAACGATAATGCGCCGGTGATTTCCAACTATCTAAGTAATACGTTCCCATTAAATACCGTTGTAACTGATAGGTTAAATATAAGCGCACCGGCTGCCTTAGTGTCAGGCTTTGTGAGAATTCATTTTCTGCATAAATCCCAAAGCGTGGATCAGTTGTGTAAACCTTGAAGTTCAGCTCGGAAATCGGCAAGGTCAAGGAGATGGGGTCAACCTGCTCAACTAAAGTTGCGCTAATGATATCCGCTGGAGTGAATAATACAATTTCCTGTTCTTCTCCATTACCGATGGTCAGCTCGATTTCAAAGGATACGTTAGCCATTATGTCCTCGATGGGCTTCGGGCGATCATACTGCATCTAAGCTTCATCCAATAGCGTTCACTGCCGCGGATACGAATGAGTTCATCTCTAATCCCAGAAACATAACCAGTGAACGTCAAATCTCCATCCTCATCAGGCAATGTAATCGTGTGGAACTCTTCAGGCTCGCTCAATTTCTGATAGAGCAGCGTATATTCAGCCATTGACGGCGCCCGCCCAAATTCAATTTCATAGTTATAATAGACACCAATTAAATCCCGATGTAAAACGCCATCCGCTGTGCGTTCAGCAAAGCGATCCAAAAAGTCCGCTGTTCTGGTCAGCGATGCAATTGGCACGTTATAGTTAATTCCGTCTATCTTAATCATGCTACACTCTTTGCTAAACTTCTCCCCACTCGCTTGGTCTCTGCATCAATATGCGGTTTGAGTTCCCGTACCAAGCTGGCTAAATCACCTTCAAAGCGCACCGTCACTTGCGTTTGCAATCTACCCGTCTCTTCACGTACTATCTGACGGATCAATCCCTCGGGCGCTTCTAAGTTACGTCCATATCGCTGATCTCCTAAGATAGCTGCAAATGGTGCATTTGCTGGTATTACTCCACCAGTAGCCATAAGTGGTGTTTTACCTGGCTTAGGTATAGGTCCACGCCCTCCGCCGCCACCGCCGCCACCACCGCCGCCAACGGGCGGATTAGGAATTTTAGGAATGTTGAGAATTCTGCTTATAAGGTCAGCTATTTTTCCTAAAAGTTCATTAATAGTGTTAATGATACTGCTTTTAATCTCATTAAAAATGCCGACTACTTTATCTTTAATTGCATTAAAAGCAGTCGTAAAGAAGTTCTTTATTGGTGTTAGAACTGTATTGCTAAACCACGTACTGGCAGGTTGCCAGGCAGTTTTTATGCTTGCCCACGCTCCTGTAACTGTTAGTCTTATCGACTCCCAGTTTGTTGAGAAAAAGTTCTTTATTGGGGTTAGAACGGTATTTTGGAACCAGGTACTGGCTGGCTGCCAGGCTTGTTTGATAGCAGTCCATACTCCAGTAACCGTTAATTTAATAGATTGCCAACTTGAGGAGAAAAAGTTCTTTATCGGAGTGAGCACTGTATTACTGAACCACGTACTCGCGGGCTGCCAGGCAGTCTTGATGTTCGCCCATACGCCTGTAACTGTTAGCTTTATTGATTCCCAACTTGAGGAGAAGAAGTTCTTTATAGGAGTTAGCACAGTATTGCTAAACCAGTTTGAAGCCACTTGCCAGGTGTTTTTTATTGCAGTCCAAGCATTGCTTGCCCAAGTACTGATGTTCGTCCAGGCTGTAGAAAATGAATTCTTTATCGGTGTTATAACAGTATTATTGAACCAGTTTGAAACCACCTGCCAAGTATTTTTTATTGCAGTCCAAGCATTGCTTGCCCACTTGCTAATATTATCCCAAGCTGTTTTGAACCAGTTTACTATCGGGTCTATAACCCATGTTTTAAACCAAGTGTAAGCAGTGTTCCAAGTATTCTTAATCCAGTTCCATGCATCACTTGCCCATTGGCTGATATTCTGCCAAGCTGTTTTGAACCAGTTTACTATCGGGTCTATAACCCATGTTTTAAACCAAGTGTAAGCAGTGTTCCAAGTATTCTTAATCCAGTTCCATGCATTAGTCGCCCATTGGCTAATATTCTGCCACGCAGTTTGGAACCAAGATACAATCGGGTCGATAACATTCGTCTTGAACCAAGTGTAAGCAGTGTTCCAAGCGTCTTGAATATCTTCCCATGCATCCGATGCCCACTGACTAATATCCTCCCAAGCTTCAGAAAATGAATTTTTGATTGGCTCAATAACATTCGTCTTGAACCAAGTGTAAGCGGTATTCCAAGTATTCTTAATCCAGTTCCACGCATTAGTCGCCCATTGGCTAATATTCTGCCAAGCGGTTTGGAACCAAGATACAATCGGGTCGATAACATTCGTCTTGAACCAGTTATAAGCAGTGTTCCAAGTTGTCTTGACATCTTCCCAAGCAGTTATTGCCCAGGCGCTAATATCCTCCCAGCCTTCAGAAAATGTTCTTTTAATCGGTTCCCAGCAATTATTGATAAAATTGGTTTTGATTGTTTCCCAAGTTTCTATTGCCCAATTCTTGATGTTTTCCCACATATTGCTAAAGAAATCAAGAATGCTATTTACAGCATTTGCCGCCCAATCAGTAATCGGCTGCCATACATAATCTCTGAACCAATCAGCAATTCCGCTCCAATCTCCAGTTTGAATCAGCTTTGCTAATCCATTTATAAATGCACCAAATCCGCCAGTAAACTCCTCCATCATTTCTGATAATGGGTCTGTTAAATCTTCTATAGGAGGCAATTCTATGGGCTCAGTCGGAGTGGGACCGACACCTCCGCCGCCTGGTGGCTCAGGTTCCTCTTGCTTCATTTGTAAAACATTCAATTTATCAAAAGCAGCTAAGGCGCCTTTAGCAGCTTCCCCCGCTTCTGTTGTCTGCTTAGCTAATACGCCCATTGCCTTAGCTGAGCCTTTTCCAGCAGCTTCAGCTATCTGACCCATTGCCTGAGTTTGAGTACCTAATTTTTCTACTGCATTAACTGATTCTGTTACATTGGCTTCAGCAGCTTGCGCCGCCTGCCCAACCTGGAGTATGGGAATACTGGTATTAAATAACAGATTGATCACTCTGGCAGCATAATTAAAGAGTGTCGTGAACCAATTAATGACATTAATAATATGTGGAATGATCGCATCTAACACAGGAATAAGTAGATTACCTAATGTTAATTTCAAGTTAGTCCAAGCAGCATTAAGCTGCGCAACTTTGCCAGCGTAAGTCTCAGAATATTGAGATGCTGCTCCAGCAAAGATACCTCCCTCTTCCATAAATCCGTTATATTCAGCTTGCCGCTTCTGGGCTTCAGTAAGTCTGTTGGTCGTGGTTCCGATAGACCTTGCATACTCGTCCCACATTTTAGCCACATTCTTTTGAATACCGACGCTATCTGTCAGAATGCTATTCTCCATGCGCAAGCCTTGCGTGGTCTTTACAATTGCCTCACCAATCTCATAGCCAGCTTGCCGTCCATAAACAGCAGAATCCTTCATAACATTGAGCATCTGCTGAATTTGTTCGGTACTGTACCCGCGCGCCACCATGTTCTTATAGGCTTCATAAGCATCGGTGACCGGTACTAAACCGTCTTGTATAAATGACTGAATAAAACTATTTGCTGTATTGAATGAGCGTCCCGTTGCATTTGTGAGGAACTCTAAGCTCTTTTGCGACGCCTCCATTTGCATCGCAACTTTTACGCCCTCGCTTGCTAACTCAACGAACTTTTTAATAATCATGCCAACTGCTGCTGCTATAGCAACACCAGCTATAGTCCAACCACTGGCCATTGAACTCGTTGCCATATTTACAATAGAAGACATGTTCATAGAACCAGAGCTTATCGATTGCGTCATTGTCCTAAATAACATGGTAATTTGCTTTGTACCGGCATTGACCCCCTTAGAGTCTATTGAAGTCCTTATTCTAACTTCACCTACATAACCAGCCATTACATACCTCGTTCAGCTAATCTGGCAAAAATCTCAGCATTCTCATTCTCTTCAGGCTCCAGCAGCTCGTCAACTTCAGGCAGGTCAAAAGCATCGCCCATTTTTATGGCATGCTCTCGCTCCTCTTTTGTGGCTTGCCCACTTTTTACCCGTCTACGTAAATTGACTAATGAGCAGAAAGCAGTATCTGCACCCAGGTCTTGGAACAGAGCCAAAAATACCCACCAGTGAAGCAGTTCCTTTTGTAGGTCTATCCCATGCGTTTGCCTGAAAGCAGCATAAATTAAACCAGCGTCCTTTTCAAAAGAATATAGTCGGTAATGGTCAGCAAATGGATTTTCCTCAACATTATCATTGCCAGCATTCAGGAACTTGATACCTAAGCGCATGGCTTCTGATAGATTTACTGGTAAAGGCTCCTTATATAAGCGCCTGACCAGCAAGATGCCCTTTTCCTCTATCGTTAGCTCTGGGCTCTCAAAGTCCAGAATGCAGTCAATACCCGTGCGGTGATCCCAATTGATCGGATATTCTTTTCCGTCAATTACAATCGCTTCAGGCAGGTCATCTAAAAGGATATTCACTCCATTGCCTTTTTACTACTCTTTTTGGTCAGGCGCTGCTCAATTTTCTGTGTGCTTGTACCACTTAATTTCTCCATAACATACTGTAAGAATATCGTGGCACTTTCAAAATCAAAGCCATCGGCAAAGACTTTCTTAGCAGTGCCAGCGCCGAAAACTTCGTCAACCTGTCCCATAAAGAAATCAGCATATTCAACCATCAGTGCCACAGTAGGTGCCGCTTGGCTCGGTAAGCCGTTCTCGTCTTCACCACTCAGCGCCTCAATTTCAGCAGCCTTAGCTTGGATTTCCTTTTCCTTTTGCGCGGCTAAGCGTGAAAATTCGAACAGGCGCGCTCGCAAGTGCACATCTTCAGGATTAAAGCGAATGACACGTTCTGGGTCGCCGTCAATTGCGATTTCAACCCGTTTTGAGAGATTGAGCTTCTCCACAAGCTATCCTTTCTGCCCCCGTTTTTAGGCGGGGGCATCTAATTTCTTTTAGGGCGCCGGTACTGGTATGGCCTGATATTCACCTGCAGTGAACACTTTAGTGGTCGGTTCAAAGAAGCCAGCTACTGGCGTGTTAATATCATAAATGGTGTACTTGATTTTAGCTGTTGAAGCGCCATCCCCACCGATGCTCTCAATTCCGATCGTCACGTCAACACATTCAGCCGGCCATTGCGCATACGCTGGCGATAATTTGTCTTCAGGATCACCAGTCGGTGCTTTATAAGCCCATACATTCACCATTTGAGTATGGAGTGCATCTAACACAGCCATACTGGTGCGCAGTCCATCGATGTAATCAAAAACCGCATCACCAGGATATACCACGCCTTCTACGGCAAATGAGCGCTTGTAGCTTGTAATCTCAGTAACCTTACTATCTAAAGTAATGTCGGTTGTTTCTTCTGTTTCTGGGTTGTAGGCAATTTCGCCACTTTCAACCGTAAGCCCTAAGCGGTTCCAAATCGGTTTTGGTACAGTATCAGTAGTCATTCCTGTTTTTAGGTAATGCCAAATACTCGAGCGTTTTGCTTTTGTTGCCATATTAATTTCCTTTCACTTGTTCATAAGTTAATTTACACAGGATCTGAAAAACTCCTGTGGTCGTAGCTCTTTGGATAATCGTTGCCGTGTCCAGAGCCTCTATCCAAGTTGCCGTCTTGCCAGCATCCATTGTGGGCAATATCCCCGCCTCACTTTGGCTCTCTAACCAGTCGGCAAATTCCTCGTAAAACTCTGCAGTTTGCAGAGTTGAGTTTTCGTCAAGCGCCTCAGTGGCGCCAAATCCAAACGGATATTCCACTACCTTGTTGCCAGCCAAGTCAACCATCACCTGCTTACCTGGTACTAAAAATACCGTGTAAGCCGTAGGCTCAGGCTGCAGCATCTCAACCCATATCGGGCGGTCAGCTTCTAAGTTCTGATAGGTCAGTAAATAATTTTGAATTGCGCTGATATCGCTCATAAGCCTCGCTTTATCTTGCTCTCCACGCCTCGTTTTATCGCCGGTCCATAAACTGACCAGGCGCGCTCAAACCAATAAGGACCGCCATTCGGATTTATATTCTGACTGGTCTTGCGGTTCTCTAAGTGGTACTGATACCAAGCATAAGGCGCGATCCATGCCACTTCACCGTCACCAGGCTTAGTTCCTAAGATGCCGCTTTTTACCAGCATTGAAGTAACCACCGGCGCAAACTTGTTCGATGTACGCAGCACTTCACTATCCAAGTAAACTTGCGCACTGATATGGCTTGCATTTAGCTTAGGGGCAAAGCCTGGGTTCCATTTGAGTTCCGTTGTAATCGTGCCATTCTTAGTTTTCTTTTGTTTGATAAACCCACGTGGCGTTTCGATATACATGAGCTTTGCCATTAGCCACCACCTAAGCGTATGTAATTCTCGCCACTCAAGCTGTAATCCTTATCATCTACGCTGGTTATCTTGACCGCGCTGGGATACTTCTTCAGCAGCTTGGCAATTGTGAACGTGGCATTGATTTCATCATATACAATCCCCTTGACTAAGTAATCACCAACTTTGAAGTTCAACGTATCCCCGCGGTCAGTACCATCATGCAGCTTATAAGGCACCCAAATATTAGCCCGGTCAGCTTCTTGCAGCCCTGATTTAATCACATTAGCAGCCTTGCTGGCTTGCCACATTACTTCTGGCACTTCATGGCGCGTATATACCATTACGTTGTTCACGTTGTTGCCCTCATACCAAGTCATGCTATGTGGCGTTATCATCTGCTCACCCCAAAAACATCAGGCCAGTCAAGCCCAAGTAGCCATTAATCGTCTCTGTTATAGCGTGCACTTCATTGGCTCGTAACTGGTCTGTGGATAAGTAGCTTACAGAATGATCCCCCACGCTCTCGCTGGCAATATCGCGCCTTCCCATAATCTGATTGCCATACTGATAAATCACTTCAGCTACCGCGCAAGCGGCAAACTTAATTTTCTCAATTAGGCTAAGGTCAGAATTAGCGGCAAGCACGGCTTCAGCTCGTTCTAATGTATATCGGTTGACCTCGCGGCTGGCATCGCGCATTGCTTTTTCAAACGCCTCAGCTGGGATTATCGCCCCGCCGTAAGTGTCAAGATAATATGTGTAATCCGCAAATGCAGCCATTATGTACCTCGATGGTCATCACCATGATGGGGCGATGTAATCACCGCCCCATTAATCACTCTTATGCAGCTGGTTTGATGACGTCAGCGGTGACGGTCAGATAGCAAACCGATGCAGCTTTGGAGCTCACAAAGTCAACCACTTCGACAATATCGCCAACAGATGGTGAAAATTCAGTTGAAATTGCCGTAAAGCCAGAATCGCTCTGGTCAAATACAACCCGAGTGGCAGGATTCTTGCGGTATTTTGCCGTGCCAGTTGGAGCCGTACAAACAACTTTTGTTTTGCCTTCAGTTGAACCTTGAGCAAGGCTGGCTTCCAATTCCCCAGGTGAGTAAATGATACGCACAGTCAACGGCTTTGTCAGCTTGTGTCCGTAGACCAGGCGCCCTTGCACCGCACTGGCACCAATAAACTGGTTGCCCAAGTTGTTAATCGCAATCGGAACACTCCATTCCTTTACGCGTGTTGACCAGCCAGGATGCCCGCAGATGCAGCGCAGGTTCGGGGTATTATCGTTGAACTCGAATACCGAGAAGCCTGCGATCTTGCCGATAGCACCTGTTTGAACAACGGCGTCGCCTAAATCGCTCGCCTTGATAAACTCAGGCGATTTGAGCAGTAAGCCTAAAAAGTCAGGCGTCACCAAAGCATAGCGTCCAATTGGGGGCACGTTCGCTTTACTCAATAGCGTGCGGATGTCCACAAAATGACTGTAAGCATTAGCAGCAGTAATCAAACCAACATTCGTGACCGTGCCGCTTGCTAAAAGCTCAGTGGCGCCATCACTATCTAACTGACGTGCTAAAGCATAGCCGGCGGAGTCAATCCGTTCGGCGACCAAGCCGTCCGGCACCGCTGCAGCCTCATAACCATCAATGAGCTCGTTCACGGCTTTTTGCTTATTGATCAAGACGTCCAAGTAAGACGTGGCGCCTTGACCGATAGCTAAACCGGTAGCGACGTCATAATCACCAACCGCAACCTCTGTGTCGCGCACAGGAATGCGTACCTTGCCGGCGACTGGGTTGCCCTCATAATCATTATTAAACACGATCCCGTCTTGTAATACCAGGGATGCGCGTAATTTTGCTAACACAAGCTCCGAATAACGGTCTTGTGCTGGATGTGTAATAGCCATAGATTACCTCTCTATTCTAAAGTTTTATGTTCGGATTACGCTTCAAAAATTCCCGCGTAACCCCGTCTTCCTGTTCCGGCGCAGAAATCGTGTGCTTTGTGCCCTCGACCTTTACCGTTTCAGGTTGAGTGAATTCAGTATTTTCTTTAAGAAATCTCGCTAAGTTCTCGCTAAAATCGCCATCCATACGGCTGACCTTAAAGATGACGTAATCCGCATCCTTTGCGCGCACGCCGGCTTTGAGCACAGCAAGTTCGCGCTCCAGGTCAGTCTTCTTAGAATGCAATTCAGCTAATTCCTTTTCACGCTCAGCAGCTTTCTCTGCCTCGCTCTGTTGAGATTTCTTCCACTCACGATAGGCTTTTAGCTCGTCATCATTGGGCAGCTTTGCGCGCTCACGCTGCAAGCGCTCTGCAATAATCCGATCAACATCCGCCTGTGTGAATGTCTTGCCTGCTTCCGCAGTAGTGGTGTCCGGCTGTGCCGTAGTGATTTTTTCCGCAGCTTCCTGCGTCTTGCTGATTTCCTGAGTTCCCTCAGTGGGTTGGCTATTATCTGCCATTTCGATCCTTTCCGCTTATCGCCCGTCGGCACTGTTGTTGGATGCAAAGTTAAATAAAAAAACCCGCCACAATCGCTGCCATTTCAGGCAACCTGTGGCGGGCGGTAAACTCCGCAATCCCTATTTAATTACAATAATCATAACACGATTTTTATAATTATGCAAGTGATTATTGTGGCTTGATTTTATGCAAATGAAAGTATAACATAAAAATCGGTCGGGGCTGGATAGAACCCAAACCCCGACCATATTGCCGCGCGGCGCCTCAGGCGTCCCCGAGGGAGACAACCAATCTTAGAAAGGCTGTAAATATATTATAGCATATTTTTACAGGATTGCAAATTAAAAAGCAGAGAGCCAGGAATGAACCCCAGCTCTCGCACCCCATCCCCTAAGGAGTGGGGGAGACTATGACCCGCCTCGGTCCGCTGGCTCTTTCTCATAAGCGCTTATGAGGTTGACGTACTCCAACTTCAGCTTGCGCAGGGCTTTGCTGGAATGCCTCGCGTGGCGGGTACTATTATGAGTATTATAGCAGATATTTTTAGGATTACAAGTTAATAATAAACGCCCAACAATGGGCGTTTAGTTCTGTGGTTCGTCACCACAGTTATGTATGGGAGTATTGATCCGCTTCAAGTATTATATTCTGTGTAAGAAATCTGTCAAGTTGTGATGTATTAGTTACAGAGAATATCATTTTGTGTATCACAGAATAGCCAAAATGAGCTACAAAAAAGCCAGCTTTTTACGGCTGGCTCCAGAGGCAACTGCCTCCCACCTCCAGAATACTGGATTAATTAGATTATAGCAGCATTGAAACTATTTTACAAATTGTAACAGACTTTGAAAGTAATTCGT
>Ga0208824_1002082_pt1 | contig 16142 bp, 10 predicted proteins | sample AD_JPNTR3_MetaG_FD_184447 | JGI IMG/M metagenome (GOLD analysis project Ga0208824, IMG submission 184447) | Active sludge microbial communities of municipal wastewater-treating anaerobic digesters from Japan - AD_JPNTR3_MetaG (SPAdes) (version 2) | ecosystem: Engineered > Bioreactor > Anaerobic...
TGGTTACTTCAATACCATTTTGATCGGCTTCACTCAATATCTGAAGCTTCTCTTCTAAACTGAATTTTCTCCTGATTTTACTCATAATTCCACAAAATTAATGTCCTAAATTGATTCTACAAAATAGCCCAGTTAATTAGGGGGCTAAGACACTGAAACAGGGTTATTCTCTTACACACTCCTTGAGAATGATTTACAACAAAAACAGTATCAAAGCCGCTGCAAGACTTTCATTGGCTAAATGGTACAATAATGTGGCTGAAAGCCAATTCAAGTCTTTTAATACAATAGCTGCTACAGTTTATGAACATCACGAAGAAGTTCTTAATTTCTTTATCAATAGAAGTACCAATGCCTCTGCCGAAAGTTTCAATGCTAAAATTAAATCCTTCAGAGCTTCTTTGAGAGGAGTTATCGATATTAAATTCTTTCTCTTCAGATTGACTAATATCTATGCTTAGACACATGTTTTTGCAGGTGAGCCAAAAATACCCATTTCAGAAAAAGACACACAGATAATACTTTAATACAAGAAAAAAGCTCCAGAGGATCAACATTTCTGTTGGATACCCCGGAGCTTCTCTTCTTTAAAAACGGCGGCTATCTACTCTCCCACCTTGCGGGCAGTACCATCGACGTTGTCAGGCTTAACTTCTCTGTTCGGAATGGGAAGAGGTGGAACCCTGACCCTATAACCACCTTAGTCTCTTTATTTTGCTTTTTCCTTTTTTATTTTATTGACCAGCCTGAGAAAGAGAAAAAAATTAGTAAATCAAAACCTTTTCATAAAAAAGCTTTCGGGCTATTAGTATTACTCGGCTTTACATCTCTGTTTTACACCTGTAACCTATCTACGTCGTCATCTTCAACGACCCTCAATGGAAATCTATTCTTGAAGTCGGCTTCGCGCTTAGATGCTTTCAGCGCTTATCCTTACCGAACGTGGCTACTGAGCCATGCCCCTGGCGGAACAACTCATAAACCAGCGGTTCGTCCAGCACGGTCCTCTCGTACTAGTGCCAGCACTCCTCAAATTTCCTACGCCCACAACAGATAGGGACCGAACTGTCTCACGACGTTCTGAACCCAGCTCGCGTGCCACTTTAATGGGCGAACAGCCCAACCCTTGGAACCTTCTCCAGCCCCAGGATGTGACGAGCCGACATCGAGGTGCCAAACCATTCCGTCGATATGAGCTCTTGGGAATGATCAGCCTGTTATCCCCGGAGTACCTTTTATCCTTTGAGCGATGGCCCTTCCATTCGGAACCACCGGATCACTATGCCCTAGTTTCCTACCTGTTCGACTTGTCGGTCTCTCAGTCAAGCGCGCTTGTACCATTATGCTCTGCGACCGGTTACCAATCGGCCTGAGCGCACCTTTGGAAGCCTCCGTTACGCTTTTGGAGGCGACCACCCCAGTCAAACTACCCACCATACAGTGTCTTCCCTGTTTAGGGAATTAGTATTCAAATAACCAAAGGGCCGTATTTCAACGGCGACTCCACACACGCTGGCGCGCATGCTTCTCTGTCTCCGGCCTATCCTACACATCAGTTACCCAAATACAATGTAAAGCTGCAGTAAAGGTTCACGGGGTCTCTCCGTCCCGTTGCGGGTAATCGGCATCTTCACCGATACTACAATTTCACCGAGCTCACAGCTGAGACAGTGCCCAGATCGTTACACCATTCGTGCAGGTCGGAACTTACCCGACAAGGAATTTCGCTACCTTAGGACCGTTATAGTTACGGCCGCCGTTTACTGGGGCTTCAATTCAATGCTTCGCTTGCGCTAACATCTCCTCTTAACCTTCCAGCACCGGGCAGGTGTCAGGCCTTATACCTCAACTTTCGTTTTTGCAAAGCCCTGTGTTTTTGGTAAACAGTCGCCTGGGCCATTTCTCTGCGGCCTCCCGCTCAACACGGGTAGGCGTCATTTTTCCCGAAGTTACATGACTATTTTGCCTAGTTCCTTAGCTGTGAATCTCTCGAGCGCCTTAGTATTTTCTACTCGACTACGTGTGTCCGTTTTGAGTACGGGTACTTAATGAATTTTCGCTTAGCAGTTTTTCTTGGCAGCCTGCTTACATCCTTATCCGATTGCACAAGTGCGCTCGGTACTATCAGGCTCGACTCGGAAAACGGATTTGCCTGCTTTCCTCTGCATCTACCCCCTTTAACGTGCTATTCCGTCAGCACGCCGGACTTTCACTCCTGCGTCCCTGCTTCACTCCATTAAGTAGTACAGGAATATTAACCTGTTCTTCCATCGACCTCTCCCTTGGGATGAATCTTAGGCCCCGACTTACCCTGATCCGATTATCGTTGATCAGGAACCCTTAGTCTCCCGGCGTGCGGGTTTCTCGCCCGCATTATCGTTACTTATACCTACATTTGCTTTTCTATCCGCTCCAGTGTAAGTTGTCCTTACGCCTTCAACGCTGAATAGAATGCTCCCCTACCGATCTCTCGATCCCATAGCTTCGGTAATATGCTTATGCCCGATTATTATCCATGCCTGGCCGCTCGACTAGTGAGCTGTTACGCACTCTTTGAATGAATGGCTGCTTCCAAGCCAACATCCTAGCTGTCTTAGCAGCCGGACTTCGTTTCTTTCAACTTAGCATATATTTCGGGACCTTAGCTGATGGTCTGGATTCTTCTCCTCTCGGACACGGACCTTAGCACCCGCGCCCTCACTCCTGTGTATCATTTATAACCATTCGGAGTTTGTCTGGACTTGATAGGCGTTGAAACCCTCGCATCCAATCAGTCGCTCTACCTCTTATAAACTCTTTAACACAAGGCTGCACCTAAATGCATTTCGGGGAGTACGAGCTATCTCCAAGTTTGATTAGCCTTTCACCCCTACCCTCAAGTCATCCGAAAACTTTTCAACGTTTACCGGTTCGGCCCTCCATCCCGTGTTACCGAAACTTCAGCCTGCTCAAGGGTAGATCACTTGGTTTCGCGTCTACTCACACTGACTATTGATTCCGCCCTCTTCAGACTCGCTTTCGCTTCGGCTCCGCTCCTTAAAAGCTTAACCTCGCCAGTGTAAGTAACTCGTAGGTTCATTATGCAAAAGGCACGCCGTCATTCCACCATAGGCGGAACTCCGACCGCTTGTAAGCAAACGGTTTCAGGGTCTCTTTCACCCTCCTATTCGGAGTGCTTTTCACCTTTCCTTCACAGTACTGGTTCACTATCGGTCTCTGGGGAGTATTTAGCCTTAGCGGATGGTCCCGCCTATTTCATACAGGATTTCTCGTGTCCCGCACTACTCAGGATCATGCCCGTAAATCAACACCTTTCCTGTACCGGACTTTCACCTTCTTCGGTCTATCTTTCCAGATATGTTCCAGTTTAGTGTCTCTCTACTGTGTGGGCAGTCCTATTACCCCAATCCTGCATCGCTACAGCATTGGTTTGGGCTCCTGCGCGTTCGCTCGCCACTACTTGCGCAATCACTTTTGTTTTCTTCTCCTATGGGTACTAAGATGTTTCAGTTCCCCACGTTCGCCTTCTGTCTTAAACAGAATGACACAGCTTCACTGTGCCGGGTTCCCCCATTCGGACATCTCGGGATCGACGGTTATTTGCACCTCCCCCAAGCTTTTCGCAGCTTGTCACGTCCTTCTTCGCCTCCCAGAGCCAAGGCATCCACCGTTCGCTCTTTTTTGCTTTTTTATTTCTTCGCTCGTTTTGTTTTTACTACTTCTTTTCTCTTTCTTCAAACTTGTCAAAGATCTTCTCTTGGCTTCCCTGCTCTCTCTTCACTCTTTCCTCCTTTTCTTCGCAGGGTAATCCCTCTGTCATACCTCAGCCTCTCATGGCTCAAGATATTCTTCTCTCCTTCTCCTCTCTGCTTCTCTGCTTCTTTCCTTTCTTTATCTTCTCTTCTCTTTACCGGAGATTCTTCACCTTTTTCTTCTTCTGCTGCCGAAACTCGCTCGCTTCAACGCTTTCTTTTTCTTTTCTTCTCCCAGTGTTCAACTGGTTAGCCAGACGTTTCATGAAACGTCTCTACTTCTTTTTTCTCGTTTCTCGTTTCTTGTTCCTCGTACTTTGTCTTTGAACTCGCTCTTCAGAACGATTCACTCAGAACTCCAAACTACCTACTTAAAACTTTCACTCCTCGTACCGCTCTTCTCTCTCGCTCTTCAGCTTTCTCTTCCGCGTCTTTTCCTTATTGCTTCCATCCTCTGACTCTTCTGTCATTCCGGTGGAGAATAAGGGACTCGAACCCTTGACCCTCTGCGTGCAAGGCAGATGCTCTAAGCCAACTGAGCTAATCCCCCGTCTTTTTGTTTTGTTTTTGTTCTGTTATGTTCTCCTGTTTCCCGCTCTCTTCCTCTCTCTCTTGAGAGAAATACCTGCGGTTCTTTTTCGTAGTCCCAGGCAGAGTTGAACTGCCGACCTCTACATTATCAGTGTAGCGCTCTAACCAACTGAGCTATAGGACTGGCTTTCTTTCCTCTTTTTCCCCTTTGCTTTTCCTTCCTTCTGCCTGTCGGCTCTGCCCGATTCTCTCTTTTCAACAAGGAAAACAGATTCCTTTTTTCTTCCATTTCTTCTCTTTCTTATCTTTTCTTCTTCCTGTGGCTTTTATGCTACTCTTTAGCTCGGCCTTCTTTGAAATACTTCAAAAAAATGAAAAAAGAAAAAATGAAAAAAATGTATTTTATATCAACAACCTATGTAGTACGGGAATTTCAGGTACCACCCAAAAGGGGTAACATGCTTGGCTCCAGAAAGGAGGTGTTCCAGCCACACCTTCCGGTACGGCTACCTTGTTACGACTTAGCCCCAGTCACCAGTTTTACCCTAGGACGCTTCCCCCTTGCGAGAGATCACGTACTTCAGGTACCCCCGGCTCCCATGGCTTGACGGGCGGTGTGTACAAGGCCCGGGAACGTATTCACCGCGCCATGGCTGATGCGCGATTACTAGCGAATCCAGCTTCATGGAGTCGAGTTGCAGACTCCAATCCGAACTGAGAGAGGCTTTTTAAGGATTCGCTCCCATTCGCATGGTAGCTCCCCTCTGTACCCCCCATTGTAACACGTGTGTCGCCCCGGACATAAGGGCCGTGCTGATTTGACGTCATCCCTCCCTTCCTCTCACCTTACGGCGGCAGTCTCACTAGAGTCCTCAGCTTTACCTGCTAGTAACTAATGATAAGGGTTGCGCTCGTTATGGCACTTAAGCCGACACCTCACGGCACGAGCTGACGACAACCATGCAGCACCTTCACAGACGCCATTGCTGGCTAACAAGTTTCCTCATTATTCGTCTGCAATTCAAGCCCGGGTAAGGTTCCTCGCGTATCATCGAATTAAACCACATGTTCCTCCGCTTGTGCGGGCCCCCGTCAATTCCTTTGAGTTTCATCGTTGCCGACGTACTCCCCAGGTGGAATACTTAATGCTTTCGCTGCGCCGCATACTGTCTATCGCATACAGCTAGTATTCATCGTTTACTGCGTGGACTACCAGGGTATCTAATCCTGTTTGCTCCCCACGCTTTCGTGCCTCAGCGTCAGTTACATACTAGTAAGCTGCCTTCGCAATCGGTGTTCTGTGTTATATCTATGCATTTCACCGCTACACAACACATTCCACTTACCTCGCTTGCACTCAAGACCTGCAGTCTCAACGGCATTCTCCCGGTTAAGCCGGAAACTTTCACCACTGACTTACAAATCCGCCTACGCACCCTTTAAACCCAATAAATCCGGATAACGCTCGAATCCTCCGTATTACCGCGGCTGCTGGCACGGAGTTAGCCGATCCTTTTTCGCAGAGTACCTGCAAATTATTAGCTCGTAATAACCTTTATTCCCCTGCTAAAGAAGTTTACAATCCATAAGACCTTCTTCCTTCACGCGACTTGGCTGGTTCAGGCTCTCGCCCATTGACCAATATTCCTCACTGCTGCCTCCCGTAGGAGTTTGGACCGTTTCTCAGTTCCAATGTGGGGGACCTTCCTCTCAGAACCCCTAATGATCGTCGCCTTGGTGGGCCGTTACCCCGCCAACCAGCTAATCATCCGCATGCCCATCCGTAATCCTTGCGTTTTTCTGTTTTATCATGCAATAATACAGATACATGGAGTGTTAGTCCGAATTTCTCCGGGTTATCCCCCGATTACGGGCAGGTTGCATACGTGTTACTCACCCGTCCGCCGGTCGCCACCCTAGTATTGCTACCTCGTGCTGCCCCTCGACTTGCATGTGTTAGGCCTGTCGCTAGCGTTCATCCTGAGCCAGGATCAAACTCTTCATTGTATCTTTTTTTTGTTTTTTTCCTTTGGCTTCAGCATGTTCCCTGTTTTCCTTATTGACGTGGTACCTTTCTTCTTGTTCTTCTTCCTAAATCCCTTTTAGAAATTTAAGAAAATTCCCTTTCCCTATACTACATCTTGTTGTTGCATTTCTTCTCAAAGATCTCTCGCCCCCTTTCTCTCTGCTCGGACTCCCTCTCCTCTTGGGAAAGTGATTGTCCTCACAACTCGAAACTTCTTTTCTTTTGGGACTGCAAAGTTATATCTTTTTATCTCTCCCTCCAAATCTTTTTCAAAATTTTTTCGGGTTTTCTTTATCCCTTCATCCCCTTCTTAACTTTGCCCTGCTCCCCTTCTCTCGGAAAGCGGCTGCAAAATTAATCCTTTTTTCTTTCCCTTGCAAACAATTGCTCGAAAAAAATACTCGAAATTCTAACCGATTCTTTTATCTTGTTGTGAATTAATTCGTTATTTTTTCATTTTTTCCCCTATCTTTCCCTTACATTATATCTTTGATCGATTTTGCACGAGCGAAAGCTAATTATTTAAACTAATATAATTTCCTCTGTGTAATGTTGTAAGGTAATAATAATCAAGTAATTGTATCCGTTTCTTTACGTTCTTACACGTTTTGTAAAAATATTGTATTCTATGTTACTGCTCAAAAATTGGTGTTATTTCTCCGTAATTATTTCCATTATACTCTTAAAACAACTTACCATGCAAGGATAACGTAACGTTAAAGTTTAGTTAAAAACAGACTGATATTGGTTAGTTTGGCAATCAAATACAGTCGATTAAAATTCTAACATATTGGGCCTTAGTACATGACAAAAAAGTTTAAAAACATTTATATTTTTTATTTTCAGATATTTAATAACGGGGCTTTGCCCCAAACCTCACTCACTTTTTGTCTTGAAACAAAAAAGTGAGCAAAAAAATTAACTTAGTTGAAGCAGCTACGCTCAACATAAATCAGATTTTGTTTTCGCTTAACGCTGCTTTCAAAACTGTGTCCACTTCACTCGAAAAACTTACGCTCGAAAAGCTGAAATCACCCAAACTCATTCCGACGAAATACGTCGGAACTCAAACAAGGACGATTTTTAAACGCTTTTCTCACTTGTTTTTCGGCTCACCGGACAAAGTCAACCCCAAGAGCTTGGCTTATTTGTTCTGTTTTATTTACAAATATATAAAACAAATGTCTCAATTTTTGTCATGTACTAAAACTATTTTCATATGAGAACAGTCAGTAGCCTTGACATTCAAAAAATTACATGAAAATCGAGGCATTTGCAAACGTGTGAAAATAAAAATCAAGTTCACAAGCCTTTAGAAATTTACCGTTCCATACTTCTGAGCACAAATATTACCTTAACTGCATTTAACTTCAACAAAGATGTTAAATATATGGAAACCATCTTTTTGGCTCGAATTTAAAATACAAATTGTTGACTTGATAAACGCTACGTTTTACCAAGTCAACAATTCTTTAATACAAAAATGGGCTTTTTAAGGCTCTACTAATTAAAACAATTTCCACCCCAACGAAATGACAATGGTATTGGCTTGAAAATCATCTACAGTTACATCTTGAATTTTAGTTTGATACATGTCTTTAATCACATTAAAACGGGCATCTAACGTGAATTTTAAAACATCAACTCCCAAGCCGGCTTCCAATCCCAATTGAGCATTTTTTACATCTTTCTCAAGTTTGTCAATAGTAATATTATCCAAATTTTCAAATTTGAGAGAAGAACCAGCGTTAAAAGTTAATTTTGGACCTGCAAATACACGAACGTTGACCATTTTAATTAAATCAATAACCTTGTATCCAACCAGCAAGGGAACTTCTATATTGCTGATGTTTACAACCTTGTCGTAACTTGCTGGACCATTCTGAGTGTCCTCCAGGGTAACCGTATATTCCTTCTTACCCATAGTGTATAGAAGTTCCGGCTGAAAATAAAGTTTCCCAAAATTCAATCGTCCGAAGACGCCCAACTGAAAATTGTTTTTAACATCTGCTCGAATAGAATCCACATTGTAATTGCCAGAAGTTACCGAACTTAATTTGTCCAATCCTACAGAGGAATTATAACCGGCTTTCACACCAAAATCAATTTGGCTGAATGCAGAAATCGAAAAGAAAAGCAATACGGCAGAATAAATAAATCTTTTCATAATCATTCATTTTAAGAGTTAATAACTTAAAAACAAAATATATAACGAGAATAAATTAAAATTCTTATTTGTCGATGTTTTTTTATTTGCCTCACAAAACCGCCCAAAAAGGTTGATGAATTTTCAGATGCTGCGGATTAAACTTTAAATCTGCAGTATCGGGAATTTGAATCCTATATTCCTTCCCTTTTACATTGGTCAATTTTCGATCTCTCAACCACACATTAAACTCCTTCAGTTGAAAATAAGTCAAATGATACGTTTTCGCCCACTCTGTCCAATCTTCAACAGAGGTATTCACCAGTACTTCTTTTGTGGGAATAAAGGGATAAAAATCATCTTTTTTCAATTGATAACCAAAAAGTTTTGGATTTTCAAAAAACTGCTTCATGGCCAGTATTCTGAAAATATAACGAGAACTTTCGGTAGAAAGTAACATATCATAGGCATCATCCACCTGTTGTTTCTCCTGTTCACCGGAAATTTTTGCCATTCCGGCATTGTAGGAAGCCGCCACCGTAACCCAACTATGATATTTTGCATAGGCGCTTTTTAAAAACTGACAGGCTGCCACAGTAGCCTTTTCCAAGTAATAACGCTCATCAATTTGATCGTTGACTTCCAACCCGTACTGTTCGGCGGTCTTCGGCATTAATTGCCAAATACCGGCAGCCTGAGCCGGAGAAAAAGCACGCAGATCGAGATTGCTCTCTACAACAGCCAAATATTTAAAATCATCCGGAATACCGTTGTTTTTTAAAATAGGTTCGATTACGGGGAAAAACCGATTGGCACGCTTCAGCAATAAAATGCTGGTGGAATGGTTATAAGCTATCACCGTCTGTTCTCTATCGTAACGTTCACGCATATCGATTCTTTCCAAAGAAACAGTTTCATTGGCAAAAACAACCTGTTTGGGTATTGGCAGTGCCGTAACCGGATCAATAGCCCACAAAAGGGAATCAATAAAAATATTAAAACCAAAAAACAAAACAAAAAATTTTCGTATCATCACAAAATCTTTCAATTAATTGCAGCAAAGTTAATAAACCATTTTAAAACTGAAAATAAAATGCAAAAAAATGCACTTCGATGCAGAATTTAGTTGGCCATAAAAGAATTGAAAAAATAAAACCTGAAACCAATGAACGACGTCTGAAAATTCTGTAAGGGGAACTCGAGAAAAACCAATTTTATCAGCGATATACAGAAATTGAAAATTATCATGTAAATTTGCACATAAATAAATTTAATCAAAAATGAATGGACATCCCTTGTTGCAAAAAATGGTTTCCTTAGTAGCAAAAAAGTGCGAAATGAGGGCAACTTTCCTTCAACCAAGTTCTTGTCGATTCAAAATAATTTAGATCATGAAACGAGCCATTTTCCCGGGAACGTTTGACCCATTTACCATTGGACACTACAGCATTGTCAAGCGAGGATTGAAGCTTTTCGATGAGATAATTATTGGCATTGGAGTCAATCAGGCAAAAAAAACCTTATTCTCCATCGAAAAGAGGCAGGACATAATTAGTCAAACATTTAAAAGTGAGCCAAGAGTGAAGGTTTCTATTTACGACAGCCTCACAGTGGATTTTGCCCGTTCAGTCGATGCAGGTTTCATACTTCGGGGATTGCGCTCTGTTAGCGATTTTGAATATGAACACAATATTGCCGACGCCAACCGAAAAATTTCCGGAATTGAGACAGTCATTCTGTTTACCGATTACGAATATTCGTATATTTCTTCAACTGTGGTGCGAGATTTAATTGTTTACGGAAAAGACATTTCGATTTTTCTGCCGCCTAATGTAAAAATTTAATAAATTCATTTTCGATCATTTATATTCATTCAAACGAAAAGAAATAAAAATAATTTCCCTAAGAATTTTGTTTTCCTACAAAATCCATTCAAGAAAAAAATTAATGACAAACGCATGAAACCCACATGTATTGCATACACGAACACGAATAAATATAATATTCAGACATGTGGGTTCCATCAGACCTTTAAAAAATAATTTATATTCTGATGAAAAAGAAAAAATTCTTCCTGTTCCTCCTAATTTTTTGCTCTCCATTTTTTCTTGTGGCTCAGCAAGATAATCAACGTACATTTCGTATCAGCAAAAATCTGAATATTTACAATTCATTGCTGCGTGAGTTGGACATGTTTTATGTCGATACCCTGAATTACGACAAACTGATAAAAACTTCTATCGACGAAATGTTGAACACACTGGATCCTTATACAATTTATCTGCCCGAAGAAGAAACCGAAGACCTTACCTTTATGACGACAGGCGAATATGCCGGTATTGGTGCACTTATCATGAAAAACGGAAATGAAATTGTTGTTTCCGAAGTTTATGAAGGCATGCCGGCGCAACGTAACGGTATTCGACCCGGGGACATCATTGTGGAAGTAGATGGGAAAAAAACCGATGGCTTTGCCGTCAACGACGTTAGCAATTTATTGAGAGGTACTCCCAATAGCCAAATCAACATAAAAATCAAACGGTACGGAGAGAAAAAAATCATCAGCAAAACTTTTCTGCGTGAAAAGATTCAAATCAATCCCATTGGCTATGCGGCAGAAGTTGATGACAAAACAGGCTATCTGCTGCTCAACGAATTCACCGAAAACGCAGCGTTGGGAGTAAAATCGGCTGTAAACGATTTGATAAAAAATCATCATATTGAATCTCTTGTACTCGATTTACGCAACAACGGAGGCGGATTGGTGGACGAAGCCGTTCAAATTTTGGGATATTTTTTGCCCAAAGGCACAACAGTGGTTACCACCAAAGGAAAAAACAATATACTCGACAGAATTTATAAAACTCCCACCGAACCTGTTTTTCCCAACCTCAAGCTGGCAATTTTGGTCAACCGATCTTCAGCCTCTGCCTCCGAAATACTGGCCGGAGCCATTCAGGATCTCGATCGCGGTGTAATAGTCGGAGAACGTACATTTGGCAAAGGATTGGTTCAAAACATTCGCAACATCAGTTACGGCGGACATTTGAAAGTTACGACAGCAAAATATTACATTCCGAGTGGCAGATGCATACAAGCCATCGACTACAGTCATCGCAATGAAGATGGAAGTGTGGGATACGTACCCGACAGCCTGACTTCCGAATTTCTGACAAAAAATGGTCGAAAAGTTCGCGACGGTGGCGGAATTATCCCCGACAAACAGACCGAAAGTAAAGGAAAATTGAACGTTGCCCACTATATTTTTGCACAAAACCTGTATTTTGATTTTGCGACCCGCTACGCCAGTTTACATCCTACTATTGCGTCTCCAAAGGATTTTAAACTTTCTGAAGACGACTTTAACAATTTTGTGGATTACCTGCACGAAAAGAATTTCACTTACTCATATCAGACCAATAAATATTTTCAGCAACTCTATCAGGTTGCCAAAATAGAAGGCTTAGATTCAATAGCACAATCTGAGTTTGAAGCATTAAAAACCAAATTAACACCCAATGTAGATGCCGATATTCGGGAAAACAAGGATGAAATTGAGGCATTGCTCAGTCTGGAAATAATTAAAAGATACTATTATCAAAAAGGACAAATTGAGTTTTCACTTCGAACTGATGACGATTTGAAAGAAGCAATTCAAATTTTAAAGTCCGAAGAAACCTATCGAAAAATTTTATCGGCCATTTAAAAAAACAGTTGATATTTTATAAGTTAAGTAAAGGTTTTTGATTGGAAATAAAATATTTTTCCTTCAAAAACCTTCATTTTATAAATTTTTATCGTACTTTTGTTCCCGTTTTAAATATGGCAGTTATAACACCTTTTATCATGGAGAAAAAAAATATCGGAGAAAAAATTCTTGCCCTTTGTAAGAGTAGAAATCTAAGCATTCAAGATTTGGTTGACACCACAGGTTTATCTGAAGTTCAAATTAACAGAGTGATCGAAAGCGAAACTATTCCTTCGCTGGCCCCACTTATAAAAATTGCACGCGCATTGGGCGTTCGGTTGGGAACTTTTCTTGATGACGCAGAAGAATTGGGACCTGTTGTCCATCGTTCCGGCGAAGTTCAGCAACCGGCTTCTTTTTCCAGTCAGCTTTCGGATGCCAATTCTCATCTCGATTTTTATGCGTTGGCATCACGCAAAACCAACCGACACATGGAACCCTTCTTCATCGATATTCAGCCTTCATCGACACACGAACCCATTTTTTCTTCCCACGAAGGAGAAGAATTTATTTTTGTTCTGGAAGGAGCAGCAAAAATAGATTATGGAAACCAAACTTTTTTCCTCCATCCCGGCGACAGCATTTACTACGACTCTATTATCAACCATCTCGTCAGCTCGGCTGATGAAAAACCGGCCAAAATTCTGGCTGTCGTTTACACACCTCTTTAATCTTTTCACCTTGTTGAATTATTGAGAATTTTATTGCTGTTTTTTCCGGTCTGAAAAAATTTTATTTCCATCAAGCACCATAAAGCTTTATACAAATCTTATCATGGAATTATTTGAAAAAACCATAGGCGAATGGCTCGAATATTGGGCAAATGAAACTCCCGAGCGTGAATACCTTGTTTATGCCGATCGAAATTTGCGTTTCACATGGAAAAGTTTTAACGAACGTGTGGACAATATGGCCAAAGGTTTAATGGCCATCGATGTAAAAAAAGGGGATCATGTCGGTATTTTCGCTCAAAACGTGCCCGACTGGTTGACTTTTCTTTATGCCTGCGCCAAAATTGGAGCAATAGCCGTAACACTCAATACCAGTTGCAAAGAGCACGAACTTGCCTATATTATTGAGAATTCGGACATGCATACATTGTGTATGACAGAAGGCGACAACGGAAATGACTTTATTAAAACCATCTATTCGTTGATTCCTGAGCTAAAAACTTCGGAACGCGGAAGACTGAAATCAAACCGCTTTCCTGTTTTGAAAAATGTTGTCTTTATCGGACAGGAAAAACACAGGGGAATGTATACTACTGCTGAAATTCTGCTTCTTGGAACTTATCAGAATAATGAAGAATATTTTCAACTGAAAAAAACGATCAATTGCCATGATGTGGTCAATATGCAATATACTTCCGGAACTACCGGTTTCCCAAAAGGAGTAATGCTTACCCATCACAACATAACCAACAACGGGTTTTACACAGGAGAACACATGAAATTTACCAATGACGACAAACTGTGTATCTGTGTTCCTCTTTTCCACTGTTTTGGCATTGTATTGGCAGTAATGAATTGTCTGACACATGGTTGTACACAAGTAATGGTTGAAAAATTCGATGCACTTTTAACGCTGGCTTCTGTTCATAAAGAACGTTGCACGGCACTTTACGGAGTCCCCACTATGTTTATCGCCGAGCTGAATCATCCCATGTTTAATTTGTTTGACCTCACCTCATTGCGTACCGGCATCATGGCAGGTGCACTCTGTCCCATAGAACTGATGCGCAACGTAAATGAAAAAATGTATATGAACATCACCAGCGTTTACGGACTCACCGAGACATCTCCCGGTATGACGCAAACACGAGTTGATGATTCGTTTGAAGTTCGCTGTACCACCGTTGGAAGAGAATATGAATTTGTTGAAGTGGCAGTTCTCGATCCAAAAACAGGCGCTCCCTGCCCCGATGGTGTAGAAGGCGAAATGTGTTGCAAGGGCTACAACGTAATGAAAGGTTACTACAAGAATCCGGAAGCCACCCATCAGGTAATTGATGCCAATGGATTTTTGCATTCAGGTGATTTGGGAGTCAGGGACAAGAACGGAAATTATCGAATTACGGGACGAATTAAGGATATTATTATTCGAGGTGGCGAAAATATTTCTCCCATCGAAGTTGAAGATTTTCTTTATCAAATGCCCGGAATAAAGGACGTTCAGGTCGTGGCCATTGCTTCCCCACGTTACGGAGAAGATGTTGCAGCTTTTATTATCAAAAAGGATGGATTTGACATTCGGGAAGAAGATGTCAGAGATTTTTGCAAAGATAAAATTGCCCGTTACAAAATTCCGCGTTATGTATTTTTTGTTGATGAATATCCATTGACCGGCAGCGGAAAAATACAAAAATTCAAACTGCGCGAAATGGCTTTGCAAATCTGCAAGGAAAGAGGAATTGAAATTGTTTGAATGTAACGGTGAAAATAAAAATGTACCTTTGTAAGGTTTCTTGATATTTTTTTTCGCAATGAAAAAACTATGGCGTATTTACAGATATTTTTTACATCGTTTTACAGCAAGAAACACGCATGGTTTTGGCGTACATTCTCCATTCCTTTTCCATTTTATTTGTTTTGTTGTTGAAGAAAAAAATCCCTATTATATTTTTTCTTCCATCGAAAATTTGAGAGATCGCCTCCTCAAAGACAGAACAAAAATACAAATTGAAGATTTCGGTACGGGTAAAAGCAGGACTTCAACCATTGCAACGGTAGTCAACAAATCGGTAAAATCAAAAAAATACGGTCAACTTTTTTTTCGGATAACACTCCACACCAAAGCGCAATCTGTTCTTGAACTGGGAACTTCACTCGGTATTACAACGGCATATCTGGCTGCAGCTTCTTCTCAGCTTCATTGCATAAGTCTGGAAGGGTCCCAAACATTGGCCGCCTTGGCAAAAAAAAATTTCCAACAATTGGGACTCAAGAATATTTCCTTAATCGAAGGGAATATTGATGAAAACTTGGAGAAAGTTCTTGAAAGTACTCCGTCATTCGACTTAATATTCATTGATGCCAATCATACGTCGCAAGCCGTAATTGAATATTTCAACATGTGTCTTGAAAAAATTCACACTCATTCCGTAATGCTGGTTGACGATATTTATTGGTCTGCCGATATGCTGAAAGCCTGGAAATACATCAAACAACATCCAAAAGTAACAGCTACCATCGATTTGTTTGAGACAGGAATCGTATTTTTCGACCCCAATCTATACAAAAAACACTATAAAGTGCGTTACTAAATTGCTATTGCACAAAACATATTAATGTATTTGTTCAACAAAAAATCACGAAAAATTGTTATGTGGTCAGATTGCTATTGAAAAACAAATCAACAAATTAAAAAACAACTGATTTTCAAAACAATAGAAAAATAAAGAAACCAAACAGTATGAAACTATATACAAAAACAGGCGATGAAGGTGAAACGGGATTAATTGGAGGAACGAGAGTTCCAAAAAATCACATTCGGCTGGAAGCTTATGGTACGGTAGATGAGCTAAATTCATTTATTGGCTTGTTGACCACTTTTCAGATAGATAATTCGGATTTACTTTTTCTGCAATCCATTCAAAATAAACTTTTTACCATTGGCTCTTATTTGGCAACCGATTTTTCTAAATTTTCCAAAACTAAAGTTTCTCCACTTTTTGAAAAAGACATCACAAGCATAGAAAAGGAAATAGACCGATTGACGTCGGAAGTTCCGGCTTTGAAAAATTTTGTCTTGCCCGGTGGCAGTCAAGCCTCAGCCTTGTGCCATATCTGCAGAACCATTACACGTCGTTTGGAACGACGTTTGTATGACTTACATGAACAAATACCTGTCGACAAAAATATACTGATTTATATCAATCGCATGTCCGATTATTTCTTTGCCTTGTCGCGATATTTGTTGTTTAAAAACAATATTCAGGAA
>Ga0208824_1002086_pt1 | contig 16125 bp, 19 predicted proteins | sample AD_JPNTR3_MetaG_FD_184447 | JGI IMG/M metagenome (GOLD analysis project Ga0208824, IMG submission 184447) | Active sludge microbial communities of municipal wastewater-treating anaerobic digesters from Japan - AD_JPNTR3_MetaG (SPAdes) (version 2) | ecosystem: Engineered > Bioreactor > Anaerobic...
CAATGGCTGGATGTTTATTAATCATTTAAGCATGCTGGTTATATACAGGTTATATGAAATCTTAAAAACGACGCCTCTTAACAAAAAGGATAAACTCTTACATAAATACTCTCTGATGGATGCTGTTGATCATCTTAAGTCCGTAAAGAAAATAAAATTTGCACCCGACGAATTCGTGATTGCCGAAATTAATAAACCAACAAAAAAACTACTGGAGAAAATGAAAATAGCTATTACCTAAAAATTTAGGGTTTGGGTTTAATCATTTTTCCAACGATTATTTTTGCTGAAGATTTTCGATAGCTTCAAGCAATTGAACGGGTGGGCGACAAGGTTTCCAATCATTTTTTCGAACAAAAGCCAATAGGGTTTCGGCATGATTGATTATTTCATCGTTTTCGTTCAAGAAGTCATATTCAAAAAACATTCTTACTCCTTTTATCCATTGAAAGGTTGTTTTTATGGTAATTAAAGAATCGTAAGTTGCCTGTTTGATAAATTTAAATTGCATGGAAACAACAGGACACATCACACCGTCGTCTTCAATCGATTTATAGGGAATTCCAATATTGCGGAGTAGCTCCCAACGAGCACATTCACAATATTTCACATAGTTTACATGATGCATCGATCCCATTTGATCGGTATCGGCATATCCAACTCGAAACTTATAATTATATTGAATCATCTTTTTTTACAAAAGTATATAAAAATTGAAGTTATTTCAATACGCGTGAAAATAAAATCAAGGACACAAAACTTTAAAGATTTACCGTATTGGGCTTCTAAGCACAAATGTTACCTTTGTAAGTTGGTTTTTAATAACCAATGAAATAAACTAATTGTATAACAATTTAATCCGGTAATTTTATGGAAAAAGCATGTGCTCTTGACGTTCACAAAACATTTGTTTTGAACCTCAGCGCTTATTGAAATTTTGACCCAAAAGTCGATAAATAAAAAAGTTTATTCCTAAAATTAGAAAAATATTACATTTGTATGGACTTGTCTGTTTTTTGAAAAAACAATTTGAATTTTCTTTTTCACCCTAACCCAATTGTATAAAAATAATGAATATATTTGATAAGAATTATGTAGCTCAAAATTACGACCAATTCTATGAAAGCGAGAAAGGAAGAGCTGTTGACCGGATTGAAAAATCGGTCGTATGGCAATTGCTTCGTTCTGTTCCCGTTCGTGGTGATATGTTGGAACTGGGTTGCGGAACCGGCCACTGGACCAAGTTTTTTTGCGAAGAAGGGTTTCGGATAACGGCTGTCGATACTTCGGAAGCAATGCTTTCTGAAGCACGAAAGAAAGATATTGCGTGTGCTACTTTTCTGCGAGCGGATGCAGCTGCACTTCCTTTTACTGATGAGAGCTTTTCTGTGGTAGCTTCCATTACCATGTTGGAATTTGTGGAAGATATCCATAAAATTTTCAACGAAACAGATCGCGTGTTGAAACGGGATGGATATCTCTTATTCGGTTGGTTGAATGCATTATCCGAATTGGGTAAGAAGAAAAACTCGGACGAAATATACCGACATGGCCGTTTTTATACGCCCGATGAAATTCAGCAATATTTATCCTATTTTGGAGATCCTATCATGCAGGTCGGGGTACATTATTCTCCTTCCTTTGATTTGTTGGATGGAACGGATAAACAAGATTCCGTGCATCCTGCTTTTATAGCTACACTTGTACAAAAAAAAATAAAAAAATGATACAAATAAGTTTGGAAATCAACTACTATTCGTTGACAGACGATTATAAAACGCCTGTAAAGGAATTTCTTGAGGTGTTAGGCAAAAACCCTAAAATCAGTTTGGAAACAGGAACAATGAGTACTTCGTTTGCAGGAGAATATGATGAGGTGATGGAAATTTTGACCGGCAGTATGCGTGAATTTATGGAAAAATATCCTTCCGTTTTTTGCATCAAAATATCCAATGCTTGCAACAGTTGTAAAAAAACGAATTGAATGAAAGGGTATATTCACGTTTATACCGGTAACGGTAAAGGGAAAACAACCGCAGCACTGGGACTTGCTTTGAGAGCTGTCGGCGCAGGGAAAAAAGTTTATTTTGCCCAATTTGTCAAAGGGAAAATCTATTCCGAAATCGCGGCCATAAACCGGTATATTCCTGAGATTACGGTCAAACAATACGGACGGGGCTGTTTTATTGTGAAAGAACCTACGTCGGAAGATATTCAGGCGGCGAAAGAAGGACTTGAGGAAGTTGGAGCTGTCATTCGTTCTGGTCAATACGATGTGTTGGTGCTGGATGAGGCAACGATTGCGCTACATTACAAGCTGTTTTCAGTTGAAGAACTGATTGCTGTTTTGCAGGAGAAGCCTGAAGAAACGGAGATCGTAATCACCGGACGATATGCTCCCGGTGAGTTAATCGAAATAGCCGATTTGGCAACCGAGATGAAAGAAATAAAACATTATTACACCAAAGGCATTCCAGCCCGAAAAGGTATTGAATATTGAAAATATTCCCGTAGATATTGCTCTTCAGCGTAAATTTCTCCTGGAAACGGATTAACGGAAACTTTCCGAATAGGGCAAAAAAAATCCCGAGTGTTGACTTTTCGCTCGGGATTTTTAGGATTTCAGGGTTACGATAAAATTTCTTCAATCGTAATATAATCGCCAACATGACCGGCCATTTTTTCCGCGTCAGTATTTACCGGAAGGGTCTTTTTGCCTGGTCTCCAGTTTGCAGGACATACTTCTCCTGTTTTGGAAGCATATTGCCATGCCTCTACCTGTCTCAAAAATTCGTTTACATTTCTTCCCACAGAATCTGCCTGAACTTCCTGTGCCACACAAATCCCGTCGGGATTAAACAAAAAACGGCCTCTGAGCGCTACTCCGTCTTCTTCGATAAGCACACCGAAAGCACGACTGACCTCTTGATTGGCATCGGAAGCTATGGTTAATTTGAGATCTTTCAAGAGAGGTTCCGTTTCTGCAAATCTTTTGTGAGAATACTTCGAATCTACCGATACGGCTAAGATTTCGGTATTCAGCTTTTGAAATTCGTCATACTTGGCGTTCATAGCCGCTATTTCGGTAGGGCAAACAAAAGTAAAGTCGGCCGGATAAAAGCAGATTACCGTCCATTTTCCTTTATAATCGTCGCTCGAAACCGTTTTAAAATGTCCTGTCTTTGCGTCATACGCATCCATTGTGAAAGTTGGCATCATTTGCCTTACCATTGTTGAACTCATGTTCTTTTCCTCCATTTGTTGATTGTTTGAAATTTCTGTTGACTGAAGTTGAATTTTTTTTCTTGGTTTTATACCTGCATCACATCCCATAATTTGTTCCTCCTAAATTTTTAAAATTATTCTAAATAACATTTTTTTAATATAACAAATAAGTTAGATTGATTGTTTTGCTCTACATAAAAAATCAGTTGATTTGAAACGGAATATTTACCACTAAGGAGATATTTCTTCCGGGATTGAAATAATTCATGGGTTTCAACGTGGACAAATGATCGACATATTTTTTATCGAACAAGTTTGTAACGGCTATACCTAAAAGGTAATTTTGTTTCAAAATAAACAGTTCGGCGTTGATATTCAAATCGAACAAGGTATATCCCGGCGTTGACGTTTCGAATAGAGACGGATGATTTTGCGGAAATGTGGTAAGTGCCGACAGGGTTATGGTGGGTTTATGCAAAAAGTTTAATTTCTTCCGTTCCAGCCTGATTTCGTTCCTTAACTTGTTTGCCGGTATAAAAGGCAGGTATTCTCCCTTTTTGTTTTTCCCGATAACGGAAGAGAAATGGCTTTCAAGCTGCAGCCACCGTATCGATTCGGGGTGAAACCGAATACTCGCTTCGCCACCAAAAAGAGTGGCATTGCATTGATTATAACGATAGATTTTCACGCCGGACGTTGTCGTTTCATCAGTGGGAGATACATAAATATAATGGTCGATTATGTTGTAAAAACCGGCTAAATCGAACGATAAAAAGTCTCCGTGATAATGCAGGCTGATGTCTGTTTCGTAAGCATTTTCCGGAGATAAACTATCGTTACCGATTTCGTATCGGTTCCCATGCATGCCGTTGGAGGTTAATTCCGATAAATTGGGTACCCGGTATCCTTTTGCTACATTTGCCCGGAGGATGATTTTTTCTATCGGTTGATAAGTCAGACCCAACGATCCGCTCACATTGGAAAAGTTCTTACTGACGGGAGCCTGATAATTGTCCATCCCCTTTTCCCCTAAAGCAAAAGTTTCAGTTTGATACTGATCGAATCGCAAACCTCCCTGCAGTATGAAATTGTGGGGAAAAGAGTGTTTTATCAAGCCCAAAATACCTGCATTATTTATATTGGCATTGGGTAAAAATTGAGAGGGACGGTTGTTCAAATTCCTGTTATTTTGATACATACCCTGCACACCTAATATATATTCCGATTTTATGTCGGAAGGAAAATACAGTTTTGATTCGTAAGTAAAAGTTTTAAGATTCATTTCGACAAATGGGAAATCCAATGTTGTTTGAAGTTTTCTATCAGCAAGCTGATAGGCGGCATTAATATCCCATTTGAATTTACCTAGGAAAAGGGTGTTTTGAGAGGAAACCAGTTGATGTTCCATGTCTTGATACCAATTTTCATTTTCCCGACCACGTTCGTTGATGAGTGGTACAGCATCCGGAACAGTCATTCCCAAATCTTGCTTGAAATAATCATAGAAAACTTTGAAAGTGCCGATTTTGCCCGAATAACCTGTATTGGCGTTGAAAGTCAGTTCATTGAATCTGGAATTGGGGACATAATCGCCTCCGCCCTGTAGATAATCGGCATGTGTTTTATGACCCACGCGAAATCCGCCGAAAAAATTTCCGGAGGAACCCTTCACTCCTAAATTGTTGATCATGCCAAGGGTATTGGAATATAATTGCATCCGATAATCACCAATTATTTTATCGGCGGGAGCAGGTTTTTCTTTGACAAAATTTAATACGCCTCCTATGGCATCTGATCCGTAAAGTAAAGATGCAGGACCTTTAATGATTTCTATTCTTTCCACATCATTGCCATCTATCCCCAAAGGATGATTTTCACTGAATTGGTAATTTTCAATCCGAACCCCATTGTTCAGAACCAGTACATCATTCATGGAAAGTCCTCTTATCACCGGTTTTGAGATGCCGGGTCCTTTGGATATCATATCAATACCGGGAATTTGGGTCAATGATTCCATAAAATTGGGAGTGCCTGCAAGCAGAACATCCCTGCTGTTCAGCACATCAATCTTAACGGCATTTTCATGTTGTGAACTCACATACCCTCCCGTAATAACAACTTCCTGAGATTGAATAACGGCTTCAGACAGTTCAATGTTTAAAACATTGATGCCTTCCGATACATTTATGGTTTGAATTTCGGTATTATAACCGATAAACGAAAATTGAATTTTAATCTTTCCCAAAGGGAGGTTTTCGAAGCGATAATAACCATCTTTATTACATATTGTTCCTTTATTTTGTTCGGGCAGATAAACTGTTGCCCCTGCCAGTGGCTTGTCACTTATTGTGGTGACTTTTCCTTCTAATATTGTTTGAGCATATATGGCTTGACTAAAAAACAGCCATGCCCATAAAACCATTAATTGTTTCATAGAGAATTTATTTTGTTTTCCGTAATAAATAATAAAGATCCCTTCTTCAATATTAATTTATAAGAACTTTTTTTGTTCTTTAATTACTATTAAATTAGATCAAAGCAAAAAATTCTCTTGAAACGGAGGAGCACGGAATAGAAAAGAATGATTTAATTGTTTAGAAAAACTACGAGAGCGATAATGAATATGTAGGCAATCGAAATATACAATAACAGGAATAGATTTAATAGAAGTCTTCCATAACAAAAGAGAAAATTCAAAAGAGTGAACAGCACATTTTTCATGATATTGATGCAGATAATAGCCATTTTGCTTATTCCAAGTTTCATTATAATGTTCATGAAAACAACTGTCCGCTGTTTTAATAGCGAAAGAGGTCATTAGAAGCGCCAACATAAAAATGGCCACTCCTCTTTTGAATAGCTCTTTTGTTTTTCTTTGCACGTTATTTTTCTCTTTGATAAGGCCAAGCGACAATCCCGCCTTCCAGCACCTTAACATTTTGGTAACCGTATGCTTGAAGTACACGGGCAGCTTCATAACCGCGCAATGAGATTTTGCACCAAGTAATGATTTCGGTATTTTTATCCTCCGGCAATTCGTTGAGCCGTTTGCGCAGTTGTCCGAGAGGGATCAGTTTTTCACCGATACCCAGGCGCATTTCTTCATATTCGTCCGCATTACGAACATCAATCAAAACCATTGGATCTTTATTTTTTGATTTCTCCCTGAGTTCTTTGGCCGATATTCCGTTAAAAAGTCCCTTTAATTTGTTTTGCATCACGTGAGCCGTGGCAATACTGTGATCGATGGCCAGTGAGTAGGGCGGAGCATAAGGTAGATCAGCATTAACCATATCGTCAATCGTCAGATTGCCTTTTATCGCCATTGCCCAAGTGGCTACCTGTTTACTAACTTCACCGGGTCCTATCACCTGTGCCCCCAATATGTTGCCATTGGTTTTGTTTACCACTAATTTGGTAATGAGTAATTTTCCTTGCATGAATCCCGGTTTGTCGAGACTGGCATTGACAACGGTTTCGATTGTATCAAATCCCTGTTGCAGCGCATTTCGTTCGGATAATCCGGTGGAGCCGACGCCATAATCAAACACTTTGCATATTCCCGTTTGAATTGTTCCGGGAAATTTGGCCACATTACCCATAATTACATTTTCTCCGGCCACTCTGCCTTCCAGATTGGCTAAATCGCCATAGGGTGCAAGAACGGATTCTCCCGTGATCAGATTGGGAATTTCAACGCAATCACCCGCCGCATAAATATCCGGATCATTTGTCTGCATGTATTTATTCACCTGAATACCTCCGGCATGCCCAATTTCAATTCCGGCATCCTGGGCCAGCTTTATATTGGGGGATACTCCAATTGCAACTACCGCTAATTCACAGGGAATTTCTGTTCCGTTTTGTAATTTTACGGCGGTAAGTTTCCCGTTTTCGCCTAAAAATGCGGTTACCCCATTTTTCAGTATAACGTTGGCTTTGGTTTGTAAATATTTTTCTACCAGCCGTGCCATTTGTTTATCCAGGAAGGTGAGCAATTGTGGCAACAGTTCGATGATGGTGATTTCTATTCCTGCCAGATGAAGTGCTTCACAGGTTTCAATACCAATTAATCCACCACCTATCACGACCGCTTTTTTAATTTCTCCTTTATCTCGAATCTGTCTCAAATAATCCGCATCCAATAAGGAATGCAATGTGGTTACTCCTTCAAGTTCAATTCCAGGTACAGGTGGTTTGCGGGCAGAAGCTCCGGTAGCAATAACAAGCTTGTCGTAACTATCGCTGCCTTTTTCGCCGGTGAGCAAATTGGTGAATTCGATGCGTTTGTTTTTTCGATCGATCGCAGTAACTTCCGTATTGACGACGGCATGGATGTTTTTTGCGTTGAGAAAGAATTTGGAATCTCTTACTACCCCTGCGGGAGAACATAACAGTTGGTTGCGGTCGTTAAAAAATCCCCCGATGTAATATGGATATCCACACGAGGCCATGGAAAGATCAGATGCCTTCTGATAAATAGTAATCGTAGCATTTTCATCCAGTCTGCGGGCTCTTGAGGCAGCTTTCGGTCCTGCAGCGGAACCTCCGATTACGATAATTTTTTTTGAGTTCATTTGTGTTGATTTTTTTGAAGTGGATAGTATGATGAAGCTTTTCACAATTGTTTTTTGTTCAATTTAATTTATCACCTTATTTTAAGGATTATTGTTTTACCATATTTCGGACATAGAAAAATTTTTCGTTATATGCCACCTTTTTAATGTAATTGCCATCCAACAATAATTGCAATATCGTCGGATCGGCTTGATCCTTTTTGAGTATTTCTTCCATAGTGTCTTCCCTGATAGGATGAACAGCGCACATGTCCATAATATCATCAATGGCGTTTCCGGTATATCCGGTATTTACCCCTTCAAAACCTATCAAAAGTTCCGTTTTCAATCCGGCTTCCTTAAAAATTTGATAAGCCGCATTGATGGTGGTTTCGGAAGGCTTTTTCACCGAAGAAACGGCCGGTGGCCTGGTCGGGACAGAGACATAGGCAACGAACGGTTGAACTTGTTTGATAAGTGTAGCAGTCGAGCGGATCAAATCTACCTGATCGTTCAGTCCCTGAACCAACATGGTTTCCGAGGCAAGAGTTCCCCTGAATGTCGAAGAAAAAAGAAAGAGTCCTTCCAGATATTTATCGAAAGAAAGATTTTTGTGCGGCCGATTTAATTTTTTCCAAATCGATTCGTCATTCGCGTCCACCTTTACGGATACCCAATCGGCGAGCGATAATTCGGTTCGTACTTCCGGATCGTTTAAAAGCGATGCGTTGGTGATAACGGCAATCGGTATTTCGAAGTTTTTTAATTTTTCGATCGACTTTCCCAAGTTGATGTCCAAGGTCGGCTCCCCGTCGGCTACAAATGTCAGGTAATCCGGTTTGTTGGAAATTTTACGTAAATGATTGGCTACCTCCTCATATATTTTCACCGTATCGTAGAAAGCCTCGCGCTTTACACTGTAATGTTTGGTTATCCCGACCTGACAATAGATACATGAATAAGAACAAATCTTTTTTACCGGGATATTATTGATCCCGAGACTATTGCCTAACCTTCTTGATGGAACCGGGCCAAATGTGATCATAATTGATTTATTTCAATGTGTTGCTTTAATTTGTTTTGATGTTCACCACCTGTTGGTAAATGGCATATATTTCTTTTGCAGCTTGTGTCTCGGGAGCCCATTCGACAATACTTTTGCATTGGAGCATGGCTTCGACGATTTGGGGTTCGAAAGAGATTTTACCGATCACCGGAAGTCCCATTTCGGAGCACCAGACAAGAATTTCGTCTGTCATATTTTCGTTCAGATCATATTTGTTGACAACGATATAAGCGGGGATGTTAAATTCTTTCGTTAAATCTACAATGCGTTTCAAATCGTGAAATCCCGAGCGAGTGGGTTCTGTTACTATGATCACTTTGTTTACTCCTGTAAGCGTGGAAATAACCGGGCAGCCTGTGCCGGGAGGACCGTCGATAATAACAATTTCCCAGCCGGTTTCTTTGGCGGTATTACGAGCTTGTTCACGCACCACGTTGACAAGTTTTCCCGAATTTTCTTCTCCGGGGGCCAATCGGGCGTGGATGAGCTTCCCATGACGATAATTCCCAATATACCAATAACTTTTATCGATGGGAACCATCGTAATAGATTGCGATGGACAAACCCGCGAACAGAGTTTGCACCCATCACAGGCTGTTTCGGAAATAGTAACACTCCCGTTTACATAGGAAATGGCATCGAAGCGGCAATAGTCGATGCATAATCCACATTGATTACAGGAACTGTCATCGATCACTGCTTTGTGTCCCGTTAAAAATTTTTCTTCGACATAATTTTCGGGCTGTAAGATCAAATACAGATTGGCTGTATCTACATCACAATCGGCAACGACGGTCTGATGGTGAATGGTAGCGAGAGCGGCACTCAGACTTGTTTTTCCTGTTCCACCTTTTCCACTGAGAATAGCTATTTCTGTCATGACCAATGTGCGTGCATCATTATATTCAATACCTGTTGAAATATTCCCCGATATGCCGGATTTTCCTTTGCCAGTATCTTTCCCTCCGAATATATATGGGCAATGTCTTTATCAAACGGAACTTCGAGCAGCAAGGGAATCTTGTTTTCGTCTAACCATTGATAAACAGCACGATTGCCAAGCCCCGACTTATTAACAATCACACCAACAGGTTTTTGAAACTGTTGGATGGTACTCACAGAGAGTTCCAGATCATGTAATCCAAACGGTGTAGGCTCTGTAACCAAAATGATAAAATCGGCTTGTTCCACTGTTGTAATGAATGGACAAGAAATACCCGGAGGAGCATCCAGCAAAATCAGATGTTGGGAATCGGCTGACTTTATGGCTTTTTTGATAACGGAAACAGGAGAATGCTCTCCAACCTCCAAACGACTTTCAATAATGTGAGAAGAGTTTCCGGCAGAACTGATTTTTACAGTCCCTATTGTTTTTTCTTGTTCAATAATGGCTCCGTATTCACAAGCGTAAGAACAAGCTCCGCAATCGTGGCATAGGTCTGACAACACCTTTATGAAGCGATTTTCCGGCAAAAACAGAATCGCATTATAGTTGCAGTATTCGGCACATTTTCCGCAAAAAGTACATGCTTCCGCATTAATATGCGGAAGATGCTGTATGACTTTCTCTACTGATTGTTCTTCTCCGCTGAAAAATTCACTTACATTGGGTTCCTCGGCGTCGCAGTCAATCAGCGTAGTCGGTACTCCTGTATGTTGTGCTGTCCAAAAGAGGTTGGTCGAAATAAAGGTTTTGCCCGTCCCTCCCTTGCCACTTGCTATAGCAATTTTCATTTTCAAATATGTTTCGTGCAACTACAAATTGTCCCTTTTTTACGCCTAAAATATCGGCTATGACATCACATTTTACCATGAGAAGAAAGTAGATTTTTTTGCTTGATTCATGCAACAAACTTTCCAAATTTCCCTGTCCCTTCGAAATGACAATATCTGCCCGTGAAAAAAGGTCTTTAAACTCTTCCGAACAATGCGACAGCATGGTAGAAGGAGCATCATATCCATTTTCGATCACATGAGCCACCCCATTCATTTGCACATAATTTGCATCTTCCAGTGTTACGTCATTGATAATAGGAGCCCCTCGAACAGCATACCACAAATCGGGATGGTGAATGGTTTCGATAAATAGTTTATCAAATACGATTTCTCCTGCGTTATCTCCAATATACAACACCGATTTTGCTTCAGACAACGATTGTTTTAAATCTTTTGAATGATCGATGGCAAAATCGGAAGTCAGTACTTTCCTGATGGTTTCATCTAAATCAAACTGTTGCGGAATACCATAATCGATGATATTTCCTGCAATGGCCAGTTTTAATGCCGTGACGAAAGGATCAGCAGATGTCGTGACTGTCTTTTTCAAATTGTCATACCTGCTTAAAACCATATCGTTGCTTTGACGTTTGACCAATTTATACGGATTGTCGTTGCCACTGTATTTTTTGAAAAGAAGGTGCACCTCTCGCGACAAATGAGGAACTGAAAAACTGTTTCCTTCCGTATTGAATAATCCAAACAATTCGCCGGCAAAATGGTTTTTTTCTTCGGCCGAGAGGGACGTCTTTTCGATCAACTCTTCAAAAAGCCGGGCAAAGCAAAAATAACAACGATAATCAGACCTCATTATTCCCATTTTTAGTGATCACAGGCATTGACACCGGTAGTAAGCGATTTTTCAATCCAATCGGAAACCAGTTCGACAGGACTTTTTTGCTGAGCTCCCATATATACCCTGATATGTTGTTGTTGAAATAAATTGATTGCTTTTTGCCCTATTCCGGAAGCAATAATATCGGTAACCCCTTTTTCGGCAAGCCAAGCAGGGAGTAATCCCGGTTCATGAGGGGGTGGCGTGATTAATGTTTGTTTTGTAATCGAACCATTATCGACTTCAACAAAAGCAAATTGTTGGCAATGCCCGAAATGCTGCGATAAAATTCCATTTTCCAATGGAATAGCAAATAAGTATTTCATTTGTAAATTATTGGTGTATAGTTATTTATTAAAATTAATTCGACTCTGATAAAGGTTGTACGTTTTGTCATACAACCTTTTACACAACTCATCGATTTCGACCCAGATGAGGACCTTGTCCTCGTCCTAATCCTAAACCATTGCCTCTGCCTAATCCGCGCCCCATCCCATAACCGAGCTGCCGACCACGGCCATAAAAAATTTCCTGGTTAGAGTCGTTTTCTGTACGATCGCGCAAAATTTCATCATCGGTTTTTCCCTTATTCTGAGGGTTGCAACGACCTAATCCTCTTCCTGTTCGTGGACCTTCTCCATTTGGGCCTCTTCTGTTTAAGTTTGGCATAATTACCTCCTTTTTTTTAATATTGTTATTATTTTATCTCCGCTTTTCAAGCGTTTCTTTTGTCCTTCTCCTCCGCCACTATTTCGGCGTTTCCCCATACCTGTTCCCAACAAATTTACTTTTTCATCTTCAGGCAAGATGTTGCATTTTCCGATTTTTCGGCCGGTTCCTGGACCTTGTCCCTCCGGCCCTGTTCCATCAAGTTTTGGCATTTCATGATTGTTTTTTCAATTCTTGTATAATTTCTGCAATGGTTTTATCGTGTTCACGTTGCATTTCGATATTCAAGCTCTCCAACAATGATCTTATTTTTAATCCAAATTCGCCGGAAATCACTTTTTCAACTTTTTTTGATCCGATAAATTGAACTGCTGCAGGGCCGGCTCCTTCAGTAGCTTCTTTGGCAGGATTGACAATAAAATTAGTTTTACCGGTTTCGGTATCATAAAAAACAAAATAAGAACATCTACCAAAGTGAGCATCCATGTTTGAATTAAGGGAATTCCCTTCTGACGTAATAGCTATTTTCATATACTTTCTTTTTAAAATTGAATAGTGTATCCACTGTAAAATTGAGTTAATCTATCTTCCAACATATTTTTTAATTGATTGAAAACTCGATCTCCGGTACAATGCCCCGTAATGAACATGGATGAAGGATAATGTGCATTCAGATAATGGGCGATTTCAGCGATGTTCTCTTCCGTTTCGTAATTGACGCCGTTATTTGAATCGAGTAAATGAAACCCTCCCATCACCCATTGGATAGGAAATTCAAGTTTTTCTTTTACTGTATCAAGTATATTCAACAAACCTTTATGTGCACATCCCGTGAAGACAAAAAGTCTTTCGTTGTTGGTTAGGGTAACTATCAATTCGTGCGAAAAATCGTCGGGAATGATTTCATGATTTTTGTCCTCACAAAACAGTGTTTGATTGGCCAGAGGCTGTTTAAATCGGATGGATGTATTCACAAAAATACTAATTTCATCGTCGAGCCGGTATTCTTTTTCGATCGGTATCAATCGATGTTGATAAGGCGAAAAATCAAAATCCAAACCTATGGTATGAAATCCGTTCCTTTTGGAATAAAAAGAACGATGCATCACATTCGGAGAAACGATTATTTTGGCACGGGTGTTAATTTTCAGAAAATGCGGTAATCCTCCCATGTGGTCGTTGTGCCCGTGAGAAATAAATACATAATCTACGGCCTTCAGATCGATATTCAATTTCGAAGCATTTTGCAGAAATAAATCCGATCCGCCCGTATCGAGTAAAATCCTGTGCTTTCCGGTTTCAAAATAAATTGATAACCCGTGCTCTGTTTCAATATCGGGGAATCCTTTTCTATTATCGGATAAAACAACAGCTTTCATAATGGAATTATTGATCGTTACTAATGGGAATTAATTCCTCATCGCCAAAACTTCTGCAATGTCTGCAAGCGGTATGATTTTCAAGACCATTAATCAATTTGTGGCTCTTTCTGCAACGATACCATTCCCGGCCAAAATCTACATTTCCTCCTTCGATTACAATCATTTTACCTTCCACGAAAGCCTTTGCAATGGTTTTGCGGGCATTTTCGTAAATACGGGTCAGCGTAGGACGCGATACGTTCATTTTTTCCGCAGCCTGCTCTTGTAGCATCCCTTCATAGTCAAGCAACCTGATGGCTTCATACTCATCGTATTGAAGAACAATTTCCTCAATTTCCGACCGAGGAACACCAAAAGGCTTGAATCCTATCATCAATGGTGGTGAACCTATTTTTCGACATTGTTTCGGACGAGGCATATTTTTTTACTTTTAATGGAAATATATCACACAATAACATTGCAAATATACTACTTATTTTGAACAAATGTTCATATCGTGAAAAATATTTCTATTCTTCCGGCATATTTTTTATAATAATTTTTTTTTATTATAAAAATTTAAATATTGTAATAAGTTGGTTTAATTGAATTTATAAAGTAAATTCCTGTTCAACGTCTGGAATTTCTACACGACGAAAACCTACTTTTTTCAATTCTTCTCTATAGAATACTTGAGTCTCATAATCGCCATGCACTAGGAAAGTTTTTTTAATTTGGGAGGGCGACTGACATTTCAGAAAAGAAATCATTTCTTTATAATCACCATGTCCTGAAAGAGCTTCTATCTTAGCAATCCGAGCCTTAACCTTATGTATTTGTCCAAAAATAGATATTTCTCTTAAACCTGGTTGTTGTAAACGTGCTCCCAACGTTGTTGGTGCACAATAACCAACGATTAAAATAGTATTTCGTGGATTTTCAATGTTATTGGCAACGTGATGTTTTACACGACCTGCTTCTAACATACCTGAAGCAGAAATTATAATACATGGTTTATAATAGGTATTCAAAGCTTTTGATTCATCAACATTTTTGATATAATGAAGAGAATTAAAACCAAAAGGATCGTTGTCATATTTAAGAACTTCCTTTACTTCTTTATTAAGTGATTCACTATAAAGGCGATAAATATCAGTAGCGTTAACTGAAAGTGGGCTATCAACAAAAATTTCAATTTTAGGTAAAAGTCCTTTATTATAAAAAGTATTTAACATAAAAACAATTTCCTGTGTTCGTCCAATAGAAAATGCTGGAATAATTAATTTCCCTTTGTTTAAAACACAAGTTTCCCATACAATTTTCAACAGTTCTTCTTCACTTTGTTGTGGTTCGGGATGAAGTCTGTCGCCATAAGTAGATTCAGTAATCAAGTAATTACAAGGTAAAAAAGGATCAGGTGGACGAAGAATGTGATTATAAGGTCGTCCAATATCTCCTGTATAAGCAATATCTATTTTTCTATCGTTTTCGATAATTCTTAAGTTTACAACAGCACTTCCTAACAAATGACCTGTATTGGTAAATTTGACACTAATTTTATCATTGATATAAAATCTTCTATTGTAAGCCACTCCAATGAACAAATCCATACAATTTTCGGCATCTTCAATATTATAAATTGGATCAACTGGAGGCAATCCCTGTCTGGCTCGTTTTTTATTAAACCATTTTACATCAAGTTCTTGTATATGAGCACTATCAGCCAACATAATGGAACAAAGGTCACGTGTGGCGTGTGTACAAATAATGGAGCCTCGGAAGCCATTTTTATATAAAAAAGGAATTAATCCAGAATGATCAATATGAGCGTGAGAAAGAATAATATGATCTAACTTGGCAGGATTAAAACCAAGATGACGGTTTTTGGCATCTGTTTCAAGACCTTTTCCTTGAAACATTCCACAATCCAGTAAAATTTTCTTTCCCTCGTCAGTAGTAATTAAATGTTTACTGCCTGTTACTTCGCGTGCAGCTCCAATAAACTTAATTTTCATAGTTGTTTATTTTTTTCTTTATATCGTATATAATTCCTTCATATTTATTCATTTATGTATAGCGTCAACTGGAGTTATGGTAATATTTTATTAGTGTTTCCAGGTAGGAGATAAATTATAACTTTCTTTTGTTGAAAACGAATCATTTTCAAAAGTAACATAATATTTTGGATTTTTTTTGTTTTTAGGAGCAAAAATTCAAACATTCTACCAATTTTTCTCAGAATAAAATTGTCTCATAAATTACGATTTTGACATCTCGACTTTGCAAAATAAATTTATTTTTTGTATTTTTGCATACAAATATACATTCCAATGGAAACATTTTTTCGTACTCATCAATATTTAGTGGAACACGTCCAATCGCCTGTAAGAAGGTTATTGATGGATGAAATTGACTGGTCGCAACGTTTGATTGGGATAAAAGGGAGTCGTGGGGTAGGGAAGACAACTTTTCTTTTGCAATATGCAAAGGATAATTTTAAAAAAGATGACAATAGTTGTCTTTATATTAATTTTAATAACTTTTACTTTACTATTCATTCCTTAATTGAATTTGCTGAATGGTTTGTTCAGCAAGGTGGAAGGACATTACTGATTGATCAAACTTTTAAATATGAAA
>Ga0208824_1002087_pt1 | contig 16125 bp, 19 predicted proteins | sample AD_JPNTR3_MetaG_FD_184447 | JGI IMG/M metagenome (GOLD analysis project Ga0208824, IMG submission 184447) | Active sludge microbial communities of municipal wastewater-treating anaerobic digesters from Japan - AD_JPNTR3_MetaG (SPAdes) (version 2) | ecosystem: Engineered > Bioreactor > Anaerobic...
CGAGGTTCGGAACCATGCGATAGAATGCAGGCGCTTCTCGGCCAGCGATACCTCCACCGTGGCTTCCCAAAGCGAGACTTTGATCGACGGTGAAATAAGTGCCGGTCGAATTACCTGAGATTGTGCTGGTACTGGACCCCATCGAGGAACTGCCAGAGGTGCCTAAGTTGAAGAAGCTGCTTATCCCGCTTTTTACCGCACCTATCAGGCCAGCCGCAGCCATGTTTGCCAGATAATTGGCGATGGCCCGGTTGACGCTGTTGACGAAGGATGTAATGTAATCACCGACGCTCTTGAGCTTCCCCTGGAAGGCGTCGAAGAAGATATCGCTGAAGGCATCACGCATGGCCGTTGCCGTCGTCTGCGAGACGTCGTACATCTGCTGCCCGACATCGGTCCATTTGTTCAAAAGGTCTTTGAAGCCGAGCTTCATCGCCTCAATGGGCGAATTCATCAACTGCTCGCGCACCAGTTCCGCCCGTTTCTTCTGCTCGGCGATGATCTTGTCCATCTGGGCGTTCCATGCCTGCTCGTTGCCCGTTTTGGGCATCGCCGCAAGCGATTGACGCTGCAAGGAGATCAGTTCTTCCGTGAGGCGGATTCGCTCGTTGATGGTATTCCGATGCGCCGTACCTTCGGCTTCGATCAGATCCAGGCTGGCCAGATGATTGTTTATTTCCGCCTCACGGGCCGCCCGGTCATACTCTCCAGGCTTCACCACCTCTGCCTGGCGGATCTTCTCGTTGTACAGGAGCGTGATGGCTGCCTTTTCCTCGGCAGACTTCTTGACGTCCGCCAGCTCCTCGGCGAGCTTTGCCCGCAGCGCCTCTGCTTCCGCTTTGTAACCGGCCCGGACGTTCCCGGTCAGTTGGGTATATTCCTGGGTCTGAGCGGCAACGAAAGACCGGACGCTGGCCAAAGACCTGGAATTTTCCTGGGCGATGGCAATATCCCGTTTCTCCTGCGCCTGCTTGCGCATGGTTTCGACTTGCGCATTCACTTCCGCCTGGGCCTTGAGCATGTGCTGCAGGTCAGCCTGGAGCGCCGGATCGACAGCCGTGATGGGATCGTTAGCGTCCCGCTTGGCATTCTTTTTCGCGGCATCGCTCTGAGCTTTGGCGATCTTCTCCTGCAGCTCCCGAACGGCCCGGTCCATGTCGGTCTTGTATTTTTCGATGGCCGCCATGTCCTTCCGGTAGGCGTCCTCGATGTCGATCAGTTTGGCCTCGTGGGACGTCGCGGTCAGTTTCTTGATTTCCGAAGCGAATTCGAGAACCTTTTCCTTTGCGCCCTTGAGTATGTCGCTCATCCGGTCCAGGGTGGAATTCACGGCGCTATGGGCCAGGTTATATTCAACGGCAGCGGCCTTCCCCTTGCGGCTCCCGGCCGTCAGGTCTTCCGTGCTCTTCGCGGCGCTGTCCGTGGCGTTTTTGATCTTATGCCTGGCGTCGGCTTCCCGGAAAATCTCCTCACGGATCGATTCTTGGAGGCTCAACTCCTGCTTGAGTTTGCTCTCAGCCGCAGCCTGGTTTTTAAGAAAGTCCTGGTAGATGGCGCTCTGCGCCGATCTGGCGGAATCCGATTTCTTCCGGTAATCCTCCGTCAGGCCGAAGAACTGGGCCATTTTCGGAAAAGATTCCTGGATGGTGGCGATGAACTCGTAGAAGAGGATTTTTCCGGCCTCTTTGACCTGCCCCCAGACCGACTTTGCGGTAGCGCCGATCATGTCCCAGGTATAAACGGCATACGCGCCGAACTTGGCGATGGAGGCGTATCCGGCCTGCATGGCCTCACCGATGGTCAGACCCAGGATCTCCATCTGCGCGATCTGCTTGCCCAACTGCCATCCGATAAAGGCCGCCCCGATACCGGCCATCGTACCGGCGGCCAATGCCGCTGCGGTCGTCATGGTGGCAAGACCGCCAGCGCTGGCCAGGGCGGCGGCAAATAGGCTTTCGATTGAGGCTACAACCGGAGCGAACAGGCCAGCCATATAGGCGGCGATGGCCGCGATCCGGGATGCCAGCCAGGTCACCGTTCCCCCGATGGCCCTGATGGCTACGCCGACGGCCAGGATCTTCACCGCCAGACCGCCAAACCCGGTAAGGAGATCCACGATGACGGGATGATTCTTCGTGAAATCGCTGATCGCCTTGCTCATGTCCCGGATGCCGTCAATGATGGAGCAGATCTTATCGTCCATTTTCTGCAGGGAGACGATCAGGCTTTCGTTCCATTTGATCTCGCCGGTTTCTTTGTTGAACGTGACGATGGAATCCGTCAGGTCCTTGATGATGCCCTTCGTCTTCTGGAAGCCCGCTTCCATTCCCTTCCCGAGGGCCTGCGTGGCGGCGTCCTTCAGGTTCGACAACTGGACGGATAAGTTCTTGGATGCCTCTGCAGCGCCCACGGTGGCCCCTTCCAGGGCCTTCATGACGGCAGGATAGAGCTTCCCTTCGGCGTTCAGTTTGCGGATCTTTTCGTTGGTCAGTCCCGCCGCCTCCATCAGCGGCTGCAACATGGTCGTCCTGGGCGTCATGTTGCCGCTAAGAATGCTGCGAACCTCTTCGCCCAGCATATCGAGCGGCACGCGCATGGCCGAAGCCGCCTGGACGATGGCCGTGGAAAAATTCACGACCATCTTTTCATCGAAGCCGGCCTTGAGGGCCGGAACATACGCCTGTATGTAAGCCTTCGTCAGTTGCTCATAGGTTGCGGCGGTTTCCAGCCCGGCGATGCGCAGCCGGTTCTGCGTCTCGGTGCTCAGGGCAAGGGCAGCCTCAAAGGCCCGTTGCCCGGTAATGATGTCTCCTGTCTTGTCCCGGAATTCCCGCATGGAATAGATCAGGGAAGCCAAACCGACGCGGGTTTCCTCCATCGTGGAATTGAAGCTGTAACCGGCGCCGACCGCGTTCTTGATGACGGCATAACCGCCGAACGACATGAACAGGTTGCGAATTGTCCCGGAGAACTCGTTCGCGGCACCGTTGGCCTCCCGGAGCGTCTGCTGGTAGGCGCGCGTCGCCGAATTCACCGTCTGCAAAACGCCGGTGGCCAGGTCTTTAGCTGCGATGATGATTTCGAGTTTCGTCATTTGGGCTCTTCACAACTATCCGGTCGATATTGCAGGTCGAGCAGTCCACGTTCTTCTTTGCCGCCCGGCAGGCCCGGCAAAACGCCGATTTCGGGTCGTTTTGCTTTCCTGCATCCTGCTTTTCATGGATCCCTCTCAACACGCACCGCTCGAGCACCCTGAGTTTTCTCAGGATCACCTTGTCAAATTCGATCTCGATGACGCCCGCGATCATGGCGGCGGCGTTGTAATCGAGACCGATCACACCGTTCGGCCCCACCCGCCATTGCGTCAAGACGTTCGTCCATAGGTCCCAGGCGTCTTCGTTTTCCGGCAATAAAGCGGGCGGGGCGTTCCGGCATCGGTCGCATCGAGACCTCTCTACGCATCCGCTGCATCTGGCCGGTCCGCCGCCTTCGTACCACTGCCAGATGGCTTCAAGTTTTTTTCATCTTCGCCCTGGCCGTAGCTCAGGTCGATGATGGCCTTGAACAGTTCCAGGGCCTTGTCGTTCGGGAGCGCATCGACCTCGCGGATCTGCTCCGGTCCGCAGACCATCTCCAGAATCTCGTCGGCCGCGTCGTCCGCGTTTTCGATTGACAAATTTCCGATGTTATAGCCCTTCTTGCGCAGAGCCTTGACCTCGCCCCGGGTGAGGGGCCGAATGTTGAATTTTTTCCCGTCGATTTCTTTTTCCATATCGAGTCCTTTCTGCGCTTAGAATGTGGCAATCGGGCTCAGGAGCACCATCCGGAGGGCCGAGGCGTCGGCATCGTCGTTGTAGTAGGCCTCGAACGGCAGCTCCACCAGCAGGCCGGTCGGCCCGGAGATGACCGGCGACTGGGGTTTGAAGACGAGTTCATCGAAGTAGAAGCTCATCTTCTCGTTGCCGGCCGATGCCCCCGTTCCGGCGCCCTTCGTGAAATGCAGCTCCAGGGTCGTTTCGGTATGGGCGATGGCCACGGCATAGAGCACATCGTCCTCGAAGAGAATCTTGACCGTCCCGCTCACCTTCGCCCGTCCTTCGGGGAGGCTGTAGCGCTGGCCGGTCCCGTCGAGGACGTAAGTATTGCCATCGAGATTGTTCTCAAGGGTGAAATCGATCTCCGTGACCGTCCCGAGGGAGGATCCGCCGCGCTGGATGGACCCGGAGAAGCCGTCGAAGGGCGTGTGGCCGTTGTCGGTCGCCGTTGCATCGAATGTGGCCGCCCCGATGGTTTCCTTCGCTCCCATGATGGAGACGGAGCAGTCGATCATCCCTTCCGGCTTGGCAGCCAGCCGGAAGCTGTTCACCCGGCAGCCGTTGTAGAGGAAGTACTTGTCGGTGGCCAGGTCCGTGAACTGTTTTTCGATGCACATCCCGACGGGCAGGGCACCGATCTTGTAGGTGTGCGTATAGGGGGCCGAGGAACCGGATTTACTATAGGTCCCGAAAATGTGCTTAAAAAGCCGCCCATACTGCGGCGAAAGCTCAAAGTTTATGTCGCCGGCAACGTCCACGTTCCCCCGGACCGGGGCCTGGGGGTTGCGGTTCGAACGAATCGTATTGGACGTCACGAGATTCCGGTTCAGCCTTAGAGACTCGGTCGTGAACGGCAGGACATGGGCGTCCGGCGAACTCGGTGTGGTCTTGTAGGTCGTCTCCGTGTCGAAGATCAACACGGCATTGGCGCCTGACTGCTGGGACATGGGTTATTCCTCCTTTCCCTTTTTGCCTCGGCCGGCTGCGATCTCCGGCTGGTTTTCCTGGTATTCCTTCAGCCTCCCCTTGCGGAGCAGGATGTCCGCCAGGTCGTCAGGCACCTCCTTGGGGACGCCGATCTTGAACTGGCCGGCGATGCCGCAGCTCATGATGTTCGGCCCTTCGTCATAGTAGAGTTTTTTCATAGATCCTCCTTTTTACGGTTCCGGTTCAGGGACCGGCTCGGTTGCGATGATATTCGTCTTCAAACGATAATTGAGCCCATAGACCAAGAGCCCTCCCTCAGCCGTCACCAGGTCCTCCCGGACAGGCCAGAGCCACCCGTACGTGCTGATCTGGTGGCCGATGAGGTAGTTTCTAACCGCCTCGATGATCGTGTAGGCTTCGGATGCACCGGCCTCCCTGCTTTTGAGATTGCGAGAGACCAGGACGATGAGAAAGTCCATCTGGTGATCCGCCCGGTTCTGGCCTATGACCTTTTTCTCCTCGAAGTCCGCGCCGTGGTAGATCACGTTCAGGGCGGGCAGGCGCTGGGGCGACTTGAGCAGATCCTCGATATCGCCCTGCCAGACGCCGACGCTGACCACGCCTGTGATCTTCTGCAATTGTGTGATGATTGCGTCCTGAATCGTCTCGATCATTTAGAACCCCGACATCTTGTCTCTGGTGAAGATCCGGTCATTGGAATCCATATTCACTGCATTGTCCGTATTGGCGGGAGAGGGCGTCGCCGATCCGAGCTTGATTCTCCCTTCCGCCACCTTTTCCAGGAAACGAATCGCTTCTTTGTTTCTGTCCGCCCGGATTTCCGGCATTTCCAGGTCGCTGCGGGAATAGAGATTGTAAGCCGCGATATCCACGCTGATCTGGCGAATCTTCGCCGGCACGGGGGACAGTGGAATGGCATATCGATCCTGGCAATAGGCGTCGATGGTGGCATCGGCATCGGCGATGGCGCGGGTGACTTTATCGGTGTCGATCTCGCCCGCGCCGTCATCGTCCGTCAACTGAATCAGCGCGGTTTCATTGAGCAGATTCAGGATATCGTCCTGGGTGCAGTAAGCCATTACCGTTTGCCTTTCTTTCCTGTTTTGGCCGATTCTTTGCCGGTTTCATCCGCTTCCGTGGCCGGAGACGCATCGGCATCGGCGGCTTTTTCTTCCTGCTCCTTGACGATCTCCACGACCAGCATCGGTTCCGCCTGGAGAATGGCCAATTCCTCCTCGCTGAACCGGTCATCGGGATACTGCACGGCCTCTTTCGGATGGGCGATGCCGCACCGTCTGAACCCGGCTTTTTTGCTTCTGATTTTGATCATCTTCAACTCCTCCTTGTCGAGCGTTTTTCCCGCTCCCCCTTCATCCGGTCCGTGCAACCGGGAGGGAGCGGGGCGGGCCCGCTCCCCCGCAAGGTTATCGTTACGCCAGCCACGGCACGACTACCAGCTTCGCGGTCCCGTACCAGACGTTGCTCGCCCCGGTGGCGTCGAACTGCGCTTCCACGACGGCCCGGCCGTTGGCCTCCAGGGTCGGAGGGACGACCAGGTGAGTCGGAGTGATGCCCAGCGGCACGCCCTCGTCGTTGGTGAAGGCCATCATGGCCGCCCTGGCCGCCGCATAGTAAGTGGCGTTCAGGGTCTGCTTGCTGCCGTAGGCAAGCTGCCACAGTCCGTAGCCGACGTTCTTCCGGTCATCGACGCCGTAGCGGAACTTCTTCCGCATGAAGACATTCTCGTCGTCCGGCTTGTCCATCGACACGAACTGGGGACGCTTCCGGATCTGCAGGACGATGGGCTTGATCGGCCGGGAGAGATCGAGGAGGTACCAGGGGGTACCCGCGCCGCCGCCGGTGTTGGAAACGGACGCGCCGTTGACGGAATGATCCGAGTCGAAGAAATACTGGCCGTCGAAGCATTCCGTGGCAAATCCGGCCTTGAGCAGGGCAAAGACCAGGATGTCGGGATGCACCTTCGCCGCCTGGGCCAGCCCCTGGATCATGGGCGTATAGACGCCGATCTGGTCGTCTTCGATGTCGTTGCGATCCACCTCGATGGTGGCCTCGTAGTCCTTGTTGGTGATCTCATACTTGAAGGCGGACAGGTCCTTCAGCACCCTGTCGCCCAGCCATTCCCGCATCATGGGGAAATCGCCCAGCCACTTGTAGTCGACGCTCCGTCCGGTGGACGGCACCTGCATGGCCACCAGGGGCCACTGGCTGGGCGCCGCATCGAACGCCTGGTTGAAAACGGTGCTGAACGACTTATAAATTCCCTGCAAATTCGCTTGATTGACAATCATTTTCATCCTCCTTCTTTTGGCTGTGGGGAGAGAACGCTGTTCTCTCCCCGGTCAAGGTATTGGTTACGCCGTCAGCAGCTTCTTCTGGTACTCGATCCACGCTGCCAGCAGGATCACGTCGTCCGTGCCGAGGGTGCCGTCTTTCGGTTTGATGGTCAGTTCCATTGCCGCCGGGTAAGCCGCGAGATTGGCCAGGGCCAGGGTGAGGGTCACATGCTGCACCGTCTTGGCCGTGGCGTTTCCGGTCATGGCGCCGGTGTCGCCGCCGAAGTTGGAATCGGCGTCATAGAGTTCATTGACCACGTTGTTGTAGGCCGCGACGGTGAATTTCGTGGCGTCGCCCTCGGTCGCGCCGGTCTTGGCAGCCAGGATATGGAGCACCGCATTGGCGGTCACGTCCATGTCGGGGGGGATGACGACCTTCGTCCCTACCGCGCCCGGGGTGGCGTGGTTGTTCCAGCGGATGCCCAGCCCCTTTGCCGTGACGCAGTAGCCGGGAACCATGCTGTCGCCGTTGGAAAACGCGGCCAGGGCGGCGCCCGCGTCCGTGAAATAGGGGAGCGGGATATCGATGATCCCTTTGGCGGTGAGCAGGCTCTGGTAGATCTCCTGCAGGGCGGCCTCCACCTCGGCCTGGTCGGTGAACGTACCCGCGTCGGCGATGGAGATGGCGCTGGCGGCATGGGCAGCGCTGCCGTCGACGATGTGCGCGGCGGCGTCCGACTGGCGGACGGCCGGTTCGATATCGATCCAGGCGTGGGTCGTATCGATGTATTCGGCGATGATCCCGGCGAAGATTTTATTCGTCACGTTTCCCACGAGATCGACGTTCTGGTCGTCGGCGATGTAGACGCTGTCACCCACGTTGGCGATGGTAATCGGCGTGGCGAAGGACATCTTGAAGAGGCCCCGGCGGCGCACCGTGACGTTGATGTCGCCGTCCTGGCCGGAGCTGTTGTCCGCCTGTTCGCGGGCGATGCCGACAAAGAGCGTCGAGGCCGTGTCACCTGCCGCCACGGCGTACCCGTCGGCGTTGACGCTGACCATCGCCCCGGCATAAATTTTGTCCCCGTCGTCCACGGGAATGGAGATGTCCACTCCTTCCCGGTATTCGGTCTTCTTGTCTGCAGATAGTGCGGTCATGTTTTCCTCCTTTTCCCATCAGGGAGTGGCTTATTTGTTGTATTTCTTGAAGGTTTCCTCGTCGATGCCCATCATCTCGTTGATGGTTCGCTGAGCGTCATCCACCGCGTCCCGGGTATCTTTGGCGGCGATCTTGATGCCGTCCACGGGGATCACGCTGCCCGCCGGGCGGGAGAGAACGATCTGCCGGAACTGCTCCGGCGATTTCCCGGCCAGGTCGCGGCCCCACTTGTCCAGCTCTTCGGGGCTCGTCTTACCTTCCTTCAGGGCCAGCGAGATCAGATCCTCCTGCTCCATTGCGGCGATTTTCTTTTTGAGTTCCGCCACTTCCAGGCTGAGGGTCTTGGCCACGTCCGCCGGGGCCTTGAGGGAGGCGACGATTTGGACGACCTCGTCTTTTCCCGCCCCCTCTTTTGCGCCCAGGGCGTCCATGACCTCTTTGCAGGCGACGACTTTCGCGGCATCGGCCTCCAGTTGCGCGTTCTTGGCCACGAGCTGGGTCACAGCCTCTTCGATTTTGTCCTCCCCGGCTTCATTGGCCAATCCCAACAGCTTTTTCAGTTTCTCGATCATAATTTCCTCCTGTTCCTGTTTTTGATCGTCCTCGTGGCGCATCTTGGCCATGAGCGGTCTCAAATTGTTGATCTTCGGCTGGTTGGTGAGGGCGACGTTTTCCAGCAGGATGACGCGCCGGTCTTTCGCCGTGATCCAAATCACCGGCGAAAAGTAGCGATATTCCCGGTTTTTCAGGTATTCCGCCGCCTTTGACGTCCACTCGACCACCGCCCACAACCCTTCCGTCCCCTTCCAGACCAGGCGCTTGATCCAACCCGCCGCCGGGGCCTGGACATCCTGCATCGTCTGATGCTCGTAATCGACGACCATGTCGTTGCCCCGCTTCTTGAATTCTTCAATCAGGGCAGCAGCTTCCTGGTCGTAGAGATAGGCCGGTTCGTCGCCCGCGATATCGATCCTTCCCCGGGGGAGGAGCTGGAACTCCGACGGCGCGCCGGTCATCTCCTTCAAAACCGATAAGATCAGATGTTTCATGGTGTTACCTCACCGATAAATAACGGTTGATGACATTCTTGATCTCCGTCCAGTCCTCGTTCTGCACCATCAGAAAGGGGCGGGGCGGGATCACCGATCCGGGATGATTCACCGACTTCACCGGATGCCGGGCCCCCGGCCAAAAGAGGGCTTTGGCTTTCTTCGGCGTGATTACCGTGGGGCTCGTCTTTCCGCCCAACTGGTGGATGGCGGCATAGACCACGTTCGTGCCCACGCTGACCCGGTCATTGCCCGCCTGAACTGCGTCGGTGCGTGCAAAGGACCGCCGGAGACTGCCGGTCAGAGACAGGGTCTGCCCGCCCTCCCGCTTCACCCGCGCCGACTCGCCCCATTTCGGACGCCCGCCGGCGGCGAAGTTCCGTTCCACCGACGTCCGCACAATCTCGCCGATCTCCCGCATGACGGGCTTAAGGTTCCGCATGCGGGCCGAAAGATCGGACAGGGCCTTGTTGACTTCCGTGTCGTTGACGTGTATCTGAATCTGCATATTTCCCTTGACTTTCAGCCCCTACCGGCTTAACGTTTTCCCCGATATGGGGAACGTTTGAGAAAGAGGGGGCCACCCTACCGAACTACTCAAACGGGCCGGGGTGTGAGCCATTCCGGTCATCGTCCTCTCTGATACAGCAGCAGTCCGAGTCTTTGCGCATCCACATATTCCACCGACGGCTTTCCGCCCCTCATCGGTATGAATGCCGTAATCCCCTGAAACACCCCTTCAACCACCTCAAAAGCCGCGTATCCGCCGACCCTCTGTTTGTCCGCTGTTTTCCATAGCGAAATATAGCGTTTAGCCAGCCTGATTCGGCCGGCCTCATTTTTCTGAGGCGTCAGCCAGACCTCATAGGGCGTGAGCATCATTTCCTCCAGGAGCGGTATCGAAACGCCGTGCCCGCCCTTGCTGAACTTCCATGTTTCGGAACCCGGCGTCTTGTTTTCCATGAACGCCCGAAGGGACAGGATGGCCGGTTCTCCCAGAATATCCCTGACGACCTTTTCCTCACCATAGAGTCTCAAGAATTCCGCTTTGTAGAAGGCGTCCTCCTGCCCGGCCGGCAGCAGGGCCGTTTCGTCCAGATCGGCGATATCTCCGGGCCGGACGTTGGTCAGGACCTTGCGCCGGTAGTCTCCGGCGGTCTTCAGCCCCGGAAGCGCCTCCCAGTTGCCCGGCCGGTCCGCCGCGTCCACCACGCCGCCCCAGACGGTTTGACCGGGGTTGAATTCAAAACCGCGATCCGGCATGAGCAGCCGCGCCGGCATCTTGTTCCCCGTCTTCGGATCGATGGGCTCGATCAGCTTTCCCGTGGGGTCGTCCGTTTCCGCCGTCAGTTGCTCCCGTTCCATCTCGCTCGCCGAGAGCGTCACCACGCCGCACCGGCAGCGAAAGCCGTTGGGCGGATACCATGTCCTCCAGAAGGGATGATCGAACGGAAAGACCTTTCCGTTCAATGCCGCATGCGTCGGGCGGGTCCGGGAGTCGTTGACGGCGCTGTATTGCCAGTAAGGCCGGGCGTCCGCGACCTCCATCATCTGCCGGTACCGGCCCACGCTGTAGGCCGTCTGGATGTTCGTCCGGAAGATGTTGTCGATCCGCCAGGCGCGTTTTCCCGTCCAGCCCCGTTTTTCAAAGATCGCCGCACAATCGCGCTTGAAATCATTCAGGGTCGTCCCCTGGTCAATGGCCTTCTGAATGGCCTGCATGACCGTCGTCAATTCATCCCCTTTGGCGATGCCGGAGACGGCAAAGGCCCGCGTCTTGGCCTCATCGGAAAGCCGCGCGAATTGCCCGGGAGACATCGGCACTTTGTCCCGCCAGAACACTTGCGCTTCGGCCATCGGCAGAGGCTTCAGGTCGATCATTTTCCCTCCCCGACGGCAGTATAGCGACCGAAGGCCTCGGCATTCAGACCGGCATTTTCCAGCAGCAGCGCCAATTCATCCATGTTCATGGCCGGATAGAGTTCGAGCACCCGCTGCATGGCCTCCTCGTAGCTGTCGGATGCCTGCACGGCGGCGAGGATCGCCTGCTCGTTTCCGGCCAGGGAGTAGGCTGCCTGATCCAGAACGGCATCGACAAGCCCCTCCACGGCCTCCTGATCGGGCGTAAAAGCGATTTTCTCCCCCGAGGCGATGACAAGGTCATATCCGGGCAGAAAACGCGCCTGAGGGCTAAATTTGGCCGCCAGCGGGGTCTTTTTGCCTGGCGGTTCGGGTCTGACATCGCCGAGGGGCGTCTCCCCGGACTTCGGCAGGGGAATCTTGAAGCGATCCGATACATGTTCGGCGGACATGGGCTGCCCCATTTCCCGCAGGTTCTTGTAGACCTCGCTCAGCGATTTTAGGTCCTCGGGCGGTTCGAACATGAGCTTGAACCAGGGCAGGGGCTTGTCCCACCCGAAGTTATAGCCCACCAGGGGGCGCACGATCTGGAACCGAATCGTCTTTTCAATCGCCTGGCAGTCGGCCTTCATCAGATCCCGGCGCACCCGGTCCTGGGCATCTTCGTTGCCCAATTTGCCGGGCGTTCCTTCCGTCGTGGCCGTCTGGCCGAGGATGGCCTTCGACATCTGCCGGTCGCAGAAATTGGCAAGGGCCTCATAGATATTCTCCGTCCCGGCGTTCTTCATGGCCTGGACAAACTCGATCTCGGTGCTCTTGGAGATGATCCCGGCGGCATCGGAGCCCAATGACTGGATGGCCGACACCAGGGCGTCCTTGTCTTCCTTGCTCGCGCCAGGATCATATTTACCCAGGCGAAGCGGCATTCCGAAGACCTCGGAGAAGGCCACCCAATCTTTCAGAGAGTAGTTTTTGAACAGGTACATCCAGGCGCAAACCCGCAAGACGCCCGCGCGGGTGTCATAGCCGGAGCGCGCCTTGTAGCGGTGGTAAACCAGCTTGAAAGGCGGCATGACCTCCCCGTAAACGGGCTCCGCCTCGGTAACGATGCGGGGGACCTCAAAGCTCTTGGCCCACATGTCGCCGCCCCGTTCGTAGAATACAGCCTTCTTGGGGTGAATCCACGGCAGGCCGCCGATGACAGCCTTGCCGCCGTCGATTTTCCAAAGAATCTCACATAGGGAATAACCCTTTCCAATGGCATCCAGGAGGTCCAGCAGGGCATCGTCAAAGCTGTCGAGGTTAAAAATGCAATCGGCGACAAAATCCCGGATTTTCTTGTCCTCGGCAGACTCCGACCATGCCGTCAAATCGTAATCCAGTCCCAGAACCGCGTTTTTCCGTGTCTGGAGCTCCGAAAAGAGATGGGTGTCTTTCTCCTCCATCTCCTCGAACAGTTCAGCCTGCCGGTAAACGTCCCCGCCGTCGGCCTCCTTGAAAATGTCGGCCAGCCGCTGGGGCGTAAGCCCCTGGCTCGGATAGGACGACCAGCGATCCCGGATCGTCGTCACGGCGATCTCGCGGGTCTCAGGTTGTTTCAAGACCTGAATTTCTTTACCAAATTGATCGAATAGAATGGCCATCACCAGGCTCCTCGATGCATATAGGCGCCGGTCGGCAGCGCATCTTGTGACGCGGCGAAGCGGCGCCGGGCAACCGTTTCATATTCCACCGGCCCCGTCGGCGAAGATGCGGCATAGACGGCCAGAAAACAGGCCCAGGCCCGGTCGGCGTGGCCGGAAGAGTCGGAATCGGCCTCGAAGCGGACCGATCCCGTGGGGGTCGTGATCTTACGGAGTTTATGGAGGTCCGCCTTCAATGCGCCGTCACCCATCGGGATCCGGATTTTCCGGTCTTCAAAGGCCTGCTTGCCCACGGTGGCCAGGACCTGCTTGTTGGTCCCGGTGAAGAGGACGCCCTCCACCCGGATCGATCCGTAGCGCCGCACGGCGTCTTCCACGGGCTTTTCCCCCATGCCGGTTTGGTCCATGCACAGGCGCAGGACTCTATATTTCCTCATCAATTCGTCCATAACCTGATCCTGTACGGCAAAGGCGATCCGCTTCTGGACGTTGATCTCCCTGGTCCATAGCACGTCGCCCACCTGCTCCAATACCCAGGCGACCCACAGGTCGTTCCGGGCGGCGATGTCGTTGCCGATATAACAGGGCCCGCCGGCATAGAGGGCGGGTTTGCCCGCCTGATCATGCTCCACGGAGGCGATGAGGTCGTAGTCCAGCCAGGCCGAGGCCTCGTCGAGCCATTTCAATTCGTATTCCTGCTCCCAGGCGTCGTCGTCGTTGACGCCGGCCTTGAGCTGCTCCGGATCGCGGGGCAGTCCATCTGCCACGGCCTGATAAATATCCACCACATGCTTGGACCAGACGGCGTCATCCGCCGTCATCAAATCATAGAACTTGTTTCCTTTCCCGTTCGGCGTGGAGATGACCCGCAATTTCAGTTCACTCCGGGAGACGATAGGGAAAACGGCCTGCCAGATCCGCCGGGAATCCTGATGAAAGGCGAACTCATCGAGGAGCAGGTTCGCCGAAAATCCCCGGGCCGTGTCGGCATTGGCGGGCAGGGCGGTAATGCGGCTCCCGCCGGGGAGCTGCACCTCCATCGCCTTGACGTCCGGCTCCCAGTCGTATTCCAGGGCGTCGAAGACCGTTTTGAAGGCCCGAAGGTGGCGCTTGACACCCTCTTCCATCGCCTCCCGGGCCTGCCGCTCCCCGCGTGAGAGGATGACCCACCGGGAGGCGCGCCCTCTCGATTCCGCATCGAGGCAATCCAGGACGATCTCCAGGGTGGCCGTGAAGGTCTTGCCGCACTGCCGCGCAAACATGCCGATCTTGAACTTTCCCTGGTCGGCTACCCAGCGCTGCTGGTACGGATAGAGGGTCACGGGGCTACGCGATGCCATAGATCTCCTCTTTGACGATCTTCAAAAGCTCCGGGTCCATGCGCCTCTTCGCCTTCTGCTCGATATTCTCCACGGCTTTTTTGGCTTTTTCCTTCACCTCGGCCATGAACTTCTTCTGCGAGATGCTTGATCTCGTGATCTCCGCGACCACCCGTCCGAGCTTGACGATATCGATGCTCTCCGGATCCACGTTCTGCATCTCCAATAGGGCGCTGAAGATCTTCTCCTGGTACATCCTCACGACGGCGTCGGTGACCTTGCCGGCGTCGTCGCCGACCTCGTCGGCGATGGTGACGGCGATGTCCGTCGCCGCCTTGAGCCTCTCGATGCGCTCCTCGACGCCCTGGCCGTAGCGGTGGACCGCGGAGCGGGAGATCTCGAAGCCCTGCTCGGCCAGCCAGGAGGCCAGGGCGGAGTAGTCCCTGAAGCCGCCCGCGACGAGGCGGCGGTCCAGCTCCTGGCGGATCTCCGGCGGCAGTTGCTTGATTTTGCTCCGCTTCGGCATCGTCTTCACCAGTACTTCTTCGGCCGGGCGATCCCCGGGTGGCATTCCACGGTGTACTCGACCACATCCACGCCGTGATCGTTGATCTTCGCCATCCAGATCAAGGCGTCGCGCTGCGTGACGATCACGAGGCCGCGCTCCGCGAGGTAATCGAGCTCGCGGCGTATCTCGTGGGCGGTGATATCGAGCATCAGGGGCTCGATGGCGTTTCTGATAACGTTCTCGGAGGTTCCGACAGGCTGCGCGGCATACAATGTCCGCAGAATCAGCCACCTCAACTCTTCCCGCCTGGCTTTTTCTATGTCCATCATTCCCCCTTTATTTTCTCCAACCTGTCATATATACGATCAAGTTTCGCGTTCAGGGCCACTTCGTGCCTGATGAAATCCTCGCGCCTGACGTAACCGATAGGCAGATCCGCCCGGAGCTCATAGATTTGCCTCTCCACCCGGTCCACCCGATCGTTGGTGCTGCAATACTTCGTTTCGAGATTCGACAGCGTCTTGGATATGGAATGCTTGACATAGGTCATGACGACGACATTCATGGCCGCCACCAGGGTCGCACATATGGCTATGATCTGCCACTCGTGCATCAGTGCCTTGCCACCCCCCGGAACTTCTCGAAAATTTCTTGACAACCGATGCACCGGATGGCATTGGGAAGGGCCTTCAGGCGCGCCGTTTCAATTTTTTCTCCGCAGTCGCAGCAGTTTTTGTGGCGTGGCAGGGTCCCTCTCCCGCCGGATGAAGGCCCTGCCTTGCCGCTCTTCGCTGTCGTCTGCGTATCCTGCCTACCGGCATAGTGCGCTTTCAGCGCCGACTGCCGGAATAGTTCGTCATTCTGTTGGGCGACATCGATCTCGTCCATTCAGATCAACCCCGCTTCAACGGTTCGCCTGGCCACCAGGCCGGGTAGTATTTTTCCTCCTGCCCGTGTCCAGCGAAGCAATTCTTTTTTCGCTTCCGGCCAATTCTGCTGGTTGATCCTCCTGCGCAACGTCGATGTCTGGAGGCGACCGGGGCCGAGGTTGTAAACAAAGTCCGTTATGGCAGCCAGGCGATTTTCATTCGTTGCAAGGACCGGGCAGTAGCGTAAAGCGGCTGTCAACGACCGACGCAGCTCCCATAAAAGCATTTCCGTGGCCCGTTCCCGGTCGATGGGCGGATCGGCAAGAGAGACCTTCCGGCCCGTCTCATACATGGTGGAGCCGTATCCTATGGTCGGCACACCGGCGGGACACAGGTAGGGCTTTGCCCGATATCCTTCAAATTGCTTCGCAATTTCAGCCGCTGTTTCCAATGCGCCCATCACTTCACCCGATCAAACACCCGGCCGAGGAACCAGAAATTGAGAATGCCCGCGACCAGCGCCTTCTCCTGTTCGCCGAACACCATCGGCAATGCCTGCAATACCGGCGTCCCCGATTGCACCAGGACGATGAAGCTGGCCACGATGACCGCCGGGTACAAAAACACCACCCATTGCAGAGTGATCAGCGGTCGCATGAGC